>Ga0302235_10000523_pt1 | contig 30441 bp, 33 predicted proteins | sample II_Palsa_N3_3_FD_193577 | JGI IMG/M metagenome (GOLD analysis project Ga0302235, IMG submission 193577) | Peat permafrost microbial communities from Stordalen Mire near Abisko, Sweden - II_Palsa_N3_3 | ecosystem: Environmental > Terrestrial > Soil > Palsa > Peat permafrost | place: Sweden...
ACCTGACCGCCAACCCGCACGTGGTCCTGACGACCGGCTGCAACCACTGGGACAGCGGGCTGGACGTCGTGGTCGAAGGCGATGCCGTCCGGGTCACCGACGATGCCGTGCTCACGCGCCTCGCCGAGGCGTGGGCCACCAAGTGGGACGGACGATTCCGGTTCATGGTGCGCGATGGGTGCTTTCGCCATGAGCAGGACGAAGGCCTCCCGGCGGTCCTCGTGTTCTCGGTAACGCCGACCCAGATCCTCGCGTTCACCAGGGGCGCTCTCGGCGGCCACACGACTCACAGGTTCTGACATTACGGCTGGTGAGATGCGGCGCCTCCCCTTCAGGTCTGTGCCTCGAACATGGTCTCCTGCCAAGCAGTAGCGTTCCGCTCTGAGCCTGATAACGCGCCGGAGGCCGGGGCTTGGACGCCCCGGCCTCCTGGTCGCTGGCCCGGCCAATGCGGCCGGGGGAATCTAATTACGGCGTGTGACCAGCGGCGTCCGGGCCGAGCTGCAGGGCGAAGTTAGCCAGCGGCAGGCCGCTGATGTTCTCGGTCGGGAGCCAGAAGTAGCCGGGGCCACCCCAGTTGCTGACAGGCGTGGCCGTGCCGCCCACGGGCAGCTGCCCGCTGGTGGCAATGGCGACGTCCGGATGCGATTCGCTCCGCACTGACATGGTCAGGTCGGCGTTCCCGCCGACGTTCGCGAACTCGAAGACGAACCGGTACCAGCCGTCCGTCGTGATCATTGAGGTTCCCGCGCAGCTCCCGGGGGAGCCGTTGCCGAAGCTGATGGCGAAGGCAGGACCGGCCACCGGGCAGGCCGTGATGATGTTGTCGATGCCGTAGCCGCCGGTGTTGTTGTTCAGCTCGACGTCGTCGTCAACCAGCGAACTGGTAGCAGTACCTGTCCCCACCGTGGATGGCGACAGGTACAGGTCGTCGGTGACGGTGAACCCCTTCGCCGGGAAGACGTTCTCGACGCCCTGGGAAGCTCCGGTGCCGAACAAAGCGTACGGGCCCGAGCACTGCTCAGTGCCCGTCCCGGGGCATCCGACGCCCTGATTCTCGTCCGTAGTGCCCGAGACGAGCGCCATCCAGCTGCCAGTGAGCGCCTTGGTGGAAGGTGCGTAGTTGCCGGACCCGCCGTTGGAGAAACCCGAGGGGACACGATCGATGGTGCCGTAGTCGCCGGAGGCCCCGTTGCACGGCAGGTTGCCGCTGCCAGTCGGGCAGAAGGGGGTCGTGTTGGTACCGAACTCCTGCGTGACGGCCGTCACCGGGTGTGATGTCGTTGCCGTCGTCGCTCCGGTGCGCTGGGCGAGCGCATGTGGTCGCACGTGGGTGACAGCGTGGCTGGGGGCCATCGTGCTGGCTGATGCCCCGGCGCCGAAGGCCGCGAGCGTCATTGCCGTCCCCACGATGGTGATGGCTCCCACCGATCCCGCGAGCCAGCTTCTTCGATGAAGCCTGACTTTTCTCATGGTTGTGCTCCTTACTATGACCGGGCGGGGGAAGGACCCGAAAAGGAGCGCGTCTGTGTCAGCAGCGGAGTTTCTTACGATGCCCCGTCGGCACTGCACGCACGTCGTTCCCCGTCCTTATAATGGCGAATGTACAACCAATTAGCGACGATGGCATGGCCTTCCGTATTATTATTATTCCTTATGATGATATATTAATAAGCCCAAATAGTAACATTACATATCATACCGGGCGGATCACTGCCCGTTTAGCGCCGGACTCTCGCGCGAATAAAGGATAGTTTGGGTCGAAGTCGATCGATTAATGCCCTCGTGAGAGGATCATAAAAGAAGGTTCACACTTCTGGGTGAGTGCCGAGACCAAAGTAACTTTGCACGTTTCAAGCAGAGCACCATTGAGCGACTGCCCAGGCTGTTCCCCGGTGCTTGGCGTGAAGCCGATTCGCAAAAGGACGCATTCGGCGGCCGACCTCGGAGCCGCACCGGGCTGCCCGCTGCCCGCTGCCCGCAGCCCGCAGCAACTCGCAGCCAGCCAACCCGGCCTAATTACGTACTGTAGTAATTAAGTTACCGAACGTATACGATGTTGGGTGAGCCGATGTCGCCCGCGTCGGCTGGCTGGCGGGGGGAGGGCAGTGGGATGACGGACGATCTCGTGGATGGCCGGCCACCGGGGCGCCCGCTGGGGTACCTGCCCGGCGGCGGACGCGGTGATGACGCGGTGGCCGATTCCCACGACCGCAGTATCCGTATCCTGCATGTGGACGACGACGAACTCAACCGTGCGCTGGTGAGAACGGCGCTTGCCCGGTCGCCGGAACCGCTGCTGCACACCGCGCGGCTGATCGAAGCTGCCGACCTGGCGCACGCACGCGCGATCCTCGCCGCAGGCCCGGTCGATGTCGTGTTGCTTGACATGTGGCTGCCCGACGGCAGCGGCTTGGCCCTGGCCGCCGAGCGGAAGGATGCCGGTGCGGGCGGGCCGCCCATCTTCGTGGCGCTCACCGGCCACGCCGGGCCGCAACAGCGCGGAGCCGCCCTGGCAGCGGGATGCACCGCAGTGCTGAGCAAGCCCTATCCGGTAGCCAGCCTGTGCGATCTGCTGATCGCGCACCTTCGCTGTCGGCGAGCACCGCCAGCCGGCCTCGCCGAGCACCAGTCCGGCAGCACGTCTCACAGCCAATGTGCCATCACGCCTAACACCATCACGCCTAAAACCATCGCTTCTAACAATTGAGGGGGATGCATCTCGTGACAGCCGGGGGGATTTCGGGGAAGCCGCAGGACCCGAGGGCCAGCGCATGGGAGCAGGCGAGCCAGGAACCGCAGGACCCGAGGGCCAGCACATGGGAGCAGGCGAGCCAGGAACCGCAGGACCCGAGGGCCAGCACATGGGAGCAGGCGAGCCAGGAACCGGATTTCCAGACGCTGTTCGAGTCGGTGCCCGGTTGCTACCTCGTCCTGAACGACGACCTAGTGATCGTCGCAGCCAGCAACGCGTATCTGCGGTGCGCCGCGACCAGCCGGGCAGACATCGTGGGCCAGGGCATCTTCGAGATTTTCCCCTACCGCGCCGCCGATGCCGAGGCCGCCAGGACGGCAGATCTGCGTGCCTCGCTGGAACGGGCCCGCCGCGACCATGTGCCGGACACGATGGCAGTGCAGAAGTACGACATCCGGCGGCTCGAGTCCGAGGGCGGTGGCTCCGAGATCCGGTACTGGAGCCAGGTCAACTCACCCGCGCTCGACGCCAGAGGCAGGCTTGCCTACATCATCCACAGGGTGGAAGACGTCACCGAATACGTGCGGTTCACGCAGCACGCGACCGGACATCAGCCGCTGCCGGTCCGGGCCGAGCAGATGGAAGCCGACCTTCTTGCCATCTCCCGGGATCTGCAGGATGCCAACCATGCGCTGCGCACAGAGAACGATGCCCAGAAGCAGTTCCTGTCCCGCGTCAGCCACGAGCTGCGATCCCCGCTGAACACCATCCTTGGCTTCGGTGAGCTGCTCGGCTTCAGCGACATCACCGCGGAACACCGAGAGTGGATGTCGATGATGCTCAAGGCAGCCCACCAGCTGCTCCGGCTCCTGGACGAGGTCCTCGACATTTCCCGCATCGAAGCTGAGCAGTTGTCGCTGTCGATCCAAGCGATCCCGGTCCAGATCGTGATCGCCGACGCGATCGAACTCATCCGCCCGCTCGCGATCTCACGCGGCGTGCACCTGGACCCGCCGCCGACCGCGCAGACCAGCCAGTACGCAGCCGCCGACCTTGAGCGGCTGCGCCAGGTCCTGATCAACCTGCTGTCCAACGCGATCAAGTACAACTATCCGGCCGGCAAGGTCACCGTCACCGTCGATAACCGGCCCGGCGACCGAATCCGGATTAGCGTCACTGATACCGGCAGGGGCATCGCCGAAGACCAGATCGGCAAGCTGTTCGTGCCCTTCGAGCGGCTCGACGCCGCCCAGGCCGGAATCGAGGGCACCGGACTCGGCTTGGCGCTGTCGCGTCAGCTCATCCAGACCATGGGCGGTGCCACCGGCGTCGCCAGCACGCCGGGCCAGGGCAGCACCTTCTGGATCGACCTGCCGGTGGCCGAGCCAATCGCCATCACCCAGGCCGCCATCGGGTACGACCCGATCGTGAGCAGCCAGGCCTACCCCGCCCCGAAGACCGTGCTCTACGTGGAGGACATGGTCGAAAATCTCCGGCTCGTCGAGCAGGTACTCAGGCAGCGGCCCTCGATTACCCTCCTGCCCGCCATGCTCGCCGGGGTGGCCCTCGACCTGGCCCGCCAGCACCACCCGGATCTGATTCTGCTGGACCTGCATCTGCCTGACATGCCAGGCCAGGACGCGATGCACCAACTCCGCACCGACCCTGCTACCCGCGATATCCCCATCATCATCCTCAGCGCCGACGCGGCCCAGTCCCAGGCCAGCAAGCTCCTCGCGGCTGGTGCAACTGACTACCTCACTAAGCCCATCCGGGTGCGGGACCTGCTGCAGACCTTCGACCGGATACTCGGTCAGCCAGTACCGGCCGCGGTGCAATCCGCCCCGGTGGCAGCTGGTGCAATCCGGCATCAGCCGGGTAACTCCGCAGGCGGAGCGCCTGGCATCTCAGGAGGCCTGTGACACCGGTGACAGCTCACTCCAGCAGCTCAGTCCATAAGAGAAGCCTTAATCCGCTGTCGCGTGAACGGATCGCAGGAATTAGAGTCTTACAGGACAGCCACCGCACGGCCGGAAGGTACCTGGAAATGAGCCGTCAGCCAGAAGAGGCCCTCGAAGTCCTTCGCGGGGTATGGAGTGCTCAGGGACAGAACAGCACGGACCTCGCGGAGGCCTTGGGCACGAAGAAATCCTGCAAGAATATGGCGAACGTCGGTTTCGACGGCATGGCCGACACGGATGGCGATCTGCGCAGCGCATGGCGGGCGAGACTGGAGCGCGAGGGCAAGCTGAATCCTGAGGCTGCCAGCGTGGCGGACCTGGTACTCGGCGCCGCGGAGCCCCGCTGATCATGAGGATGCCGACGGCGAGGAGAGCGGTGGATGGACACTCCGGAGACCGTCGGTAAGCTCACCGAGATCTTGCGCCAGGGTGGTTACCTGGCCGACCGCGGACTGTCCACCGCCCTGTTCGTCGCGTTGTCCCTGCAACGCCCCATCCTGCTGGAGGGCGAGGTCGGGGTCGGCAAAACCGAGGTCGCCAAGGTGCTGGCGACGGTATTCGGCCGCAAGCTGATCCGGCTGCAGTGCTACGAGGGAATCGACACCAACCAGGCCCTCTACGAATGGGACTACGCCCGCCAGATGCTGCACATCCGGGCGCTGTCCGAGCACCAGATCGCCGACACCGACGCGGTGGAGAAGTTGTTCGGCCCGAAGTTCCTGCTGGAGCGGCCGCTGCTGGAAGCGGTCCGGGCCGGTGACCAGGCGGTGCTGCTGATCGACGAGGTCGACCGCGCCGACGACGAGTTTGAGGCGTTCCTGCTTGAGTTGCTCTCCGATTTCCAGATCAGCATCCCAGAGATCGGCACGATCAAGGCGGTGACCCCGCCGCTCGTCGTGCTCACCTCCAACCGCACGCGTGAGCTGCACGACGCACTGAAGCGGCGCTGCCTCTACCACTGGATAGGATTTCCGCCCGCTGAGCGCGAGGTCGAAATCGTGCTCGTCCGGGCGCCCGGCGTGTCCGAGGCCCTCACTCGCAAGGTAGTCGCCGCGGTCAACCGGCTCCGTGAGCTCGATCTCGCCAAGCCGCCCGGGGTCGCCGAGACCATCGACTGGGTGCGCACCCTGGATTTCCTCGGCGAGACCGATCTGGGCGTCCAGGTCGCCGAGGACACTCTCGGTGCCGTGGTGAAGGAACGCGACGACCTCGATGTGGTGCGGGACAACCTGGAAGAGATCACATCCGGTGCCTGAGCACGCTCGATTCGTCGGCGTGCTGGTGGACTTCGCATCCGAACTTCGCATCGCCGGTCTCGCCGTGGGCTCCGGGGACGTGCTGACCTACTGCGCGGCGATGACCCCGCTGGACCCGACCGACCTGCTGGACCTGTACTGGGCGGGCCGTGCCACGCTGGTCACCCGGCGCGAGAACATCCCCATCTATGATGAGGTGTTCAGGAGGTTCTTCCTCGCCGCTGGTGACCCGGTCACCGAGCTGCTGATGATCAAGGCACTCGTGACGGCGGAGACACAGTCGGTGCTGCAGGTCCCGGCCACCGATCCGGACGGCGACGCGCGCCAGGAGGAGGCAGCACTCGGGCTGATGGCGTCCGACGCCGAAACCCTCCGGCACAAGTCGTTCACCTCCTGCACCCCCGAGGAACTCGCGGCGCTCCGGCGGATCATGGCCCGGATCCGGCTGACCCCGCCGAGGCGCCGCACGCGCCGCACCGCCGCCGCGCGCTCGGGCCGCGCCCCCGATCTGCGCCGGATGGTCCGGGAGTCGCTGCGCATGCAAGGCGAGCCGGCCGAGATGCTCTGGCGCCGGCGCAAGGCCCGGCTGCGGCCGCTGATCCTGATCCTGGATGTCTCCGGCTCGATGGCCGACTACTCGCGTCATCTCCTGCAGTTCGCCTATTCGGCCAAGCGGGCGGCGGCCAGGGTCGAGGTGTTCTGCTTCGGCACCCGGCTCACCCGGGTCACCAGGGCGCTGGATCACCGCAGGCCGGACGCGGCACTGGAGCTGGCCGCGAAGGCGGTGTTCGACTGGGAGGGCGGGACCAGGATCGGTGCGTCGCTCGACGCCTTCGTCAAGGACTGGGGCCGCCGCGGGCTGTGCCGCGGCGGGATCGTGGTGATCTGCTCCGACGGTCTCGACCGCGGGGATCCGGCCGTCCTGGCCACGGCGATGGAACGGCTTTCCCGGCTCAGCCACCGGGTGGTATGGATGAACCCGCACAAGGGCGATAATGCCAACTTCCGGCCGAGCACACTCGGGATGATGGTGGCAGCCCCGCATGTCGACCTGCTGCTGTCCGGCCACGATCTGTCCAGCCTGGAAGAGCTCGCGTCGCTGCTGCCGAAGATGAGTTAGGAGTATCCGGTGAAATGGAGCGTGGGCCTGGAGGCCGAGGGTGACCGGGTGCTGTCGCGCGAGGAGATAGTCGAGCTTGCCGACGCGGTCGCCGTGAGCGCCGGGATTGCCACTGGCATCGGGACGAACCATTACGGTGCCCAGCTGGTCGTGCAGGCCGGCAGCCGGGACGAGGCGGTCGAGAAGGCCACGCAGGAGTTCGGGCAGGCCGTGGTCAAGGCCGGGCTGCCCGCGTGGCCCATCGCGCGGGTGGAGGCCGTCAGCGAGGTTGAGGACTCCGGCGAGGTTGAGGATTCGGGCGCGGACGAGGACTCGGGCGGATGATCCGGCTCGGCTCGCTTGCTGGATACCCGTTCGAGGGGCCGCGCCTGCTGGGCGGCTGGACCCCGCCGCCGGCGCCGGCCGTCTACGCGATCGTGTACAAGCCGGATCCGGACACCAAGCCGGAGCGGTACGCGGTCATCTACGTCGACCATTCCGGCAATCTCGCTGCGGAGCGCTTCCCCTTCCAGCACCCGCGCGCGCACTGCTGGATACGGCGGGCCGGATCCCGGTGGAAGGTCTACATCTGCACGTACGAGGTACCGGGCGGCGGCCGGCCGCACCGGGAGCAGATCGCCCGCGAGCTCACTGCCATCTATCACCCGCGCTGCAATGACCAGCAGTACGACCAGTCGTGGAAGGACGAGTGGATCGGCGAGTACGCGGCGCCCACCACCGGCCCGCTGACCGGAAACCCGGACAGGCCCGCGCCGTCCTGACCGCTGACCGAAGCGACGATGTCGCTGCCACGATCGCCGCGCCTTACCTCATCGCTGGCCGGCCATGGCTGCGCGATCCGGTGCCGGGGACGCCGGCACGACAATCCGCGGGGGCTTGCGGAGGCTCAGGACGAGCATCAGCGCTCCGTAGAGGATCACGATGATGCCGACGACCAGCAGCAGGGGCGGGAAGACGGGCAGCCGCGGCCAGGTTGTGTCGACGGTCTTGAAGTCACCCTGCTCGGTCGACAGGAAGGGCACCACATCGGTAGCCAGGTAGGTCCGCACCTGCGGCATCGTGCGCACCGCAGTCCCGCTGAGCGTGGTCAGGTGGGCGGTGCCTGGCACGCTGTACCAGCCGTTGGTGACGAAGGGAAGCTGGGTGACCGCCTGGTAGATCGCGGGGAAGCCCGCCTTAAGAGCCGCGGCCACCTGGGCCGTGCTCAGGTGCAGCGCCTTGGCGAGGAAGGCCAGCAGGCCGGGAGTCTCACTGGTCACGGCGGACAGCGGGATCGCCTCCAGCAGCGCCGTCGCATGCGGGAACTTCTTCGTCAGCGCTGCCAGCACCGCCTGCCGCGACAGGCCGGTCTTGCTCGACACGTACCCCACCAGCGCGGGAACCTCAGCGGCGGCACCGCCACGCGGCGTGACCACCGGGTTCGCGAAATCCACCACATGGGACACCATGGTCACCGAGGCCGCATCGCCCTGGACCCGGGTGGGGCTGAATGCGGGCTTGGCCTGATCGAGGAGATTCTGCCCTCCGTCCAGGCGCGGGAACAGTGAGAGAACGAGCACCACGACCACAACTGCCGCGCCAACCGTGATCACCACGGACCAGCCGGCCGCGGCCAGTTCCCTGGCGAGGTTCTTCCTCGCCAGCAGGGCCATAGTGACCCCGAAGATGGTCACGATGATGCCGACCGCCAGCAGCAGGGGCGCCAGGAAGCTGACCCCTCCGTTGCCGTCGAGAGCCGCGAAATGGGCGCGCTGGTCCTGCAGGACCGGAATGACATCGCGGCTGAAATAGGTTCTGACCTGCGGCACTGTGCGCACTGGCGAGCCACTGAAACGGGTGAGGTGCGCGGTGCCTGGCACGTTGTTCCAGCCGCCCGTCACGTAGGGAAGCTGGCTGATCGACTGGTACAGGCCAGGGAAGTTGGCCTTGAGCGCCGCGGCCACCTGGGCCGGCGTCGCATGCAGGATCTGCGCCAGGAAGGTCATCAGGCCGGGGAGCTCACTGGTCACCGACGTGAGCGGGATCGCCTTGAGCAGCGCCGTCGTGTGCGGGAAGTTCTTGGTCAGGGCCGCCAGCACCGCCGCCTGCGACAGGCCGGTCTTGCCCGACACGAACGCCACCAGCGCGGGAACCTCGGCGGCGGCACCGCCGCGCGGCGTGACCACGGGGTTGAGCGTGTTGACCGCATGGGAGATCATCGTGATGCCCGCCCGGTCGCCCGCCACCCGCTGCTGGCTGAAGACGGGCTTGCCATGGTCGAGCACGCGCTGGGCGGCGTTCAGCCGGGGCAGCAGCGACAGCCCGGCGACGACCACCACCACGAACACGCCGACAACGGCCACGACGAGCCACGACCACATGGCGTGAGTAGCTTTCATGGAGTATCCCTCCAGGCAGTAGCGGTCGGCGAGAGGCAGTAGCGGTCGGCGAGCCTACTTGGGCGGCGCGAAGCCGACCGCGTCGTGCAGCCGGGACCGGCGCCGGCCGGAGGCCGGGCGCGCGGTCGGCGGGTGCGCAGGCTGCTCGGGGACCGGGGTGACACCGACGACGATGCCCTCCGCCATCTCGTACAGCAGCGGCAGCGCGCCGGCCACCACGCCGCCGGTCTGGTTGATGTGCGCCACGCCCGGCCCGATCAGCTCGGCGTGACCCACGATCGTGCGCACCAGCTCCGCGCACTCCTCGAGGTTCCCGGCGATCCGGGTGAGCAGCGTGCCGACCCAGAACAGGTAGAACGCGAGGCCGGCGATCAGCAGCACGACGTCGACGACCGTCAGGATGACCAGCAGGGTCATGACTTCACCTTCCCGAGCACCCGGCCGAGGAACAGGTGATGCTGCAGGCCCTCGGCCAGCACCGCCTCCACGCCGTCGGCGACCTGCGGGATCAGCGCGGTGCTTGCGGTGTTCGCCGCCGCGGCCTTCAGCGTCTCCCGCACGTCGACGACGCGGCGGTCAATGATCTTCACGAGATAGATGAGCAGGCTGAGCAGCGCCGCGACCGCCAGCACGACGACGAAGCCGGCGATGACCGCGGTCAGCCACAGGGTGTGCTCGGTGGAGTTCATCGCGAGCGAATGGATGGTCAGCGAATGCATGGTCAGCCTCCCAGCCTGGTGCGGCCGCGGTGCAGCCCGTCGATGATGATCGTGGCGTGCTCGATCGTCGTGGTCAGCGCGGCCAGTGGCGCGGTATTGTGCACCGCCTGGGTGAGGGCCTCGTTGATCATCGGAGCCTCCTTGCCGATCGAGCGGGCCAGCAGCAGGATCGGCACCACCAGCATGACGACGACCGCGACGACCAGGAACCCGATCGTGTAGCCCAGCCACCAGCCGGTGGTGCTCACAGCGCCGGTGCTGCCAGCGCCGGTGCTGGCAGAGCCGCTGGCTAGGGCGATCGCGTGTCCGGCGAGCGCATGTCCGGTCATTTCGTCATCCTGCCGTCGGGCTGGTCGGGACCTCGCGGATCGTGTTCGCCTTGAGGAAGTCGATGATCGGCTTGGTCGGCTCCGGGATGTGGTGATCCCGCTGAACGTGCCGGATTACCTCATCCATCAGCTGCTCCTTGCTGGCTGCGGAGATTCTGGTGTCGCACACCGGGCTCCCGCACTGGAATTCATGCATCCGTGGCTCCCTACACCGTCTCGCAGAAGTCCCTGACCGGCTTCAGGTTCGCGTTCACCGAGGTGAGCGCCTCCGGCACGGTTCTCGTCTGGTGCGCGATGACCAGGGCGCCGACGAGGACGGTGCCGAGCGTCCCGCGCACGTAGTTGAGGTGGTAGATGACCCGGATGAGGGCCACCGCCGCGATCAGGATGATCACCGCGCCGACGCTCAGGGTCATCCAAGCGGCTGCTGGCATGGCCATGTTCCTTTCTGCTAGCCGAGAAGGTGCGCCTAGCCGAGCAGGCGCGCGACGGAGCCCGCGTACCTGACCGCGCCGACCTTTATCTCCTCGATGGTCTTGTCGGTGACGGCCAGCGCCTCGGGCACGCCGTCGAGCTTGCCGGTGAGGGCCACGCCGCCGGCCAGGATGTCGTCGGTAGCTCCCCGGATCCGCTCCACCGCCGCGAGCACGCGGTTGAGCAGGAAGATGACGACGGGAACCACCACGAGCAACAGCACGGCGTTGCCTATCCACCACAGAACCATGGCTCGTTCTCCTCAGCTGGATGCCTGGTAAGGGACGAAGAACCGGCGGAAGACCCGGCGCAGCGCCATCATCGCGGCCTGCAGGCCGACGGTGAAGCCCTTCGCCTCGGCGGCGGCGGCCGCCAGCTGCTCCGGCGACTCGCCGCGCTCGGCCCGGTCGATCCGGTCCTGCAGGTTGGCGGAGAAGTCGCGCATCAGCACGGCCGTCACGTCGGAGATCATTCCCCGGCCGTACTGCGCGGCGGCGCCGGAGAGCTGCAGATCCTGGGTGACGGCGACCTTGGTGCCGCGCCCGGAGCGCGCCAGCGTCGCCGTGACGACCATGCTGGCCTGGCCCCTGCCCTTCTCCTCTGCCCCGCTCGCGTGCACCACGATGCGCTTCGCGGCCTCGTCGCGCTCGGTGATGTCCGCGGTCCCGGCAAAGCGCAGCCGGACCGGGCCCATCCGGACGGCTACCCCGCCCTTGTACTTCTCGCCGCCGAGGTCTTCGCCCAGCTCAGCACCGGGCAGGCAGGCCGCCACCAGCGGGATGTTGTCAAAGAACCGCCATACCTTCTCGACCGGCTCCGCCACCTCGAATTCGTTCTTGATCAGCATCGGGACTCCTCCTTCGCGTAGGCAGCGGGATCGTTCTCGAACTTCCGGCGGCATCCGGCGCAGCAGAAGTAATAGGTAACGCCCTCGTGCTCCAGCGGGTGCCCGGACGGGCCCGCCGCCACGGTCATCCCGCAGACCGGGTCCACGGCCTCCGCCAGCTCACCCGGGCCGGCCGATCCGGCGATGGCGGCCGAGCGGGCGGAGCCGGCCGGCCCGGCCGTGGCGTCGGCTGCCAGTTTCCCGGAAGCACGCAGCTGGACCAGCTCCGCCAGGATCGCGACGGCGATTTCCCGGTGCGTCGTCCGGCCGAGGTCGAGGCCGGCCGGAACCTTGACCCGGCCGAGCTGCTCGGCGGGCACTCCACGGTCCGCGAGATAGCCGAGCACCGACGCCCCGCGGCGGCTTGAGCCCACCAGACCGAGGTAGGCAGGCCGGGCGGCGATCGCTTCCTCGATCGCTTCCTCGTCGCCGTGGCCCTGGGTGGCCACCACGACCATCGAGCGCTCGTCGGCGTCGGCCGCGGAGAAGTCAGGGCCATCCAGCAGCGCGGTCCGCCAGCCGAGCGCCCCGGCAAGCGCGGCTAGCGTCTGCGCCATCGGGGACCGGCCGACGACCACCAGGTGCGGCACGGGCAGCACCGGCTCGATGTAGACCTCAAGCGCGCCCTCGCTCTGGCAGGAGATGGGCACCACGGTCATCCCCTCCGGGACCGCCGCGCCGAACTGCTCGGAGGTGCCGAGCAGCAGCAGCCGCGGCACGCCCGCGGCGATCACCTGCTGCGCCTCGCGGATCACGACCGGCTCCGCGCACGCGCCGCCGATCCAGCCCTGCAGTCCGCCCGCGGCCGTGATGATCGCCCGGGAGCCCTGCTGGCCCGATGACGGGCCCTGCCGCCAGACCACCGTGGCCAGCGCGAACGCCTGCCCCTGCCGGGCCAGCTCGCCAGCCCGCTCCAGGACGTCCCAGCCGTCCGCCGGTGCCATCCCGCGGTCCGCCGGTGCCATCCCGCGGTCCGCCGCTGCCATCCCCTCAGTCATCTGGTGACATCCCGTCAGTCATCGGTCTGCACCGGCGGCGCACCGGAGACGTCGTGGCGCTGGGTGATGGCCTCCCATACCCGGTCCGGTAGCAGGGGCATGTCGATATTGCGGACCCCGGTATCTTTGATCGCGTCCAGCACCGCGTTGACGAACGCCGCCGGGCCGCCGACGGCCGCGCACTCGCCGACGCCCTTGGCGCCGATCGGGTGGTGCGGGCACGGCGTCATCACCTCGGCGTGCAGCTCGAAGCCCGGCGTCTCCCAGGCGGTCGGCAGCAGGTAGTCCATGTAGTTCGAGCCCACGCAGTTGCCCTCCGCGTCGAAGGTGATGAACTGCATGTTGGCCATCGCGTAGGCCTCGGTCAGCCCGCCCATGATCTGCCCTTCGACGATCATCGGGTTGATCCGGACGCCGCAGTCGTCGACCGCGACCATGTTCAGCACGTCCCAGACCCCGGTCTGCGGGTCAACCTCGACCGTGACGATGTAACACGCGAACGGCCAGGTGAGGTTAGGCGGGTCGTAGTAGGCGTTGTTCTCCAGGCCGGGCTCCATGCCATCCGGCATGTTGCTGTACGCGGCCATCGCGCATTCCTGGATGGTCACGCCGCGATCGGGGGCGCTGCGGACGTAGAACCGGCCAAGCTCCCACTCGACGTCCTCCTCGGACACCTCCAGCAGGTGCGCGGCGAGCTTGCGCGCCTTGGCGCGGATCTTGCGGCACACCATGGCGATCGCGGCCCCCGCGACCGGCGTGCTGCGTGACGCATAGGTGCCCATGCCGAACGGCGCGGTGTCGGTGTCGCCTTCCTCGACGGTCACGTCCTCGGCCGGGATGCCGAGCTCGTGGGCGACGATCTGGCCCCACGTCGTCTCGTGCCCCTGGCCCTGGCCCCTGGCGCCGGTCCGCAGGATCGCCTTGCCGGTCATGTGCACCCGGAGCTCGGCCGAGTCGAACATCTTGATGCCGAGGATGTCGTACTCGCGGCTGTTGCCCGCGCCGAGCGGCTCGGTCATCGTGGAGATGCCGATGCCGAGCAGCCGGCCTTTCGCCTTGGCCTCCTCCTTCTGCCGCAGGAAGTCCTGATAGCCGACCGCCTGCAGCCCGACCTCGAGGCACTCGCCGTACTGGCCCGAGTCGGTCAGGAAGCCGAGCGGGGTGCGGTGCGGGAAGTCGTCGTCGGCCACGAAGTTGATCCGCCGGAACTCGGCCTGGTCCATGCCCAGGTCGTTCGCCGCGGCGTGCACCATCCGCTCCTGGAAGAACATCGCCTCGGTAACCCGGAACGAGCACCGGTACGCGACGCCGCCAGGAGCCTTGTTGGTGTAAGTGCCCCGGGCCGTGAGGTGCGCGTACGGGATGTCGTAGCAGGCGAACGTCGAGTGCATCAGCCCGATCTTGAACTTGCTCGGCTGGGCGTCGGCGAAGAACGCGCCGTGATCGGCCTCGGTGTGCATCCGCATGGCGAGGATCTTGCCGTCACTGCGCAGCGCCAGCTCCCCGTCGAGGTACACGTCCCGCGCGAAACCGGTGGAGATCAGGTTGCCGGACTTGTCCTCGATCCACTTCACCGGCCGCTCCAGCAGGATCGACGCCAGGATGGAGCAGACGTAGCCGGGATAAACCGGGACCTTGTTGCCGAATCCGCCGCCGATGTCCGGCGAGATGATCCGGATCATGTGCTCGGGCAGCTCGGCCACCAGCGCGACCGCGGCGCGGATGATGTGCGGCGCCTGCGTGGTCATGTAGACCGTCAGCTTCGAGGTGGACCGGTCGAAGTCCGCGATCGATCCGCAGCACTCGATCGGGGAGGGGTGCGAGCGCGGGTAGTGCAGGTGCAGCTTGGAGATCACGTCGGCTTGCGCGAACGCCCGGTCGGTACCCTCGGCGTCACCGACCTCCCAGTTGTAGATGATGTTGTCGGCCTGGTTTTCCTTGTCGTCGCGGATAATCGGCGCGCCCTCGGCGACAGCCTGCGTCGGGTTGACGATCGGCGGCAGCGGCTCGTACTCGACGTCGATTGCCTCGCACGCGTCCTTGGCGATGTACGGGTCGTCGGCGATCACGCAGGCGACTTCCTGGCCCTGGAAGCGCACCTTGTCGGTCGCCAGCACCGCCTGGGTGTCATAGGACAGCGTCGGCATCCAGGCCAGGTTGCGGGTCGCCATCATCTCGCCGGTGAGCACCAGGTGCACCCCCGGGATGTCCCACGCCTTGCTGGCGTCGATCGACTTGATCCGGGCGTGCGCCAGCGGGCTGCGCAGGATCTCCATGTGCAGCATGCCGGGCAGCACGACGTCGTCGGTGTAGTTGCCCTTGCCGCGGATGAAGCGGTTGTCCTCGACGCGCCTGCGGCTCGCGCCCAGCCCGCCGATCTTGATCTCGTCTAGCGCCTGCGACACGTCATACCTTCCGTCTTGGTCAGCCAGCGGACTGCGGTAGTCAGCACTGCGGTAGTCAGCGGATTCAGGACCGGAGCTTTTCGGCGGCCCACAGCACCGACTTCACGATGTTCTGGTAGCCGGTGCAGCGGCAGAGGTTGCCGGACAGTGCCCAGCGCACGTCCTCCTCCGTCGGGTCGGGATTGGAGTCGAGGAGTGCCTTGGCGGCCATCATCATTCCCGGGGTGCAGAACCCGCACTGCAGTCCGTGCTCCTCCTTGAAGCCCTCCTGCAGCGGGTGCAGCTCGCTGGCGGTCGCCAGGCCCTCGACGGTGCTGATCTCGCGCCCGTCCACCTGCACGGCCAGCATCGTGCAGGATTTCACCGCACGCCCGTCGACGAGCACCGTGCACGCGCCGCAGTTCGTGGTGTCGCAGCCGGTGTGCGTGCCGGTCAGCCCCAGTCCCTGCCGGATCAGGTGGGCGAGCAGCAGGCGGGTCTCCACCTCAGCGATCTTCTTCTGGCCGTTGATCGTGAACTTGATCCGGCGTACCGGAACGTCACTGGCGGCCTGATCGTCATGGTCCTCGTAAACAATCGTCATGTCAGGCCGCCCTTTCCGCGGTCGCGTCGGCGCGGGTCAGGATGCGCTCGACGAAGGTGCGGACGATGTGCCGCTTGAACTCCGCGCTGCCGCGATGATCGCTCCTGGGCCTGGCCACCTCGGCGGCGAGCCCGGCGGCCTGCTCGATGATCTGCGCGGACAGCGGCTTGCCGACGAGCGCCGCCGCTGCCGCGGTGGCCTCGATGGTGGATCCGCCGACCCCGGTCAGCGCGATCCCTGCCCTGATCACGTTCTCCCCCAGGGTCTCCACCGCTACCGCCACGCCGGCGGTCGCGAAGTCACCGACCCGGCGCTCCAGCTTGAGGTAGCCGCCCGAGCGGATTCCCTTCGCGGCCGGGATGACGGCCTCGATGGCGATCTCGTCCGGCTCCAGCACGTTCTGGAAGGGGCCGGTGACGAAATCGGCGGCCCGGATGGTGCGCCGGCCGCGTGGCCCCTGCGCGACGACCGAGCCGCCGAGAGCCATCACCACCGACGCCCAGTCACCCTGCGGATCGGCGTGGCAGAGCGAGCCGACCAGCGTGCCGCGGTTGCGCACGATCGGATCGGCGATCAGCGGGGCGGCCGCGGCCATGGTCGGCTGGGTGCTGGCGAGCAGCGCCGACCGCTCCAGGTCGGCATGGCGGCACAGGGCGCCGATGCGCAGGGTCCCGTCCGGGTCGGCCCGGTGGTAATCCAGGCCAGGGACGTTGTTGATGTCGACAACCAGCTCCGGCGAGGCGAAGCGCAGCTTCATCAGCGGGACCAGGCTCTGGCCGCCGGCCAGTACCTTCGCGTAATCCCCGCCCATGCGCAGCAGGTCGATCGCCTCGCCGAGCGAGTGCGGTGCCTCGTAGCGGAACCGAGACGGATACATACGATCCTCCAGAGTCCTGTCCGGACGTCAGTGTCCTGCCTGGACGTCGGTGTGCGCGCTGGACACCAAGCCGCGGCCGGCGCTGGTCACAAAGGGCCGGCTCCGGGCGGCTGCCGCTCCCCGGGCGGCTCCGGGTCAGCCACGGCCACCGGGAGGGAATCCTCTTCGGGGTCCGGCCGCGGCTCCTGGTGCGGAGGCCATGGTCCAGGCACGGGCTGGCCGGCGATCTTGAGGTAGTCGATCAGCTCGGGCCAGGCCCAGACCGTCGGGCTCTTCCCGGTCTTCGGCGCGTGCTCGATCAGCTCGAACAGGCGGGGATTACCCTGGCTGTGCCCGCTGGACTCGATCCGCATTCGCATGCTCCTGCCGTTTGGCCGGCACATAGTTGTACCGACACTTGTGGCCAAGGCACATGATCCGCCTAAGCAGGGCGCCCGTGCAAGACGCGAATAAGCTCTTGCTTAAGTCGCGGGCGGCAATGGGCGGCCCGGCGCGCTTCGCCGGCAGCCAGGGACGCTTCCCCAGGCAGGCGCGGTCCTGGCGGACCTGATCAGCTCCAGATCGTGACGTAGACCGGGGGGCGGAACCGCGACGGCGGAACCCCGGCCGCCGGCGAGCGCATCAGCTGCATGGCCTCGGGGGTAGAAAGGAAGCGGCGGAGCGCGCTGGCGGCCGTGCTCCGGTGCTGGCGCTCCAGCAGGGTCGCGTGCCAGCAGGCATCCACCGGCAATCCGGGCAGTTCCACCCGCGAAAGCTCGCCCCGGCGCAGCTGCTGAGTGACGAGGTGCTCGACCGCCGGTGCCACCCCGGCCCCGTCGGCTGCCGCCGCCCAGGCGGCGGTCTGGTTGGGGAACACTCCGATCATGTTCTCGGGTATGCCCAGCCTGGCCAGCAGCTGGCCAGTGTCGCTGCCCGGATCGGTGCCGGACGGGTCCACCAGCCAGCGCCAATGGCGCGGGCTGCCCCGCAGCCGGGACTGCCCGGCAGCGACCACCACGAGGCGATACCGGAAGATCGGCTCGCTCACCACGGGAAGTGCCGGATCGCTGGCAACGCTGGGGCCGATGGCAGCATCGGCCAGCCGGTTCGCGACCAGCACCGCCATCTCCTTGGTCGCCGCTACCCCGGCCGACACCTCGGCGGAGCCCGCGAACCGCCGGGTAAATGCCTCCATCAGCGGGCTGATCACGAACTCGGCGAGGGTGGACGTGGCCACTACCCGCAGCTGCTCCGGGGCGCCCTGCGCGGCGCGGACCGCGGCATGAGCCTCGGCGCCGAGCATCACGATCTGCGACGCGGTGCTCAGCAGCCTGGAGCCGCCGGGGGTCAGCGTCATCCCCCCGGGCCCGCGGCTGACCAGCTGGTCACCCAGGTGCAGCCGGAGCGCCGACAGCGCCTGCGACACGGCTGGCTCGCTGACGCCCAGTGCGCTCGCGGCGGCGGTCACCGAGCCGAGGCGGGCAACCAGGACGAACGCGTTGAGCTGGGTAAGGGTCATGGCACCCTCATTATCGCTGGCCCCAGCCCCCGCCCGCGCTTTCGGCCGGCGCCGCCGGCCCCTCATACACTCATGTATGCGCGTGTATGCGGGCAGTGGCGGGAGGGAGGGCGCATGCAGGTTCCGGCGTACGTCGAGTACGAGAAGGCAACCAGCATCGAGCATGCGCTGGCCCTGCTTGCCAGATTCGGTCCCGAGGCCCGGATCCTGGCCGGCGGGCACAGCCTGATCCCGATGATGAAGCTCAGGCTCGCGCAGCCGGAGACCCTGGTCGACATCAACGGTCTCGGTGAGCTCTGCTACCTCAGGGTGACCGATGGCGAGCTGAGGATCGGCGCGCTGACCAGGCACGCGCAGCTGCTTGACTCGCCGGTGGCCGGCCAGCATTTCGCGATCCTGCACGATGCCGAGAAGGTGATCGCCGACCCGATCGTGCGCAACTGGGGAACCGTCGGCGGCTCGCTCTGCCAGGCAGACCCGTCCGAGGACCTGTCCGCGGCGTTCGCGGCGCTGAAGGCGACCATGCTCATCCAGGGCCCCGGCGGCAGCAGGACGGTGCCGGCCAGGGAGTTCCATACCGGGCCGTACGAGACCGTGGTGGCGCCCGGCGAGCTGCTGACCGAGATCAGGATCGCGATCAGGCCCGGCGGCGGCAGCGCGTACGCGAAGGTGGGCCGCCGGGTGGGCGACTGGCCGGTCGGCGCGGCGGGCGCGGCCATCTGGCTGGCCGGTGACATCATCACCGATGCCGGGATCGGCCTCACCGCCGTCGGGGCGCGGCATTTCTCCGCTGCCGAGGCCGAGGAGTTCCTGCGCGGCGCGCCGGCCACCGAGGCGAGCTTCGCCCGGGCCGGCGAGATCGCGGCGGCGCACTGCAATCCCAGCCCGGACCAGCGCGGCCCGGCCGACTACAAGCGGCATCTCGCCAGCGAGCTCACCACCCGGGCGCTGCGCCGGGCGCTGCGCCGCGCGCAGCGACAGGACGCCTGACATGCAGATGCGGGACGCCTGGCAGGCCGGTACGGGACGCGTGACATGCAGATAACCGTGCACGTCAACGGCGCCAGTTACGCGCGCGAGGTCGAGCCGCGGCTGCTGCTCATCCACTTCCTGCGCGATGAGCTGAGACTCACCGGCTCACACTGGGGCTGCGACACTTCCAACTGCGGGGCCTGCGTGGTCTGGCTGGACGAGATCCCGGTGAAATCGTGCACGGTGCTCGCGGTGATGGCGGACGGGCGCCGGGTGCTCACCGTCGAGGGCCTGGAACGGCGCGGCGTGCTCGACCCGATCCAGCAGGGCTTCACCGAGTGCCACGGGCTGCAGTGCGGGTTCTGCACGCCGGGCATGATGCTGACCGGCCGGTGGCTGCTCGACCACCACCCCGACCCGTCGCCGGAAGTGATCCGCGAGGCGCTGTCCGGGCAGCTCTGCCGCTGTACCGGCTACGAGAACATCGTGCGCTCCGTCCGCTGGGCCGCGGAGCATCCCGCATGAACGCTGGTGCTGACGGGAGCGCTGCCGACGGGCACGAGATGAACGGCGCCTACGGGCCGGTCAAGCGCAAGGAGGACGCCCGCTTCATCCGCGGCAAGGGCTATTTCGTGGATGACATCGCGCTCCCCGGGATGCTGCACGGCGCGATCCTGCGCAGCCCGCTAGCGCACGCCAGGATCGTCTCGGTCGACGTCGCGGCGGCCGAGGCCCACCCCAGGGTGGAAGCCGTGATCACCGGCGAGACGCTGGCCGGCCTCAAGCTTGCCTGGATGCCGACCCTGTCCCAGGACGTGCAGGCGGTCCTGGCCACCGACAAGGTCAGGTTCCAGGGCCAGGAGGTCGCGTTCGTCGTCGCACAGGACAGGTACTCGGCGCGCGACGCTCTTGAGCTCATCAACGTCGAGTACGAGCCGCTGCCCATCGTGATCGACGCCAAGAAGGCGCTGGACCCCGGTGCCCCGGTGGTCCGCGACGACCTGGCAGGCAAGCAGGACAACCGCATCTTCGACTGGGAGGCCGGGGACAAGGCGGCGACCGACGCGGTCTTCGCCGCGGCGGACGTGGTGGTGACGCAGGAGATGCTCTACCCCCGCTCTCATCCCGCTCCGCTGGAGACCTGCGGCATCGTGGCCGATATGGACAAGGTCAGCGGGAAGCTGACCGTCTGGTCCACGACGCAGGCCCCGCATGCGCACCGCACCCTGTACTCCCTGGTCGCAGGCCTTCCCGAGCACAAGATCCGGATCATCTCCCCGGACATCGGCGGCGGTTTCGGTAACAAGGTCCCCATCTACCCGGGGTATATCTGCGCCATCGTCGGGTCCATGCTGACCGGCCGGCCGGTCAAGTGGGTCGAGGACCGGTCGGAGAACCTGATGTCCACCTCGTTCGCGCGGGACTACCACATGCACGGCGAGATCGCCGCCACGAAGGATGGCAGGATACTGGGGCTGCGGGCCAGGGTGCTGGCCGACCACGGCGCGTTCAACGCGACGGCGCAGCCGACCAAGTTCCCCGCCGGGTTCTTCCATATCTTCACTGGCTCCTACGACCTGCAGGCGGCGCACTGCGACGTCACCGCCGTCTACACGAACAAGGCGCCGGGCGGGGTCGCGTACTCCTGCTCGTTCCGGATCACCGAGGCTGTCTACCTGGTAGAGCGGATGGTCGAGCTGCTGGCCCGTGAGCTGGGGGCTGACCCGGCCGAGCTGCGGATGAAGAACCTGCTGCGTCCCGAGCAGTTCCCCTACACGGGCCCGACCGGGTGGGAGTACGACTCCGGCGACTACCCGCGGGCGCTGCGGCTGGCCATGGACATCGCCGGGTATGACGATCTTCGCCGGGAGCAGGCGGCGAAACTGGAACGCGGCGAGTACATGGGCATCGGCCTGAGCTTCTTCACCGAGGGGGTGGGCGCCGGGCCGCGCGCGCACATGGACATCCTCGGGCTCGGCATGGCCGATGGCGCTGACCTGCGGGTGTACCCGACCGGCAAGGCGGTCCTGAGTATCTCGGTGCAGACCCAGGGCCAGGGGCATGAGACGACCTTCGCGCAGATCGTGGCTCAGGAACTGGGCCTGTCGCCGGATGATGTCGAGGTCGTGCACGGCGATACCGACCGGACCCCGTTCGGCCTCGGAACCTACGGTTCGCGGTCGACGCCGGTATCCGGCGCCGCCACCGCCGTGGTGGCGCGCAAGGTAAGGGAGCGAGCCAGGATCGTGGCGTCCGCGATGCTTGAGGTGGCACCGGGCGACCTGGAGTGGACCGGCCGGAAATTTCAGGTGCTGGGCGATCCGGACCACGCCAGGGGCATCGCCGAGATCGCGATGGCCGCGCACTCGGCACTGGAACTGCCCGAGGGAGTCGAGGGCCACCTCGACGCCTCCGCGGTCTACAACCCGCCGAACCTGACCTATCCGTTCGGCGCCTACATCTGCGTCGTGGACGTCGATCCTGGTACCGGCGAGGTCAAGGTGCGGCGCTTCATCGCGGTGGACGACTGCGGCGTGCGGATCAACCCCATGATCGTAGAGGGACAGGTGCACGGCGGGCTGGCCGATGGCGTCGGCATGGCCCTGATGCAGGTCATCGCCTACGACTCCGACGGCAACTGCCTGGGCGGCTCGTTCATGGACTACCTGCTGCCCACGTCGGTCGAGTGCCCGTCCTGGGAGCTCGGCACGACGGTCACGCCGTCGCCGCACCATCCCATCGGGGCCAAGGGCGTCGGCGAGTCGGCCACGGTGGGGTCACCGCCCGCGGTCGTCAACGCGGTGCTCGATGCGCTCAAGCCCCTCGGGGTGCGGCACGCCGACATGCCGCTCACCCCCGCCAACGTATGGAGCACGATCCAGGGCCGCCCGCTGCGCACCGACCTGGCGATCCCATGACGCCGGCCAGCCCGCGGGTGCCGCATGATGGGCACATGCGGTACTTCGGCGGCCCCGGATGCGGGCATGCGGCTGCTATATCCCAGGCCGGTACCCGGGATGAATGATCTCGCGGAGCGGCTGCCGGATGTGGCGGCGCTGCTTGGCGCGCTCGACGGCGCCGACTACCTCGTGGATGAGCCGCTGGGCACCGCGCTGTTCCTGGCGGCCCGGATGGGCCAGCCGATCCTGCTCGAAGGCGAGCCCGGGGTCGGCAAGACGGAGGCGGCGAAGGCGCTCGCCAGCGCGCTCGAGACTCCGCTGATCAGGCTGCAGTGCTACGAGGGCCTCACCTCGTCCGAGGCCCTGTACGAATGGAACTACCCGCGCCAGCTGCTCGCGATCCGGCTGGCCGAGGCCCACGGAACTGCCCTGCGCGAGTCGGACCTGTTCAGCGCCGAGTACCTGCTGGAGCGCCCGCTGCTTTCCGCGCTTGACCATCCGGGCCCGCGCCCGGCGGTGCTGCTGATCGACGAGGTGGACCGGGGCGACGACGAGTTCGAGGCCTTCCTCTTCGAGTTGCTGGCCGAATCCGCGGTGACCATCCCCGAGCTCGGCACCCGGCGCGCGGCGTTCCCGCCGGTCGTGGTGCTGACCTCGAACCGGACCCGGGACCTGCACGACGCGCTCAAGCGGCGGTGCCTCTACCACTGGATCGACTACCCGGGTACCGGCCGGGTCGCCGCGATCATCCGGCGCCGGGTGCCCGCCGCGGCCGTCCCGCTTGCCGGGCAGGTGGCGGCCGGCGTCAGCCGCCTGCGCGGGCTCGAGCTGGCCAAGCCGCCGGGCATCGCCGAGGCGATCAGCTGGACGGCGGCGCTGCACATGCTCGGTGCCGAGAAGCTCGACGAGGCGTCAGCGGAGCAGACCGCGGGCGCTGTGCTCAAGTACGCCGAGGATCTCGACGCGGTCCGCGCAGCCGGCTTCGGCTCGCTGGTCAGCAGCGATGACTGACGACCTCGCCGAGGTCGCCGCGCGGTTCGGCGCTGCCCTGCGGCTGGCCGGCCTGCCCGTCGGCCCTGGCCGCTGTGCGCGGTTCGCGGCGGCGGCGGCGCTGGTCCGGCCGCAGACGCCGCGCGCCCTGTACCTGTGCGCCGCCGCGACACTCGTGTCGAGCAGGGCACATACCGAGACGCTGGAAGGCGTCTTCAACGCCATCTTCGGCGGCCTGGCGGATCCCGCGGACCGGCGCCGCGATACCAGCGCCCCGGCGCTGGCGATCCGCCCGGCCGCCGCGCCGCAGGACCTGCTGGCCAGCGCGGCGCGGGCCGCGAAGGACCATGCCGGCCGCCTGCGGCCGGTGGCCGGCCAGCCGGGCGGGCGGCCGGACCCGCGGCCCGGCGGCCCGGAGCACGTCATCGAGAACAGGTACCTCGGCAGCGCCACGGAGCGGCTGGCCGCCAGGGACTTCTCCGAGCTGTCACCGGACGAGCTGCTGGCACTGGCGGACCTGATGCGGCGGATCACGCTCGCGGTGCCGCTGCGGCGCTCCCGCCGCCAGCGGCGGCGGCGGCACGGACCGCACCTGGATATGCGGTCGACGCTGCGCCAGGCCCGCAGGACCGGCGGCGATCCGGTTCACCTGGTGGGCAGGGCGCCGGTCCGGCGGCAGCGCAGGCTCGTCGTGCTGTGTGACATCTCCGGGTCGATGGAACCCTACGCGCGGGCCATGATCCAGCTGCTGTACTGCGCCGCGGGAGGCGCCCGCGCCGAAGTCTTCAGCTTCGCTACCCGGCTGACCCGGCTGACCCGGGCGCTCTCCGGAGCCCGCCCGGCCCTGGCGCTCGCACGGGCCGGGCAGGCCGCGCCGGACTGGCTGGGCGGCACCAGGATCGGTGACTCGCTCAGGGACTTCAACGACCGCTACGGGCGCCGCGGCATGGCCCGCGGCGCCGTGGTCGTGATCATCTCGGACGGCTGGGACACCGGCGACCCTGACATCGTCCGGCGCGAGATGGAGCGGCTCTCGCTTGTCGCGTTCAAAATTGTGTGGGTGAACCCGCGGACGAAGAGCGCCGCATACCAGCCGCTGGCGGGCGGTATGGCGGCCGCGTGGCCTTACTGCGACGCGGTCGTGAGCGCGCACACGCTGAACGCCGTGGGCGACCTGGCGGCGGCGCTCGCCGACCCGGTCCGGCGCCGGGCCGTGCGTGCGGGCCGCCGCGTGGCGTAGCAGGGCCGCGCCGCGGGCACGCTACGTCATGCGCGGCGGCCAGCCCCCCGTGATCCGTTCCCGCGTGGTTTGCGCTTGACTTCTACGCCGCCGAACACGCACATCCCGGTGATCCTGAGCACCGGGGCGTCGGGCTGGGCCGGCTCCGCGGCGTCACCGTCGATCTCCCGGCCGCCCAGCACGGCGCTGCCGGTGTCGATCACCCGCATCTCCGGCGGAACGGTGATCGAGACGCCGCCGAACACGGCAACCGCGTCGATCGTGATCTCCCGCCCCGGCAGTGCGGCTTCCCGCAAGTCCAGTTCCGCACCGCCGAAGACGGCGAGGATCCTGGTGAGCGGCTCGGGATGCCAGCGGCCCTTCCTGCTGACGCCGCCGAACACGGCGACAAGGCGGCGTCCCGTCGTAGCCGGGGCCGCCCCGGCCGGGCCGGGTGACGGCGCTATCGCCGCGGCGGTGCCGGGCAGGTCATCAATGACCGGCACGATGTCGGCGTGCGTCTTGGCGGCATAGAGCGCGTCCAGCCGCTCCGAATGCTCCGCCGCGGTCAGCCTGCCCTGCGCCATGGCCTCGCTCAGCACGGAGGCAGCGCGGTCGCGGTCGGCGTCCGAGGCGCGCAGCCGGGAATTTGTGTTGAAGCTCTCCGGGGTCATGCGGCTATTCTCGGCCATGCCAGCGCGTCAGGGAATGGGGCAAGTCGTGGGTCATGTCGAGGCTGCGCACCTCAGCTACGCCCTGCCGGACGGCCGGGCGCTGCTCGATGACGTGTCCTTCCGGGTGGGCGACGGCATCACCGCGGCGCTGATCGGGCCGAACGGCGCGGGCAAGACAACGCTGATGCGCCTGGTTGCCGGTGATCTCACGCCGCAGGAAGGCTCGGTCACCTCCAGCGGCGGGCTGGGCGTCATGCGGCAGTTCGTCGGCGGGATACGGGACGACTCCACCGTGCGCGACCTGCTTGTCTCGATCGCGCCGCCGCGGGTGCGGGACGCCGCGGCCCGGCTGGACGCCGCCGAGCTGGTGATGATGGAGCGCGACGACGAGCCAGCGCAGCTGCGGTACGCCGGAGCTCTGGCCGAGTGGGGCGACGCCGGCGGCTACGACGCCGAAGTGCACTGGGACGCCTGCGCCGTGGCGGCCCTGGGGATGCCGTATGAGCGCTGCCGGTGGCGGGAGGTGCGTACCCTGTCCGGCGGCGAGCAGAAGCGGCTCGTGCTGGAGTCGCTGCTGCGCGGCAAGGCCGAGGTCCTGCTGCTCGACGAGCCGGACAACTACCTGGACGTGCCGGCCAAGCTCTGGCTGGAGCAGCAGCTGGCGGCGACCCAGAAGACGGTGCTCCTGGTCAGCCATGACCGGGAGCTGCTGGCCAACTGCGCCGAGCGCATCATCACCGTGGAGGACAGGAATGCCTGGGTGCACGGCGGCGGGTTCGCCGGCTACGCCCAGGCGCGCCGGGACCGGATAGACCGGCTCGACGAGCTGCGCCGCCGCTGGGACGAGGAGCACGAGAAGCTGAAGCAGCTCGTCCGCATGTACCGGCTGAAGGCGACCTACAACGACAGCATGGCCTCGCGGCTGCACGCCGCCGAGACGCGGCTGCGCAAGTTCGAGGAGGAAGGGCCGCCGGAACTCGCGCCAAGGGAGCAGAAGGTCCGGATGCGGCTGCGCGGCGGCAGGACCGGCAAGCGCGCGGTGATATGCGAGGACCTTGAGCTCAGCGGCCTGATGCAGCCGTTCGACCTGGAGGTCTGGTACGGCGAGCGAGTAGCCGTGCTGGGCTCCAACGGCTCCGGCAAATCCCATTTCCTGCGGCTGCTCGCCGGGGAGCCGGTCGGGCATGCCGGCACCGCCAGGCTCGGGGCGAGGGTACTGCCTGGCTGGTTCGCGCAGACCCACTCCCGGCCGGACCTGGACGGGCGGAGTCCGCTGGACATCCTGATGTTCGAGCACGCCACGGGAATCAACGAGGCCATGGCGGCGCTCGCGCGGTACGAACTGCAGTCCTGCGCGAGGCAGGCGTTCCGTACCCTGTCCGGAGGGCAGCAGGCCAGGTTGCAGATCCTGCTGCTTGAGCTCGCCGGATCGACGCTGCTCTTGCTCGACGAGCCGACCGACAACCTCGCCCTGGCCAGTGCCGAGGCCCTGCAGGAAGGCCTGGAGTCCTACGCCGGAACGGTCCTCGCTGCGACTCACGACCGGTGGTTCGCCCGGTCGTTCGACCGTTTCCTTGTCTTCGGGGCCGGCGGCGGTGTCTACGAGTCACCCGATCCGGTCTGGGACGAGACCCGAGTGGCCCGGCCACGCTGACCAGATGGCTTGCTAGGCTGCAAGAACTCAGGGAGCCCGGCTATCCTGCCCGGCGGGCTCCGCAGCCGATCGTGGAGGGTGCGCACCCGTGAAGAAGCTGCTCCTGTTGGCCCTTGCCGGGTTCGGCGCGCTGGCTGTCTGGCGGAAGGTCCAGGCAGACCGGGCCGAGCTTGACCTGTGGACCGAAGCGACCACGAGCGACGATTAGCCTCCGCGCAGGCCCGCCGCTCCGGCATGCATGGAGGCGATCAGGTGAGCGACGCGCTACCAGTCTCGCTCGTGTGCTGCGGCCTGATCGGGACGACGGTCACCGACAACGGCATGGTGGAGCGCGCCTATGCTGAGTCGATCGCAACGCAGGGCGTCGTTACCGGGACGACCGCGTACGCGCGGTGCATGGCCGGGGTGCACCGGGCCAGGGGGCAGTCCACCATCGAGGTGCTGCGCGGCCTGTTCCCCGGCAGCCAGGCCACGGCGCAGGCGGCGCAGCTTGCCTTCGACCGCTCGTACAGCGCGGCGGTCGGCCGGACGGGCGTGGTGGCGATGCCGGGCGCCGAGCTTGCCATCGACAAGCTGCACGGGACTGGCGCGCGGGTATGCCTGATCAGCGGCTTCTCCCGCCGCCTGCTCGGCCTGGTGCTCGACACGCTGGGCTGGGGGGACCGCATTGACCTGGCCCTGTCTCCCGACGACGTGCCGCGGGGCTGCCCGTGGCCCGACCTGGCACTCGCCGCCATGCTCCGGCTCGGCGTCGATGACGTGCGCGAGACGGTGGTGGCGCACGGCACGGAGAGCGGCGTGCTGTGCGGCAGCCGGTCCGGTGCCGGCGCTGTCGTCGGCGTCCTGACCGGTACGCACACAGCGGACAGGCTGCGCCGCGCGGGCGCGACTCACGTGATCGGCAGCGTTGCCGCCCTGCCCGATCTGCTGGCCGCGGGAAGTAAGCCGGACGCTGACGTCTCCGGGTAGCGCACCTGTCTCCGGGTAGCGCATCGGGCTCCGCCGCCGGTGCCGCGGACGACAGCCCTGCAGCGCAGGTACCCTAGGAGCGCCACAGTACGGGGCTATAGCTCAGCTGGAAGAGCACCTGCTTTGCAAGCAGGGGGTCAGCGGTTCGAGCCCGCTTAGCTCCACTCAGACATAATCGCAGCTCAGTGGCCGTTTATCCGGTGTCCTTGTTGATCTTCATGAGGCGCTTTTCCGTCGCTGTGCCCGTTGCGTGCCTGTGAGTACGCCTTCGAGATGTTCATCAAGGACTTCATCAACATAGCTTCTCTAGATGCCTGGCGTACCTGAGCCTGTGGGCGGGCTAGGGGTGCGATTTGGCCTGCTGACCTGGTACAACTCTGGGCTGTGGACGAGCCTGTGGACGTGACTCGCCGGGCTGACCTAGCCTGACCGCGGTTGTCCCCGGGCTGCACTCGCGCAGTTCTCCGGCGGGATGCGCCGCCGACCGGACCTCGCGGCCAGCCTGATCACCCAGCCGCCGCTGATCTTCCTGGACGAGCCGACCACGGGTCTTGACCCGCGCACCCGCGGGCAGATGCGGCCAGCAACACGGTGATCGGTTCCACGTTTCTCATGGAGCCCGACAAGCCGCAGGCCCAACAAAATGGCCAGGACAAGCATCTCTCTGGGTGCTGGCATCCCCCGCAATTGGCTAGCTGACACCCTCGCTGGGGCAGCGACATGTTCCTAGCGTGATGGCCATGAGAGCCGAATCCAGCGTCACATCACTGTCCTGGATCCCGTCGAGGCAGTCACTGGCCTGATGCGGATCAGCTTCGCTAGCGGGCTGAGCCACTACGACCCGCTGCCGCCCGGCCAGCCGTTCTGCCCGTCGATTGATCACCCGGACGCGTCGGTAACTCTGCACGTCCCCGTCGACTCGTCGCACAGCGATCCGGTCGAGGCACTGGCCGCGATCGAACACAAAGGCGGCACCACTTACTGGGCGAGGCTGACATTGAATGACGCGACCCTGGCCTACCTGCCCGACCCTACCGTGACCGACGCCCCGACCGAGCGCTGCGAATCGGCGGAGAGTCTGGCGGTCGGTATCGACGTGTTACTGCACGACGGGCAGTTCCTGGCCACCGAGATCGACATGGCCACCGGATACGGGCACGCGACGATCGACGCGGCGATTGGACTTCGCCGACCGATGTGGTGTCGGCGAACTCGTGCTCACCCACCACGCCCCCGCACGCACCGACGCCCAACTAGCCGCGCTGGCTGCAGCGTTCACCCGCACGCCACAGGGTCGCCGGGTGCGATTCGCACGCCAAGACCAGACGATCCCCGTCGCTCGGGCCGCCATTCAAACGGCACCCAAACATGTATCACCCGTCGCGGAAATCCAGAGGACACCATGAACCGAAATACCCCACCCCAAGACTCGCCGCCCCATGCATCTCTGATGCAGCACCGGGCAGCACCCATTGGGCCGACGCCGGTCCCAGTCAAAGGGTTCGACAACGGCGAAGGGCTGGACAATGGCAATGTCTGAGCGTTCGACCCGACGAGTCGGCGCCTCAGCCGGCGTCGTATTCATCCTGCTGTATTCGGTCGGGAGCGGGCTACTCGTAGGTCCGATCAACCAGAGCGATAGCCTCGCCACAGCGGCAAGAAAGTTCAACGAGCAGACCCATAGCTACAACGTTGCCGCCACGCTGCTGATCATCGGCGTCCCCTTCTCATTGTTGTTTGCCGCGTCGCTGCGCGCCGTATTGGGTCGGGCCGAGGGCGGGGAGCGGCAACTGTCATCGCTGACACTCGTCGGCGCAGCCGCTAGCGGCGCCGTGCTGCTCGCGGGCGCGGCGTTGATGGGTGGCACGGCCTACCTCGCTCACTACACACCAGTTGACGGTGCCACCGCTGCCTTCGCCCACTCCGCGTGCGAGGCGTGCGTGTACTACTCCGTGGTGTTCCTGGGCGTTGCAGCACTGGTAACCGGGTGGATCACCATCCACCACGCTGCTTTTCCACGCTGGTTCGGCTGGCTGGTCGCGGTACTCGGAATGGCCATGATCGTCGGAAGTGCCGGCTTCCCACAGATACGGCCACTGGCGCTGCTCGCCAACATCGCCACCGTCCTCTTCATCCTGAGTACCTCCGTCGTCATCTGGACTAGCAACCCAGCACACGAACCCACCCCGCTACCGGAACAGATCGCCAACCTGCCGTAGGCGTAGTGTCGGCTGCCTTTGCGCATCTTGAACAGTATTCCGGCAGGTAATCCGATGCATCGGCCGGTAGCAAAATGCTTCTGCATATCTCTACGGATCAGAAGGTCGATCGACCCGCCAGCAGAGGTAGCGTGCCAGATGCGTGCCAGATCGGCCGGCCAACGTCGGTCATTAGCGGGCAGTGGCGGTACCAGCATCTTCACCCTGACGTGCGCGTTGGCTGGCCTGTCGTCGGCCGCAGACGACCTGATAAGGAAGAGGTCTGCGGATCGCAGCCGATGAGCCGCCGCGCCGCTGCCGGTCCTCGCTCGCCTGCGCTCCCTGCGGTCCGGGTCGGCTTGCCATCGTATGACTCAGAACCTCCGAGGCAGACGGACTCGTACTGTCCTGGCCGTGCCCGTGGCGTGCCCGATCGGACGGTGATTAGCGGTGAATCACGGTCACTCACGGACACGCCACACAGGCGCTCACCTGCGAAAAGCCAGGTCGGGCGGTCCCGTCCACAATGTTTGCAAGCAGGGGGTCAGTGGTTCGAGCCCGCTTAGCTCCACCAGGAGGTCTTCACGTTGGGTTTCCCTCGTACCGTGGAGACATCGCCTTAAAGGGAGGACGGCGATGGCAGAGTCACGGCGGAAGTTCGATCAGGATTTCAGGGAGGGCGCGGT
>Ga0302235_10000524_pt1 | contig 30432 bp, 36 predicted proteins | sample II_Palsa_N3_3_FD_193577 | JGI IMG/M metagenome (GOLD analysis project Ga0302235, IMG submission 193577) | Peat permafrost microbial communities from Stordalen Mire near Abisko, Sweden - II_Palsa_N3_3 | ecosystem: Environmental > Terrestrial > Soil > Palsa > Peat permafrost | place: Sweden...
TTGAACGGGATCGTGATCTGCGGTTCGCTCGAGGACGAGTGAAACGCGAACGACGAGACGATGTTGATGGCCAGCAGGACCAGCACGAACCACAGGAAGCCCGCCCTGCGGTGCACCGGCGGCCCGGCCGGCGCCTTCTCCGGCATCCCCCGCCCGTCCGGCGCCGGAGCGACCTGCCAGCCCCGTTTGTCGCGCTCGAGCGGCGGATGCGGTGCGACGCCTTTGCCGTTCGTGCTCGCGGGCTGCGGGGAGGGATCCTCAGGCACGCCCTCATCCTACGCACGTCAGAGTCAGCCGTCGCCTGGGGCCCTCCTGGCGGACATCACGATGCCCCCGCCGAAGCTCATGCGCCGCACCGACACGTTGATCAGGCCGGCCTCTTCCCAGTAGGAGACGATCCGCTCCAGTGGGTGGCGCACGTAGAAGCCCCGGATGCTCGGCCCGAGGAAGTGCCCCACCTGCACCCACTCGGGCGAGGCGAGCCGCCCGAGCGTGGGCAGCCCGACCGTCGTGTAGAACCTCCACGCCGCACGCGCCGGCGCCCACGGCGGCACGCCGAACTCCAGCGAGCCCACGCGCCCGCCCGGGCGCACCACGCGAGCGAGCTCGCGCATCGTCGCGTGCGGATCATCGACATAGCGCAGCAGGTAGGTGACCGTCAGGGCATCGAAGCTCGCATCGGCAAACGGCAGCGCCTCGGCCTGCCCCTCGATCAGCTCCACCTTCAAGCCGCGCCCGTCAAAGCGCGCGTGAGCCGCTGAGAGCATCTGCGGGCTCTGATCGATGCCCACAACCGTGCAGTCCGCGCGCCCGAGCAACTCCGCGGCGACCATTCCCGTTCCCGTCGCCACGTCCAGCACCCGCTGGCCCGCCTGCGGCGCCACCGCGCTCACCAGCGCCCGCCGCCAGCGCGGGTCCTGCCCGAAGCTGAACGCCGAGGAGATCAGATCGTAGTGGCGCGGCAGCCCGCTGAACAGCTCAAGCGCCTCGCGCTTGCGGGCCGAGCCGCCGTCGCTCGACGCGCTTTGGCTCGCGGTGCTCCTCGCGTCACTGGGCATGTTCACGCTCATGTTCTCGCCGATCTGCAAGGCTAGCCGCCGGACGCCTCACCCGGCGGCGGGCCGCACAATGCAACGCAATCACGGCACCACAACCACGACACACACCCGATGAGCCCTCTCGTGATCGTGATCACCGGTGCCTCGAGCGGCATCGGGGAGGCCACCGCACGGCGCCTGGCGCGCGAGCCCGGCGCGGCGCTCGTGCTCGTCGCCCGTCGCGAGGAGCGCCTCAGCGCCCTGGCCGACTCGCTCGGGCCCGAGCGCGTGAGCTGGGTTGCCGCCGACCTCGTCGACGATGACGCGCCCGCGCGCATCCGCGATCACGTCTCCGAGCGCTACGGGCGGCTCGACCTGCTCGTCAACAACGCCGGCGCCTCCTGGCGCGCGAGCTTCGCCGATGGCGGCTATGAGAACGTCAGGCGCACCATGGCCATCAACTTCGACGCGCAGGTGCGTCTGACCGAGGCGCTGCTGCCGCTGCTGCGCGAATCGGCGCCCAGCGCGATCGTCAACGTGGCCTCCACCGCCGCCCGCGTCGCGCGCGCGGGCACCGGCGCCTACAGCGCGTCCAAGTTTGCGCTCGCCGGATGGTCTGACTCGCTGTATGCCGAGGAGCTCCCGCACGGCGTGCACGTCGGCCTCGTGCTCCCCGGCTTCATCTCCACCGAGGGCTTCCCCCAGTCAGAGCTCACCGAGAAGCCCTGGACGCGCTGGGCCGTATCCACACCCGAGAAGGGCGCCGAGGCGATCTATGACGCGGGCATCGGCCGCCGAGCCGAGCGCTACGTGCCCCGGCCCTACGGGCTCGCGGCGGCCCTTCGGATCGTCGCGCCCAGCCTTGTTCGCCGCGCGCTCACGAGCGGAGGCGCGTCCGTCATGACGACCACCACGGGCGCCGACGCGAAAGACCGCGCGGCCGAACACACGCACGCGAGCGACTCCACATGATCATCACGACCATGAACGACCTTCCCGGCTATGAGATCGAAGAGGTGCTCGGCGAGGTCTTCGGCCTGACCGTACGTGCCCGCAACCTCGGCTCTCAGATCGGCGCCGGGTTCAAGTCGCTCGTGGGCGGCGAGCTGAAGGGCATGACCAAGATGCTCGCCGAAGGGCGCGTGCATGCCCAGGAGCGCCTTGAAGAGGCCGCCGGCGAGAAGGGCGCCGACGCCATCATCGCCTTTCGCTTCGACACCTCCGAGCTCGGCTCCACGTGGACCGAGATCTGCGCCTACGGCACCGCTGTACGCGCCCGTAAGAAGTAGCGCTAGCCCGAGACTGGTGCTGCCCGGCGCGGCCTACGGCTCGTACTGACCGTCATACACCGCGAACACCGCGCCCTGCGGATCCTTCACGGTCGCGATCCTCGCGATGCCGATGTCCTGCGGTCCGAACATCGTCTCCCCGCCCATCTCGCCGGCCTTCGCGAGCGCCGCGTCGATGTCCTCGACGCCGAAGTACACCAGCCAGTTGGGCGGCATTCCGGGCGGGCTCAATTCGCGTATGCCGCCGTTGTTCGCCTCACCGTTCTTGATCGACCAGTACGGCATCGGCGGGCCCTCGAAGGGCGCCACCGTCCATCCGAACAGCCCGCCGTAGAAGGCGCTCGAGGCGTCCGTGTCGGGGGAGGCGAGCTCGTTCCACGTCAGCGCGCCGGGCGCGTTCACGAGCTGCGCGCCGTTGTGCTGCTTCGGCTGCCACACCAGGAGATACGCGCCCTGAGGATCCTGGATGACGCCCATCCGCCCGGCCTCCATCACGTCAAACGCCGGCGCATGCACGGTCCCGCCGAGCTCCTTCGCGCGCTCGAGGCTCGCGTCGGCGCTCTCGACCGTCACGTAGGAGTTCCACACCGGCGGCACACCCGCGTCGCGCTGCTGCTGGGGCTGGGGAGAGATCGCAGCGACGTGCCTGCCGTCGAGGCTCATCATCGAATAGAACATCTCCTCCCCCTCCGGCCCCACCGGCATGTCCTGCACGTCCCACCCGAACAGGCTCGTGTAGAAGGCCTTCGCCGCGGGCTGATCGGTCGTGGTCAGATCGGTCCACGAGAACGTTCCCGCTGCGTGGCTGCTTCGCTCGCCCACGATTCGCGAGCCTATCGCACCCACGTTCGGTTGCACACTCTGGGCCAGGTGAGCTCTGCGACAATGGCCCAGCCATGCGCCGGGCGACCCTCCTGCTCATGCTCGTCCTGCCCGGTGGGCTTCTCTCGGCCTGCGGCAAGGGCTCAGAAACGACGTCCACGACCCATTCGAAGGCAACCGCTGCGAGCTCGGGTGCGACGACCGGCGCAACGGGCTCGACGGGCACCTCGGCCGCGTCAGCCGCGCGCCGGCAGGCACTGGCGTTCGCACGGGCCGTCAACCTGACCGCGTCCGACCTGCCGGGCTTCACCGCCTCCTCCAAACAGGAAGGCGAAACCGCACACGAAAAGCACCTGCAACAGCAGATGCTCGGCTGCGCCGGGCCGGGCGGCTCAAGCCAGGGCTTTGCCGCGGACAGCTCGAAGGACTACGAACTCAAACACGAAATCCTCGATCTGGGTGTGAGCTCCGAAGTCAGCGTCGCCGCGACCCCTGCGCAGGCAAAGTCCGAACTCGCGGCGATCCGCAGCGCCCGCGTCCGCGGATGCTTCGAACGCTACCTCGGCGAGCTCTTCAAGGGCCGCAAGTTCGGAGGCGCGAGCGTCAACGGCGTCTCCATCGTCTCCGGCATTCCGCCCGCACCCGGCACCAGCGGCGGCTTCGGCTGGCGCGTGACCGTGCCTGTGGAGCTGCACGACATTCAGGTGCCCTTCTACCTGGATATCCTCGGCTTCGTGGACCGCAACGCCAGGGTGACGCTGTTCAGCTCCGGCGCCATCCGCCCGTTCCCCGCCGCGGTCCAACAGCAGCTGTTCTCGCTGCTGCTCAGCCGGGCCAAGGCGCAACAACCATGAGCCAGCAGACCTGGACGGCCGTCGACGGCTACATCGCCGAGAAGCTCGTCCCGCCCGAGGAGGCGCTCGACGCCGCCACCAGCGCGAGCGCCGCGGCAGGCCTGCCCCAGATCGCGGTGTCCCCGGCCCAGGGCAAGCTGCTCTCGATCCTCGCGCGCTCGATCGGCGCGCGCACGATCCTCGAGATCGGCACGCTCGGCGCCTACAGCACCATCTGGCTCGCGCGGGCCCTCGCACCCGGTGGCCGCCTGATCACGCTCGAGGCCAACCCGCACTACGCCGAGGTCGCAAGCGCCAACATCGCCAATGCCGGCCTCGGCGACAGCGTCGAACTGCGCCTGGGAAAGGCCCTCGACACGCTGCCCCTGCTCGCCGCCGAGACCGCCGACGCCGGCGAGCAGTTCGATTTCATCTTCATCGACGCCGACAAGCAGAACACGCCCGAGTACTTCAAATGGGTGCTCGAGCTCGCCCGCCCCGGCAGCCTGATCGTCACCGACAACGTCATCCGCGACGGCGCCGTGATCGACTCCGCGAGCGCGGATCCCGTGATCGAAGGAGCGCGCCGCTTTCACGACATGCTCGCCTCCGGCGGCGAGTTCGATGGGCGCGTCAGCGCGACCACGATCCAGACCGTCGGCGTCAAGGGCTACGACGGCTTCACCGTTGCGCTCGTGGCGCCCAGGTAGCGCACAACGTCGCGCGCGTCCGCTCTCAGCGCCGCCGCATCCCTCTGCGACAGTGGTTTGAACGGTTCGAGCATCACCTCGCCCGCCGGCATCCTCCATGTGGCCACCGCGCGTCCCCGCACGAGCGCGAACGGCCGGAACAGGCCGTTCACCGTGACCACCACCCTGTTCGCGCCCAGGATCGCGTCGCGTGAGACCCAGCCGTGCAGCAGCGGATCGAAGGGACCGAGCAGGCGCGGCGGTGGCAGCTCCGCCGCCGGCGGATGACCCGTCAGGGCCAACAGGCCGTCCGCGCGCGGCTCGAGCTCTGAGGCGATCGCGGCGAGGCCGCTGCGGACCTCGCGCAGCCCCAGCCCCGACCACCTGGCCAGATCGCGCTCGCCGGCCGGAGCGTGGCCGACCAGATAGCGGCGCGCCAGCTCCGCGAGCGCCAGCTCGCGGTCCACGGGTGCCGGGGTACCGAGCCAGTCGGCCACGAGCACGAAGGCCTGCTCGCGCCCCCGCATCGGCCCGCGCACGACCAGCCCGCGAAGGCTCGCGAGCATGACGAGGTGCACCAGCGCCTGGCCCTCCGTCGGCACCGCCGCCGCCACGAGCCGCTCGCGCAGCTCCGAGCGCGCGAGCGGACCCTCCAAAGCCAGCGAATCCTCGATCACCGACACCCCCCGCTCGACCGCGCTCTGGCTGAGGCCCTCCTGCGCGAGGCGGCGGGCGACCACCGTCAGCATGCCCGGCGCCGTCAGCGCCTGAAGCCACGGATAGTCCTCGCTCCTGACGAGATGCAAGGTGCCGCGATTGAGCGTCGTCACCACCAGCGAGCGATCATCGGTCAACGCGGAGTCGACATCCGCGGCGGTGAGGCCCGTGCTCCGCGCACGAATCGCCAGGCGCTGGCCGCGAGGATCCTGTCCCTGGACCGCCAGCAGCCGCTCCACCACCGATAACGGGCTATGAGTGGGCGGGCCGGTGAGAAGCTGCGAGGTGAGACGCTCGGAGATCACTGCGATGGACACTGGCGCGACACTACAGTTGGCGCATGCCCGCCACGAGCGGCAAGCCCGCCGTTCTGCTCGACATCGATGGCGTCCTGCACATCGGCGGTGAACCGATCGCGGGTGCAACCGCCGCCCTGGACGAGCTTCGCGAGCTGAGCGCCGGCGTGCGCCTCGTCACCAACACCACCTCCAAGTCCCGCCGCGAGATCCTCGATCAGCTGCACGGCCTCGGCTTCGACGTCGCCGTGCACGAGGTGCTCACGCCCGCGGCGCTGGCCGTCGGCCATTGCCAGGAGCGCAAACACCGCTCCGTCAGGCTGCTCGTGGGAGCGGCCCTGCTCGAGGATCTGGCCGAGCTCGCCGAGGCGCAGCCCGGCCGGCCGGTCGACGCGATCGTGCTCGGCGACCTCGGCGACGGCTTCACCGCAGAGGTGCTCAACGAGGCATTCCGTGCCCTGATCGATGGCGCCGAGCTGATCGCGCTGCAGCACAACCGCTACTGGCGCAGCGCCGACGGCCTCGTGCTGGACGTCGGCGCCTACTCCGCGGCGCTCGAGTACGGCGCGGGCTGCGAGGCGGTGGTGGTCGGAAAGCCCGCCCCCGACTTCTTCGCCGCGGCCCTCGCCACGCTCGGGGCAGAGGCCGGCACTACGGTGATGGTGGGAGATGACATAGAGGCCGACGTCGCAGGCGCCATAGCTGCTGGACTTCGCGGTGTTCTTGTGCGCACCGGTAAGTACCGACGCGACACCCTCGACGCCTCCGCGGTGACGCCGAGCGCGATCGTGGACTCGATCTGCGACGTCCCCGCATTGCTTCGTTAGAGCGGCGCCGCCTCGCCGTCGCGGCGCCTGCCGCGCCGCTCGATGACGGTCGCGAGCAGCACGCTCAGCTCGAACAGCAGATACAGCGGCACAGTCTCGAGCACGAGCGTGATCGCGTCACCGGGCAGGAACGCCGCGACCGCGCCGCACGCGAGGATCGCGTAGCGGCGGTTGTGGCGCAGCTGTTTGGGCGTGACGACGCCGGCGCGCGTGGCGGCGAGTATCCCCACGGGAACCTGAAAGACGAGGCCCATCGCCAGCAGCGTGACAGCCGCGAAGTGGTAGTACTGGCTGGCCTGCACCAGCACGTTGAACTCGCCGCTGTTGAAGTTCTGAAAGAAGCGCAGCGCCGAGGGCAGCACCACGAAGTAGCCGAACAGCACGCCCATCACGAACAGGAACGGAATCGCCAGCATCAGCGGCGTGGCCAGCCGTTGCTGCTCGGGGCTGAACGCCGGCAGCAGGAATGCGTACAGCTCATACAAGATGATCGGCAGCGCGAGGATGAACGCGAAGATCAGCGCGATCCCGAGCGTCGTCGTGAACGGCTCGCCGATCCCCAGCGTTACCGGCTTGTTCCCTTCAGGTGGCTTTGACAGGCTCTTGATCGCCTTGTGCAACTGCGGGCTCACACCCTGCAGTGACGCGCGCGTCTGAGCGCTCACGCCGCTGCCGGGGCGATCCAACGCACCCACCACGAGCTGCAGTTGGGTCGCCACCGTGCGCGCGTTCTGCTGCACGGTGTAGGTCGCTCCGAGCGGGCCGTTACCCGCCCGGACCTGTTTCTGCGTCTGGTGAGCGAGCGGCTTGTTGATGATCTGAAGCAGCGCATGGTTCTGCCACATGCAGAAACCAAACGCCACCGCCAGCGCCGCCAGGCTGATGATCAGCCGCGCCCGCAGCTCCTCGAGGTGATCGACGATGTTCAGACGGTCTTCATGACCGATACGGGTCGCGGCAGCGGCAACAGCCATCGTCTCAGCCCCTCAGCTCGTGTTTTCGGTTCGCTCGTCAGGCCGCCGGCGTCGCCGGCTCACCGACAGATGCAAGGACCGGCTCCGACGGCGCGGCAGCGGGCGTGGCGACCGGAGCCGCAACGGGCGCTGCGACGGGTGCTGGGACCGGCGCTGCGGCCTGAGTGGCGGCCACGGTCTGCGTGGGCGCGGGCGGCTGCGCCGTGAGCGCGGACTGCAGGCCGTCGCCGCTCAGCGACTCCTTGAAACCGCGCATGCCGCTGCCGAGCGATTTGCCCATCTCAGGCAGTCGCTTGGCTCCGAACACGAGCAGAAGCAGGATCAATAGAAAGGCGATGTGAATTGGATTGTCGAGACCCATGGTGTGAATCAACTCCCTAAGTTTTTTGAGTTCCCACTCCTCGCGATGTGGGCTTGTCTACTGCTACGCGCCGGCGCCGACGATGGATCATCATCGGCGCCGGCAATTGCGATCGCGTGCTGCTACTTCTTGACCAGTGGCCCGATCTTGGCCAGAACTTCCGCCTTGGTCAGCGGCACGTCGAATCCGCCGTTTGGCGTGGGAGACCTGTTGATCAACAGGTCGATCGCGGCGGCGTGCCGTCCCTCGATCTGCACGATGCTCCCGGCGGTCGCGAGCACTTCCTTGCTCGAGAGTGACGGCGCAGCGCCGTTGTAGGCGCCGACACCCGTGTTCTCGAGCACTGAGGCCAGTGCCAGGAACGTCTTTTCGTTGCTCACCGGGAACACGAACTGCGGCTTCTTCACCGGCGTGCCTCCGAGCGACTTGATCGCGGAGGTCAGCGCGGCGACGTGCTCGGCCTCCTGTTCGCCGAACATCTTGGCGTAGCTCTTGGCCGTTCCGGTGAGGCCCACTTCCTTGCCCTTTTCGTTGTAGAACGCGGACTCCAGGTACTCCAGCGTGAGCGCGAAGTTGAGGATTTCCGCATCCCCTCCGCCCCCTTCGGCGAGAGCCTGTGAGACAAACGGTCCAACCATGGTCGTGCCGTAGATGGCGCCGGCAGCCAGTGTCCCGCGCAGGATGAAACTCGAGCGCGTGACGCCTGAGACCTCGGTGCCCTCGAGCTCCGGGTTGGCGATGATGTCGTTAACAGTCATTTTCTGGTTCCTCTCGTGACGGTGGTTTGGTTTAGCCGAGGAACGGCTTGACCGCCGCCAGGACCGTTTCCATTGAGTCCGGCTTGGCAAACGCGCCATCCGGGGTGAGCGACTTCTTGACCAGCGTGCCCAGGCTCGCCGCGTGGCGGGCCTCGACCGTGTGGATCGCCAGCGCGGTCGCAAGCACCGCCGGGCTCTGAATCAGCGGCGCCTGGCCCAGATAGGCCGCGGCACCGAGGTTCTCGACGGTGTACGCCAGTTCAGCGACCTGAGTCGCGTTTTCGATCGGGAACGTGCCGTTGGGGTTGGCCGCCGGCGTCCCTCCCATTTTTTCGACAGCGCCTTTCAACGCTTCGACGTGCGTCTTCTCCTCGCGGGCGAAGTCCGTGAGCAGCGCTCCGACCTTGCCCGTGAACAGCTTGGCCGCCAGAACTTTGGCGTAGAACTCCGTCTCCAGATACTCGAGCGTCAACGCGTAGTTGAGGATCCCGATATCGGTCGTCGTGGCGCTCGCGCTGGTCGCGCCGGCCGCAGCCGTCGTCGCCGCAGTACTCGCGGTGCTGCTCGTTTTGCTGCTGCCGCAGGCAGCCAGCACGAAGGCGCCGAAGCTCGCGGCGCCGGCGGTACCGGCCATCTTCAGGAAGCGCTTGCGGTCGAGGTCGTCGCGCACGAGTCGCTCGACGAGCCCGACCGGCTGGGGCGTCTCCGGATCCTTCAGTTCACTGGACATCTTGGGTACCTCCGATTTGATTGCTCTTACGGCAGCCGCGCCGAGATGACGCCTGCCATCCAAATACCCACGAGCCGGTGACTCACATGGCATTCACCCCTACAGTTCGCAAGTTCCACCGATCCGGATCACAAACTGAGCACAAAGTGGTCCCAAGGCGAGCGCGATCGGCGGGGCCGCACTGTGATCCGCCCGGCCCCCCACGTGCGTACAGTCAGTTGATGGCCCGCCTTCACCTGTCGACCGCGAATTCAAAGGAAAAGCTTCGAAGGCTTGCCGACGAGGAGCTGATGCAGCTCGTCGCCGGTGCCGATGCCGACGCATTCGAGGTCATCCTCGAACGCCATGCCGATGCGGCGTTCTCGCTGGCCTACCGGATGTGCGGCAAGCGCTCGGTCGCCGAAGACGTGGCCCAGGAGTCGTTCCTCGCCATCTGGCGCAGCGGCGCGCGCTATGACCGCGCGCGTGGAAGCGTGCGCACGTGGACCCTCGGCATCGTCCACAACCGCGCGATCGATGCGCTGCGCCGCTCGAGCGTCCACGACCGCAGGCGCGCCAACGACGAGGGACTCGACGAAACTCTCGAGGCGCCCGAGCGCACCGACCTCCAGGCGATGAGCAACGCCGCATCGAACGAGATCCGCGAGGCGCTCGGCGAGCTGCCCGAGGAGCAGAGGCGCGTGATCGAGCTGGCCTACTTCGGCGGTTTCACGCACGTCGAGATCGCCTCGATGCTCGACACGCCGATCGGTACCGTAAAGGGCCGCATGCGCCTCGGCCTCGAGAAGCTCCGCGGACACCTCGGCGGCTGGCAGGCGGTGAGCGCGTGAGCTCTCGCGATCCCAACCTCGAGTGTGAGCACGGCGCAGACGCAGCCCCCTACGCGCTCGGCGCGCTCGAGAACGCCGAGGCCTACCGCGAGCATCTTCTCACCTGCGCGAGCTGCCGCGCAGAGGTCGCCGAGCTTCAGTTCGTGGCCGACACGCTGCCCGCCTCGGTTCCGCCGATGCTCGCCCCGCCGGAGATGAGCGAGCGTATCCTCGCGACGGTCCGCTCGGAGGCGGAGCTGCTCAAGGCAGCCGGCAGCGAGAGCGACGAGCCGGTGAAGCAGCGTGGACGCTGGCGGTCACCGCGCGTGTCCTTCCTCGGCGCCGGGCTCGCGATCGCGGCGACCGTGATCGTCGCGGTGGCGATCGCCGTCAACGTGCACTCGAGCGCACACCAGCGCGTGACCTCAGCGCAGGTTGCCCCCGGCATGCACGGCACTGAGGCCTCGCTGCGCCAGTCCGGCGGGCGCGCCGAACTGGTGGTCTCCGGCATGCCCCAGCCGCCGCTCGGCCATGTCTATGAGGTGTGGCTGGCGGGCGCATCGACGCCGCCGCGCCCCACCAACGCGCTGTTCGGCGTCACCAACTCGGGCAGAGCCTCCGTCAGCGTGCCCGGAAACCTGCATGGGGTCAAGGAAGTCCTCGTCACGAGCGAGCCGCGCGGCGGGAGCCTTCACCCGACCAGCCCGGCGGTGATTCGCGTCACCCTGTGACGGGCGCTGCGCGGACGGGCGCTGTGAGGCTCAGCGCCGGCGCACGTGCGTCAGCGCCACGGTGTGCTCGTTTCCTGAGTGCAGCGAGCGCACGCGCAGCTTGTAACCACGCACGCCCATCACCCGGCCCGTGCCCGACCCGTGGCCGATGCGGTACTCCACCTGACGGCCGCGCCGGTAGACCAGCAACAGGAGCACGTAAATGACCGCGAGCGCCACCAGCAGTATCCCGAGAGGGTATGCGATGTCACTAAGCGGCATAGCGCTCCATTCGGGCATTTTCTATCACATAGTGAGCCGCGGGGAACGACTGGACGAATGTTCCAGGCGACCCGGTCAGGGCGTTGCCGGAAATTGCGATCTCCGTTCGAGCACCAGCTTGGTCCAGTCGCCGGCCGGCAGGGCGTCGGTGGCATCGGAAAAGTCGACGACCCGGGTTGTGATGAGCTCAGGGTGAAACACCCCACGCTCGGCGAGCTCGAGCACGTCGGGCATGATCGGACGGGCATGCACTCGGCCCGTCTTGAACGTGACGATCTTCGTGTACATCTCGAGCAGCGGCAGCCGTGGCTGCTCACCGAAGTAGATCGTGTTGCTGGTGCAGATCCCGTCCGCGGCGGTCGATCTGAGCGCGAGCGTGATGCCCTCCTGAGTGGCGTTCGTATCGACGGTGATCGGAAACGGGCCCGCCCGCTCGGGCCAGGGGATCTCGAGCGTCTGCGCGCCGAGCGAGGACGCGAGCCCGAGGCGACCCTCGTCGAGGTCGGCGTAGGTGACGGCCTCTGAGCCCAGCGCAAGCGCGATCGCCACCGCATACAGGCCGATCGACCCCGCGCCCGCGCCCCCCACCACCAGCACCGGTGCGCCGGGGTCCTCGGCGAGCGGGGCCCCGACGGCGCGCCACGCGTCTGAGATGTTGTCCGAGGCGCTCGCCACCGCCGCCGGCGCAAGCCCATCGGGCACCGCCACGAGCATGTGATCGGCGAACGGCACGAGCACCGAATCAGACAGGAAACCACCCCATCTGTGCACGGCCGGGCCGAACCCGTAGGTGGACATGAAACCGTCGCTGCGGCAGCTGCCCGTGCGACCGCGAAGGCAGGCCGCGCATTCGCCGCAGGAGATCTGAAAGGGAACGCTCACACGCTGGCCGGGCTTCAGCGCGCGGACGTCGTCACCGACATCGATGACCTCCGCCACGCACTCGTGCCCGATCGGGAACGGCGCCGGGAACGGCGAGGAGCCGGAGATGATCAGCGCGTCCAGATCGCAGGTTGCAACCGCCAGCGGCCGCACGAGCGCCGCCCGGTCTGAGTCGAGCTTCGGAGCGGCGACCTCACGCCACTCGAGCTCTCGGGGACCGACATAGGTCAGCTGCTCCACGGCTCAATCTTGACAGCCCTAGAATCGGGCCGTGAGCGAACTCGGCAACGCCGGTGGACTGGCATTCCGCTCGGCGGGCCATTCAAGTGATCGCGTCGCCCTGCTCGTCCACGGCTACCCCGAGTCCTCGTTCATGTGGGAGCACGCGATCGCAGCCCTGGCCGAGGACGGCTGGCGGGCGCTGGCCCCCGACCTGCCGGGATATGGCGACTCAGAGCCCGACCCGCCCGCGACCTGGGAGCGCCACGTCGAGGCGCTCGAGCGCTTCGCGCGCGCGCTCGACCTGGGCCCGGTGGCGCTAGTCACGCATGACTGGGGCGTGATGATCGGCCTGCGCTGGGCCTGTGACCATCCGGGCGCCACCAACTCGCTGACCATTTCCGACGGCGGCTTCTTCGCCGACCGGCGCTGGCACGACCTAGCCAACGCGATGCGCACGCCGGGCACCGGCGAGGAACTGGTCGCCGGCTACACGCGCGAGGGCTTCTTCGCCGCCATGCGCGCCGTGTCGCAGGGTATGAGCGAGGAGGCGCTCGATGAGTACTGGAAGGGCTTCGCCGATGACACCCGCCGCTCGGGTCATCTCGAGCTGTACCGCTCGGGCGACTTCGAGAAGCTCGCCCCCTATGAGGGCCGTCTCGCCGCGCTCGGCCTGCCCTCGCTGATCCTGTGGGGCGAGAACGATCAGTTCGCGGGCGTGCGCATGGCCCGCCGCTTCCACGAGGAGCTGGCGGGCTCAGAGCTCGTGTTGCTCGACGCCGGGCACTTCGTCTGGGACGATCAGCCGCAAAAGGCCGCTGCGACACTCGTCGAGTTTCTGCAGCGCCAAACAGCCTGAGCCATGGCCATCGAGCTGGCAGAGCTGCTCGTGAGCGACGCCGCCGCGTGGCGGCGATGGCTCGCCGAGCACCACGAGCAGCCCACCGGCGTGTGGCTGATCATCGCCAAGAAGGGCACCTCCGAGCCGACCAGCCTGTCCTACGACGAGGCCCTCGATGAGGCGCTCTGCCATGGCTGGATCGATGGGCAGGTGCAGCGCCGTGACGAGCGCACCTACAAGCAGCGCTTCACCCCGCGACGGGCGCGCAGCAAGTGGTCCAAGCGCAACGTCGGCATCGTCGATCGCCTGCTCGGCGAAGGGCGCATGCATCCGGCGGGCCTCGCGGCGGTGGCCGAGGCCAAGGGGGACGGGCGCTGGCAGATCGCATATTCGGGCCAGGCCACCATCGAGGTGCCCGACGATCTCACCGCCGCGCTCGACGCCGATCCGACCGCGAGGGCGATGTTCGAGATCCTCACGAGCCAGAACCGCTACGCGCTCCTCTACCGGATCGATGGCGCCAAGCGCCCGGCAACCCGCGCCCGCCGGATCGCGCAGTACGTGGAGATGCTCGCCCGCGGGGAGACGCTCCACCCGCAGCGGCGGACGCTCGAGCTGTAGAGAGCGGCGGAGCTAACGCCCGAGCGTTCGCACGAGCTCGCGCTCTCGCCCACGCAGGTCACCGATCAGCCTGCGCACCTCCTGAAGTCCCGCCCGCAACTCGGCGTCGCCGACCTCCACGGGCAACATCGAATCCTGCAGCGTCGAGAGCGTTCCGTCGGCCCCGCCGACCGCGTCCACCGCGCTGTCCAGCAGCTCTCTGATGCTGTGCGAGGGAGCACCCTGAGGCGCCTGCTCAAAGACGCGCTTGGGCAGCTCGTGGCGCGCGGCGAACTCGGCGTGCGTGCGCTGCGCCCGGCCGTAGGCCAGCTGTACCGGGCGGAACAGCTCCTGCTCGAGCCTGTCGGCGGTATGTTCGTCCAGGCGCTCGTAGGCCTCGCCCAGGTACTCGAGCGCCGATCCGAGCTCGTCGATCGCCACCGCGAGGGTATCCAGCAGCTGCTGGCGGGCCTGCGCATTCGTGTACGCCATGACCGCCAGGTTAGTCAGACATCGAGTGCGGGCCTAACCGGCAGCGCGCCTTGCCACGAGCACGGCGTGGCTGTAATCCTTGAAGAGGCAGTCGACATCGGCGAAGCCCGCCTCACGCAACCACGCGAGCTGATCCTCAACGGTGGCCAGGCGATCGGCGCGCATCCGCTCGCGCGCGCCCTCCCACTCGGCCTCGCTCGATCCCAGTTCCCGCGCGCGGCGCTCGTGCCAGGCTTTGTATGCGTCCTCGAGCAGTGCGGTGGGAGCACCGACGTGCTCGGCGTTCACGAATACTCCCCCAGGCGAGAGCTCATTGAACACGCGCTTGTAGAGGTCCCGCTTACCCGCGTGGTCAAGGTGGTGGATGGCCATCGCGCTGACGACCGCGGCCCACGGTCCCGCCGGGAGCGGCTCCTCGAGCCGGCGCGTGATGTAGCTCGCTCGCGCGCGGAGGAAACCCATCGCCTGCTCGAGCATCGCCGGTGAGCCGTCAAGCAGAACGAGCTCCGCGTCGGGGTAGGCCTCGGCGACTGCGCCGGCGAAAAGCCCGGTGCCCGCCCCCAGGTCGAGCACGCGTGCCGGTGGGTGTCCGATCAGCCCGAGCGCTTCAACGGCGGTGCCGTAGAACTGATCGAAGGACGGAACAAGGCGCCTGCGTGTCGCCACGTAGTCCGGGGCATGCTCATCGAACATCGAGATCGCGCTCGCGGGCGGACTGTCCGGCATCGGAGCTGATCTTACGCCCGGCCGATCCGTGAGATCGGCTAGCTTCCCGACACCATGCACGTCCGCTCCTACGCGCAGATCGAGCCGTTCATCACGCTCGACGGCTCGGAGATCCGCGAGTGGGCAGGGCGCGTCTCGGCGCCCGCTCAGAACCAGAGCCTCGCCGAGGCCACGATCCCGGTGGGCGGCGCCACCAGCGAGCACTACCACGTGCTCACCGAGGAGCTGTATCTCGTGACCGCCGGTGAGGGCCGTTTGATCATCGACGGCGAGGAGCGGCTGATCGGCGAGGGCGACTGCGCGCTGATCGCGCCCGGCGCCCGCCACAAGGTGTTCAACGTGGGCGACCGGCCGCTGCGGATCGTCTGCGCCTGCTCGCCGCCCTACTCAGACGAGGACACCCGCATCACCGAGTGATCGGGCGAGGGAGCGGACGCGGGCGGGCGGCGCTGGGCGCGAAGCGCTATAGTTAAGTCCGTGCTTAACCAAATTCCGGTCGCAGATCCGGTCGCCGATTCCATCTTCCAGGCGCTCGGCGACCCCAGCCGCAGGATCATCGTCGAGCGCTTGAGCCGCGGGCCGGCCTCCGTCTCGGAGCTCATCGAGCCGCTTGAGATGTCGCTTCCCGGGGTGCTGCAGCACGTGCAGGCGCTCGAAGCCAGCGGCCTCGTGCGCTCGGAGAAGCTCGGACGGGTGCGCACCTGCCACATCGACACGGCGGCGCTCAGCGTGGCCGAGCAGTGGATCGCCGACCGGCGAGCGACCTGGGAGAGCCGCCTCGACCGCCTCGGCGAGTTTCTCGACGGGGAGACGGGGAAACCGAAGGGGCAACGCCCTCAACCAAAACCGAGGGAGCAACGCCTCCCACCGAAGAAACGGAGCAAGTCATGACCGACCGATCCGCCGTCCACGCCACCTTCGCCATCGAGCGCACCTACGACGCGTCCCCCTCCCGGGTATTCGGCGCGTGGGCCAGCCAAGCGGCCAAGAGCCGCTGGTTCGGGGCCCCAGGGTCAACTGAGCATCAGCTCGAGTTCCGCATCGGCGGGAAGGAGCTCAACCGTGGCGGCCCGCCTGGCGGCCCCGTGTTCACTTATGACGCGCTCTACTACGACATCGTCGAGGACGAGCGGATCGTCATCGCATATGAGATGTACATGGACGACACCCGCATCTCCGTTTCGCTCGCTACCGTGGAGTTCTCACCGGCCGGCACCGGCACCCGGCTTCTCCTGACCGAGCAGGGCACATTTCTGGACGGGCACGACACGCCCGCCGAGCGCGAGCACGGCACCCGCGAGCTGCTCGACAATTTGGGCGCCGCGCTCGAGCGCGAGCCCGCGACACCGTGACAACCGACCCCGCGACAACCGATCCCACGACACACGAATCCATGACCACCGACTCGATGCCTCAAGACACCACCATCAGCAACAGGAACCGCTGGATCGCCCTGTACGTGCTGTGCGGCGGGATGCTGATGATCGTGCTCGACGTCACCGTCGTTAACGTCGCCCTGCCCTCGATCCAGCGCGACCTCGGCTTCTCACAGTCGAGCCTCGCGTGGGTGATCAATGCCTACCTGATCTCCTTCGGCGGGCTGCTGCTACTGGCGGGCCGATTCGGGGACATTCTCGGATCAAAGAGCGTGTTCATGGCGGGCCTTGCGATCTTCACCGTGGCCTCGCTCGTGTGCGGGCTCTCCCAGAGCCAGGAGATGCTCGTCGCGGCCCGCTTCGTGCAGGGCGTCGGCGGCGCGATGACCTCCGCGGTGATCCTCGGCATGATCGTCACGATGTTCCCCGAGCCGCGCGAGCGCGCCAAGGCGATGGGCGTGTACGCGTTCGTCGCCTCCGCCGGCGGGTCTGTGGGGCTGCTCGCCGGTGGCGTGCTCACGCAGGCGATCAACTGGCACTGGATCTTCTTCATCAACATTCCCATCGGCATCCTCGTGGCGGTCCTCGCCGTGCGCCTGCTCGACCGCCCGGCCGGCATCGGCTTCGGCGACGGCGCCGACGTGCCGGGAGCGCTGCTGATCACGACCTCGCTGATGCTCGGCGTCTACACGATCGTCAAGCCCGCCGCCGAAAAAGGCTGGGGCGCGAGCACCACGCTCGAGCTCGGCGCCGTCTCGCTGGCGCTGCTCGGCGCCTTCATCGCCCGCGAGGCCACGGCCTCGAACCCGCTGATCCCGCTGCGCATCTTCCGTTCGCGCAACGTCTCCGGGGCAAATGTGATCCAGGTGCTGACCGTGGCGGGCATGTTCGGCATGTTCTTCCTCGGCGCCCTCTACCTGCAACGCGTGCTCGGCTTCGACGCGCTGGAGACGGGTCTCGCGTTCCTGCCGGCCACGCTGATCATGGGAACGCTCTCGCTGCGCTACTCCGAACCGCTGATCATGCGCTTCAGTGCGCGCGGAACGCTCGTGCCGGGGCTGCTGCTCGTCGCCGGCGGCCTCGCGCTGTTTGCGCGCGCGCCCGTGCACGGCAACTACTTCGGCGACGTGCTGCCCGTGATGATCCTGCTCGGCTTCGGCATCGGCGTCTGCTTCCCCGCGCTGATGACGCTCGCCATGTCGGGCGCCACACCGAGCGATGCGGGCCTGACCTCGGGGCTGGTCAACACCACCGCGCAGGTCGGCGGCGCGCTCGGGCTGGCGGTACTCGCGACCCTCTCCACCACGCGCACGCATGCCCTCACTGCCGCCGGCAAGTCAGAGGCGGCGGCGCTCACCGGGGGCTTCCACCTGGCATTCCTGATCGCGGCGGGCCTGATCCTCGCGGCGGTGGCCGTCGCGCTAACGGTGCTCAAGCCCGAAAATGCCCTCGCGGCTGCGGCCGCGGGTGAACTGGCCGCAGCGCAGGACAGCGGCGCAGGCGGGGCGAGCGAGGCGCCCTACCGCGAGGCGGCGTAGGCGGGGTGCTCGAGCGCTGAGGTGTCGATGAAGAATTCTTTCGCCAGCGTGGCGATCAGATCGGCGAGCTCCTTGTGCTCCTCGGGGCGCCAGTCCTCGAGTAGATCCGCAAGGCGCTGCTCGCCCGTTTGGGTGAGACGTTCGAGCGTCGCGCGGCCGGCGGCGGTCGGTTCAAAGCAGGCCGGTTCGTCGCGGCAGGCGCCGATCAGCGCGAGGCTCGACAGCTCATCGCGGGCGCCGAGGAGCCTGTCGAGGCCGACCTGGGAGCGCTCGGCGAGCACGGACAGCTCGATCGTCCCGTCGGTGCTCAAGCGGGCCAGGAGCCAGCATCCGGCGGGGCTCACATCAACCCCGGCGCGGGCGGCCAGGCGCTCGATGATCTCCCTCGCTCCCTCGCGGCGGTCCAGCCGGCCGAGCATGTTGGCGACCTCTGCCAGCGAGCTGCCGTCCCGTGGAGAGGCATACGTATCGACGAGATCGCCGGTGCCGATCGTCTCGCGCAGAGGCAGCTCGCGTATGAACCATGACAGCACGAACGCGGCGAGGGCGATGATCGCGGCGACGACGAACACGCTGCTCAGCGAGCTCGTAAAGGCGTGCAGATAGCCGGCGTGCAGAGCCGCCGGAAGATGCTTGATCTGCTGAGGGTTCACCTCCCCGCCACTCGGGGCGTGCGCGGCGGCGCCGGCGGGCAGGACACTCTTGAGCTCGCTGGTCAGGCGGTTGGCGAAGATCGCGCCGAGCACGGCGGTCCCGAGCGCGCCGCCCATCGAGCGAAACAGCGTCGCCCCCGAGGTCGCCACCCCGAGGTCGGAGTAGTCGACCGCGTTCTGCACGGCCAGCACGAGCACCTGCATCACGAGCCCGAGGCCCAGCCCGAGCACGAACATGAACCCGATGATCGCCGCGTGGCTGACCGTCGTATCCATCGTCGAGAGCAGGTACAGGCCGAGCGCCATCACCGCGGTACCGGCGATCGGGAAGGGCTTGTAGTGGCCGGTGCGGGTGATCACCTGTCCCGAGGCGATCGAGGTGATCAACAGGCCCCCCATCAGCGGCAGCAGCTGAAGCCCCGAGCCGGTCGGGCTCGCGCCCTTGACGACCTGCAGGAACAGCGGCAGATAGGTGATCGCCCCGAACAGCGCGAAGCCGACGATGAAGCCGACGGCGCCCGTGACCACGAACACGCGGTTCGAGAGCAGCCGCGGCGGCAGCACGGGCTCGGAGGCCCGGCGCTCGAACCACAGGAACCCCCCGAGGAACACCACCCCAATCACCGCCAGCCCAACGATCTCCGCCGAGCCCCATCCGAAGGACACGCCCCCGAGCGAAGCGACCAGCACGATCGAGGACAGGCCCACTGCCAGCAGGCCGGTACCGATGTAGTCGATGTTGTGGTGCACCCGCTCGGCCACCGACGGCAGCGTGGCCGCCAGCACGAACATCGCCGCGATCCCGAGTGGCAGGTTCACATAGAAGATCCACCGCCAGCTCAGGTTCGTCGTGAGAAAGCCCCCGAGCAGCGGGCCGGCCACGCTGGCCAGGCCGAACACGGCGCCGAACAGGCCGACGTAGCGGCCGCGTTCGCGCGGGGGCACCACGTCCCCGATCGCGGCCTGGGCGCTCACCATCAGCCCGCCCCCGCCGAGCCCCTGGAGCGCCCGGAAGGCGATCAGCTCGTCGAGGCTCTGGCTGAGGCCGCACAGCGCCGAGCCGGCGAGGAAGATGATCAGCGCGCCCTGCAGCACGATCTTGCGCCCGTACATGTCCCCGAGCTTCCCGTACAGCGGCGTCACCACCGTCTGGGCGAGCAGGTAGGCGGTGACCACCCAGGAGATGTGGTCGAGCCCGCCGAGATCGCCCACGATCGTCGGCAGCGCCGTGGCGACGATCGTCTGATCGAGCGCCGCCAGGAACATCACGAGCAGGAGGCCGCCGAACACCAGCCGCAGCGAGACCTGGCCGCCCTTGGCCTCGGATGCGGTGGAGGTGCTCGCGGCGGCGCTCATCGATCTCGCTCACCGCAGACTCTATGACCTGGTCGATCGGACCTCCTGCCAATGCGCCGGGGCCGACCGCCCCGCGCACACCCGATCGGGATGGCGAAGGCGGTCGGCGGCGGTCGGCGGACCGCCGGTTCAGTCAGGGCCTCAGGCCGGAGCCATCTCCCGCACCTGCGTCAGCCGGATGCTGTTGCCGGACGGGTCGTGGAAGCCCGAGTCGATCCCGTATGGGCGGTCCTCCGGCTGCTCGGAGAACTCGACCCCACGGCTGCGGAGCTCCTCGTATGAGGCCTGGCAGTCATCGGTCGTGAGAAAGACGGTCCCCGCGAAGCCCTTGGCCACGAGGTTCCTGAGCTGCTCGGCCGTCTCTGGGTCCATGATCGGCGAGCCACCGATCGCCATCAGCACAATCGACACATCGGGCTGTCCGGCCGGGCCGACCGTCAGCCAGCGGAAGTTGCCCATCTCCGCGAGAGTCACGTCCATGCGCACCTCCATGCCGAGCTTCTGCGTGTAGAACGCGAGCGCCTCGTCCTGGTCGTTGACCCACAGCTGAGCATTTGCGATTTTGATCATCGGAGCCTCCTGGTTTGAGGGAAGAATGTGCCGGCCATGCTAGGCGCGGGCCGGGCCCGTGTCTTCTCGAAACGTGCGGTGTTGCGGGCGCCCATATGCCCGCAATACGCACGCCGGGATCAGCGCCCGCGCTGAGGCCGGCGGGGCCGCGGCGCGGTAGGCGGTGGGCGAGCTGCCAAACGTGCGCGTGAAGCTGGTGGTGAAGGAGCCGACGCTCTGAAGGCCCACCGAGAAGCAGATGTCGGCGACCGTGCGGTCGGTGTCTCGCAACAGCGCCGCGGCGCGCTCGAGCCGGCGGGTCAACAGGTAGGCATGCGGCGACTCGCCGAAGCTCCGGCGAAACTCGCGACTGAAGTGCGCGCGCGACAGGCCCGCCACCGCGGCGAGGTCATCGACGTCGAGCGACTCGAAGTAGCGTGCGTCAGCGAGGTCCTTCGCGCGCAGGAGATGACGTGCAGGTGCAGCGAAGGCCATGCGCCATTATCGCGCGCGGCCGTATTACGTGGGCTCGCCCCAGCGCCCGTCGCCGTGGTCGCGCGAGCGCTCGTCCTTGACCGCCTCCGCGCCGTCGGCCGAGTATCCCGCTCCCTTCAGCATGCGCCGCAGGTCAACGACCATCTGCTTATCGACGTCCTTGCTGCGAGGCCGCGCGAGCATCTCCGTCTCGGGCCCGACGGTCACCTTGAACTTGCCGTTGTGCTCCTCCTCCACGGTGCCCACCGTCTCAAGCAGCGAGAGGATCTGACGCCACTCGAGGTTGCCGCTCGCCGGATGACTGAAGATCTTCCGGAGCGTGTCGCGATGGTGATTGTTGAGGCTAGCCTGCATGACCGTCCCCCTTCGTGGGCAGGGCCATGCTACTCCGCGAGAGGACCCGCGCCGGTGCCTGCCCGATTCGGAACGAAGCGCCCCTGCGCGAGCCGCCACGCGGCGGTCGGGAATTCGACTCGATCGATCCCCTCGCGAAAGCTCGAGTGGGCGTCGAAGCCATGGTGGAAGACGTCCAGCATCGCGTGGTTTTCGGGCAAGACCTCGGCGACGAAGGTCGTGATCCCGTGCGTCTCCGCGCGGGCGGCCAGCCTCTGGATGAGCAGCGTCCCCAGACCCTGACCGTGAAGGTGATCGGCGACCTCGACCGCGACTTCTGCCCTCGTCTGATCGAGCCGCATATAGATGGCGTGAGCGACCGGCACACCGTCCTGGTCGTGTGCCATCAACCCGTAGTGCCCGGCGCCCGCGGCCATCGCCAGATGGGCAGCACAGCTGATATCCGCGGCCCCCGTGAAGAAGCGAAGGCGACGGGACTCGGGGCTCATGTTCGCGAGGAACGAGCGCAGCGCCGGCTCGTCCCACGCGCTCGCCGCACGTATGGTCACCTTCGATCCGTCTCGCAGGAGGGCTGTGGTTGTCACGACTCCCTCAGCCTCTTCTACCCACGGGCGGGCTGCATCCGCTCTGGGCCGCTGCCGCCTACGGGAAACTACGGTCTTCTACAGCGACCAGTGGTGCCCGATCTGAGCGGCCGCGCGCGAGGTCAGCATCGCGTCCGGCGCAGCCGAGTGCGCCGGCTGATCCCCGGCGAGCGCGAGCAGCGTCGCGCGCACGCAGCGCGCCACGGCCGCGGGTTCATAGCCGCCCTCGAGGACGGTCCCCACCGGCACGTCGAGTTCGCCGGCGAGGTCGCGCACGTGGCGGGTCATCTCGGCAAAGGAGGTCGTCTCCAGGCGACAGCCCGCCAGCGGGTCCTCGCGGTGGGCGTCGAAGCCCGCTGAGATGAGCACGAGGTCCGGCGCGAACGTCCGCGCGGGCGGCAGCACGATGTGCTCGATCAGCGACAGCCACAGGTCCTCCTCGGAGCCGGCCGGAACGGGCAGGTTGATCGTGTAGCCCTCGCCCGGGCCGGAGCCCATGTCGCTGAGCGCGCCGGTGCCCGGGTAGATACCGGCCTGGTGGATACTCGCGAACAGCACGTCCGCGCGGGGACGGAAGGCCTCCGCGGTGCCGTTGCCATGGTGGACATCCCAGTCGAGGATGAACACGCGCTCGGCGCCCAGCTCGCTGATCGCGTACTCGGCGGCGATCGCGACGTTGTTGAACAGGCAGAAGCCCATCGCGCGATCGGGTTCGGCGTGATGGCCGGACGGGCGCACGCCGCAGAAGCCCACCATCGCCTCGCGGGCCATCAGCGCCCTGACCATCTCACACGCACCGCCGGCGGCGTGCAGCGCCGCGCGGTAGGACGGCTCCCCGACGAACGTGTCCGGATCGATCGCGCCACCGCCGGCGAGCGACAGCTCGGAGATTTCGCGCACCTGGCGGGGGCTGTGGATGAGTTCCAGCTGCGCCTCGCCGGCCGCCGGCGCCTCGCGGCGCTCCCATCCGAGCCAGTCCTCGGCGCCCAGTGTCCGCTCGATCGCTTCAAGGCGCTCGGGCGTGTCCGGGTGCTCGGGCATGAGCACGCGTGGATCGTGCTCCAGGCATGCTGGGTGGCTGTAGTAGAGAGGCTTCAAGCGTGCACCGGCTCGGGCACGCTGGTCTCAGCGGCAGCCGGCCGCAGCAGCAGCACCGTCGCGACGGCACCCAGCAGGCAGATCAGCGCGCCGACGCCGAAGGCTAGCTGGTAGCCGCTGGTGAGCGCGCCGAGGCTCGAGGCTCCGGCGGCGAGCTGCGTCTTGGTGTGGGTGGCGGCGAGCGTGCTCAGCACGGCGAGCCCGAGCGCGCCACCGGCCAGCCGCGAGGTGTTGAGCAGTCCCGAGGCGAGCCCGCTCTGCGATGCCGGGACGCCCTGCACCGCGGCGATCGTCGCGGGCACGAGCGAGAAGCCGAGGCCGGCGGCGCCGAGCACGCCTCCCGGCAGCACCACGGCGAAGTAGCTGCCGCCGGGTCGCAGCCCGGTCAGCAGCGCAAGGCCCACGGCGGCGCTCAGCATGCCGGTGGCCAGCACCGGTCGCACACCGAAACGTGCCACCAACCGCGGTGCGAGCGTCGAGGCGACGACGATGCTCAGTGTCATCGGCAGGAACGACAGGCCGGCCCGCAGCGGGTCGTAGTGGAGCACCTGCTGCAGGTACAGCGTGAGGAAGAACCACATCGCGAACACCGCCGAGTAGAGCAGCGCGATCACGAGGTTGGCGGCGCGCAGCCGCGGCAGGCGGAAGATCGCAAGCGGCATCAGCGGCGCGCTGGCGAAACGGCCCTCGACAAGCGTGAACAGCGCGAGCAGTGCCGCCGCGAGCGCGAGCGGCACGAGCACGCCGGCCGAGAGCCAGCCCAGGCTCTCGGCGCGAACGATTCCGTAGACGGCCACCATCAGCCCGGCGGTCACGAGCAGAGCACCGGCGACGTCGAAGTGGCGGTGCATGTCCTCCTGGCGGCTCTCGGGCACGACGCGGCGGGCGGCGATGATCACCGCGATGCCCACCGGCACGTTGACCATGAAGATCGCGGGCCAGCCGAGCCCCTGTGTGAGCAGCCCGCCGAGCAGCACCCCGCAGGCGCCGCCCATACCCGCCATCGCTCCCCAGACACCGAGCGCACGGTTTCGACTGCGGCCCTCGGCGAACGAGGTCGTGATGATCGAGAGGCTGGCCGGTGAGATGATCGCGCCGCCGAGGCCCTGCAGCGCGCGAGCGCTCAGCAGCAGCCCGCGTGAGCTGGCCAGCGCGCACAGCAGCGAGGCGAAGCTGAACAGGGCCGTGCCGGTGAGGAAGACGCGCCGGCGACCGAGCAGGTCGGCGGCCCTTCCGCCGAGCATCAGGAAACCTCCGAAGGTGATCGTGTAGGCGTTGACCACCCACTGAAGCCCGGTCGTCGAGAAGCCGAGGCTCGAGCGGATCGACGGCAGTGCGACGTTGACGATCGAGACGTCGAGGATCACCATGAACTGCGCGAGGCAGACCAGCACGAGCACCGCATCGGAGCCCCGCGGCAGGCGCAGGGGCATGCGGGCGCTGCGCTGCTGGGCGATCGAAGCGGACGGGGCTGTCTCGATGTGCTCGGCCATTGCTTTCGCTCTCGTTCGTTGGTACGATGATTACCGTAGCAGCTTTGTTTGATATCTGTCGTACCAACGCCGATGACCCTCCGATGAACCTCCACCACCCCGCCATCGATGAGATCGAGTTGCCCGCGGTGCTGCACGCGCTGAGCGATCCCCAGCGCCTGCAGATCGTGCGACTGCTATCCGCCCAGGACGCGCCGGTGCCCTGCGGAAGCATCGGGCTGGACGTGACCAAGTCGACCGCGACCCACCACTTTCGCGTGCTGCGCGAGGCGGGTGTCATCCACCAGGTGCCAACCGGTACGACCAAGCTGACGACGCTCCGCCGGGCGGACCTCGACGTCCGCTTTCCAGGCCTGCTCGACGCGGTCCTCGCCGCCTCCCCGGCAGAGCTCGCCTTCGCCGCGTCCTAGCTACGCCGGAGACTGCGCGTAGCGAAGCGACCCGGGCGTGGTCAGCAGCTCTCCGGTCTCGAGCAGCGTCTTCAGGCCCGAGAGGATCATCGGCCAGCCGCCGTAGAGTTCGCTGTTCGCATCCGCGCGCAGGTGATCGTGGGTGACGGTCAGCCGGCATGAATCACCGACCGGTTCGATCTCCCAGGTGACCCTCGAGGCGCCTTCGCCTTTGACGTCCTCGCTCCACAGCGCCGTGAAGCTCTGAACGAGCCGGCGGGGCGGCTCGACCTCGAGGTTCTCACCCTCGGCCAGATCGCCCCCGCCGGGCAGCGTGAGCTGGTAGGCCGAGCCGGTCTTCCAGTCCGAGGCCACCCCCACCCCGAAGTTGTACTTGCGCCTCTCCTCCGCGTCGGTGATGGCCTCCCACAGACGCTCTGGCGTCGTGCGGATGTAGATCTCGAACACCTTCTCGGTCGGAGCTGCCGTCCAGGGCCTCTTCCCGCTGCCGTTGCTGTCCATCGTCGTTGCCTCCTCGATTCGTTTCTTTAGCGTGCTGAGCCCAGCGGCCCAGGGCTCTGCGTACTTGCTCACCCAGCGATCGTGGACGAGCCTGATCGGTACGGGGTTCAGGAAGTGCAGCTTCTCGCGGCCGTCGCGTTTCGTGGTCACGAGTCCCGCCTCCTGAAGCACCTTCAGGTGCTTCATCACGCCGAAGCGCGTCATCGGCAATCGTCGCTCCAGCGCGCTCAGCGACTGCCCGTCCTGCCTGAATAGCTCATCGAGCAGGCTGCGGCGCGTCGGATCGGCTAGAGCCCTGAACACTGCGTCCATGCCTGGACTATACGTGACCAGATGGTCACCTGTCAAGGGCAGGCTGCGACAACCAGAGATGGGCGGCCGCGTGGGCACGGTGCGGGCGCCATCGGCCAGCCAGCTCCTCGGCCTGCCGGCCGCTCACCCGTTTGCCGAGCGCACGTCGCAGCCCCAGATCCGTGGCCGGGAACGCATCGGGCTCGCCGAGGCGCAGCGCGATGTAGTTGGCTGTCCAGAGCCCGAGACCCGCGGTGGCGGTGATCGAGGCGATCAGCTCCTGAAGGGTGCGGCTGCCATCGAGGTCTATCTGGTGATCTGTGACCGCGCTGGCGAACGCGTCGACGGCGCGGGCACGCGCGCTGGTGAGGCCGAGATCGCCGAGGTCGGCGCCGGCCAGCTGCGAGGCCGAGGGGAACAGGTGCGTCAGTCCGAGAGCCCCGAGGCCAGGGACCGGGGTGCCGTGACGCTCGACCACGCGGGCCACAACGGTGTTGGCGGCGGCGACGCTGATCTGCTGGCCGATGATCGCCCTGACTCCGATCTCGAAGGCGTCCCAGGCGCCGGGAGGCCGAAGTCCGGGATGCAGATCGAGCAGCGGCCCGATGATCGCGTCGCCGTTTAGGCCGTCGGCGGCAGCGTCCACGTCGGCGTCGAGGTTGAAGATCCGCCTGGCTCGCTGCGCTATGTGGATGAGCCCTTCCCAGTGCGGCAGATGGGCGCGCAGGAGAAGGTGCTCGGAGGAGCCCCGCGACAGCTCGATCACGCCGGGGTCGCCTTCGATGCTGACGGTGCGCCGGTAGGTGTGCGCCGAGACGTGCTCGACGCCCGCGATCGCGCGGGCGCGGAAGTAGCCGAGCATCAGCTCCCAATCCAGCGGTCCACGATGCGCGAGGCGCAGGGTGAGGCCGCCGTCGGCCACCAGACGGTCGCTGACCCGGCGACGGGCGCGCAGGTCGCCCGGCGGCGCCCGGAATACCTCAAGACAGGCGCGATTGAGCTGGCGGACGCTGCCGAACCCGGACGCGGAGCTGATCTCGGTGACGGTCAGGTCGGTGTCGTCGAGTAGGCGGCGAGCGAAGTGCGCCCGGCGGGAGCGCGCGAGCTGGTCGGGGGTGACACCGAGATGCTCGTCGAACAGCCGCCGCAGATGCCTCGCGGAGATGCCCAGCCGCGAGCCGAGCTCGTGCTCGGTGTGGCCGTCGAGAGCCCCGTCGATCACGAGCCGCACGGCGCGGCAGACGAGCTCGGGGTCGGACCAGCTGAGGGGCGGGTCGCTGCGGTAGGGACGGCATCGCAGGCAGGCCCGAAATCCCGCGGCCTCGGCCGCTGCCGCCGTTGAGAAGCGCAGCACATTGCGGCGGTGGGGGCGGCCTGCGCATCCCGGCCGGCAGTAGATGCCGGTCGTGATGACCGCCGAGAAGTCGTTCGTGAAGAAGTCGCTCATCGTGTTCCATGGTGGACCATTCCAGCCACGAATGCCGGACAGATTCGGACAAGCTTGGACCCTGTCCGAATATGACCGGGCACACGCGCCCACATGCCACATCATGAGGGCATGCCAGACAACCGCTCAATCACAGGAGTCAGCTCGGCCGGCCTCCGCTCGCCGTCACCGATGGCCTGGCTGGCCCCCGCCGCGGTGCTGCTGGGCGCGGCCTGGGGATCCAACCAGTTCACCCCGATGCTGCTGGTCTACCGTCACACACTCGGGCTGAGCACGGGCACGCTCGAGGCGATGTTCGGCGTCTATGCACTCGGCCTGATCCCCGGACTGCTGCTCGCCGGTCCGCTGTCTGATGCCCGAGGACGCCGCATCGTGGTGGTGCCCGCCGCAGCCCTCGGGCTCGCGGCCAGCGTGGTGCTGATCGGCGGTGGCCACAGCGTGGGCCTGCTCTTCCTCGGACGCCTGATGGCCGGGGTCAGCAGCGGCGCGGCGTTCTCCGCGGGCACGGCATGGTTGCGCGAAACCTCGCTGCCGCCGGTCGGCACGACCGGTCCGGCGGGCGCCGCGCGGCGAGCCGTCATCGCCATGACCATGGGGTTTGCTCTGGGGCCGCTCCTGGCGGGGACGCTCGCGCAGTGGGCGCCAGGGCCGACGATCGTCCCGTATCTCCCGCACGTCGTGTTCATGGTCGGTGTGCTGCTGCTGCTCTCCAGAGCCCCCGAGACCATCGCGCGAGGGGCGAGGCGCGTCACGCGCCTGTCGGCGCCCGGCGTGCGCAGCCGGCGCTTTCGGCGCGTGGTGGCGCCGATGGCACCGTGGGTGTTCGCGGCTCCCGCGATCGCCTTCGCGCTGCTGCCCAGCGTCGTTGGTGCTGAGCACGTCACCGACGCCATCGCCGTCGCAGCTGTCGTCACGACGCTGACAGCGCTGGCCGGCGTGCTGATCCAGCCGCTTGCGCGGCGTCTCGAGGCCCACGCGGCGAGCAACCGTGCGGGCATCGTCGGGCTGACCATGACGGGCGGCGGCCTGGTTCTGGCCGCTGCCACGGCCCAGGCTCAGCAGCCCTGGCTACTGCTGCCGTGTGCGATCGTGCTCGGCTGCGGCTACGGACTGTGCCTGATCGCGGGCCTCGTGGAGGTCCAGCGGCTAGCCCACGATGACGGTCTCGCCGGCCTTACGGCGGCCTTCTACACGCTGGCCTACCTCGGCTTCGCCGCTCCATACCTCCTTGCCCTCGCCGCGCATGTCGCCGGCTATCCGGTGCTGCTGTTGATCACCGCGGGCCTCGCGCTGAGCACGGCTGCGATCGTCGCCCGAGGCTCCGCCGAGCCCACCGCATCCGCGGCGGCCGTGGCTGAGCCGCGCGCAGGTGAGCACCACCGTGTTCGCAAGCCGAGCGTCGTCTGAGAAGCGCCGATCGGCGAGGATGAGCGCGGGATGCCCGCCCGCAACCTCCTGAACCTGAAGGCAGTCGAGAAGGGCTATGGCAGCCGCTCGGTGCTGCACGACATCACGCTCGGCATCTCCGCCGGGGAGCGGATCGGCGTGGTCGGGCGAAACGGCGATGGCAAGTCGACTCTGCTGCGCCTGATCGCTGGCGCCGAGCAGCCCGATGCGGGTGCGCTCACCCGAGCCGGCGACGTGGACGTGGCCCTGCTCGGACAGCACGATGACCTCGATGAGCGCCTGACGATCCGCGAGACGCTGATCGGCGGACGGGCCGATCATGAGTGGGCCGGAGACAGCGCCTTTCGTGGCGTGCTCGACGGGCTGATGGGCGGCGTAACGCTTCGGCTGTTCGCACAGGGCCTCGATACACCGATCGCCGGCCTGTCCGGAGGCGAGCGACGCCGGATCGCGCTGGCGCGCCTGCTGCTCGACCCCCCGGAGCTGCTGCTGCTGGATGAGCCGACCAACCACCTGGACGTCGAAGGCGTGGACTGGCTTGCCCATCACCTGGCGGCACGGCGCGGCTCGATGCTCGTCGTGACGCACGACCGCTGGTTCCTGGACGCGGTGTGCACATCCACCTGGGAGCTCGCCGACGGAGCGGTGCACCAGTACGAAGGCGGCTACGCGGCGTACGTGCTCGCCCGCGCCGAGCGCGATCGCCAGGCGCTCGCCCGGGAGGACCGCCGCGAGCAGCTCGTGCGCAAGGAGCTCGCGTGGCTGCGGCGCGGACCGCCGGCGCGGACCTCCAAGCCGAAGTTCCGCATCGCCGCGGCCAACGCCCTGATCGCGGATGAGCCGCAGGCGCGCGACCGCGCGGAGCTGCTGCGTTTCGCCAATTCGCGCCTCGGCGGCAAGGTGCTCGACGCCGTCGAGATCTCGCTGACGCTGGGCAACAGGGAGGTCTTGCACGATCTGACCTGGCGCCTGGGCCCCGGTGACCGTGTGGCGGTCGTGGGCGTAAACGGCTCCGGGAAGACCTCGCTCCTGAAGCTCCTGGCCGGGGAGCTGGTGCCGAGTTCAGGGCGGGTCGAGCGAGGTGCGACGGTCCGCCTGGCCCACCTCTCCCAGGACACCGCCGAGGTCGCCGGGCACCTGCGCGTGCTCGAGGCGCTGGAAGAGGTGCGGGGCAGCGCCGTCCTCGGCGACGGCCGGGAAATCACCGCGGCGATGCTGTGCGATCGGTTCGGGTTTCGCGGCGAGAAGGCTCGCACGCTGGTGGGCGACCTGTCAGGCGGCGAGCGCAGGCGGCTGGCACTGATGCGGCTGATGATGGGAGAACCCAACGTGCTGCTGCTGGACGAGCCGACCAACGACCTCGACATCGAGACGCTCACGGCGCTCGAGGACCTGCTCGACAGCTGGCCGGGCACGCTCGTTGTGGTCAGCCACGACCGCTACTTCGTCGAGCGGGTGTGCGACAACGTCCACGCCCTCACCGGCGACGGCCGCATTCGTCATCTCCCGGGAGGGATCGACCAGTACATCGAGGAGCGCCGCGGTTTCACCGAGCCAGCAGCCGCACGCGCGCCGGCGAGGGAGGGCCCGACCCCCGGAGCGCGTACGCGCCTGGCGCGCAAGCAGACCCAGCGCTCCGAACGAGAGCTCAAGGGCCTTGAGCGGGAGATCGACAAGCTCGCGCAGAGGGAGGAGACGCTGAACGAACAGATGGTGGCCAACGCCACCGACCACGGCCGGCTCGCCGAGCTCCAATCCGAGCTCGAGCTCCTCGCGGCCGAGCGCGGGCAGCTCGAGACCTCCTGGCTTGAGGCATCCGAGTCACTCGAGGCCTGACCGCTGAGAAATCGGCCGCCGAGCGATCAGCCGCCGGGCGGCTCGGCCATCACGACGCCATAGAGCCGCCGCACCCGCAGGCGGACGACGAGCCGCCCTTCGTCGATCATCTGCTGGAAGAAGGCTGGCTCCTCCAGCCCAGCGTAGAAC
>Ga0302235_10000535_pt1 | contig 30043 bp, 30 predicted proteins | sample II_Palsa_N3_3_FD_193577 | JGI IMG/M metagenome (GOLD analysis project Ga0302235, IMG submission 193577) | Peat permafrost microbial communities from Stordalen Mire near Abisko, Sweden - II_Palsa_N3_3 | ecosystem: Environmental > Terrestrial > Soil > Palsa > Peat permafrost | place: Sweden...
TGCTGCCGGGCGGCAGGCGGAGAGGCGAGTGACCGGCCATTCGCACGTATTGCTCGATGAGGTGAGCGGGGCGGCGCTGTGCCTGGCCGCTTACATGCCCGCCGCGATCTTGATCTGCGAGGTCGGCATCCCGGCCGCCATCAGAAGAAAGAAAAAGGCAAGCACGGCGCAGGCAAGGCAATCGCGCCGTGCGATCCGACAGCGGCGGCAACGTTGCGGTCGAGCGCGCCGAGCCAGCCGGGCTCACCTGCCACGTTCCCGCTATGGCGTCGTGCAGGCCGCGCGGAGCCAGGACGGCGGGCTGAAGAATGAGGGACGCGAAGCTGCCCCAGAGCACAAGCCACGCGAACCTGCTCCAGTAGCCGCCGGCCGGGCTGGCCGTACCGGGCGGAGGCGATTTGCGCATAACGGCAGGGACTCGCGCTCGCCGCCAAAGCCACCCGCCTGTCGCTTACCGGGTGGCACGGTTGCCGGTTTCCCCTGGTCAGACGGCACAGGATGCATAACGGGGCGGGAAAGCCCATAACGGGATTGTGACTTTCATTGCCGCCGGGGCGCGATCGCTGGAGCGGCAGGGATTTGGCCTTGGCCAGCGCTGCGGTGTGCCGTTCCCCGGAGACGGCTTGGCATGCCTGCCCACAGGACTTGCCGTCATCGGTCACCGCCGGTGCGCCGCCCGACTGCTGCCGTCAGATCAGGATATGACGTAGCGTGACAGGGATATCGGCCGCCCAACGCTCAGGACCGCGCCCTGCCGTTATGGACGCGAGGCCGTCGCCACCAGAGCATCGCATACCGGCGGCGAATGCCTGGTTCTGGCTTGTGGTTATGGCTGGCCGGGTCGGGGGTCAGTGGTCGTCATAGTGGAAGCGGCAGGCGATGATGGTGATCACGTCGGACTGGATGTCGTACACGAGCCGGTCCTTCTCGGTTATCCGGCGTGACCAGACCTCGCCGCCTAGGTGCTTGAGACGTTCCGGCTTGCCAGTGCCGGTTCGCGGCGTGCGTGTCGTCTCGGCGATCAGCCTGATGATCTTGGAGAGCACTTTGGGGTTGGTCATCGACCAGGCCTCGAGATCCTCAAGGGCACTGGAGGTGACCGACAGTTTCACTCTTCTGCCTGCACGTTGAACCGGGCGGCCAGCGTCTCGAGTTCGGTCGGCTGGGCGCTGCCTTCGCGTGCCTCGGCCAGCCCGCGCAGGATGTGGACGGCGTTGGCGCGCGTGGAGAACAGGTAGAGCGTTTCCTGTAGCGACTCGTAGTCGTCGGCGGACATCAGGACGGCGTTGCCGCCGTTGCGTGCCACGATCTCGATGACGATGTGGTCGTCGTTGACCTGCCTTACCAGCGGGAACAGATTCTCGCGAGCGTTGCTGATGCTTACTGCGGTCATCTCGGCCTCACCTCACTCGTACAGCAATCTTGTACGAGTTTACGTGATCAGAGGCAAGAATGGCAAGGAGGCGGATATCGTGCTCGCGCCTATGGCATTCGCGCGGCAGCGGGGGGAAGTAGCCGAGCCCTGGGTCGAGGATGAGCCGGTCCCGGGAGATTCCGGCGGCCTGCAGCACTGCGAGCCGTGCGCTGAAGAACCGGCCGATGCTGTCCATGACCATCTCCGGGTCGGTGATCACCCTGGTAGCGGGGCCGGTTCGCTGCACCGAGTGCATCATGATCAGCTGGCACGCCGAGCTGGCCAGCGCGGCGTGCACAGCGGGATCTGGGAATCCCTGGATGTCGTTCAGGTACGCGGCGCCGCAAGAGAGCGCGAAGCGCTGAGTTGCGGGCTGGAAGGAATTCACCGACAGTGGCACGCCGTCCGCCAGGAGCTGGTCCAGGACCGGGGCGAGCCGCTGCTGTTCCTCGGCGGCGGTGACGGGCTTGGAGTCCGGGTGGCTGGCCGCCGCGCCGAGTTCGATGATGTCGGCGCCTTCGGCGTGCAGCCACCGGGCGTGTCTGATCGCGTCAGCCGGGCGAGGTAGCGGCCGCCGGCGGAGAAGGAGTCTTCGGTGATGTTGACGATTCCGATGACACGTGGCCGTCCCGCCGGGAGGAGGGGCGCGGCCGTCATAGCTGGATACCCAGGTAGAGCGGGTGGCGGCTGAGGAGGCCGACGCAGCGTGCGCGGCACTGCGCCGCGACCCGGTCATCCAGGATGTACTTCGCCTTGGCCGTCGCGGCGGCGGGAGCCGTGGCGCGCAGCGCGGCGGTGATGATATCGGCGATCTCGTCCATCTCGCTGGTCCCGAACCCGAGCGTGGTCAGTGCCGGGGTGCCGAGCCGGATGCCGGAGGTGTACCAGGCGCCGTTGGGATCGCGCGGGACGCTGTTGCGGTTGGTCACCACCCCGGCGTCCAGCAGCGCGGTCTCGGCCTGGCGGCCGGTCAGCCCGAAGCTGGCCGCCACGTCCATCAGCACGATGTGGTTGCTGGTGCCGCCGGTCACCAGGCGGGCGCCACGGCGCAGCAGGCTGGCGGCCAGCGCCTGTGCGTTGGCGACTACCGCGGCCGCATAGGCGGCGAACGACGGCTGCCGGGCTTCGGCGAACGCGATCGCCTTGGCGGCCATCACGTGCGGGAGCGGGCCGCCGAGCACCATTGGGCAGCCCTTGTCCACGAACGGGGCGTACTCGGAGCCGCACAGCACGAACCCGCCGCGCGGGCCGCGCAGCGACTTGTGTGTGGTGGAGGTGACGATCTCGGCGTGCGGTACCGGGTTCAGGTCGCCGGTCAGCACGCCGCCTGCCACCAGCCCGGCGAAGTGCGCCATGTCCACCATCAGGGTGGCGCCTACGTCGTCGGCGATCTCGCGGAGGACACGGTAGTCAGGAGTCCGGGGGTAAGCGGAGTATCCGGCCAGCAGCACCAGCGGCCGGAATTCGCGTGCCTGGGCGGCGATGGAGTCGTAGTCCAGCAGTCCGGTTTCCGGGTCGGTTCCGTAACTGGCCTGCTCGAAGAGCTTCCCGGAGATGTTCGGCCGGAATCCGTGGGTCAGGTGCCCGCCCGCGTCCAGCGCCATGCCGAGCATGCGCTGGGAATGCAGGTCCCGCCGCAGCCGCTCCCAGTCTGCGGCGGGCAGGTCGTTGACATGCCGGACGTCCGCCGTCCGCAGCGCCGGTGCTTCCACGCGGCGGGCCAGGATGGCCCAGAACGCGACGAGGTTCGCGTCGATCCCCGAGTGCGGCTGGACATAGGCGTGGTCCGCGCCGAACAGGGCACGGGCGTGCCCGGCCGCGATCGACTCGACCCGGTCGACCATCTCGCAGCCGGCGTAGAGCCGGTGGTCGATGGTGCCCTCGGCGTACTTGTCCGACAGCCAGTTGCCCATGGCCAGCAGCACCGCGGGCGAGGCGTAGTTTTCGGACGCGATGAGCTTGAGCTGGCGGCGCTGCGACGCCAGCTCGCCGGCGATCGCCGCCGCCACGTCGGGCTCGGCGGCTGTAATGACATCCAGCGCCGCGGCATAGGCGACCGCGGCAGAGTCGGTGGTGACGGGTGCGTTCACTTGACTGTTCATGACCATGCTCCTTCAGGCGGCATCAGTTGCTCGCCCAGGCGCACGGCTCTCCCCGGCAATAGTCCGAGGGGGCCGCTCCCCGGTGGTGCTCCACCCGAACGCCAGTCACGGCCCGCAACCACCGTAGTACGCCCTGCGGAGCGGGACAAGCCGATCCGGAGCCAGCGGCACCATTTCCGGAAACCTCGGCGCGCGTCGGCTACCAGGAGAACGGATCTGTCCGGAAGATAGCGGCCACGGTCATCGCCGAAGTCATTGGGAATCGCCGCAGTGAACTGCCGGCACGCATCGTCTGTACTGTATGCGACGAGATTGACGATGGCTGGTCGTCTTGGCGGCTGGACCTCAGGCCAGCTTCGTCACATCACGTGAAGCCTGAGCCGGAGCCGGAGCCGGAGCCGGAGCCTCCGCGTGAGCTCGAAGCTGACCTTTGGACGCCTGAGGCCGCCACCGTAATATCGTCTGCAAGCACTGTTCCGCATGGTTCACAAGTACCTCCGCGCGGCTGCTTGTGAACCGAAGATCCGGAATACTATGGTCAGGCCACTCCCTCGGAAGAAACGAAGGAGCCCTTCCTGGTTGCACGCCAAATCCAGGGAACCGCCGACAGACCTCGTGCGCTTGAGCGCGCCAATCATGGTGCCCATGCCTGTCGAGTCGATGTAACTCACTTGACTCAAGTCCACCAGCACGCGGTTCAATCCTTGATTGTTGAGCGCGGTGAATGCATCTCGCAGTTTTTGGGCACCGTAAACGTCCAGCTCCCCAATGCAGGTGACAACCGCGATTTTTTCGTCCCAGAATTTGATGTCGACACTCAGGGCTGCTGTAGGTTCAGGATCAGGGTTCACGGCTTTCCCTCCGCAGGCGAATGCGCAAGCCGTCTGCCGTATCCGAGGAAAGCGTCGCTGAGCGGCTGGCAGGCGCGCCGACCCAGGTCGCGTACCAAATGCCAGCATCGCTATGCCACACCGCCCAACCAGGAAACTCCTCTTCAATCGCTTCGATAACTGCCTGAGCGTCGGCCATCCGAGGGATTGACTGGCTTCCGGCGCGCCTCAGAGCAGCGAGCCGCTCTGCTGGGCAACCTCGTACGTGACCGTTAAATCCACAGCCCCAGTCGAGTCCGGGGCTAGAACTCAGCATCGGCGTCGGGTAGATTTCGAAGGGTTTTCCGTCATCGTCGGTGATTGTGGTTCCCCGGCGTCCCTCGCAGATCCAGTCGAGTTCAAGATGCCAGGCCACTTCTCCGGTGGTCACTCGCGGCGTAATATCAAACTGCTCAATGTCGGTGGCGCTAACCTTGAACGGGAAGTCCACGCCAAGAGCCTGCAGGATGGGGTTGTCGTCATCGAAGTCGACGGTGAACGGCCGCGGCTCGATTATCCCCCCGATTCTTGGCGGTGCTAGACAGGCGCGGCGGGGAGGGCGACGAGCACGCACAACGGGGCGTATCGCTCGCAGCTGGACAGCCCGCATGGTCCATGCCTCCAGGACGATCACATGCAAGTTGCCGCTGCCGGAGATCTCCTTCGGCGGCTCATCGTCTACCGTCAGCACTCGGGGCAATGCCTCTCTCTCAACGGTAGCGATAAGCGGATTGTTAACATGGCGGGGATCGCCAGGGGGCTCGGGCAGACCGTCGAGTATGTGCTCGACCCACGCTTCGTGCTCTTTCCTGGTCTGCAGCAGACGGGCAGATGTGAAGTGCTGCTTCTGGTCATCGACCATTTTGTGGTCGACCTTGCACAACAAGATCAGGTTCTCATAGCTGTTAACTGCGCTAGGGGCACATTCGCCGTAACGCGGGCCGCCCGGCGACTGCGCTGCGATGTGCGCCTCGTCGCCGACAACCGCATCGTCATCGCCCGATGTTCGTTCCGCGACGAGAATCCGGCGGCACAGCGCGCATCGGTTGCCTGAACGGCCCCAGAGGATCTTCCGGTCCCTGTCGCTAATGCTCACCATGACATAGTGCCGGATAGCGTCGGCTCTCGAACGGTCTTCACCGACCGGGCAGGCAGAAACACATGGCATCGCCGCCCAGGTGAGAGCCTCGGCGAGGGGCTGCAGCCCGGCCGCGACCTCGCCATCAAGGCTGGCGAGCAGGCCGGCGATGCGGTGCTGCAGCCCGCACCGCTCGCAGCACCCGCGGTCGTGGAAGGCATTGCCCTCACCGCAGGCGGCACAGGTGTAGTCGGTGCTGCTACCCGAGCAGGGTCCGCACAGCCGATTGCCGCGGTATCGCGGCCGGTCAGCACGCGGACCAGCCCGCAGCCCCCCGGATGGTGCCGGGTGCAGCCGCGCCCGCAGGTAACAGGCGCGGCAGACCGGGCCGACCGGCCAGCGGGCGTGCACCGGCCGCTCCGCGCCGCACCCGGCGCATTCCTCAGCGGGCTCAGGCGGCACGACGCGCAGTACAGCGGGCCGCCACGAGGGTGGTGCAGTACAGGTCGGGTGCGCTCGCATACCGATGCGTATGCAAGTAACCACACGTCGTAGTCGCGAGGTAACGATTGGGGCTCTGCGCGTGAATGTGAGGGCTGTTTACCGGATGTCTCTAGTGAGGGCAGTCACGCCGGACACGAGCCGCGGCGCGGGCCGGGCCACGATCGGGCCACGACTGGCCAGGCTGCGGTTCATCCGGATAGCTGGCGTGGTGTTACCGGGCGGGCCGGTCAAGCTCGCGTGGCACGAGGGCCGGGGCGCCCGGCTGGAAGGGAGCTTTCGGGCTGATGAGGTGGCGACATCGTTTCCTGCTGGTCCTGTCGCGGCGCAGGCCGCAGGCGCAGGGCCGGGCACGGCCTGGCCGGAACGTGCGGCCGGACTTGACGGCTCGCGCCGAGTCGAGCGTGGATGCTGCTGGTCCCGGGCGGCAGGCCAGCGGGACCTGCCCGCCGGCTCGTGATCCGGCCACGGCTGAGGCACCCGGCAGGTCCCTGCCGGCGGCCACCGCCCGGGACTCTCGCTGGCCGCCAGGCCACCCGCGTCCGCCGCGCACCATCACCCGGTCCGGTGCTCACGGCAGGGAGACCGGCCGGCGGTTGCCCCGGGAGGCCGGCCGGACACGGACCGCGGAACTACGCCGTGACCTGGCCGATCGTCTAGGGGGACACGCCGATCTCGACGAGAAGATTCGCGCGCAACTCCTCGCGCGCGAGACCGCGGGATCGGTCCTGGCTGCTGAGTGCCACCCGGTGCTCGCTGCCGATCCGGCCGTCGCGCATGATCAGGATGCGGTCGCCCAGCGCGATGGCATCGTCGACATCGCGTGTGACCAGCAGCATCGCGGCGTTGCGCCGGTGGCGCAGGGCGCGGACATGACTGTGCATCCGCAGCCTGGTGATGGCGTCGAGCGCGGCGAACGGATCGTCAAGCAGGACGAGCGCCGGGTCAGACACCAGAGCAGGTGCCAGGGCGACCCGCGGTGCCTCGTGGCCGTACAGCCCGATCGTCACGTTCTGCCATACCCGCTCCCACGGCAGCAGGTGAGAACCCTGGAAGACGATCGCCCGCGCCGCCGGCACGGTGACCGTGCCGGCGTCCGGCCGGTCAAGGCCGCCGAGCAGGCGCAGCAAGGTGGTCTTGCCGCAGCCTGACGGGCCGAGCAGGACCACGAACTCCGATGCCGCTATCTCCAGCCACAGGTGGTCGAGAACGGGCCGGTCGCCGAATCGGCGCACCACGTCCTCGGCCAGCACGCTGATGCCTTCGCGGGTTCCGTGCGACATTACCGCCGCTTCCTGGCTGATCATGTGCCCGCGTAGGCCGGGCCATTCACCCGGTCGCCCTGGACAGGCCCACGATCCGCTGCGCGAAACCGGCCGATGGAGGCGAGCCTGGTGCTAGTGGATGTCGTCGTCATGATGGATCCTTCTCTCCTCATGTCGCTTGATGAGTGCGGGCGGGCAGACGCCGTGCACGCGCGGGAACGGCAGCCCGCGGCCGCGGGTGACATTCCGGCCGCGGCCAGGTTGCCGCATAAGCGGCAGGCCCGCGGGGATACGCTGATCCGGTCGTGCGATGAGATGAGAATCAGGAACAGACCGCGCTAGACACTCGCTTGAAATCCACATAGCGGCGGGCTACGAACGGCACGTATAGCCTCATGCCACTACCTTACTAAATCGATCGGTTTAGTAGAATATGACATAGGTCACACCCGCAAGCGGTGGCGGCTGCGCGTCCTCTCGGGACCAGAGTGAGCGGCCGTCTGAAGAAGTCGAGAAGCGGGAATACCGAAATGAGGGGCACCGTTGCCGTGGACGTGACAGGACAGTCGCAGTCGCTGGAAGAAGTGCCGTTCTGGTTCGATCCGCTGTGTCCTTGGGCCTGGATCACTTCCCGCTGGATGCTGGAGGTGGAGAAGGTCCGGCCGGTACGGGTCGACTGGCGGATCATGTCGCTGGCCTACCTGAACCTGGTCCAGCACGAGGGCAACGGACTGACCGAGGAATACGTGGAACGGATGAGCCGGGCTTGGGGCCCGATACGGGTCTGCGCCGCGGCCGCCCAGGACAGCGGTCCCGCCATCCTCGGGCCGCTCTATACCGCCCTCGGTACCAGGTTCCACGTCCAGGGGCGCAGGGAGGACCCTGAGGTGATTCCGGAGGCCCTGGCGGAAACGGGATTGCCCGCCTCGTTGGCCAGCGCTGCCGAGAGCACGGAGTTCGACGAGCTGGTGAAGAGCTCTCACCATGAGGCGTTCGACGAAGTTGGCCTAGATGTGGGAACGCCGGTCATCCGCATCCGCAGCAGGGCCCTGTTCGGACCGGTCATCACACCTGCGCCCCGCGGCGAGGCCGCCGGGCGGCTGTGGGACGGCTTGGTGCTGGTGGCCGAGGCCGACGGTTTCTTCGAGCTCAAGCGAAGCCGGGACCGCAAGCCTTCGTTCGACTGAACCGGCGGCTACGTCCCGGACATGCTCTTCAGGCGGCCCGCAACATCGGCCACCGGCGAATAGTGCGAGGCATCTCCGGTGACCGAGTAGCTCTGCTGGCCGTCGATGCCGACCGGGATGTCACCAGCCACGGTGACGCGGTTGAGCCGCCGGGGCAGGTCATCGTAGTTGTCGATCGCGTAATGCTGAGTGATCCGGTTGTCGAACAGGACGAGCTGGCCTGGCTCCCAGGCCACCCGCAGGATGTTCTCCGGCCGGGTCACGTAGGCTTGCAGCAGCCGCAAGATGTCCTTGGATTCACCCGTGGACAGACCCACGATCCGGTGCGCGAACCCGCCGATGAACAGGCCCCGCTCACCGGTCAGCGGATGCACCCGCACCACCGGATGAACGGTCTCGTACCGGGTCGAGGTGAATACCGCGCGCCGCGCACGCTTAGCCTTATCCAGGCTCTCCGGCGGCACCGCGTAGTCGTAGTCGTTGGTGTGCACTGCCCGCAGGGTGTCGGCGAACGCCCGGAGCGGCTCGGGCAGGTCGCGATAGGCCGCCCCGGCGTTGGCGATCAGGGTCTCGCCGCCGTAGGGCGGGATGACAATGCTGCGCAGGGTGCTGGCCTGCGGCGGGTTGAGCACGAAGGTCACGTCGGTGTGCCAGTGATTCGACCGGCTGTCCTCGCTGTCGACCGGGAGTACGTTCGGCTCGCCGTCGACGGCGGGCACGGTCGGGTGCGCCGAGGTGAGCGGGCCGAAGTAGCGGGCGAACCGCTGCTGGCCGTCGTCATCGACGCTGATGCCGCGGAAGACGAGCGCCTTGTGCTCGTTGAGCGCGGCGCGGATCGCGGTTACCGTGTCCGGGTCCAGCTCGAGCGACGGGCTGACGCCGGTGACCTCGGCGCCGATGCCCGCGGTGAGCTTGCGGAGGCCGAGCTTCGTGCCGATCGATGTCGTCGTCACGACGCATCCTTCCCGCGGATCGTACGGGTTACCGGTACCGGGTTCGTGAACAGGTCGAGGACAGGACAGTGCGCGTCCACCGCCGCCGCGAGCTGCTGGTAACGCTCGTCGCTCTCCGGCCCGGTCACGGTGACTTCAACCCGGATCGCGGAGAAACCCGGCCGCACGGTGTCGTCGAATCCGAAGAACCCGCGGATGTCGAGATCACCCTCCAGCCGCACGGAAAGCGAGTCGAAGGAGATGCCGAGCTGCTCGGCCCAGAACCGGTAGGTGATGGCCTGGCAGGACCCGAGCGACGCCAGCGCGTACTGCACCGGGTTCGCGGCCACGTCGGCGCCGCCGAGCGCGGGTGGCTCGTCCACCTTGAAGGTGTGCGCTCCCGTCAGGACATCGACCTCCGTAATGCCGACGAGCGTCCCCTGCGCGCTGAAGACGGCCTGGGCGTTCGCGGCATCGTCGTCGACTGCCTTGCGCGTGTCTGCAATGAGCGTGCTGAGCGGCATCCTGACCTCCGGACCCGAGACGATAAGCGATCCCGTCAATTGTCTATAAAACTGGTCTATTTTGTCAATAATTGCCTGCGCGGGAGGGAAGCCTCAGTCCGCCGGCTGGTCCGCGGGCACCCGGGCGGCGGAGAACACGGTGCCGCGGCGCAGCCGGAATCCCAGGGCCTCGTACAGTCCGATCGCCGGGTTGTCGGCGACGGCGTGCAGGAACGCCGTCTCACCGCGCGCCCGGATGCCCGCTACCAGCGCGCGCACCAGCCGGGAGGCGAACCCGAGGCCACGCCACGCGTCATCCGTGCACACCGCGCTGATCTCGGTCCAGCCGGGCGGATGCAGCCGCTCCCCCGCCATCGCGACCAGCGCGCCGCCGCGCCGGATACCCAGATAGCTGCCGAGCTCCACGGTCCGCGGCAGGAACGGCCCAGGCTTGGTCCGTCCGGCCAGCTCCAGCATCTCCGGCACATCGCCTGGCCCCAGCCGCACCGCCTCGCCGTCGGCTGCGACCTCGACCTCGACCTCGACCTCGACGAGCTGGACTCCCTCGCCGATCAGCGTGACCTCCCAGTCATCCGGCGCGGGCACCCGCACGCCCGCCAGCGCCACGAGAGCACCCGGACCGGCCAGCGCAGCCGCGTCCGCCCAGTCGGCGGCATCCGGCTGGTCGGGCAGGGCGAGAAACGGCGAGACTTCAACGGGATAACGCAGCACGTTCCCGCGCCGCTCGGCGAAACGCGCGTGCGGCCCGGCCAGCGACGAGCGGACGGGATTGTCCAGTGGATGCGACGCAGTCACTGCCGATCGCTTCCTGCAGTCATCACTTGTCTTTCCGGAGGTGATCCCGAATGGCATGCGGGTCTACTATAGATAATTTCGAAACGGACGGTGGTGCTCCGCCTGCCTCACCGGCACGGGCCCGGCGGGTTCACGGCGCGGCCTCGCGAGGCCGGGGCGCGGTCGGCGTCCTGGGCTTGTCCGCGTGACCTGGCCACCAGGCGCGGTGCCCGATGAGCGCGGTCAGCGCCGGCGAGAAGAACATTGCCATCACGATCGCGCAGGTCCCGGCACGGGCTGATCGGCACTTCGGTGCCCCGGTGCCTGCGAGAAGATTCCACCCGGCATGTCCACTTTCGAGTGACGTCGGGGGCTGGCTGGCCTCCTAACGTGCAGAGGACGCAAACGCACGCCACTTATCGGGAGGAAAGGAATGGCCGCTTCCAGGCCCGACCAGGCCAAGACCGGCGCCACGGGCGCCGGCGCCATAATCGGCGCACCCGAGACGCAGGTGATCCCCCGGCCAGGCCGGTACCTCGACCTGACCGTGGAGGTGCCGGTGCGGCCGTTCAACCTGGCCCTGATGGGCCCGTTCGCCCAGCACGGCGGGTTCGACTGGGAAAGACGTCGGCGTGCTGCTGGCCTGGGGCGCCGCAGGAACCCTCATCGCCGTCCGCCGCTTCCGCTGGGATCCAAGACCCGAATAATCGCCGCTCCATAGGAGGTACGCCAATGTGTCCCCATCTACCCGCGTGTCCGGCGGCTGACCGCCCGGACCGGGACGCCGCCCGCACCGTAGCCTTTCACCCCGAGCAGGGGTGGAGCCTCCTTTGCAACGGCGTGATCGTGTTCGACGACATGGGCGAGATCCTGCCCGGCGGCCGGGTCGCTCCTCCTCCGAACCGCCGGGCGCGCTCCCGGCTTCCCGCAGCGGCGTGACAGACCCGGCCGGAAGAACCTGTCCGTATCTGGCCGGGGCTAAGGGATCAGCTCTAGTTCCCGCGCCCGGGTGACGGCCTCGGTGCGGTTGGCCGCGCCGAGCTTGCCCAGGACGTGGCTGACATGCTTCTTGACGGTATCGAGGGTGACCACGAGCTGGCCCGCGATGGCCTGGTTCGACTTGCCTGCCGCCAGCATCCCCAGCACCTCCAGCTCACGGCTGGTCAGCTGCTCGACCAGGCCCGGCACCGCCACGGGGGCCGTGCCGGACCGGGGGCCCGGCCCAGTGTGCCCGATGTCAAAGGCGCGCTGGAGCCGGGCCAGGCAGCCAAGCGGGACCCCTGCGGCGGCCTGGCCGGCCCGCTGGGCCGCGATCAGCCGGGTCAGCAGCGCGGCCATCGGCGGTCCCTCGTCGGCGAAGACCCGGACATAACCCTGCGGGCAGGCCAGGGTGAGCGCCCCGGCCAGGCCGGCCACCGCGGCGGCGTCCTCGCCGTCGGCGGCCAGCGCCAGCGCCCGCAGCGCACCGGCCTCGATAACACTGCCGATCCGATCCTGGTTGACCGCGGCCGCGTACAGCCGGTCCAGCAGCGCGAGCGCCTGACCCGGCCGGCCTTGGGCGAGCAGCACGCGCGCCAGCAGCAGATGCTCGGGCTCCGATGGATAGCGCGGCTCGTCGTCGGCGCCGAGGCCCTTCTCTTTCGTCCAGCGGGCCGCTCCGGCCAGGTCGCCCTGGGCCAGCAGCAGCCGCGCCCGCTCGGCCGGGACGGGGTTGAGCAGGCCGTTCACGGCGGGGCCCGGTGCGAACTGCCCGGCCTCGCCGATGGCGTCCAAGGCACCGGGCTGATCCCCGCTGGCCTGCCGGATCCAGGCCAGCGTCACCAGGCCGGTGGCCAGCGGGGCGGCGTAGACGAGCTGACGGCACAGCGCTATGCCCTTAGTGACGTGCTGGAGCGCCACGTCAAGCTCGTTCCGCTGGTAGGCCACCTCGGCCAGGCCTACGAACGCGGCGCCGGCGGCCGGCGCGGCGGGCCGGCCGGCCGGCGCGGTGATCTCCAGCGTCCGGCGACAGGTCCGGACCGCGGCGTCCAACCGGCCCTGAGCGCGCTGGACCTGGCCGAGGATATGGCAGCCCCAGGCGGCGAGAAAGCCTTCGCCGACCCCCGAGCGCTCAACGACGGCCGGCGACAGGGCTCGCTCGGCCTCAGCTGGCCGGCCTTGCAGCCACTCGGCCATGCCCACGTACCACCGGATGATGGAGCCGAGCATCGACTCGCCTTCGCGGCTCTCGGCCAGTGCCCGCGAGGCGAGAGCGGTAGTGGCCTCGGCGTCGCCGCGGAGTTCGGCGAGGTACACGCGAAGGAGCGCGACCGCCGCCGGGACGTTCACCAGCAAGCTGGCCGCCCGTCCGGCGGACGGCTCGAAGCTCTCATCGGCATCCGCCGACCGGCGCCCGGCCGAATCAAGCAGGCTCTCAGCCTCCTCCGTTCGGCCGCTGAGCAGGGCCAGGCGGGCCTGCGCCAGTAGCAGCCGAGGTCGTGAGCTGGTCAGTTCTGATGGCAAGGTGGCCAGCCACCGCTGCACAGTCGAGCCCTCGCCGTGCCGGTAGAAGCGCTCATCGAAGTACTGCTCGATCAGCCGGGCGGCCCAGAGCATATCCCCGGCGGCCACCGCGTGTCCTATAGCGTCGCCGGCAGGCCCGTGCTCGGAGAACCACGCCGCCGCGTTGCGGTGGAGCTGAGCCGCCCGCCCGGGCTGCTGCTCCAGCCGAGCGCGGAGCAGGTCGGCGAACAACGGGTGATAACGCCACCAGCCGCGGACCTCATCGAGCGGTACCAGGAAGAGACCCGCCCGCTCGACCTGCTCCAGCAGTGCCTGGCTGTCGGCACGGCCGCGGACCGCGTCACACAATGGGCCACTGAGCCGATCCAGCACCGAGGTTTCCAGCAGGAAGGCACGGACCTGCTCGCTCTGCCGCTCGAGCACCTCCTCGGCCAGGTAATCCAGCACGTAGCGGTGACTTCCGGTGAACGCCGCCACGAACCCCGCGACATCCGCCTGGCCGCGCAACGACAGGGCCGCCAGCTGCAACCCCGCCGCCCACCCCTCGGTGCGCGCCGCCAGTGCCGTCACCGCTGCGTCGGGCAGCTCAGCGCCGGCCGTCTCACGCAGCACGTCCGATGCCTCGTCGGCCGTGAACCGCAGCTCGGCGTCGCGCAGCTCGGTGAGCTGCCCGCCGGCCCGCAGCCGCGCCAGGGCCAGCGGCGGGTCGGCGCGGCTGGCCAGGACGGGATGCAGCCCAGGCGGCAGGTGCTCGAGCAGGAAACCCAGCGACATATGCACCGACTGGGCCTCGACCAGGTGATAGTCATCGAGCACCAGCGGCATCTCACCGGCACCGGGCCGGGCGGCCAGCTCGTTGATAAGAGCCGTCACCAGCCCCTCGAATGACGGCGGCGCAGGCGGACCGAGCAGCGGGCCTATCCGCTCGCCGAGGCCGGGGCAGACCTGGTCCAGCGCGGCCACCGCATGACGCCAGAACCTGGCCGGGTCGTTGTCGCCCGCATCCAGCGACAACCAGGCCACGGGCCGCTGGAAGTGCTGGGCCCAGCCGGCCAGCAGGGCCGTCTTGCCGTACCCTGCCGGTGCGCAGACCAGCACCACGCCCCGTCCTAGGGCCTCATCGAGCCGTTCGGTCAGCCGCGGCCGCGGCACGAATCCCGGACGCGGCCCAGGCGCGTGCAGTTTGGTGGACAGCAGGGCATCCCGCCCGGCCGCAGCCTTCTGTGCGACCGCCACCGGTTGCTCAGTCACCGCTGACCTGCACGCTCACCGCCTCCAGCGACCCGGGGGACCGCTGCCAGAAACAGCTACCGGGATCGACGCCCGGAACTTGTGCCGCTTCGCTAGTTACACCGTATACCCACGGCTACTGGCGGTCCCCGAGCACCGGGTGGATCCTGCCCGGAGGGCTCAGCCCCGACGGCGGCGGTCATCGCGGCCACCGTCGCCGACTACGCTCGCCGGAGCGACCTGTGTCGCGGTCAACGCCACCGGCAGCGACGCTGACCTCGAGCGCTTCGTCAGCGTCCTGGCCCGCCAAGTGGCTCCGCTGGTATGAGCCGCTGGCCGGTGACGACCTGGCGGCGCAGCTGACCGCGGGACGTCTCGTGGAAGCCGTGCGTCGACAGCCAGTTCCTGATCCACGCGCCGTCCGGATGGGTCTCGGGGACGACGTTGTAGATGTAGTTCAGCCCGCGCGCGGCGGCCTCGTCTTCGAGGTGTTCCAGGATGAAGTCGCCGACCCCGCGGCCGCGCTGACCGGGCGCCACGATGAAGGTGATCCGCGCGTCGCCCCACTCTGAGTCCAGCCAGCCGTACCCGGCGAGCTCGGTTCCGTCCGTTACCCGCCACCATTCGTTCGCGACCGGCTCTCCGGGAGAGGGCGTGGCCAGGCCCACCGCCGCCAGCTCGGCCGGGCCGAATAGCCCTTGCTTGCCGGCGTCCCAGCGCGGTGAGTTCTCCTTAGTCCAGGTCAGCGTCATGCCTTCTCCTTAGGTCCGGGAGACCTTGTCGCCCCGGGTGGATCCGGCCTGGTCCGGCAGGGCCTGCAGGATGACTGCGGCCTGGGCGCGCAGCTCCACGCGGCGGATCTTGCCGGTCGCGGTCGTGGGGTACTCGGTCACGAACACGATCCGGCGCGGCCGCTTGAACGAAGGCAGGCCGAGTTGGCAGAACGCGATCAGGATCTGCTCGTCGGCCAGGGCGCCGGGATTGAGCTGGACGAAGGCGACGGGCTTTTCCAGCCCGTCGGTATCGTTCGCGGCCACCACCACCGCCTGGGCGACGTCGGCGTGCGCGAGGAGGCGTGACTCCACCTCGGCCGGCGAGACCCAGATCCCGCTGGCCTTGAGCATGTCCCCGGTGCGCCCCAGGCAGGCGTAGTACCCGTCCGGGTCCACGACGTAGGTGTCGCCGGTGCGCAGCCATTCGCCCTGGAACACCTGGCGTGAGGCGTCGTAGCGAGACCAGTACCCGGTCGCGGCCGATTCACCCCGGACGAACAGCGTTCCTGGCCTACCCGGTGCAACCTCCTGCCCGTCCTCGCCGAGGACGCGAAGGTCGTAACCGGGCACGGCCACCCCTGTCGTTCCGGCCTTGACCTGGCCAGCCCGATTGGACAGGAAGATATGCAGCATCTCGGTCATGCCGATGCCGTCGAGGATGTCGACGCCGAAGTACGAGGTCCAGCGCTGGTACAAGGCGGCTGGCAGCGCCTCGCCGGCCGAGGCAGCCAGCCGGACTCCGGTCAGCGCGTCCGGCGGCAGGCCGGCCCGCAGCATGTTCGCGAAGAACGTCGGCCCGGCGAAGAAGAGCGTGGCGCCAAAGGCCCGGGCCCGCTCGGCGATCACGTCGGGGCGCGACGGGGCGGGCTCGAGCACCGCCGTCGCGCCGACCGACAGCGGGAACAGCAGCGAGTTTCCCAGCCCGTAGGCGAAGAACGCCTTGGCCGCGGACAGGCACCGGTCGTCCGCGGTGATCCCGAGCACCTGGGCGCCGTAGGTCTCGCACACGACCTTGACCGACCCGTGCCGGTGCATCGCGCCCTTAGGCGCGCCGGTCGTGCCCGAGGTATACAGCCAGAACGCCGGGGAGTCCGCCGTCGTCGGGTAGGTCTCGTCGGGCGCGTCCGCGGGCAGCCGGCCCAGTGCGCTCGTCGGCAGGCCGGCGACGGGCTCCGGCTGGGCCGCGCCGTCGGTCACTACCGCGATGACCTCACGCACGCCGGGGAAGGTGAGCGCGCTGGCCACGACATCGTGGTACACGGCGCTCACGGCGATGACCCGGGCGCGGGAGTCAATGAGGAGTTCCGCGATGTCATCGGCGCGCAGCATGGTCGAGATCGGCACCGGCACCGCGCCGATCCGCATGGCCGCGAGGTAGGTGATCACGAACTCCGGGGAGTCCGCCATGACCATGACGACTCGCTGCTCGGGCTGCAGGCCGAGGCCGCGCAGTCCCCGGGCGGCCTGCCTGACGCGCGCCGCGAGCTCGGCGTAGCTCACCTCGCCTGCCACTCCGGTCAGCGCGATCCGGTCACCCCGGCCCGCGCGGACGTGCCGGTCGAGCAGGTACTCGCTGGCGTTGAACAGAGCTGCGCTGGCCTGTCCCGCTGTCACCGGGGCCGCCGGCTCAGATCAGGTGAACGTAGTCGTAGTCGAACGGCTGGCCGTTGATGCCGTTCCTGGGCGGCGCGATCCATGCGGCTATCTTGCCCCGTTGGTGCACCGGCTGCATCAAGGACCGCACGTAGGTCTTGTCGACGTCGGTCGGCAGCCAGTCGCGGCTGCGGCGCTGCCAATCCTGCTCGGACAGCTGCTCGCCTTCGGGTGAGGCCTCGATCCCGGCGAACGCGCCGACCTTGCGGTTGAAGGCGATGTGCGGCAGCTTCAGCCGTTGCTTCAGGCCCGCCTCTTCCAGGATGCGATTCCACCGCTTGACCCCGCCCTCGCAGTCGGAGATGTACTCGCGCCGCAGGTCGGTGTTGAGGCCGACCAGCGCGGACACCTCGGTCTGACCGATCTGGCCATCCTCGGACAGCGACTCGACCATGATCGAGTCGCTAGTCAGCTGGTGGTCGTCCTTGCGCCGGTCCTCGAGCCAGCGGCCCTTGAGCCCGGCGGTGTAGTAATTGGCCACGTTCGTCGAGGTCTCGCCGCCGAACAGGTCAAGGGAGACCGAGTAGTGGAAGTTCAGGTATTTCTGGATCATGGTGAGCGGGATCGCGCCCAGGCCGGCCACGTCGTCGGTGTCGTGTTCGCGCATCACCTCGACGGTGCGCTGAACGATCCGGTCGATGCCGGTCGTGCCCACCATCATGTGGTGCGCCTCTTCCTTGAGCATGAACTCGCAGGTACGTGACAGCGGGTCGAACGCAGACTCCTTGAGCGTGCCGAGCTGGTACTTGCCGTCCCGGTCAGTGAAGTAGGTGAACATGAAAAACGACAGCCAGTCCGGGGTTTCCTCGTTGAACGCGCCCAGAATGCGGGGCGAGTCCTCGCTGCCCGAGTTGCGGTGCAGCAATTCCTCGGCTTCTTCACGGCCTTCCCGGCCGAAGTAGGCGTGCAGCAGGTACACCATCGCCCACAGGTGCCGCCCCTCCTCCACGTTCACCTGGAACAGGTTCCGCAGGTCATACAGGCTCGGCGCGGTGGCCCCCAAGTTCCGCTGCTGCTCCACCGAGGCAGGTTCGGTGTCGCCCTGGATCACGATCAGCCGCTGCAGCTCCGAACGGTACTCCCCCGGCACCTTGGCCCACACCGGCTCGCCCTTGTGCTCGCCGAAGCCGACCCGCCGTCCCGGGTCACGCTCGGCCAGGAAGATGCCCCAGCGGTACTCGGGCATGGGCACGTGCCCGAACTGCGCCCACCCTTCGCGGCCGACGTTGACCGCGGTCCGCAGGTAGACGTCCTGGGTCGGCAGCGTCGGGCCCATTGTCTGCCACCAGGTCAGGAAGTTCGGCTGCCAGGATTCCAGGGCCCGCTGCAGCCGCCGGTCCTCATGCAGGCTGACGTTGTTCGGGATCTTCTCGGCGTAATCAGCGGCGGCTCTGTAATCTTTTGCTGGCAAGGCTCAGACTCGCTTCCGGTCGAAGAGGGCCCGCTGGCCGGTGCCGAAGCGGCGCAGCGCGCCGTCAGTACCGGACGCGTTGGGCCGGTTGAATATCCAGTTCTGCCAGGCGGACAGGCGGCCGAAGATCTTGGTTTCCAGCGTCTCCGGCCCGGCGAACCGGTAGTTGGCCTCCAGGCCGGTGAGCGCGTCGGGGCTGAAGCTGGCCCGTTCCTCGGTGGCGATGCGGATTTCCTCATCCCAGTCAATGTCGTCCGGCGCAAAGGTGATCAAGCCGAGGTCGGCCGCGTCTTCGGCTTCGAGCGGCGTGCCCCGGCGCTTGCTGGCTGCCTCCAGGCTGGCCTCGTCGCCCCAGAAGCGGGTCTGCAGGCGGGTCAGCCCGTTGCTCATCGTCAGCGGGCCGAAGTTGATGTCCCCGAGCGTGATGGCCGCGGGCTCGCCCGTGTTTGGATCGGCTGCCGGGTCAGTGTCCTCGAACACCCCGGCCAGCTGGAATGAGCGGTCCGCGGCGAGCGCGAGTTCGAGCAGGGAGCCGGCGAAGCAGCTGCCTGGCTCGATCACCGCGAGCAGGCTCCGGCTGGTGACGTCTAGCCGCCGCAGCGTGCGCTTGAGGTAGTGCAGGACCTCGTTGGCGAACCAGTCGCCCGCGTGGGCGAGCAGAAGGTTGTCGTAGCCGAGCACCTGGGCCGTCTCCCCCTCGGTGCGGAAGACCCAGGTGCCGAGCTCGGGCTCGTTGGTCCGCAGGTCCAGGATCAGGTCGTCGAGCTCGCGGGTGACCGCGAGCGGCCAGAACCCGGCCCCCTGGCTGGCCGCTTCGGCCATGCCGGCGGGCGGGGGCGCCGCTGGTCCCCGTACGGTGATGTCGACGCTGCCTGTGTCGCGGCTGAGCCGGGCCGACACGAAGGAGTAGGTAATCGTGTCGTCGTCGCGGGTCTTGCCGAGCGGGCTGAGTGAGACGCCGGCGGCGTCGGCCGGACGGCTGGAGCGCCCGGCCAGGTCGGCGGCCCGCTCGGTGACCGTCTGCTCCCACCGAGGGCGCGGGACAACCTCGTCCACCAGGCGCCACTGGACGGCCTTCTTACCGCCGATGCCCTCCGGCCTGGTGGAGAAGTAGTCGGCCAGGTCCCGCCGCACATGCCGTTTGTCCACCACCCGGGTCAGCCCGCCTGTCCCCGGCAGCACGCCGAGCAGCGGCAGCTCGGGCAGCGACACCGCCGAGGAGCGGTCATCGACCAGCATGATGTGCTCGCAGGCCAGCGCCAGCTCGTATCCGCCGCCCGAGGCGGTCCCGTTCACCGCCGCGAGGTAGGTCTGGCCCGAGTTCGTGGTGGCGTCCTCGATGCCGTTCCTGGTCTCGTTGGTGAACTTGCAGAAGTTCACCTTCCAGCCGTGCGCCGAGGCGGCCAGCATGCGGATGTTCGCTCCGGCGCAGAAGATCTTGGGCTTGGCGCTGGTGATCACGACCGTGCGCACCTCGGGGTGCTCGAAGCGCAGCCGCTGCACCGCGTCGTAGAGTTCGATATCCACGCCGAGGTCGTAGGAGTTCAGCTTCAGCTCGTAGCCGGGAACCAGGCCGCCCTGCTCGTCGACGTCCATGGTCAGGGTGGCCACCGGGCCGTCGTAGGATACCCGCCAGTGCCGGTAGCGCTCGGGGCTGACCCGGAACTCGACCCGGCCGCGGCGGCCTCCGGCCGCGGCCGGGCGCGCGTCGCCTGTCATGTCGTGCTGGGCGGCCGCACTTGTCATGACGGATTTCCTCCCGCTTGGCCAGATGCTGGGTTCCGGTAGTTGATACTCTACAAAACTTGAGATAGACGTCAAGAGTTCGTAGAATTTTGTTCGTCGTGATCAGCGGTGGCTGCGCAGGCCGCCTCAGGTCGAGCGGCGGGTCAACCGAGAGAAGGCTGATGGCCGGAACAACGCGGGCTGACGCGGGTGCGGCGGTACCGACCCTGGCGGTGCCGACCCTGGCGGTGCCGACCCTGGCGGTGCCGACCCTGGCGGTGCCGACCCTGGCGGTGCCGACACTGCTGCGACGTCATGCCGCGGGCACAGAGAGCGCGCGCAGCCTGCTTTTCACCGTCTTGGGTGAGCTGGTCCTGCCGACCGGCGGCGAGGCCTGGACGTCGGCCTTCATCGACGTGCTCGCACGGCTTGGCGTCGAGGAGAAAGCGGCCAGGCAGGCGCTGATGCGCACGGCGACCGACAACTGGCTGAGCTCCGAGCGGGTCGGCCGCCGCACGGTCTGGCGCCTGACTCCGGCGTCCGAGCGCCTGCTGCGAGACGGCACCGAGCGCATCTTCGGGTTTACGGCGGTCGCCGAGGACTGGGACGGCCGGTGGACCGTCGTGCTCGCGCGCACGCCTGAGACCGAGCGTGCCACCCGGCACATGCTCAGGACTCGGCTGCGCTGGGCCGGCTTCGGCAACATCATGGCCGGAGTCTGGCTGAGCCCGCGCGGCGACCGGGGCGCCGAGGTCCGGGAGATACTGGCCGAGGCCGGGCTGCCGGACGGCTATCTGTTCGCGGCCGAGTACCAGGGCGGCGGCCCGGTGACCGCGATGGTCGGCCAGGCCTGGGACCTAGGCGAGCTGGCCCGTGGGTACGACGACTTCATCGGGACCTTCAGCGGGCCTGCCGGTCCCGATCCGCTCGCGCGGGTCATCGACCTGGTCCACGCCTGGCGGCGGTTCCCATGGATCGACCCCGGCCTGCCCGCCCAGTTCCTGCCCGCGCCGTGGAGCGGCACCAAGGCCGCCAAGCTGTTCGCCCGGCGGCACGCCGAGTGGGCCGACGAGGCGATCACCGAGTGGAAGCAGCTGCTGGCCAGGACGTAACCGGCCCACCTAGCTAATCTGATGCTGCGGGTGGCCGGGGAGCGTCCGGCCAGCTAGCCAGGCCGGGCTTCGCCAGGGGCCAGCCTCCAGCGGCCAGCCTGGCCCTGACCCGGGCGACGTCGGCGTCGTTCGGCTTCTGCTGGCTGGTAACAGCCTTGATGGCTTGGCGGATCGAGTCGGCCGATCCCGGGTTGCCCGCGCTCGCCAGCTCGTCCGCGATCGCGTTGACATCGCTATTGGTGAGCTGGCTGCCCAGCAGGGCGAAGAGCGGGATGTAGTCGACGTCGGGGACGCCTTCGGGGTATCCGGCCCGCAGCCAGCCGACGATGTTGCTCAGCACGGGTGGCAACGCCATGTTCTCGAACCCTCTCGGTGAGGTAGCCGCAGACTCGGACGCTCGTCAGCGGTGATTATTTGGCGGGGGCAGGATGACCGATCTGGTAAACCTCGTAGATACCCCACCCTATGGCGGCCAGCACCACCAGGAAACAGAGCGCGGCCACGGCCATCCCCACCACGCTGCCGCCGACGAGGCCATCGGAGTCGCCGCCGCCGGCGGTCTGGACCCGGGGCCCCCTCGACAAGGAGTACAGGCCCATGGCGAATATCGCCGGGAGTCCCGCGCCAGCGAGGAGGCCGAAGACTACGATCTTCCAGATTGCGGAAAGGTTGATCCAGGACATTTTCTGATTCCCTGTCGCTCAGGCTGCCGCGGGCTCGGGTTCGGCCGGCGCGGCCGATCCGGTCCATTCGTCGTTGACGTTGTTGTGGTCGACCTTGTTGGCGCGGGACCTCAGGTAGATCACGGTCGCCACCGCGACCAGGATGACGAGGTCGATAACCACGCCTGTGGTGCCGCCGATCACGTGCGCCAGGGCATATGCTCCGGCCCCGACCAGCGCCGCCGAGGGCAAGGTGAACACCCAGGCGGTGGCCATCCGCCCGGCGACGTTCCAGCGGACCTCGGCGCCCCTCTTACCGAGCCCGGTACCGATGATCGACCCGGTCGCGACGTGCGTAGTGGACAGCGAGTAGCCGAAGCTGCTGGACAGCAGGATGACCGCGGCCGAAGCGGACTCGGCCGCCATGCCCTGCGGCGCCTCGATCTCCACGAGCCCCTTACCCAGGGTGCGGATCACCCGCCAGCCGCCCAGGTAGGTGCCGATGCTGATGGCCAGCCCGCACGACAGGATGACCCAGAACGGGGCCTTGGAGTCAGCGGGCACGGACTTGTTCACGATCAGCGCCAGCGTGATGACCCCCATCGTCTTCTGCGCGTCGTTCGTGCCGTGCGCCAGGGACACCAAGCACGCCGACCCGATCTGCCCGATCCGGAAGCCGTGGCCGCGGGCCCCATCCGTGAGGCTGCGGCTGATCCGGTACAGCAGATACGTGCCGGTCGCGGCGACGAGCGCGGCGATAATCGGCGAGAAGACAGCCGGGAGCACGACCTTCGAGACCAGGCCGTGCCACAAGACGGCGTGACCGCCCGCAGCCGCTAGCGTGGCGCCGATCACCCCGCCGATAAGCGCGTGTGACGAGCTCGACGGGATACCGAAGAGCCAGGTGAGCAGGTTCCAGGTGATCCCGCCGGCCAGGCCTGCGGCCACCACGGTCAGCGTGACCAGCTTGGTGTCCACCAGGCCGCTGGCGATCGTCGCGGCGACGGCGAGCGACAGGAACGCCCCGACCAGGTTCAGGACGCCCGATATGCCCACCGCCAGACGCGGGCTGAGCGCTTTGGTGGCGATCGAGGTCGCCATCGCGTTAGCCGTGTCATGAAATCCGTTGGTGAAGTCGAACCCCAGGGCCGTGATAACGACCAGGACCAGGACGAAAGTGTTACTCACGGAGATAGCGTCCCTACCAGGCATCTCGCTGTCGAGACCCTGAATGGAACGGTCAAGCGATGTTAATCGGAAGGATTACTTCTGTTCATTCCGAATTCACTTTCCCTGCCCGCCTGTGTCACGTTGTTGACGACCGGGTGAATTGACGATGGCACTGGGCACACCGGGCAAGACCGGACCCTGGCGCGCTAGCTTCCCGGCAGAGCGCGGTCGACCCGGTCGACCGTGATCAGGTCACCTTCGACCAGGTACACGACCCGGTAAGGGCCGACGCGAAGCCGGTTGTATTCACCGCGGTGGAACCCCTCAGGGGGATACGGGTCACCGGCGAGCTCGGCGACAGCTGCGACGATTGCTTTCATGCCATCCTGATCACGCATGTAGCGACTCGCCGATATCCGGGCCGCCGGGGACCACTCAATCCTCACGGGCCATCGCGGAGCAGTTCGGCCGCCGCCTCCTCATGCGAGACGGCGCCAGGTCGGCCAGCGGCCACCCATTCCCGGTAACCGGCGAGAGTCGCTTCGATCTCCGCTTCCTCCAGCGCATCAGCCGAGGCATGCCGCTCTACTGCCCTCAGCCGCCGCAGCTCCGTGAGCGGGACGATGGCGGCCGCTTCCCCGCCGAGGTGGATCACTTCGTACGGTAGTTCAGGAGATCCGTCAGGCTGCGCACTCATGAAGCTCACCGTACCGTTTCTACGGCCGTCATCGGCGGAGACGTCGCCGACTCCGACGATGGTGGCGCTTAGCTTCACCACAATCTTGATTCAGGTCTAGGCCGCCCGAGGCAGCGTCCGTGACCTACACGTGACCCAAACACAGCCGCCAACATGCTGATCAACCTCGTGGGCCGGACCGCGGTCCAGACCGCTCTCAGCACCACCGGGATGGCCGACCCGGCCCTGAACCGGCCGTTCCTGACCCGCGAGATGTTCATCCTCAAACTCGACCAATGGCCGGCACTCGCCAACCGGGTACATCGCCGCGAACCAAGCCGGCCGGCAGGCGCTGCTCGCCAGCACCATCGACCAGGCACCCCTTCCCGCCCTGGCGGCGGCGCAAGCGTGGACCACGCCACGCGACATCAACACCCTGGAATGGTTCCCCTCGGCGGATGACATCTGCCGTGCCTACACCGCCCTGGCCGCCCTGGCCCGCCGGCCGGGCCTGTCCCCGATCGGCCAGGTGCTCTCGCTCAACGATGGCGGCCTCCAGCTCGACCCGGCGCAGCAAGAACGCAAAGACCGCTCCAGTTACCGTGGTGGATCCGGGCTCCGTGGCCGATCCGGTGCATTCCGATCCCCTCGATCCACCGCCAGGCCCGGATCCACCACCCAAACCCGTCGGCGACTACGGTAAACCGGGCAAAGGGGATGTGCGGCGGCTTTCATCGGCCGATGGCCATTGCCGTAAAGAACTCCGGCAGTCCCTCGACGATGCCGGCGCGGGCGGCGGTGTCCGCGGCCGCGCCGGGCGGATGACCTGCATCAGGAAGCCGGGAACGGGCCGGGAATAGGCAGCGGGCGGGCCGGCACCGGGGCCGAGTGGACGATCGAGGTCGTGGTGCGGCCGTGCGGGGTGAACAGGTCGAGGATCGGTTCCAGGTCGTCGATCGAGTGCAGGTAGACCTTCATGAAATAACAATCCTCACCCGTGATCCGGTAGCACTCGGTGACGTTCGGCACCTCGCGCGCGATGCTGGGAATCAGCCGCAGTCCCCCGCCGGTCGGGCTGATCCTGACGATGGCGCAAATGGCGTAGCCCAGAGCGCGCGGGCTGACCTCCGCGCGGTAGGACAGCGTGCCGGTGTCCTCGAGGCGCCGCAGGCGGTCCGCGACCGCCGGGCCGGACAAGCCGATGCGCCGGGCAAGCTCGGCGACCCGAAGCCGCGGCTCCGCTTGCAGCTCCGCGGCGATACTCCGGTCGATGACGTCCATCGGTGCGGGCGCTACCGACCCGGGGGAAACTTCGAAGGCCTGGCGAATGAAATTCCTTTGTTTTGACGGCGATTCCATGGTCGCTTCCGTTCATTGACATTCATTACGCGAGGGTTACCTCCATATGCTGCGCCTGTGCCGGATCGACCGCAACCGACGAGCCTGCCGCCCACGGCAGGGGTGCAGGTTGAGGCGAGCACGGCAGGGCCGCCCGACGGTCGGCTGAACCGGCTGCCTCCGGAGTCGTTTTTCCTGCTCAGTGCGTTCTTCCACTACCTCGGACCGTCGCTGGCCGTGCTGCTGTTCGCCCACCTGGGCGTGCTGGGAGTGGCCTGGCTGCGCATCGCCAGCGCGGCCGTGGTGTTCGCCGTCTGGCGACGCCCATGGCGGCTGGCCCGCCAGCTGAACCCGGATGGCCGGCGCACTCTGCTGGCCCTGGGTGTCGTACTCGCCGTGATGAACTCGGCGTTCTACCTGGCGGTGGACCGGCTGCCGCTGTCGACGGTGGGCGCGATCGAGTTCCTCGGTCCGGTGCTCCTAGCCGCGGCCGGGACGCGGACCGTCCGCAACGCCGGAGCACTCGGGCTAACGACCGCGGGTGTCGTTACCATCACCGCGATCCGCTTCGCCGGACACCCGCTCGGGTTTGTCTTCGCCTTCGCCAACTGCGGGCTTTTCATGCTGTACATCGTCCTCGGCCACCGGATCGCCATGGCCGGCGCTCAGGGGGCGGGGCCGAGCGGTGTCGACCGGCTTGGGGCGGCCATGTGCGTCGCGGCGGTCGCGGCAACGCCGTGGGGCCTAGGCGGCGCTCTGCCCGCCTTCAGGCACCCAGTCCTGTTGCTGGCCGGGGCCGGAGTCGGCGTGTGCTCGTCGGTGATTCCTTATGTCGCGGATCAGCTGGCGATGGCACGGCTGCCCCGGGCCACATTCTCGCTCATGCTGGCGCTGCTGCCGGTGTTCGCCATCATCATCGGCGCGGTCGTGCTGCGTCAGGTTCCCACCGTTCAGGACGTCGCCGGCATCGCTCTGGTAGTGCTTGGCGTCGCGATCCATCAGGAGAAGGAGAGGAAATAGCGTGGATTACGTAAGGCTGGGATCGGCCGGGCTGAAGGTTTCCCGGATCTGCCTGGGCATGATGAGCTACGGCAGCCGGGCCGAGCGCGCCTGGCACCTCGACGAGACCGAGGCCGAGCCGATCGTCAAGGCGGCGGTCGAGGGCGGGGTCACCTTTTTCGACACGGCCGACACCTACTCGGGCGGTGTGAGTGAGGAGATCACCGGGAAGCTGCTGCGCAGGCTATTCACCCACCGGGATGATTATGTGCTGGCCACCAAGGTGTACTTTCCGGCAGGCGCCGACCCCACGGAATCTAAGGACCCCAAGGGATCCAAGGGATCCAACGGCTCTAACGATCGTGGTCTGTCTCGCAAGCACGTGCTTTCGGCGATTGACGCGTCACTGCGCCGGCTCGGCTGCGACTACGTGGACCTGTACCAGATTCACCGGTGGGACGACGAGACGCCGATCGAGGAGACGATGGGAGCGCTGCATGAGGTGGTCCAGGCAGGCAAGGCCCGCTATATCGGCGCGAGCAGCATGTTCGCATGGCAGTTCGCTAAGGCCCAGCAGGTGGCCGAACGCCACGGCTGGACCAGGTTCGCCTCCATGCAGAACCACTACAACCTGCTGTACCGGGAGGAAGAACGGGAGATGATGCCGCTGTGCGCCGACCAGGGCATCGCCGTGCTGCCGTACAGCCCGCTGGCCCGCGGCATGCTGGCGGGCAACCGGAGCAGGCAGGGTGAGCGCCGCACCACCCGGGCCGGCGATGACCCGCTCTCGGATCAGCGATACCACGCCGCCGCCGACTTCGACGTGGCGGACCGGCTCGGCGAGGTCGCCGCTGAGCGGAAAGCGCCCGCAGCGCAGCTGGCCCTGGCCTGGCTGCTGAGCCGTCCGGGGGTGACCGCGCCCATCGTCGGGGCGACCAAGCCCGGCCATGTCACTGATGCGCTGGCCGCCTGCCAGCTCACCCTGACCGAGGAGGAGCTACGCCGTCTGGAGGAGCCCTACGTCCCGCACCCGGTGCTCGCGCACAGCTAACCACCGGGTAAGGCCCCGGTCGATGAAGCCGATCATCCAGTCGAAGCTCTCGTCAGGATCAGCGTCCCACTGGAACCCGCCGGACGGCTCTAGCATCGCGAACCCGTGCAGGGTGCAGCGAATGGTCCGCGTCGCCGAGCACGTCGCCGAACTCGGTCATGGCCAGGGTGGCCAGCCGGTGCCGCAGGTCAGCGAGGCCGTCCACGTGCTTGTACAGGGACGGCGGCCGGACGCCGAGCCGGCCTGCGAGCAGGCCCATCGTGACGCTGGCGAACCCCGCCTCGTCGGCCAGCCCGGCGGCCGAGGCGACCACTTCGGCGCCGGTCAACCCAGCTCTAGGCACCAGCGTGCTCCTTCAGGAACGGCAGCGGGGCCGCCGCCGCCTGGTCGGGGAACTGCGTGTGCGCGTAGTGCCCGGCGCCGTCGATCATCACCAGCCGGCCAAGCCCACGCTTGTCAAGCGGGACGGTCCGTCAAGGACGTCTGGCCGCGCCGCATTCGCCCACTGCTGCGCAGGTAGATGCCGACGGCGACGATTATGGCGACCGCCGGGCCGCTGTGGACTGCGAACACCCCGGCCAGGCTGGGCCCGCCCCAGGCGTTACCGTAGCTGGCCGGGTCGTTGTAGTGAACGATGAAGAATTCGGCGACGCCGCGTCCCACTAGGTAGAGCGCGAACAGGCCGCCGAGGCCGAGGCCAAGCGCGCGTGCCACCGGGTGTCCCTGGCGGCGCTGATGGTCGGGCTGGCGACGATACCGTTCCGGTGCGACGTCGATGTTGTTGTCCATAGGACCACGCTAGTAACGCCGCGCCATCGGAGGAATGCGGTCACTACCCCTCTTGCAGCTGTGGTTTTCCCCCCAGGTAGCGCAGGACGGCGAGCACGCGGCGGTTGTCGCTCTCGTCCTGGGGCAGGCCCAGCTTGGCGAAGATGCTGGCCACGTGCTTTTCCACCGCTCCGCCGGACACCACGAGCTCGGCGGCGATCCCGGCGTTCGACCTGCCCTCGGCCATCAGGGCGAGTACCTGCCGTTCCCGCGGGGTCAGCGTGGCGAGCCCGCCTCGCTGTCTGCTCGCCCGGAACAGCTGGCTGACCACCTCGGGATCGAGCGCGGTCCCGCCTTCGGCCACCCGCTGCAGGGCCGCGGCGAACTCGGCCACGTTGGCGACCCGGTCCTTGAGCAGGTAGCCGACGCCCGCAGCGCCGCCTTCGAGCAGCTGGGCGCTGTAGGACGTCTCGATGTACTGGGAGAACATGAGCACGCCGGTGCCGGGAAAGCGCTGCCTGAGCGCCAGCGCGGCGCGCAGGCCCTCGTCGGTGTGCGTCGGCGGCATCCGGATGTCCACCACCGCCACGTCCGGCTGGTGCTGCGCCACCGCGGCCAGCAGCGCGTCGCCGTCGGTCACCGCCGCGCAGATCGCATGCCCGCGGTCCTCGAGCAGCCGGGTCAGCCCTTCCCGCAGCAGCGCGGCATCCTCGGCGATCACGACCCTCATCACATTTCCCCTTAAGCTCGCAGCGGCAGTTCGACGGTCACCATGGTCGGACCACCTGCCGGGCTCGATACGTTGATCCGGCCGTCCACCGTGGACACCCGCTGGGCCAGGCCGGACAGGCCGCTCCCCCGTCCGGCGTCCGCGCCGCCGATGCCGTCATCGGAGACCTCTAGAACAAGCACCCCGGCCCGTTCGGTGTGAATGTTGATTTTGATCTGGTTGGCGTAGCTGTGCTTGGTTGCATTGGCGATCAGCTCCGCCGCGCAGAAGTAGGCGATCGACTCGATGGCCGGCGCGGGCCGGATGCCGATGTCGGCACTGACCGTGGCCGGGATCGCGCTGCTGGCGGCCAGGGTGATCAGCGCGCTGGCCAGGCCATTGTCGAGCACCGGCGGGTGGATGCCGCGGGCCAGGTCGCGCAGGTCAGCCAGCGCGTCGACCGCGTTGCGTTGGGCGGCATCGATCAGTTCCCTGACGGTAGCCCTGTTGTCAGATGCCCTGTTGTCAGATGCCCTGTCCCCGGCCTGGTCGTCATCGCCGAGTTTCTCCCGCGCCATGCCGAGGTTCATGGCCAGCGCGGCCAGCCGCATCTGGGCGCCGTCGTGCAGGTCCCGCTCGACCCGCCGCAGCGCCGCGGCCGAGTCGTCCACCGCCAGCGCCCGGGTCCGCTCGAGCTCGCTGACCCGCTCGGCCATGCTGCTCGGCCCGAGCAGGCCGCGGACCAGCCTGCCATCCGCCGCGTTGATCCCGCGCGCCAGCCACGCCGCGGCCACCACGCATGCCGCGCCGGCGAGGGCCGCGGGAAAGGCGCCCAGCCAGCTTCCGACGCGGATATTTCCCCCGAACGGCACTGGCACCACCGCCACCAGAGGAGACAGAGTGCCCCCGTGGTGGTTGCGGAACAGCAGCCAGATCGCCGGGTAGGCCAGGTCGGCCAGCCCGAAGGCGGTGAGCATGACCGTGTACAGCTGCACGGCCGAGACCGGCAGCTTGATCAGGGCGTACCAGACCGCACGCCAGGCCGGCCGGTCCCGCAGCCGACGGTCGACGCGGTTGAGGATGCCGGTGCCCGGCTGGAACGGCGGCGGGGCCTCGACCTGGCGGCCGAGCATCCGCTTGAGCAGGCGGCGGTGCAGCGAGCCGAGGCGCCGGGACACCCGCAGCGTCATGGTGATCAGCACTAGGCCGAAGACGGTGCCGATGACCGACACGGAAATCGTCAGGCCGGAGAGCAGCAGCACCACGGTGATCCAGAACCCGGCCAGCCCGGCTACCCCGCCGAAGCCGCAGTACATCAGCTCACGGCGGTTCCGGCCGGTGAGCGGGGCACGCACGATGGTGCCCGCCACCCGCCGGATCGCCGCGCCCATGAATCTAATTGTCTCCTGCTGAGCTCTCTGCTGTCGTGGTCCGCTGACGATGTCACGCATCCCGCCGGGTGAGCAGCCAGCTCCCCACGGCGAGAGCCACCATCGTGTAGAGGCAGAGCAGGCCGAATCCGACGCCAGGCGCCAGATTGCCCACGCCGGGCTTGACCGCGGTCATCGAGTTCTCCGCGATGATCATCGGCAGGAACTTCCCGACCGAGTCCTGCAGC
>Ga0302235_10000536_pt1 | contig 30040 bp, 29 predicted proteins | sample II_Palsa_N3_3_FD_193577 | JGI IMG/M metagenome (GOLD analysis project Ga0302235, IMG submission 193577) | Peat permafrost microbial communities from Stordalen Mire near Abisko, Sweden - II_Palsa_N3_3 | ecosystem: Environmental > Terrestrial > Soil > Palsa > Peat permafrost | place: Sweden...
GGGTTCGTTCTCAACCCGGCCGGCCAGGTCGTGGTCGGCGTCTACTCGACCGGGGCCATCGGGCGGCTGGTGCCCGACGACGTGATCGGCCTGATCCGCTACCTGCGAGCGCACGCCGCCTGAACCGGGGCCCCGAACCGCCGCATCGCCCCGGTCATGGCCGCGGCCCGCAAAACGCCGCTGTCCTGGTCCACCCCGCGGGGCGGACCAGGACAGCGGCGGCTGACCGCCGGTTCGTTCGGCTTAGATGTTGACGATCCCGGCCGGGGCGCCGCCCGCGGGCAGCGGCGTCGGCGAGCTGGGCACCTCGGTGAGGGTCCCGCCGGTCACGGCGAAGACCGACAGGATGTGGTTGCCGCTGCCATCGACCAGCAGGTACCTGCCGTCGGGCGACAGCCGGGCGTCGATGTCAGCGCCGCCGCCCGAGATCGCCGTGCTGCCGATCAGGGTGAGGGAGCCGTCCGGGTTGATGGCGTAGCTGGAGATGTTGCCCGACCCGGTGTTGACGGTGAACAGGTACCGGCCGTCGTGGCTGATCTCCACCCAGCACGGCGCGGTCTGCCCGTCGGCGTACGGCGAGGATCCGATCGAGGTGAGCTGGCCGAACAGGCTGTCGCGGTATGCCGACACCGTGCCCAGGCCGGCGCCGTTGTGCGCGTTGCTGACGAACAGCTCCGCGGGCCGGGCCGGTGAGAACTCGGCGCCGAGCTGGCCGAGGCCCTGACCGGTGAACGGCGAGCCCTTGGCGGCGAGCAGGTGCCCGCCGGGCAGCACGACGAAGCTGTCGATCTCCGACGTGCCCGTGCGGGTGCCGATGAGGTGGTCGCCGGGCGCGTTGAAGAAGACGTCACCCAGGCCCGAGCTGTCCGGGACGGTGACCGTCGACCCCGGGATCGGGGTCAGGCTGCCATCGACGTGCAGCCGGAAGCCCGAGTAGCCGCTGCCTCCCGCGCCGGAGTTCGCCACGTAGACCAGGCCGGAGGGCGCCACCGCCACGCTGACCGGCTTGATCCCGCCCGAGGACACCGGCTGGCCCACCCGGACCGGCACGCCGCCCGAGGTGATGCGCAGCACCGAGACCTGGTTGCTGCCGGCGTCGACCGCCAGCAGGTAGCGGCCGTCCGGCGTGGCCTGGAGCGCGCCCTGGGACGCCAGGCCGGTGCCCAGCCCGGCGCCGCCGGCCGGGAACGGCGAGCCGGGCAGCGGGGTGACCGAGCCGTCGGCGTGCCGGGCGAACCCGTCGATGGTGTTGGCGGCAGCGGTGTTGCCGTCGATGTAGGTGTAGCCGACCACTGTGCTGGTGTGCGCGGTGCTGGTGCCCGCTGTGCTGGCGCTGGCCGCGGTGGCCGCGCCGAGCAGGCTGATCGAGGCGGCCAGCACGCTGCCGCCCACGGCCAGCCAGATGCGATTACGCATTCCGTTCTCCTTGACGAGGGAGGATCCGCAGTGATCCGCCGATCCACTCCATCAGCGACGCAACCCGGGCGTGTTCTTACGCCCGGTTGCGTCGCGTCACCGATCCGTAAGATTCCGGCTAGCCGCCGCCTCGCCGAGCACCGGCTCGCGATGGCGGTCCGCGGCGGCCGCCACAGCTTTCCGGGCTCGGTCTGGCACCCGCGGCGTCCTGCCGGCCGGCTGATCTTGTAACGGATGCTGATCCTGCTGGACTACCTTCAGTCAGGGTTATACGGACCGGGATGGAGCACACCTGATGACGAGCACGAGTCCGCGCTATGACGACCTGAACGCGCTGTTCATCAACGGCACGCTGAAGCCATCGCCTGAGCTCAGCCACACCCAGGGGCTGATAGAAGCCAGCGCCGGGATCATGGCAGCGCAGGGTGCGCGCACCGAGATCATCCGCGCGGTCGATCATGACATCGCGACCGGGGTGTGGCCGGACATGACCGAGCATGGCGCCGCCACCGACGCCTGGCCGCGGCTGTATCCCAAGGTGCTGGCCGCCGACATCCTGGTGATCGCGGGCCCGATCTGGCTCGGCGATAACAGCTCGGTCACCAAGAAGGTGATCGAGCGCCTCTACGGCTGCTCCCACCTGCTCAACGACGCCGGCCAGTACGCCTACTACGGCCGGGTGGGAGGCTGCCTGATAACGGGCAACGAGGACGGCATCAAGCACTGCGCGATGAATATCCTGTACAGCCTGCAGCACCTGGGGTACACGATCCCGCCGCAGGCCGACGCCGGCTGGATCGGCGAGGCCGGGCCGGGGCCGTCCTACCTCGATCCCGGCTCCGGCGGCCCGGAGAACGACTTCACCAACCGCAACACCACCTTCATGACCTGGAACCTGCTGCACCTGGCCCGGATGCTCAAGGACGCGGGCGGAATCCCGGCGCACGGCAACCAGCGCTCGGAATGGGACGCCGGCTGCCGCTTCGACTTCCACAACCCCGAATACCGGTAACCGGTCACAGGCGGCGGCTGTGCGCATCTGCTTGAGGTCGCGCCGGCGTAGCCGCCGCGCGATCATTCCGGAGACTTATCCCTGATCTGGCCAGTATTTGAGCCGGCGCTTAGCAGCACAGCCGCCCGTTAGTGGACGGCGCGAGATCCAGGGCCCCGGCCGGGTCGCCTGCCCTCGCTGGGGGCCTGTGAGGCCAGCACCATCGCGAGCGGTCGCCGGAAGGTCGCCTGACGCTGGATGCTTACTTGGCGCCGACGCCTGCGGGGTTTAAGCTGGCTATCAGGTGCGCCGGGAAGCCTGGTCGGCACGATTTTCGTGACTTCCGACTTCGCCTACCAGGAGAGCGCCATGACCACGCAGAACGTATCAGCCGGTACCTCCGCCGCCGCGTTTACAGCCACATCGGCACGCCCGGCACCGGTGTCCGCGCCGCCGAGCTGGGCGTGGCGGCGGGGCGCACTTATCCTTGCGGGTGCCGCGCAGTTGATCACCATTTCGGCGCTGACGAGCGCTGATCCGCTGGCCGTGACGTGGGCGTCGCTGCTGCTGGCCATCGCCCCGGCGCCGCTGGCGGCGGCGGCTGCGTTCGGCCCGCCCCCGGCTAACAGGCTCGCTGCGGTCGTCGCGGTGCTGGTGCTGATCGCGGGTGCCGCGGGCGGGATCATGCACACGGGGCTGTTTTTCGTCCCGGCGCTGGTGGTGCTGGCCGTCGGCAGCGTGAAGCTGTGGCGCGAGCAGCCCGGAGCACGACGGGAGGCGTGAGCGATGACGCGCTACCTGACCCGGGACCGCATCGCGGTCCTGGCCGCGCTGGCGGCGCCGCTGGCGGTCGCGGCGGTTCTGCTGCCGTTCCGGGCGAGCTGGTCGAACACGAATGTGGCCCTGCTGCTGGTCGTGATCGTGGTCGGGGTGGCGGTGGCCGGGAACCGGGTGGCTGGGGGGCTGGCGGCGGTGTGGGCGGCCCTCTGGTTTGATTTCTTCTTTACCGTGCCGTATTACCGGTTCACGATCCGCAGCCGGGCGGATGTCACGACGGCCGTCCTGCTGTTGCTCACGGGCCTGGTGGTGTCGCAGCTCGCGGCCCGGGCCCGGGCGCTGAAGGTCGTCGTGGTCACGGATGCGGGTTATCTCGCGCAGATCCACGAGACCGCCTCGCTGGCCAAGTCAGCCACGGTCCCCGAAGTCGTGGTCAATCATGTCAGGGAGCAGCTCACCGGCCTGCTGGATCTGCAAGGAGCACGCTTCGAGTACGGAGCCCTGCTCGGCCACCCGCCGCGCCTGGAGCCAGACGGGACCGTGACGGCGGGACACTCCCGGTGGGACGTTGAGCTGTCGGGCCTGCCCGCGCAGGAGATCGAGCTGCGCACCTTCGGCCACGACCAGTACTACGGCCGGTTCATGCTGCAGGCCAGGCCGGGCTCCAGGCCCTCGCTGCAGGCGCGGCTGGTCGCCGTCACGCTGGCCGGTCAGGCCGGGCAGGCGTTCGGCGTCACCCGGACCACGCGGAGCGTGTCCTGACCAACCAGCCGGGCGCCGCGCGGCGGCACAGCTGTGCCTGGTGCGGTCCTGCCTGGGCAGGATCCATCCGGCTGGGCCGCAGCACCACGCGGTGATGTCTTCGCCCTGGGCGGCTGCGGTGTTCGCGGCCGCCGCCGCGCTCAGCCTGGGCGCCAGCGCGGTCCTGGTGGTGCGGCTGGAACGGCTGTGCGCGCGGCTCGGACTGTCAGAAGCGCTCTTGGGCCTGGTCGCGGCGCTGGCCGCGGACACCCCGGAAGTCACCTCGGCGGTGACCGCGCTGGCCCGCGGCCAGCGCGATATCGGCACCGGGGTGATCCTGGGCTCCAACGTGTTCAACCTGGCCGCCCTGATCGGGCTCGGCGCCGTTGTCGCCGGGGGCATCACGCTGCACCGCAGGGTCGTCATCTTCGAGGGCACCGTGGCGCTGTGGATAGCCGCCCTGGCCATCGCCGCTGTGACTGGCCTGATCACCCCGGCTGCCGCCCTGGCCCTGGCCCTGGCCGTGCTGGCACCGTATGTGTACGTGTCGGCCGTGCACCCCTCCGGCCGCTCCGCCCTGCCGCTGCCGCGCCGGCTGCGATCCTGGCTCGCCGGGGCAGTCGCCGAGGAAGAACAAGAACTAGCCGACGCAATCCACACCGGCAAGGGCGGCCCGCGAGATGCTGCCGTCGCGGTCCTCGCCCTGGCCGTCGTCGTGGCGGCCAGCGCGGCCATGGAGGGCACCGCCTCCACCCTCGGCACCCGCTGGGCCGTGCCTGGCGTGATCACCGGCGCTATCGTCCTGGCCGCGGTGACCAGCCTGCCCAACGCGGTCGCCGCCGTCTTCCTCGCCCGCCGCGGACGCGCCGCGGCCACCCTCAGCGAGGCCTTCAACAGCAACACCCTCAACGTCCTGGCCGGGCTGCTCATCCCCGCCGTGATCATCGCCAGCCCCGGCCTCGGCGGCGCCCTGCGCACTGCCGTCTGGTACGGCGTCCTCACTACCGCCACCATCGCCCTGGCCCTGGCCGGCCGCGGGATCAACCGCCGCAGCGGCACCCTGATCATCGCCGCCTATCTCGTCTTCGCCATCACCGTCATCGTCAAGGCGCTACCGCCGGGTGCCTAGCCATCATGCGCTGACCTCGCCTGAAGCGCCTCACTGCAGGCGGCTGCACGAGGCGGTGTCTCGGGCAGGCCGAGGCGCTCCCAGGCTCACTCAAGCCGGGAGAGCCGACCTACCGCGCCGTCTGGTGGTTGAGGCCACTTACCTGGCTTTGACGAGGCGCAGAGCTGAGATCAGCTTGAGCATCCTTCGATCTGAAGCCCGGCCAGCGTTCTGGCTGGCCGTGTTGCCGGTGTCAGACTGGGGCTGTGACCGACAGGGCGTGGCCGTGACAGGAGAGGCAGCCTGGCCGCCGCCGGGGATGTCGTTCGGCGAGGTGCCGGTGCTCGGGTCGCACCTGGCCTTCGTGGCCGGAGGCAGTGGGGACACAGTGCTGTTCCTCCACGGCAACCCGACCTCGTCGTTCTTGTGGCGGCGGGTGCTGCCCGGGCTGACCGGATCGGCCCGGTGCGTGGCCGTTGACCTGATCGGCATGGGCCAGTCGGGCAAGCCGGCTATCGGCTACCGGTTCGCCGACCACGCCTCCTACCTGGAAGCCTTCGCTGACCAGCTGGGGCTGCGCGACGTCACCGTCGTAGGGCACGACTGGGGTGCGGTGCTCGGACTCGACCTGCTGCGGCACCGGCCCGACGTGGTGGGCCGGATCGCGGTCTGCGAGGGTCACCTGCACCCGTTCTCCCGCTGGGAAGACATGGGGCCAGGGGCCGGCGAGCTGTTCTCCCGGCTGCGCACGCCGAGCGTCGGCGAGCAGCTGGTGCTGCAGGAGAACTTCTTCATCGAGCAGGTCCTGCCGGGCGGCATGAACCGGCCGCTCACCGCGGCCGAACACGACGCCTACCGGGAGCCGTTCCCGACCCCGCGGGACCGGCTCCCGGTGTTGCGCTGGATCCAGCAGATCCCGGTGAACGGTGACCCCGCCGACGTGGACGCGGCCGTCAGGCGCAACCAGGATGTGCTGCTGCGCGGCCCGGTGCCCCGGTTGCTGCTGCACGGCGAGCCCGGCTCGGTGGTCGGCGCGGCCGAGCTGGACTGGTGCCGCCGCGACAGTGCTGGTCTGGAGATCGTGAACGTCGGCGCCGGTAGCCACTTCCTGCCCGAGGACCAGCCCGAGGCGATCAGCCGCGCCTTGACCGCGTGGCTGGCGAGGCTGAAAAAATTAGTTAGCCCGCTTCGTTCGGCCACTGGAAGAAAGGAGCAGGGCCCCGCTCAGCCCCACTGAATGCGCATCTCTGCTGGGTAGAGCGATGAGTTCCGCAACAGTCTGGCCAGCTCTGCCCGCCATCTAATGATCGAGGCCCAGGCCCAGCAGCACGTCCAGGCACGCGGCGGCCACCCAAATCGCCACCCGCCCAGGACCACGGCTCGACGGTGCAGCCGGCTGCGCCCGCCCTCCTGACCTGGGCATGTATCCCGCTCTCCACCCATGCCGACCTAAGGTGCAGTAGCTGATAGAGTCATCATGCAATCATTGCAGTATGCAAATAGATGGGAGTGCATCAGGCGTGACGGACCACGTGGTGGACGAGGCCGCGGTGGACGCGGTGCTGACCGCGAGCCACACCCTGGTCGCGGTGGCCACCCAGTCGCTGGGCGCCGCGGCCGAGGACACCAGCATCGCCCAGTACCGGGCGCTGGTGGTACTCGCCTCCCAGGGGCCGCAGCGGATGACCGGCCTGGCGGCGGCACTGGATGTCACGCCGTCCACCGCGGGCCGGATGTGCGACCGGCTGCTGCGCAAGGGCCTAATCCGCCGGCACCGCGCCCGCGCCGACCGCCGCGCGGTGCAGGTGTCCATCACCGCCGCCGGGCGGGAGATCGTGGACCAGGCGACCGCCCGCCGGCGGGCGCTGATCGCCGGCATCTTGGGCCGGCTCCCGGCCCGGCAGCAGTCGGCCGTGGCCAGCGCGCTGGCGGCGTTCGCGGCGGCGGCCGGGGAGATCCCCGACAGCCAGTGGCCCGCGGATCCCCCCGCCGCGCCGCCAGCGGGGGTGCCGTCCACGGTGAAACCGGAGCCAGCGCGCTCTGGCAGCACACCGGGACGATCATGACCGGCGGGGCGGCGGGCAGGCCGGCCGGAGCGGTGCCGTGGGCCGGGCGGGCGAGCGGCTGGCTGCGGGCCTCGCGGGGCGGGCTGTTCGTGGCCGCGCTGATGGTGGGCGCCGGGTCGGGGCTGGGCGCGGTCGCGTTCCGGTACCTGATCTACTTCTTCACCTGGCTGGCCACCGGCCATGCCCAGTTCGGCCAGCAGGGCCGCGTCGGCAGCGCGCACTTTCCCGGAATCGGCCCGGGGTTCTTCGTCGTGATCCCGGTGATCGGCGGGCTGATCTACGGCCCGCTGATCTACCGTTACGCCCGCGAGGCCCGCGGGCACGGGGTGCCCGAGGTGATGATGGCGGTCGCCGAGGGCGGCGGCCGGATCCGGCCGCAGGTCGCCGCGGTCAAGGCGCTGGCCTCCGCGCTGTGCATCGGGACGGGCGGGTCGGTCGGCCGGGAGGGCCCGATCGTGCAGATCGGCTCCGCGCTGGCCTCCAGCCTGGGCCAGTGGGTGAAAATGCCGGAGAGTCGGCTGCGGATCCTGGTCGCCTGCGGCGCGGCCGGCGGGATCGCCGCCACGTTCAACGCGCCGCTCACCGGGGTGTTCTTCGGGGTCGAGATCATCTTGCGGGAGTTCTCCGTCGAGGCGATCTTCACCGTGATGCTGTCCGCGATGATCGCCGACCTGCTCAGCCGGCAGTTCGCGGGCAGCGCCCCGTTCCTGTCCGGGCTCCCGTCCGGCATCGCGGTGCACCACCTGAGCAGCTACCTGCTCATCGCGGCCCTGGCCGTGATCGCGGCCCTGATCGGGCTGGCATTCGCGAAGATCCTATACGCGACCGAGGACCTGTGCGACAAGGTGTGGGGGAACCGCCCGGAATGGGCCCGGCCCGCGGCCGGCGGGATCGCGCTCGGGCTGCTGCTGCTCGCCCTCCCGCAGATGTACGGCGTCGGCTACCCGGTCCTGTACAAGGCCGTCGGCGGCAGCTACGCCCTGTGGTTCCTGATCATCCTGGCCGCCGGGAAGATCATCGCGTGCAGCCTGACCATCGGTATCGGCGGATCAGGCGGGGTGTTCGCCCCGTCCCTGTTCATCGGCGCCACCTCCGGCATGGCCTTCGGCGAGATCGCCGGCCACCTGATCGGCCCGGCCGCCGGGCAGCCCGCCCTGTACGCCGTCGTCGCCATGGGCGCGGTGTTCGCCGCCGCGGCCCGGGCCCCCCTCACCGCAGTAGCCAGCGTGGTGGAAATGACCGGCGACTACACCCTCACCCTGCCGGTCATGCTCGCTGTCGCCATCGCCACCGCCACCTCCCGGGCCCTGAGCTACGGCACCATCTACACCACCAAGCTGCTGCGCCGCGGCACCGACATCGACCACCCCTCCTCCGCGGACCCGTTCGAGGACCTGACGGCCGCCGACGCCATGCACCCCTTCCCGGCACCGCTTGCCCTCGCGGCCGGGCCGCCCGGCCCGCCCGGCGTCCCTAGCCGGGACCCGGCGCCGCCGCCCGGCCCCGTCACCCGCCGCTACCATCCCCAGATGCTGTTCGCCACCGAGTCCCTCACCCAGGCGCTGCGCCAGCTCGAACTCTACGGCCGTGACGGACTGCCGGTGATCTCCGCCGACGGGCGGTACCTTCAAGGCTGGATCACCAGCCAGAACGTGCTGCAGGCGGTCGCTCGCCACATGCACGCCGCCCCCGCCGCCGCGCCGGCACAACACCCCGCCGCACCGCCCGTCCCCGGCCAGCAGGCCGTCCCCGGCCCGCAGGCCGCGCCCGGCCAGCCGCCGGACCCGCTGCTCGGCTACCAGATCCTGGAGATCACCATCTCCGCCGGCTCGCCCGCCAACGGCCAGACACTCGGCGACACCAGCTGGCCGCCCGGCTGGATCCCGGTCACGATCCTGGACAACCACACCCTCCGCGACCCCGACCCCGGCATCACCCTGGCCCCCGGCGACCGCGTCAACCTGCTCGCCCGCGAACCACACAACCCGCAACCAGCACACCCCCACGACCAGCCCGCCAGCCACCCGGGCTACCCCTCAGATACGCCGCCAGCCGCACTACCGCCGGCTCCCGCACCCGCCGGGCAGCCCCCGCCCCCGCGACCGGACCCGGGCCCGATGCCGCGCAGCAGCTAGCACCGCCCGGGAGCAGCCTGCCGCCGAAGTAGCCGGCGCGAGCGTGGCCACTTCATGCGCAGCGAAGCCGCAGCCGCGGGATATGCCCCCCGGCCAGCGCCACCGTGACCGCCGCCAGGTCGCCTGTGCCAGCAATCCGCCGGCCAGGGCGCTGATGACTGCGCTCAACCTGGCGGATGATAGCGGGGACGCGAAAGGCCAGCGACGAGGAGAAAGTCCCGGTCCTGGCGCCTGCCTCGCCAGGCGGAAGGCACAGGCCGCCGTCTTCTTGGCAGGCACCGGCCGGGCTCCGGCGATGATCAGCTCAGCGCGATCGCGCCCAGGCACCCGGCGTTCGGGGCGCTTGCCCGTCACGCAGGCCGCCGGCGCCAGGACCGGCAGGTTCTGCTGCGGTGCTCCGCGGGCACGCCACGAGAGAACGCCCGGCATTGCCGGCCTGTTAGTCACGGTTATGAGCCTGCCAGCGTGCATCTTGCCATGATCTGTGCGAGGCCGATTCGGTACAGGCAGCGCGCAGTTAAGGCGGTGAGCGGACCGCTCACCGGAGGTGCGCGTCCCGCGCTGCGGGATGCCGCGCGGCAGCTGTCCCGCTGGCGGTGACCGCCCGGTCGGGCCCGGCCGGCACGGTGGGGGACCGGCGGTTCCTGGGGCCCGGCAGGATCGTGCCGGCCGCGGTCCCGGCGAGGGCGAGACCCGCCGCGACGGCGAAGGCCATGGTGAACCCGTGGCTGAAGGCTGCGGGGGTGGCGTAGCTTCCGGTCGCAGCGAACGCTGCGCCGAGGACCGCGACACCGAACGCGGCGCCGAGCTGGCGCATCGTGGTGAACGCGGCGGATGCCGTGCCGATGTTGACGGGCGGTACGGTGCTGGTGACCGCCCGGGTGACGGCCGGGATGGCTAGCGCGAACCCGGCTCCGATGATGATCATCGGCGCGGCCAGGGCGAGGTAGCCGCTACCGGGACCCGCTGCCGCAGCGATCCAGGCCACCCCAGCGGCCTGCAGCAGCGACCCGGTCACGACCAGGACGCGTTCCCCGACCCGGTCGGCCAGCGCGCCCGCCCGCGGGCCGACAAGGAACGGCGCGATCCCCCGGGGGAGCAGCCGCATCCCCGAGCCGAGCGGATCTTGGCCCCGCGACCACCTGCTGGAACTGCGGCATCAGGAATATCACCCCGGTCAGCGAAGCATTGATCATGAAGATCGCGGTGTTGCCCGCCGAGAATGCCGGCGAGCGGAACAGCCGCGCGGGAAGCATCGGACACGCGGCACGGCGCTCCCACACCGCGAAGGCGGCCGCGGCCGCGGCCCCGCCGGCCAGCGTTCCGGTCACCTCGAGGCTGCCCCAGCCCGCCGGGTTTTCCCGGACCAGCCCCCACACCAGGCCCAGCGCCGCAGCCTTGACCAGCACCAGCCCCCGCAGATCCACTGCACCGCCCGGGCCTGTTGCCTCGCTGATCCGGCTGAGGACCAGCGGGACGGCCGCGAGCGCGACCGGCACGTTGAGCCAGAAGATCCACTGCCAGCCGAGCCCCTGGGTGACCGCCCCGCCGAGCACCGGCCCGGCCACCGCGGCCAGCGCGGTCACGCCGCCGTAGATCCCGATCGCCCAGCCACGCCGCGCCGGCGGGAACGCGCCGTTCAGCAGCGCCAGCGCCATCGGCATGATCGTGGCCGCGCCTGCGCCCTGCACCGCGCGCGGCGATCAGCGCGGCGGCGTCCGGGGCCAGGGCGCATCCCGCCGAGGACACCGCGAATATTATGAGCCCGGCCGCGAAGACCCGGCGGCGGCCGAGCCGGTCACCAACCGCCGCCGCGGTCATCAGCAGCACCGCGAAGCTGAGCGTGTAGGCGTTGACCGTCCACTCCAGGTCCGCCAGTGACGCGCCCAGGTGCCGCCGGATCGCGGTCAGCGCGGTCGCCACGACCATCACGTCGAGGATCACGATGAACGACGCCAGTGACGCAAGGCCCAGCACCCAGCGCTGCTCCCGGGTCACCCCCGCCACCTGGCCGCCTGCTGCTACCTGCTCCCGCATCACGTGCCTTCTCTCTCCCTGTACGTTTTTGGCTTCCGCCGTGTTGGGACACGGTGCACGCCGGAAACTGGCCGGCCGCGGAGCGGCCAGTTTCCGGGGCGGGCGGGGTCAGTACTCGGAAGGACCATCGGCCGGGAGGCGCCGTGCGAGAACCGCTGATCAGACCGGGCAGTTGCTGGCCCGGGCCCGCTCCGGCGACGGGGAGACGTTCGCCGAGCTCACCGGGCCATTCCGCCGCGAACTGCAGGTGCACTGCTACCGGATCCTCGGCTCGGCCGCCGACGCCGAGGACATGCTGCAGGAGACGATGATGGCTGCCTGGCGCGGACTCGACCGGTTCGAGGAACGATCATCGCTGCGCACCTGGCTGCATGCGATCGCCGCGAATAAGTGCCTGAACCACCTGCGCGCCAGCCGCAGTGCACCGCTGTCCGCGCCTGAGGTGCCGCTGCCCGAGCCCACCCGCAGCGGCGAGCCGCTGTGGCTGGAGCCCTACCCCGACACGCTGCTCGGCGACCTGCCCGATGCCGCCCCCGGACCCGAGGCGCGGTACGAGACCCGGGAATCGGTATCGCTGGCCTTCGTCACCGCCCTGCAGCACCTCCCGCCCCGGCAGCGCGCCGCCCTGGTGCTCCGCGACGTGCTCGGGTTCCGCGCCGCCGAGACCGCGGCCATCCTCCGGCTGCACCCCGGACGCCGCGAACAACCTGCTCAAGCGAGCCCGGGCCACGATCACCGGCCACCTGCCGCCGGGCGGTCGCGGCCACGCCCCGCTGCCCGGCTCTCCGCGCGAGCAGCAGATTACTGCCCGGTTCGCCGACGCGTTCGAGCGCGGTGACATCGCGGCAGTCGTCGCCCTGCTCACCGACGATGTCTGGCTCACGATGCCGCCGCTGCCGTTTGAGTACCAGGGACGCGACATGATCGGGCATTTCCTGCACGCCGTCTCGTTCCGCCACGGAACCCGGCAGACCCGGCTCATTCCCACCCGGGCGAACGGCCAACCCGCCTTCGGCCGCTACCTGCGCGACCCCACACCCCGGTCGGCCACGCGCACGGGCTGATCGTCCTCACCCTCGCCGGAGACCGCATCTGCACCATCACCGGCTTCAACGACAACAGCGTGCTGACCAGATTCGGGCTACCCCGCACCCACCCCGAATAGGCCAACACGCCCGCCTCGCCTCCGCTCCCCGCGAGCCCCTTTCAGGGCCGGCCATGCGAGCGCGGCGTCTGCCCCACGCCGGAATATGAGGCGCCGCACCGGCCGCACCGGCCACGCCAGATCCACCCACACGAGGCGCAGGAGGCGCTGGCCTTCGACGAGGCGGGCGGGGTGGTCCGGGTGCTTCCCGGTGGCCTGCCGCCAGGCGAGGCGCTCGCGGGCGCGCTTGTCCTCGATGTCGATGATGGCCGGCCACAGTAACTCGACGACGGCGCGGCCGGGGAATGGCCGCGCCGCAACGCGAAATTAGTGCCCGACCGGGCGGGCGCGGCCGTGCGCCTTTACCGCGTCCCGGCCCTCATCATGCGGGTTCTTGTCATCTCGTCCGGGCTGGTGGCTGCCGGGCGTTACAGTGCCCATTTGCGCGATCGCGCAGATGGTGTCCGCTGCGGCGGCTACGCGCAGCGCAAAATCACGTCAGGGAATGAGGTATCGCGTAATAGTTATCTAGGTCAGCACATTTCTGCCCGAGGGAGGCGGATTTGCTTTCTTTGGATTCCACGGCCTGCGATCGATGATGTACCGGTACAGCGACATAGTGCCTATGTCGAGCTCAGCGGCCACGGCCCTCATGGACAGAGCGTCGAGACCGTCACGGTCGATGACCGTAAGAGCGGTCATACCAAATGACAGCGGGGTTGAGCGACCGAGGGCGCGGCATGTCCTGCTAAGAGTACAGGTGAACAGACGATGTGCTACGGTAGGCGTACATCGTTTGCTTACGATGGGATGCCGGAGCAGGCCGTAGACGTGACTGCCCGGCGCAAGTGAGGACGTGGTTCCATGAGGTCATACGACAAGTACCTGCGATGGTCGTACCGGGGGAGGGAGGCCTCACGGTTTTGCGCGACTGCAGAACCTGGCTTCGGCCATCGCCTTCGCGGCTGGGATCTTGCCAAGGCGCGCAGCGGTGCTTGACATTCGAGGATGGTGCAGCGGCCGCATCATCTCGTTTCCGGTCGTGGTGACCGAAATCGAAGGCGAGCGGTACCTGGTCTCAATGCTCGGAAAGAACGCGAACTGGGTAAAGTCATGGACGGTGTAGCTCAAATAAGAGATGAGCAAATGATTCCTGACGGCAGTGGCATGGCAAAAGATCTGGTCTGCGGCATGTACGTCCACCCCGTCTCCGCACTGCACGCGGTTGACCACGAAGGCACGGTCCACTACTTCTGCGGACCGCTTTGTCGGAAAACCTTCAACGCCAATCCAGCCAAGTTCTTGGATCCCGCGCACAGGGCGTCGAAGATGTCCGGCCTGCGGGCAATAGTCGGAGGAGTATTCGGGCGATCGTAAACAAGTTACGGTGGCTCCATAAGTCTTGCTATAGTGTGCGGGCTAGCCCGGCGCCGAGCGATGAGCCGCTCGGTGAAAAACGCCTGCGCGGTGGCGGCGACCGCGCCTCGCGGTACTCAAGAATCACGCCGACGGGATACGAGGTCATCGCGCGCCTCCATGGTGACGTGTGGCAACACGCGGTCGAGCCAGTCCGGGATCCACCAGTTCGCGTTGCCGGCCAGGTGCATGAGCGCCGGGACGATGATCGTGCGCACCAGGAAGGCGTCGATGATGATCGCGCCGGCGAGTCCTATGCCGAATTCCTGGATGACGATGTTCCCGCCGAGGAGAAAGGACAGGAACACCAGGATCATGATCAGTGCCGCCGCGGTAATGACCCTGCCGGTCTCGGCCTGTCCTTTGGTCACTGCCCGGCCGTTGTCATGGGAGAGGATCCACTCCTCGCGCATGCGGCTGATGAGGAAGACCTCGTAGTCCATCGAGAGCCCGAAGAGCACCGAGAACATGATGACCGGGACGGCCACGTCGACCGGGCCGGTCCGGCTGATCCCGAGGATGGACGCGCCCCATCCCCAGGTGAACACCGCGTTCATGATCCCGAGTGCGGCGCCGACCGAGAGCAGGTTCATCACCGATGCGACTGCCGGGATCAGCAGGCTGCGGAACACGGCCATCAGGAGCAGGAACGCAAGGACCACGACGACCGCGATGAAGAGCGGCAGCTTCGAGGCGAGGATCGCGGAGACGTCGTCGTCTGCTGCGGTGACCCCGCCGACTAGGACGTGTAGGCCGCTGCCCGCTTCCGCGGCCGGGATGATGTGGTCGCGGAGGGTGTGCAGCAGCGCCGAGGTCTGTGCGGCCTGCGGCGCTATGCCCGGGTACACCAGAGCGACCGCGGCCTTGCCGCTCGGGCTGACCCGGGGCGCGGTGACGGCGACGACGCCTTGCTGGGTGCTGGCTGCGTGCACCACTTTCTCGAACCATGCGAGGCCAGCCGGCGAGCGTATGGTCGTGACGAGCTGGAGCGGCCCGTTGAAACCGGGTCCGAAGCCCTTCGCCAGCAGGTCGTACGCGAGGCGCGTGGTAGTCCCCGGCGCGTCGCTCCCCGCGTCGTTGAGTCCGAGGCGCAGCGAGAACACCGGGACCGCGACGACGGCAATGACGGCTAGGGCGACCAGCGCCCGCAGCGCTGGCTGGCGCTCGATGCTCTTGGACCAGCGGAACCAGAATCCCGCTGCCACGTCCTCGGTCACCGGGCCTGACTGTGCCAGCCGCCTGCGCTCGCGGCGCCCGAGGACCTTGACGCCGAAGAATCCCAGGAACGCGGGCAGCAAGGTCAGCGAGGCGAGCATCGTGAGCGCGACCGTGGCTGCTCCCGTGATCGCGACGCCGTACAAGACTGGCACGCCGAGGGCGAACTGGCCCAGCAGCGCGATGCACACCGTCAGGCCCGCGAGGAGCACCGCGCGGCCTGCGGTGCTGGCCGCGTGGGCCGCGGAATCCTCGATGCTGCGCCCGGCGCGAAGCCCGTTCCGGTGCCGGGTGATGATGAACAGGGCGTAGTCAATACCGACGCCAAGGCCGAGGAGCACCCCCAGGATCGGCACGAAACTCGGCACTGCCAGGACATGGGACATCAGGCCGGTGAACGCCAGGCCGATCCCGATCGCGACCAGCGCAGTCATGATGGGAATCACCGCGGCGAGCAATGCGCCGAAGAGGATCACGAGGACGATGAGCGCGAACAGCACCCCGAGCGCGGTGCTGTCCAGGGCTATGACTGGCTCGACACTCTCGATCGCCTGGCCTCCCAGCTCTACCTGGAGCGCTGGGCTCTGTGCCGCTTTGGCCGTGTCGATCAGCCGGCCGATCTCTGCTGAGGAAAGATCTTGCGCTTGCGTGTCCCAGGTGACAGTCGCGAAAGCGGTCGTCCTGGATCTGTTCATCTGCGCGCTGCCTGCCGCGCTGAAGGGGCTGGCCACGGTCGTGACCCCCGGCAGCTTCGCGACCCTGGCCAGCATCGTCTTCGCCTCGGCAGCGACGGCCGGGGAGTCGAGCGTCCCGTGTCTTGCCTGCAGCACGATCTGATCGGCCTCGCCGGACGCGGCCGTGAAGCTGGCCTGCAAGATGCTGAGCGCGCGGGCGGAGTCCGTGCCGGGGAGCTGGAACTGGCTCGAGTACGCGGGCTTGGCCCCGATGTCGGCGGCGAGGAATGAGACAAGGGCGACGAGCCAAAGAGTCAATACGAGCTTGCGGTGCCGGAAGCACCATCTGGCCATAGCGGGCATCTGAATTACACAATCCTCAACTTCGGCGCGGGCGGACGGTGCAGCACACGGCCTGCCTCTCGTGGGGTCGGGTGACGGCGAGAATAAGGAGAACCGGAATCATCACGTTGCCTGTGCGATTGGACGCGCTAGTCAGACCCTGTCGATTCCTGCCGGATTCGCTCCCCACCGGCACGTCGAGAACCCGGGTCCTTAAGCGACGATTCGGTATTCGCGAAGCGGATCCCCGGGCCGGTCAATGCGTTTGGCTCGGCGGCGCGCGGCGAACCGGCAGGAGTAAGGCACTGGCGTCTCGGGCTCGATGCCCCGGTGCGGCCGAGTGTCACGGTGCTGGGTGACCGAGGGTGGTCACCTCGCGGCGGCGTTTTTGCGGTGGAGGGCGGGTTAATCCCGCGCTCCGTGTCAGGTGCAGCAGCACTTCGAGAGTCCCGGGGCTCTTAATGCCGTAGAGGCCACCGGTGTCTGGGAGGGAAATGTGCCAGTCGGCGAAGGCAATGGGGATGTCGGTGAGCACGTAGATGCTGCTTCCGGTGCGTTCGGCCGAGACGGCGATGCGTACCGCCCTAGTTATTCCGTGCATCGAAAGGTTGCCGGTGGCGAGCGCTTGCTTGACGGTCCCATCGGCAGGGGTACCGCTCAGCTCGGTGGGGCTGGTGAGCACGAACGTGGCCGTCGGGTAGGCGCTGGTGTCCAGGACGTTGCGCTGGCTCTGGTCGGTGGTGACGCTTGCCATGTTCACGGTGAACGAGGCGTGGCTCACCGAGGTGCCCGACATCGTGAGTGATCCTGAGATCTTGCTCGTGTGTCCGGTCAGTGTCACCTGCTGCCAGAGGAAGACTTCCTGGACCCTCCAGCCGGCGATGGACCCCGGCCCGGTGTTCCAGGCGCCGTCGAGCGTGGCCTGCCCCGGCCCTGAGGATGTAGAGGGGGCGCCTGGCCGGGTTGCGCTCCTGGGCAGGGTCAGGCTGGCCGGTGCCTTAGCCGCGATGAAGTGGAAGCCAGCGACTGACCCGCCAACAGCCAAGACCACCAGGATGACAACGCCCCCGATGACCCGCCTGCGCCACCTGCGTGGCTGTCTGGGCATGCCCTTCTCCTGTTGCCCGTCCGGTCCGGCCCGTGGCGTGGCGGCGTGCGTTGTCATGCTGCACCGGCCTGGACGCGGAACACGGGGTAGTCCGGGGCGATCCGTGCGAACTCCTCAAGGGGAGCTCGGCGATTCACCGGGAAATGAGCCCGGGCACCTGGCGCGACCTGCAGGTAGCGGCACAGGATCGGAGCGCGGATGCTGGAGTCGACTTCCGCGAGGCGCACGGTCTCGCGCTGCCCGTGGGCCAGCACCGCCCGGCCGCCGGCCGCCCGGAGGTTGGGCACCCAGTTCGCATTCTGTCCGAGCATCGCGACCAGGTAGCGCTCGCCTTCCAAGCCGGCCACCACGACCGGAACCGAGATGACGCGGCCGCTGCGCCGTCCCCGGATGTCCAGCGCCGCGGCGCGCCCGGGCAAGATTCCCGCCGCGAAGGCGATGGCGCAAGCCCTGTTCTGCACTCGCGCCCAATGATTCGAGTGGCCTCCGCGGTATATCCACCGCTGGTAGCTATCGTGTGACTTCATGGACCACGTCCTCGCTTGCGCCTGGCGGCCGTATCTGCGGCCTGCTCTGGCGTGGCATCGTAAGAATACGGTGTACTCCTACAATAACGCATACGCTGTACGCTTACAAGGCCATGCCACGCCCTCGCTCGCTCAGCCCCGCTGTCATCGCGGCTGCCGCCCTTGCCCTCATCGACCGTGACGGCATCGACGCATTGTCAATGCGGGCCGTCGCCGCCGAGCTCGGCATGGGCCCCATGTCGCTGTACCGGTACGTCGCCGGCCGTCAGGAAATAGAGCGACTGGTCGTCGACCTGATCTTCAGCACCGTAGACCCGCACGTGACTCAGCGCGCGAGCTGGCAGCAGCAGGTGACACAGCTCGCCGGGCGAGTCCGCGTGGCCGTCGCGGCGCACCCTGCGGTCATCCCGCTGCTGATAGCCCAGTTCCAGTCCTCGCCCATCGCGTGGCAATGGCTTGAGGCGCTGCTCGGCGCGCTTACCCGGGCGGGCTTCAACGGCCCGCAGCGGGTCATCGCGGTCCGCTGCCTGCAGGCATACCTACTCGGCGCACTGCAGGGTCAGTCGCTCGGGCCGCTCACCGGGGCGGGCCCCGCCGCGCTAGCCGCGCTATCACCAGCCGACTACCCACTCGTGGTCGAGACCGCCCAGTGCGCCATCGCGATCACACCAGAGAAGGAGTTCGGGGAAGGCCTCGCCATCTTCCTGGACGGACTGGGCGCAAGCCTGCCCAGCGCCGGCTAAACGACCGAAGGCCCATAAGCCCGGCGAGGTGCTCGCCGACGGCCCTTTCCAGCAGGGCTGGCAGCAGAGCCGACCCGGTCACCGCGGTGCGGCCGTCTGCCGAGCCAGACAGCCACCCTGCACGCGCCAAGACGAACGACAGTGCCCGCGAAGCCCAGCCCTGGCCGGGCCCGCGGCGTTCAAGGGGTGAGACCTTGCGCGGCCTGCTGCTAAACGCCTACGCCTTTGGCAGCAGGGCGCGGCGGTCATGCTGATCCTCGGCGCGCACACGCGCGGCACATGCCCCGGCACGGACACGTGGGCGACAGGCGACGGGGAACAGGGCGCCCCTCCGCTCTCCCCGGCAGTCATGGGCCTCTGATGCGTACCTGCCGAACACCTCCGATCGACCTCTCATGTACCTCCTGGCGGTGCTGCGTCCGTTCCTGGACGCGATGCCCGCCCTGGCTGACTCCGGCTACGAAGGCGCAGGTCACGATGTCCACGTCCCGGTCAAGAAGCCCGCCGGGATGAAAGAACTGGACATTAGCAACCGGACCAGGAATGCGCTGCTCAGCTCAGCCCGCTGCCTGGGCGAGCGCGGCTTCGCGTTGCTGGCCCAGCGCTGGCAAACCCTCCAGACCGTCACCGCGAGCCCTGGGAAATCGGCCTCATCGCCCGCGCCGCCCTTGTCCTGGTCCTACGCGGTCACCGTGCGCCGCGACGCGCGTTCGGCGACGAGGCCGCTTTCGAGGAGGCCCTGGCCGGGTTCGGGGACGCCGCTGACCTGAAGAGCCCGTGGTTCACCGGCCTCTCGCGCGGGGTTGCCGGGCTGGCGCGGGCCGCCGCCGGCCTGGCTGGCCGGCCGAAGCCCAGACCGTCTACCGCGCCGCAACCCTCAACGCGATGCAGCCCAGCCTGCCCGGCCTGTCCGGCGCGTCCGAACCGCCGGTCGGCTGGCGTCCGGGTTCTCGCGTCAGCCCCTGTCTGGCCACGGCCCGGATGCCTTGGCCGGCGTCGGCAGCCGCACCTCGAAGCGGCAGCCCCTCTTGGTGTTGACGACGCTCACCTGCCCTTGGTGCGCCTCGACGATGCTGCGCACGATCGCCAGTCCCAGGCCCGCACCGCTGCCCGTGTCCAGGCCGCGCTCGCGGGGGCCGCGCCAGGCCGTGTCGAACACACACGCCAGGTCCGCTTCGGGTATGCCGCCGCAGCCGTCGGCTACTGCCAGCAGCGCGCCCCCGGCTTCCGGCGCGGCCACGACGTGGACGTTGCCCTCCTGCGGGGTGTGACGAATGGCATTGACCAGCAGGTTGGTGAGTACACGTGTCATTTCGCGGGGATCGGCGCGGATCATGAGCGGAGCGTGGGACGCACTGGTCAGCCGTATTCCGCGCGCCCGCGCGAGTGCCTCCGTGCTAGCCAGGGCGTCGTTGATCAGGTCTTCGAGAGCGATCTGGCCGGGGGAAAGGCGCAGAGTTCCCGCCTGGACGCGGGAAAGCTCGAACAGGTCGTCCACCATTCTGGCGAGCCGGCCGACCTCGGCGCGGATCTGCCGGTGGTAGCGGGCCGGCTCGGCGGCTATGCCGTCCTCCAGCGCCTCGGCCATTGCGTGCAGGCCGGCCAGCGGCGTGCGCAGGTCGTGCGAGACCCAGGTCACGAGCTGGCGCCGGGATTGGTCCAGCGCGTGCTCCCGCTCGCGGGACTTCTTCAACTTCTCGCTGGTCTCGCCGAGCTCGCGCGAGAGCGCCGCGAGCTCGGCCATCATCGGTCCGGCCGGTGAGCGGTAGCCGCCGTCCTGGTCGCCGAGCGAACGGGCGGCCTGACGCAGCGCCAGGCTGCCGGCCTGCAGCTGCTGCCCGATCAGGCAGCCGAACCCGACCGCCACCACGGCGGCTACCGTGCACACCATTACCACGACCCTCAGGTCGTGCGGGGACAGGAACATCGCCTCGGCGGTACCGAGCGTGCCGGCCACGACCGCGAGCACCACGATGGCCCCGCTGACCTGGAGTGACAGCCGGAGCGAGGCCCGGCGCAGCAGCCGGATGACGCCCATGCCCATTACGCCCACAGCGCTGGTGCAGCCTGCGGCGATCAGGACGACCTGGAGCTGCGCGTTCACGAAGGTCTGCCTCCCAGCTGTAGCCGAAGCCTCCCGTCAGGCCACCGGACCGCCGACCTCGGGGAAACGCCTCCGGTGTCCCCGGCGCGGCGCCGAGGCTCAGGCGAACCGAATCGCCCGCTTAGTATTCGTAGCCGTCCCGGGCCTGGATTGCTTATCGGGCTTCATCGCCCGGCCCTGCTTCGTGCTGCCGTGCAGATTGGTGATAGGGCGGGTCGGGCGGCTCCTGATCTTCCCCGGCGGCCTCCTGCTGCGGGCCGGGCCGGGATTCGCGCTGGACTTGGCCGGCAACGGCGCCGTCTGCCGCGGCTTCGCCAGCAGCCAGCACAGGTCCGTGGTCTTCCGGGACAGCTGCTTGCTCGCCTCCTTCAAGATTGGCCTGGGGGAGCACCGTATCGGCTGGCGGCCCGGTCTCACGATCCGGGCCGGCGCCGTCGGGTGCTGCGGCCGGCCGTTCCGGCGGCGCGGCGGTTCGCGACTGGCGGCGTAGCCGCACCGCGAACGCGACGGCGGACAGCAGGAACAGCGCGCCCGTCACCGCGAGCCAGTGCCAGACGTACGGGTCCGCTGACAACGTGGTCGACGCGTGGTAAGGCGACTGCAGCCGCAGGATCAGCGGGAACCACACCAGGAGCAGCAGGCCGGACAGCGCGGCGGGCACCCGCACGTAGTTGATCCACGGTGTCGCGGGCAGCTCTGGCTCGCGGTGCCGGACCGCGGCCATGGCCGACCGGTCGGCGAGCGAGTACAGCGGCATCAGCAGCAGGTCGTGGCCGATGACCGCGCCGAGGAACCAGACCACGACCGCCACGGGATGAGAGGACACGAGCCGGGCGGCCGCGTAACCGGCCAGGCCGAAACAGGCCAGCAAGACGAGCAGGTGCAGGGGACTGGCGCCGTACCAGCGCAACTGGCGTCTCATGTCAGCTCGCGAAGGTCAGGCTGGCGACCCACTTGGTGTTGTGCACCCCGGGGTTGGCCGGCACGATCACGCGCGCGGGATATCCGTGATCGAGGGACAGGTCCACGCCGTTGACCCGCAGCGCGAGCAGCGAGTCCGGGTCCAGGATCTGCCCGGCCGACAGGACACCGTGCCGGAAGGTGCCGCCCTGTTCCAGCGACTCCGCCAGCACGCTGGCCGGCTGGCTGACTCCGGCCAGCCGGGCCAGATCACGCAGCCGCACTCCGGTCCAGGCCTGGTTGTCGGTGGACCAGCCCTCGACGCAGGCGATCGGCAGGTACGCGGTGTGCTGCTCCATCGCGAGAAGCTCGGGTCGGCTCAGGCGAAGGGGCGGGGGACCGGTCCCTCCTGCCTGACCGAGGGCGAGCCGCCAGCTCGCGCCGGTCTCGGCCGCGGTCACGCCCACCTCGGCCGCGGTCTGGTTGATCTGGAAGTCGTTGGGGCCGGTGCCGAGATCCTGCCCGTGCGGGGCCAGTAGCGCGGTGCGGCGCAGCGGGCCGCCCAGCGACTGCCCGACCGACAGGACCAGCACCAGGAGCGAGCCGGCCCCGGCGAAGGCCAGCACCCCGCGCCGGGAGATCGTCGGGGCTGCGGGCGCCGGGCTGACCAGCTCTGAGGCCTCCGGCGATTCCGGCTCCGTGCGGGCGGTGCCAACGCGCAGCTCCCGGATCAGGCCGCCTCCGCGCAGCGCCCTGATCACGGTCCGGCCCTTCAGGCCCACGTGCACCACGAGACCGGCCACGAACACCCACGCGCCGTAGAAGTGCAGGGTGTAGAAAGAGCCGGGGAACTTGTACCACTGCTGGATGTTGAGGACTCCAGTGACGAACTCGAACACCGCCCCGCCCACGAGCAGCAGCAGCGACAGCCGCTCCAGCGCGTGCGCAGGACTGCGCAGCGGCGGCCACTCGAACAGCTTCGGCAGCACCGACCACAGCTTGGCCAGCAGGATCGGGATGAGCGCCAGCCCCAGGGTGACGTGCAGGCCCTGGTTGACCCGGTACAGCCACACCGGATGAGTCGGCCAGGAGAACAGGTAGAAGCCGAGCAGCCCCTTGCCGGGGGTGGTGTCGTTGATCCGGGCGAGGTCGGGGTTGTAGGCCGCATAGGACAGCAGGCCGGTGACGAACACCACCGAGACCCCGGCCAGCAGGACCAGGCCGAGGACCGAGGTCAGCCACGGGCCGCGGATGGGGCTTCGCCAGAAAGAACGGCCGAACGGGCCGGGCATCTCGCCCGGGTGTCGCCGTATTGCCTCCGCGGCGCGCCGGGCGAGGGAGGGCCTACGGGTCCCAGGCTGCTCATCGTCCGTCACGTTCAACCTCCTGACCTGCCGGGATGTCGATGCTGGACGGTCGGGGTGTCGGCCGTCGCGCCAGTGAGCACGCTGACCGCCGCCGCGCACGACGCGCCGGCCGGCAGCCACAGGTAAGCCGGCCGTCCGGGCGGACCGGCGACCGGCTGGAACACCGCCTGCGGCACGCCAGGCAGCAGCGCCTGCGGGCAGCGGCGGTAGTAGCGCCCCAGGTCGGGCGGGAAGCCGTCCGGCGGTGCCGCGTTCTCGGTCACGATCGCGCTGAACCGTCGCGTCGCCACGGCGCGGGCGGCGCTGCGCCGGAAGCTCGCGATATTCGCCGTGTCCGAAGCGCGCAGTACGTCGTCCGTCGCGCCCTGGTGTGCCACGGCCGGTAGCCCGGCCAGCAGGTCGAGACCGGGGTCGGAGGGGACCGCGATCGTGCCGCCGAGCGCACGTATCCCGGTCGCCAGCCGCAGGCCGACGGCGCGGTCAGCGCTCGCCGGGATCGCCTGGCCAGGACGGAAGCCGTTCACCAGCACGGCCAGCTGCGCGATGACCAGAGCGGTCGCCGCGGCGGCGGCCCACCGGCCGGTCAGCCCCGGCCGCCAGTTCGCGAGCCGGCCGCGGGCCAGTCGCTCCGCGACGGAACCCGCCAGGCCGCCGGGACGGCCGTCCATCGCCAGCCCCGCGAACAGCGCCACCGCGAGGTACGCGGGCAGCAGGTCGTTAACCTCGCCGCCGCTGTGGACCAGGGCAGCGTAGCTCTCGACCACCAGCGCGGTACCGCCGGCGACCAGCACCAGGGGTGTCCGCCGTACCCCGAGGACCAGGGCGGAGCACGCGATGCCGAGCACGGGCAGCAGGGACACGGTCCAGAACTGCCCGAACGCGGCGTCCTTCAGCGGGTGCTCACTCAGCAGCACGAAGACATAGAACACGTACCAGCCGCGGCTGGTGAGCCCGAGCGCGAGCGTGCTGATCCCGAGAACCGCGCCGTAGGTCAGGGCGGCAGGCCAGGCGAGCCGCCGTCGCGGGCCGAACGCCAGCGCGGTGAGCACCGCGACCCCTTCGGCGAGCCCGTTCTGCTTGGTGAGGAACGCGGCCGCGAGCAGCAGCCCGGTCGCGACGGCGCCGCGGGTGCGGCGCATCCACCGCGCGGTGTAGAGAGCGGCGACGCTGAGCGCGATGAACAGCGAGTCCACTCGGGCGACGTCGAACCAGGTGTCTGTGACGAAGTAGCTGGCGGCCAGCAGGCCCGCCGCAGCGATCCCGGCGGCGGCGCTCGTGGTCTCGCGCTGCACCAGCCGGGCCGTTACCGCGAAGCAGACCAGCGATGACACCAGCGACACGAGCCGCAGCGGCAGGTAGGACAGGCCGAGCACGCTGGCCGCCGCGGCCGAGGTCGCGAAGTACAGCGGCGGATAGCCGTCCGGCACGTAGCCGACCGTGGGCGCCGCGTAGAGCGCATGGCCGGTGAGTATCCGCTGTACTTCCACGAGGGAGTTGCTCTCGAGGTATTCCAGGGGGAAGGGGTAGCTGAGCCGGAACAGGGCGATGACCAGGTAGGTGGCGATCGCGGCCAGCCCGAGAAGGGCGGCGGCCAGCTGGACGGCGCGCGGTGCGTCCCAGCGGCGGGGCGACGGGACGCGCGGTGCCCCGGCCTCATCGCCCGGGCCCGGCGCAACCTGCCGCTCGGATGCTGGCGTGGCCGCAGGCCCGGCACGGGCGGCGCCAGCCGGGACAGAACTTCTCACGCTGCGTATTAGATGCAGGCGCGCTGCAGGAGGCAAGCGGCGAGCGGGAGGCGTTTTCGTCCCTTACATGGCATATTGTCCGCATCTTGGGGTGCGGGACAGAGGACGCCGGGGGCGCGGCCCGCAAGGCCGCCGCGATCCGGCCTAACGCCGCTGACCAGGGTTTTCGCGGTTGCAAGCGGAGTCCTTCCGGCTCGCCGGCCGCAGGTTGTGGTGTCGCGGGGGGCCCGGAGGGCAGCCAACCTTACGGGTTGGAGATATCTGCCCCGTGGTCATCCTGGCAGGGCTCTGCGTCCCAGCAGTAGCCGATACCCCGGACGGTCCGGAGCAGCAACGGCGACGCCGGTTCCTCCTCGACCTTGTCGCGAAGCCTGCGCACGTGCACGGTGACCGTGGACTGGTCCCCGAACGACCAGCCCCACACCCGTTTCATCAGCTCGGCCCGGGTGAACGCCTGTCCCGGATGGGAGATGAAGAAGGCGAGCAAGTCGAACTCGCGCACCGTCAAGGTCAGCTCGTGGCCATCCCTGCGGGCCCGCCGGGCCGCCACGTCCATCTCCAGGCCTGCTGAGCGCAGCGGCCGCGGCATCGCCGTCACTCCCGCCTCGGGTCCGCCGGCCCGCCGCAGCACGGCCTGCACCCGCAGGGCCAGCTCCCGGGGGCTGAACGGCTTGGTCACGTAGTCGTCGGCGCCCGTCTCCAGGCCCAGCACCCGGTCGTTCTCCTCCCCCAGTGCGGTCAGCATGACCACCGGCAGCACGCCCTGCCCGTCCGAGGCCTTCCGCAGCCGGCGGCACACCTCCAGACCGTCGATACCGGGCAGCATCAGGTCGAGTACGACCAGGTCGGGTCGCCACTCCTCGGCGAGCACGAGCGCGGCTGCCCCGTCGGCCACGTGCCGGGGTTCCATGCCCGCATGCCGGAGATAGTCGACGACGACCTCGGCCACAATCGGATCGTCGTCGACGACGAGAACACGCGCGCTCATAGGTCGAGTGTAGGAATCAGCAGCTGGCGAGTTTCCTCATCCCGTAAGGTCGCGCTCCCTGCTCGCCGGCTAGCTGTACTCGTAACGTCGCTGCTGTGACAGTGGACGTGATCCTGCCCTGCCTGGATGAGGCACCGGCGCTGCCGTGGGTCCTGGAACGAATGCCGGCTGGCTTCCGGGCGATCGTGGTCGACAACGGCTCGGCCGACGATTCCGGGAAGCTCGCCGGATCACTCGGCGCAACGGTCGTGCGTGAGGCAAGACGGGGTTTCGGCGCCGCTGCGCATGCTGGTCTGCTGGCCGCGACCGCCGACCTTGTGTGCTTCTGCGACTGCGACGGCAGCCTGGATCCGCAGCAGCTCCCGCGCCTGGCCGGACTGCTCCTCGCCGGCCAGGCCGACCTCGTGCTCGGCCGCCGCGCACCGGTCCGGCGGGACGCCTGGCCGCTGCCCGCGCGGCTGGCCAACCGCGAGCTTGCCCGCCGCGTCCGCCGCCGCACCGGCGTGCGCCTCGGCGACCTGGGACCGATGCGCGCCGCGCGCCGCGAGGCGCTGCTCGGCCTGAATCTCACCGACCGGCGCTTCGGCTACCCGCTGGAGATGGTCCTGAGCGCGGCCTCGGCCGGCTGGCGCCTGGCCGAGGTCGAAGTCGACTACCTGCCCCGCATCGGCAAGTCCAAGGTGACCGGGACGGTGCGCGGCTCCGTGCGCACTGTCAGGGACATGAGCCGGGTGCTGGCCAGGTGATCGCGCCGTACCGGCCGCATGATGCGGCAGCGGAACCGGACACCACCCTGCTCGTCATCGCCAAGCAGCCGCTGCCCGGACGGGTCAAGACCCGCCTCGTGCCGCCGTGCACGCCTGAGCAGGCCGCCGCACTCGCCGAGGCCGCGCTGGCCGACACGCTGCACGCCGTGCTCGCGGCACGGGCCCGGCGGCGGATGCTGGTACTCGACGGCGAGCCGGGGCCGTGGCTGCCGCCCGGGTTCGACATCGCGCCGCAGTGCACTGGCGGCCTCGACGAACGATTGGCCGGCGCTTTCGCAGCGGTACGCGGACCCGCGCTGCTCATCGGCATGGATACGCCACAGCTCACTCCTGGCCTGCTCCGCGTGGATTGGAAGGTCGCCGACGCCTGGTTCGGGCCGGCCGCCGACGGAGGCTTCTGGGCGCTCGGGCTACGGGTACCGGACCCGGCCCTGGTACGCGGTGTCCCGATGTCAACGGCGGACACCGGCGCCCGCCAGCGCGCCCGGCTGCATGCGGCCGGGCTGCGTGTCGCCGACTTGCCGCTGCTCCGTGACGTCGACACCGCAGCAGACGCCGTAGCCGTGGCACGTCAGGCGCCGTGGAGCCGGTTTGCCGCGCGGGTGCGGGAACTCGCCCCGGTTCTCGACCCGGCCGCCGCCGCGGGGCATCAGGCCGGCCGCGCCGTGCGAGTGCAGGTATGAAGCCGGGTGCGATTGGCCTGTATGAGGAGGCGCTGGATATGTCAGGTGCCACGCTGTTCCTGCGGACGGCGTGCGGCCACGCGCTGCCGCTACAGGTAGCCCGCTGGTGCGATCCACCGGACGTGGCCGACGAGGAGTTGCTGCACCGCTGCCGGGCGCCAGTACTCGACATCGGCTGCGGCCCCGGCCGCCTGACCATCGCGCTGGCCGAGCGCGGGATCCCCGTGCTCGGCGTGGACATCTCCCGCACTGCCGTGGCCCGGGTGCACCAGGCCGGGGCGTGCGCCATCCACCGTTCGGTCTTCGAGCCGCTGCCCGGCCAGGGCCGGTGGGTGACCGCACTGCTCGCCGACGGCAACATCGGCATCGGCGGTTACCCCGACGACCTGCTGCGCCGTTGCGCGCGATTGCTGGCTCCCGGCGGCCAGCTGCTGATCGAAGCGGAGCGCGACGACGTCGACGAGCGGATGACGGCGTGGCTCGAACACGCCGACGGCAGGTGCGGCCCGGTGTTCCCCTGGGCCCGGCTGGGCGTAAGCGCGCTACTCAAACTCGCGGCCGCCGCCGACCTGGAGCTCGTCGAGGAATGGCAGCACGCCGGCCGGGTCTTTGTTTCCGTCACCACCCGAAGCCGGTGAACTCCAAGCAGCTCTCTGTCCCGGTGCGGCGGCCGGTCGCGCATCGCCGCGGAGGCGAGGGCGACCGGGATCGCCTCGGGATGGATTCCGCTGACGGCCCTCCTGTCACGCTGGCCGGGCACGCCCGGCCGCACGCCCCGCTCGGCGGACCCTCACCGCGGGCCGTCCGCTGGATAAGGGCAGCCGTGATGCTGGCAGGCCTCGCGGCGCTGACGGTGTACCTGCATCCCGGGCTGGCGGCTCCGCACGCGCACTGGCCACTGTGGGATGTCCACGTCTACTGGTGGGGCGGCCAGCAGGCCTCCCGCGGCGGGGCGCTGTACGCTCCCGGGACCCGGTACAGCTTCACCTACCCGCCCTTCGCCGCCGCGCTGTTCACCATCGCCGCACACGCGCCCGAGGGTGATTTGGCCGCCGTCATCACCGTCGCGAGCACCGGCGCGCTGACGGTGCTATGCGCGCTGTCGCTGGGCACGGCGGGGGTGCGGCGACGGCCGGAGACGGTTTTCGCCATCACGGCGCTGGCCCTGCTGACCTGGCCGGTCGCGTACACGCTGCACCTGGGCGAGGTCAACCTGATACTTGCCGCGCTGGCCGGGACGGATCTGCTGCGCCGCCATGACGGCCACTGGTGGCAGGGGATCGCCACCGGGCTGGCCGCCGGGATCAAGCTGACCCCGCTGATCTTCGTCGCCTACCTGCTGATCACCGGCCGGGCCAGGGCGGCCGCCACCGCGGCCGCCACCTTCGCGGCGACCGTCGCCATCGGTGTCGTGCTGCTGCCGTCACAGTCCCGGGTGTTCTGGCTGGATGGCGTGTTCTATGACCAGCACCGGATCGGCGACCCGGCCAACCTGTCGGATCAGTCGCTGTCCGGCGCGATGGCCCGGCTTGCGGGAAACCTTGATTCGGCCTACTGGTGGTGGGCCATCGCGGCGCTGATAGTCGGCCTGGCCGGGATCACGGTCGCCGCGTGGGCACACCGGCGCGGCCACCGGCTCGCCGGGGTGACCTGCTGCGCCATCACCGGCCTGCTCATCTCGCCGTTCTCCTGGACCCACCACTGGGTGTGGGCCGTACCGCTGCTGGTGGCCCTGGCCGCCACCGCGTGGCGGCGCCGCTCAGCCTGGTACGGCCTGGCCACGGCGACGACTGCCGCTGTCTTCTCTGGCCGGATCCCGCTATCCGGACCCGGCCCGGTCCGGCTGCTGGAAGGCGACCTCTACGTGCTGTGCGGCCTAGCCGTGCTGGCGGGCACGGCCCTCGCCCTCGTCAGGGAGCAAGCCCAGCCGGCCAGCCGGCCCGGTAAGGCGGCCAGAACGCTCCGTTCCCGGCACGAGTATCGGGACGAGCCTGGTCAGTCCGCGGCGCCGCGCATAGCCGCCAGCAGCCCGTCGAAGTCCTGGCCGCACGGACCGCAGGCCTGCAGGTGAGCGGCGATGCCCGGGTAACGTTCGGCGGCCGAGGCGTCGGCGGCCGCCAGCTCGGCGTAGACGTGCAGCAGCTCCATCGCCTCGGCGCAGCCCACGTCGCGCGGGTCGGTCTGCAGGAAGCGGTCCAGCGCTGACCAGCCGTTCATGAGCGCCTCGAAATCTGATCGTCCAGATACCCGTTAGCAGCGAGAGCGGCTCGCAGCTTACGCCGGGCGTCGAACATTGTCTTGTAGAGCGCGTTCCTGGTGGAGCCGAGCCGGACGGCCAGGGCGTCCAGCGGCACGCCGTCCAGCACGATCGCCACAAAGACCTGCCGCTGCCGCGGGGTCAGCTGCTCGTCCACTGCGCGCCGCACGGCTCTGGCCAGCTCGCGCCGCTCGGCCTCGCGGGCGGGCTCGAGCCCGAACCGGTCGGGCAGCCGGTCCCAGTCTTCGGCGTCCATGGGCACCGGCGGGTTGGCCCAGAAGTGCCGCCCGGCCTTGGCCGAAACCTCGAAGATGACGAACTTGTACGCCCAGGTCGTGAACCGGCTTTCGCCGCGGAACTGGCCGACCTTGGCCATGATGGCCAGCAGCGCGTCGGCTGCGGCCTGGTAGGCGAGGTCATCGAGTTCGGGGCCGGTGATCCGCAGCTGCCCGCTTCGCCGCCGCAGTTCGCTATGGGCGATCCGCAGCAGCATCTCGTGCAGGCGCGCCAGTGCGGCCTCGCGCTGCTCCGCCGGGCCGGCCAGCGACCGGACCCAGGTCGCCGAGTCCGTGTCGAAACCAGCGGGCGGCGTGATCCCGTCGACGGCGGCATCGCCTGGCATCATGACACCGATCCTACGGACGCGATCCCGGTCTCCGGCAGGGCCGGCCTGGATGTCATAGGTAAGACCCGGGCGGCGGGTGCAGCTAACCGCACGTAGGCATCCCCCCGGCGCCCGGCTGGCGCAGGCCAGGCGAGCCTGCCGCATCATGTCATTCACCGACCGCA
>Ga0302235_10000540_pt1 | contig 29892 bp, 24 predicted proteins | sample II_Palsa_N3_3_FD_193577 | JGI IMG/M metagenome (GOLD analysis project Ga0302235, IMG submission 193577) | Peat permafrost microbial communities from Stordalen Mire near Abisko, Sweden - II_Palsa_N3_3 | ecosystem: Environmental > Terrestrial > Soil > Palsa > Peat permafrost | place: Sweden...
GGCGTGGCGGGGCTCACTCTCGCTCGGCCCCTTTTCGTCGTTGGAGATGGGTCACTGACGATCACCTTATTGGTCGGAGCGCGGGCCGCGAAGGGCAAGCAAATAAGATGCCGTGCCGCCCTTTGTCCCGCCCCTCTACCCGGGAGCCATCCTCCGTGAGCAGCGTCACCCCCAGCGCGCAGTACCGCCTGACGATTCGCGTCGAGCTCGATGAGACCGCGGGCACGCTCGCGCATCTGACCGCCGCGATCGGCGAGGCCGACGGGATCGTAGTCGCGGTCGATGCGGTCGAGATCGATTCCGGACACAGCGTGCGCGACATCGTCGTCGACGCCTCCGGCAAGGAGCACTGGGAGCGGATCATCGCCGCAATCGGTGCGGTGGAAGGCGCGCTCGTGATCGAGACGATCGATCGTACGTTCCTGATGCACGTCGGCGGCAAGATCGAACAACACAACAAGCATCCTCTAAAGACGCGCGACGACCTCTCGATGGCCTACACCCCGGGCGTCGCGCGCGTGTGCCTGTCAATCGCCGACAACGAGGACCGGGCCTTTCAGTACACGATCAAGCGCAACACAGTCGCCGTCGTCTCCGACGGCACCGCGGTGCTCGGGCTGGGCGACATCGGCCCGCGCGCAGCGATGCCGGTGATGGAGGGGAAGTGCTGCCTGTTCAAGGAGTTCGCCGGCGTCGATGCGTTCCCGATCTGCCTCGACACGAAGGACACCGAGGAGATCGTCCGCGCCGTCACCTTGATCGCGCCAGCCTTCGGCGGTATCAACCTCGAGGATATCTCCGCACCGCGCTGCTTCGAGATCGAGGAGCGTCTGAAGGAAGAGCTGGACATCCCGATCTTCCACGACGACCAGCACGGCACCGCCGTGGTCGTGATGGCGGCGCTGCTGAACGCGGTCAAACTCACCGGCCGCCGCCTGGAGGATCTACACGTGCTGATCATCGGGCTCGGCGCCGCCGGGATCGCGGTCACAAAGATCCTGCTCGAGGCCGGGGTGCGCCACATCATCGGCGCCGACTCGCGCGGGGCGCTGCACGTCGAACGCTCCGACTACGCGGACGGCTCGATGAACGCAACCAAGCGCTGGTTTGCCGAAACGACCAACCCTGACCACCGCGACGGCACCCCGACGGACGTGATCGACGGCGCCGACCTGCTGATCGGGCTCTCCGGGGCGCGGGTGCTCGAGGCCGACGCGCTGGCGCGGATGAACGACGATGCGATGGTGTTCGCGATGGCCAACCCCACGCCCGAGATCTCCCCAGAGGAGGCAGCGCCGTACGTGCGGATCATGGCCACCGGCCGCTCGGACTACCCGAACCAGATCAACAACGTGCTCTGCTTCCCGGGGATCTTCCGCGGTGCGCTCGACGTGCGCGCGCCGGACATCACCGAGTTGATGAAGATGGCCGCCGCCCGCGCGATCGCCGCGATCGTCACCGACGAGGAACTGCACGAGGACTACATCATCCCGTCAGTCTTCAACCGTGATGTCGCGCCCGCGGTTGCCGCGGCCGTCGCCGACGAGGCGCGCGCGAGCGGGACGGCGCTCGCCGGCTCGGAGGTGGGGTTCGCCCAGGGCGAGCAGCAACACGTGCATACTCAAGGTTGAGGGTCATCGTCGAAAAGGGGTAGATCGCCATGCGCGTGACCGTGACGGGAGCAAGTGGGCTGATCGGGAAAGCGCTCGTCGCCGAGCTACACCAACAGGAAGCGGAGATCACGGTGCTCTCGCGCAATCCGTCCCGCACGCAGACATCCGATGGTGTGCAGGTAATGCGCTGGGACCCAATGAGCGAGCCCGCCCCCCAAGCCGCTCTCTCCAGGGCGGACGCGGTCGTGCACCTGGCTGGGGAGAACGTCGCCCAGCGCTGGACTGAGCGAGCCAAGCAGGCGATCCTCCAGAGCCGTGTGACGGGCACGCGCAATCTGCTCGCGGGGTTAGAGGCGATTGACCGATCAGAGATCGGCCAACGTCCACGAACGTTGATCAGCGGCTCGGCGGTCGGCTACTACGGCCCCCGCGGCGAAGAGCCGCTCGACGAGGACGCACCACCGGGGAGCGACTTCCTGTCAGAGACGTGCGTCGCCTGGGAGGCTGAGGCGCAGAAGGCCGCGGCGCTGGGGATGCGCGTCGTGCTGGTGCGCACCGGCGTCGTGCTGAATCGCGACGGGGGTGCTTTGAAGAAGATGCTGCCCCCGTTCCAACTCGGCGTCGGCGGGCCGGTGGCGGGAGGCGAGCAGTACATGTCCTGGATCCACCGCGACGACCTCGTGGGCATGATCGTGGCGGCATTGGCAGACGAGCGCTGGTCGGGCCCGATCAACGGCACGGCGCCTGAGCCGGTCACCAACCGCGAATTCTCACATGCCCTCGGTCGCGCGCTGCATCGGCCTTCATTGTTGCCAGTGCCGGGCTTTGCCTTGGGGTTGTTGTACGGCGAGATGGCCGAGATCGTCACCACCGGCGCGCGTGTGATGCCCGCCAAGCCGCTCGTGCTCGGCTATGACTTTCGCCATCCCGAGTTGGAGGAGGCACTGCGCTCCGCACTTGGCTGAGCGCGCAAGGGGCCTCAGGCCGGTGCGGGCGTTGCGGCCGACGAGGACGAGCGCGGGGGGCGGTTCTCGGTCTCGATGATGATTCTGCAGGGGCGCTTTGAAAGCAGGTAGGCGGCGGTGGGCCCGATCCGCTGCTCACCGGCAGGGGCGTGGATCGTCGACCAATAGATCACGTCCGAGCCGATCCTCTCGGCTTCTTCGACCAGCGCCTTGCCGGGGTTGCGCGTGCGGATCAGGCCGGTGTGGATCTTGATGCCCCTACGGCGCGCCTGGATGCGCGCGCTCTCGAGGACAGAGCGACCCTGCGCCTCCTCGTCCTCGAGGCCCGCCTCCAGCGAGAGCTGGCTCGGCACCGGCAGCACGAAGATCGCGTAGACGACGCCGTCCTCGCCGATCAGCTTGGCGGCGCTCGAGAGCGCGCTCGCGGAGACGTCCTCGCCGAAGATCGGCACGAGCGCGGTCTTGTACTCCAGCTCGTGGAAGTCCGCGGGACGCTCGGCGCGGGGCAGCGTGTAGGACTTGCGCGGGTCGAGGCCCTGGCGATGACGGTAGTAGAAGTAGCCGCCCATCCCGACGATCATCCAGGGGATGCCGACGATCTTCGCCTCGGTGTGCAGGACGGTCACCGCGACCCAGGCCGCGGCCGTGCCGATGCCGCCGATCACGGCGGTCATCGGGATCACCGAGCCTTTGATGCGCACGCCCAGGGGGCTCCTGTAGGGGCGCTCGCGATCGGGGTCTGAGACGCGCAGCTTGACGATCGCCGCGTGCGCGACCGTGAAGGACAGCATCGCGCCGAACGAGTAGAGGTTGCCGAGCACTTCGGTGTTGCCGTAGATGATCAGCGTGCTGGCCAGCATCGAGAAGAAGATCAACGTGAACCACGGCGTGCGGTACTTGGCATGCAGTTGCGAGAACAGCTGCGGCAGCTGGCGGTGCTCGGACAGCGACCAGGACAGGCGTGAGATCCCGATCATTCCGGCGTTCGTGGCGATGAACAGGATCGTCGCCGCGAGCAGCCCGAGGTAGTATTTGGCCAGCGTCAGGACCGTGCCGTGCAGCCCGAGATGTTCGATCACGCCGAGCATCGGGTCGTTTTCGAAGAAGCCCCCGAGCGAGGTCGCATACCCGGGTTTGGTAAACGACTGTTTGAGCTCGGTGCTGTAGCCGATGCCGTGGTGCACGACCGGTAGCGCCGAGAGGGCGACGACCGAGATGCCCGCGTAGACCGCGAGCACGGCGAGCACCACGAGGTTCACGGCCTTCGGCACCTGCCTGCCCGGATCGGTCGCCTCCTCGGCCATGTTCGCGACGGTCTCGATCCCCGTGTAGGCGAGCATCGCCAGCGACAGCGCGAAGATCAGTTCCCTCCAGCTCGGCACCGTGCCCAGATGCACCTGGTGGATCAAAAGCGTTGGGTTCAGGACGAGCGCGAAGCCGATGCAGACCAGCAGGATCTGGGTGCTGAGGTCGACGACCGCGAGGACGAGGTTGAGCTTCGCCGACTCGCCGAGCCCGCGGATGTTCAGCCAGGCCAGCAGGGCGACCACGATCAGGCCCCCGAAGATGTCGTCCGGGTTGTGCTTCAGCGCGCCGAGGCCGGGGAACGCGCTCAGGTAGTGCGGCACGAAGAACGCCGAGATCGCGATCGTGAGGATGTAGTCGAGGCTCAGCGCCCAGCCGGCGAAGAACGAGACGACGTCGTCGAAGGCGTGTCTCGCGAACGAGGAGGAGCCGCCCGCTTCGGGAAACATCGAGGCGCCCTCGGCGTAGGTTTTCGCGGTCAGCGCGAACAGCCCGCCGGCGAACAGGAAGACCAGCGGCGTCAGCCCCAGCGCGTGCGCGGCGACGAGCCCGAGCGCGTAGTAGATCGAGGAGCCGACGTTGCCGTAGGCGGTCGCGAACATCCCCGAGACCCCGACCGACTTGCGCAACCCGCGCTCGGTTAGACGTGCCATCGAGCCGGGAGCCTAGCGTGACGTCCCCGCGAGGGCTCGGGATCGGCACTGCAAAATCCCATTCATGAGGACTGCAAATGCAGGAGCTCTGCTTATGATCCCGACGACCCGGGTAGCAACCCCCAATCCCCGGCCTTTGACATGGAAACGTCACGCCGCGGAAATTACGATTCAGGAGAGGACTTCGTCCTCGAATACGGAGAGCTGCGCTTCACCTTCAACGAGGAGGATTTCTCCGAGCGCTGCGAGCAGGCGGCGCTGAAGGTCGGCTTCGTCGGCGGGCGCCTCGGCGATGGCGAGCTCGAAGACCTCGTCAACCTGGCCGTCAACGGCGAGATCCTCGATCCCGCCTCGGCCCTGGGCGAGCACGTCAACGATTGCTGGCCCGAGCTCGTCGGCCCGGCCGAGCGCTCGCTGGTCCACTGGCTGCGCCGTCTTGTCTTCCGCGGCGCCTGGCTCGACCAGCGCGTCAACGAGGGTGAGCTGAGCGTCGCGTTCAACGAAGAGACCGGCAGCTTCGCCTACGTGCAGCCCGTCGATGCCAGGGTGGCCGGCGGCGAGCCGATCGAGCTGGCGCCCGAGCCCTCATGGGGCCGAGTCGCCTACACGCGACGCTAGGCGCGCGTGATGTGCCGGGAAGATAAAGAGGGTGGGGAGAAGTACATACCAAATGAAGTGCGTGTAACTATGGTGTCACGCACTTTAAAAAGTACATAGTCCCCCACCCCGTCTTTAGAAACCGAAACTGGTCTTCAGGAGGAATCCCGCGCCTCCGCACGCGCCTTCGCGATCGCCTTGGCGCCGTCCTCACCGACGAGCAGCTCCGCCTTCAGCGTGCCGCTCCCCGCCAGATCGAGGATCGGCAGACCGCTGTCGGTTAGCCCGGCGTCGAGTGCGATCACTGTCGTCTCGCCTCCGAACGGGCGCGCGGCGGTCGCGATCACGGTCAGCGAGCCGCCGTCACGCAGGTTGCGGGCTGCCGCGAGCGTCTTGCGCGCGGCCGGCGGGTGCACCCCGTCGAGGCCGTCGATCAACACCACCGCGTCTGCACCGTGCGCGGCGACGCGCTTGGCTGCCTCGATCGCACGGTCGACCGCCTGACCCTGGGCGTCGGCCGAGGCGGCGAAGCTGAGCGCTGCCACAGGAGCGGCAGGCCCATCCCGCCACTCGGCGATCTCCTCGGGCCGCGCACCCGCGAGCACCACCGTGATCTCCAGAGCCCCGGAGCCGGCGTCCGCCGCGCCGGCAGCCGCAGTCCCTGCACTCAAGGCACCCAGCAGGCGCCGCAGGGTCTCGGTCTTGCCTGCACGCGCCGGCCCAACGATCACCGCGCGCGAGCCGCGACCCAGCGGCGTCAGCCACTCGATCGCGTCAAGCGTGGGGTCGCCGGCGTTCAGCGCGAGGCGCTCGCTGGGGTAGGCCACCGGCAGATCCTCGTAGTGGGCGCCTTCGGAGACAGCGTCGGCGGATGCTCCGTTGATGGTGTCGACGCGCACCAGCGAGGGATAGCGCTCCGAGCGGCGAGGCGTGCGCACCGGCCCGGTCACCCGGTCGCCGGATGCGAGCTCGCAGCGGCGGACCTGCGCGGCGGAGATGTAGACGTCATCGTCGGAAGGCTCGGGCGGATCGACGCGCAAAAAGGCAGAGCCGTTCCCCAGCAGCTCGACCACGCCCTCGGCGCTGCGGACGCCGTCTGAGTCCTCACCGGCCTTCGCATTCGACGACGCTCCGGCTCGGCCATTCGGCTGCGCAGCGCCACGGCCGCTACGACCGCCGCGCCCATCACGCTCACCTCCGCCGCGACCACGGCGCGAGGAATCAGAGGCATCCGAGGAGGAAGATGAAGGAGAAGGAGAACGAGAAGCGGATGAGGACTCGCGCTCATCCGTGGACCCGTCCTCGGCCTCACCCTTCGATCCGGCCCCGCGCCGCAGACGAGGAGCTCGGCGTTTGCGAGTGGCGGTGCTTCCGCCGCGCGATCGGCCAGAGGAACCTCCCCCAGACTCGCTGTCGGAGCTCTGCCGGCCAGGCTCCTCGGAATCCCTGAGGGAATCTGAGTCCCGCCCGGAGTCGGAGCCCTCCCTACCACCGGCCGGCTCGCCGAGGATTGCGTCGATCAAATCCGCCTTGCGCAGACGCCGGAAGCCATCGAGGCCAAGCTGGTCGGCGATCGCGTACAGGTCGGCCAGAGGCGACGCCTCCAGCTCGGAGCGGTCGAGTACTGACATGTTTTGCTTCTCCTTCGTTTGGATTGGGCGGTTGGCGTCCGGTCGCGTTGCGCAGCGACCGGCACCCGCTGGGTGAAGCCTAGCGTTCGTAGCGGTGTTCCTCGGCGAGCGCCAGATCCCTCTGCGGCTGTAGCTCCCCCGTGAGCGCCGCGCGCACCCTCAGGAAGTCGGCGGCGGCGGCGACATCGTGGACCCGGAAGATCCGCGCGCCCGCGTCCACGCCGTGGGCAAGCGCGGCCAGGGTGCCTCCCAGGCGCTCGCGAGGGGGGCGTCCGGTCAGCGCCCCGATGAAGTCCTTACGCGAGATCGCCATCAGCAGCGGACGCCCCAGCTCGTGCAGGCGGCCGACTCCCGCGAGCAGCTCGATCGTCTGCGCGGGCGTCTTGGCGAAGTCGGGACCCGGGTCGAGGATGATCTGGTCTGGATCGATCCCGGCGGCGAGCGCCTGTTCCATCCGCTCCCCCAGGAAGGCGCAAACCTCGCCGACCACGTCGCCGTACAGATCGGGGTCCTGCAACCGCTGCTTCGGCGCCGCGCGTGTGTGCATCAAGACGAGCGCCGCGCCGCTCTGCGCGCATACCTCCGCGAGCGCGGGATCGCGCAGGCCGCTGACGTCGTTGACGATCCTCGCGCCCGCGGCGATCGCGGCGCGGGCGACCGGCGGCTTATACGTGTCGACCGAGACAAGCGCGCCCAGCTCAACCGTCACGTGCTCGATCAACGGCACGACGCGCTCGATCTCCTGCTCGACGCTCACCGCCGGGCGACCGGTGCTGGCGGACTCTCCGCCGATGTCCAGGATGTCCGCGCCGTCCTCGAGCAGCCCGCGCGCCAGCTCGATCTGCGCCTGCAGCGTCCCGAACTGCCCGCCGTCGCTGAACGAGTCGGGCGAGGCGTTGACGATGCCCATCAGCCACGGACGCCCGCCCAGCTCGAGCACCCGATCGACGGCCAGCACACGATCGGAGCGCATGCTCATACGGGCATGATGCCCTCGGCATCGGCCTCTTGCGCAAAGCGCTCGATCTCCAGCTTGGTGCGCGCCTTATCCCAGCCTAGCTCCCGCGCGAGCACGTCGGCGACGCGCGCCACCGGGAGCTCACGCGCGGCCAGCAGTCCTAGGCGCGTACGGCGCAGGAGCACATCACCAACACTGCGCGCCTGCTCGCTGCGAGCCGCCAGCACAATCTCGGCGAGTAGGTCGGGCAGGCCTGCAACGATCGGCTGGGCTAGCTCCCCGCGCTCGACCGCGAGCGCGAGCACCTGCTGGGCGGCCTCGCCGTAACGGGAGGCCAGCGCGGTATACGACTCCGCGGGCACGCCCTCGACGCGAGGCAGCTCATCCGCCGCGATCGCCTGTCCGAGTGGGATCTCATGGGTACGGCAGGGGGCCTCGCGCGCATCGCGCTCGACGAGGCGATCGACCGTCATCTTCGCCATCCGCCGCCAGGTCGTCAGCTTGCCCCCGGTGATCGTGATCATCCCGCTGGAGGTCTCGTACAGCTCGGCCTTGCGCGAGATGTCCACCGACTTCTTCGGATCGCCGGTCGAGATCAGGGGACGCACCCCGGCGAAGGCGCCCACCAGATTGCTCGAGTCCAGAGTGGCGCCGAAGAACTCGTTGGAGGCCTGAAGCAGGTAGTCGATGTCCTCGCTGGACGGTCGGACGTGCTCCAGGTCACCCTCGTAGTCGTTGTCGGTGGTGCCGACGAGCGTGCGTCCGAGCCAGGGCAGCGCAAAGATCGAGCGTCCGCTGCCCGCCGGCACGATCGCGCCGCCCACCAGCGGCAGATCCGCTCGGTCGAGGATCACGTGCGTGCCGCGGCTGGGGCGAATGCGCGGCAGCTCCGCCTCGTCGTGGAGCTCTCCCGGGCGCAGTTGATCGGCCCACACGCCGGTCGCGTTGATCACGTTCGCGGCGCGCACCTCGAGCTCCGCGCCGCTCTCGGCGTCCAGCGCCCGCACGCCCCGCGTGCGTCCGTCCTGCTCCAGCAGCCCTGTTACCCGTAGGCGGTTGGCGCAGACCGCACCGAAGCGCTCGGCCTCGCCGAGCACGGTCAGCACGAGGCGGACATCGTCGGTCTGGCAGTCGTAGAACAGGTAGCCGCTCGTCGGCTCGCGCGCGGCGAGCGCCGGCAGCAACTCGATTACCTCCTCGCCTGAGATCACGCGGTGGCGCTCGGGACTCCAGGACTCGCCCTCTCCCAGCCGCGGGGTCCGATCGCCCTGCTCAGCAGCCGATCCGCCGGGCGATCCCCGCTCGGCGCTCGCACGGGCGCGCCTGCCCCGCCGCGAGCGCAAGCGATTGCTGGCCGATCTTCGATCGGTTGACATCACGTCGTACAGGTTCAACCCCATCCCCATCATCCGATCCGGCCGGGCGCCCTCGAACGCGGGCACGACCAGTGGCAGCGGGCGGACCAAGTGCGGCGCCAGCGCCACCATCAACTGGCGCTCCAAGAGTGCCTCGCGCACGAGGCCGAGGTCGAAGTTCTGCAGGTAGCGCAGACCGCCGTGCACGAGCTTGCTCGAACGGCTCGAGGTACCCGAGGCGAAGTCGGCGCGCTCCACGAGCGCCACGCTGTAGCCGCGCGTTGCGGCGTCCAGCGCCACACCCGCGCCCGTGATCCCGCCACCGATCACGACGACATCGAACTCGTCTTCCGAGAAGGCGGCAAGAGCCTGGCTTCGCTCGATCACGAGCGCAGTCTCGCAGAGGTGGACTCAGATCTGGGCGAGCTCGGCGGTGATCTCGCTGACCGCGGACTTTGCGTCCCCGAACAGCATCGCCGTCTTCGGATCGAAGTAGAGCTCGTTCTCGATACCGGCGAAGCCGGGGTTCATCGAGCGCTTGATCACGATCACCGAATGGGAGTCGGCGACCTCGAGGATCGGCATGCCGTAGATCGGCGAGGACGGCGTGTTCTTGGCCGCCGGATTGGTCACGTCGTTGGCACCGATCACGAGCGAGACGTCGGTGCGTTGGAACTCGGGGTTGGCGTCATCCATCTCCCGCAGCTGGTCATACGGCACGTCTGCCTCGGCGAGCAGCACGTTCATGTGGCCCGGCATGCGCCCCGCGACGGGATGGATCGCGTAGCTGACCTCGACCTGGCGCGCCTCGAGCTCCTTCGTCAGCTCGCGCACCGCGTGCTGGGCCTGGGCGACCGCCATGCCGTAGCCGGGGACGATCACCACGCGGTTGGCGTAGGCGAGCTGGATCGCCGCGTCGGCGGCGCTCGTGGAGCGCACGGTGCCGGCGTGCTCCCCGGCGCCTTCGGCGCCCGCGACCGCTCCTGAGCCGCCGAAGCCGCCAGCGATGATCGACGGGATCGAGCGGTTCATCGCGGTCGCCATCAGGTTCGTCAGGATCGAGCCGGAGGCGCCGACGATCATGCCCGCCACGATCAGTGCCGGGTTGTTCAGCGCCATGCCCGTGGCCGCCGCGGAAAGGCCGGTGAAGGCGTTCAGCATTGAGATCACGACCGGCATGTCGGCACCGCCGATCGGCAGCACGACGGCGTTGCCGAGCAGCGCTGCGACGATCAGCATGCCGATGAACAGCACTTCCGAATGGGCCCCCGCAACCAGGTCGATGCCGGCCGCGAGCGCCAGGATCAACAGCACGAGGTTGACGATCTGCTGAGCCGAGCCAAAGCTGATCGGACGCCCGGGGATGATTTCCTGGAGCTTGCCGAAGGCGATGTTCGAGCCCCAGAAGGAGACCGAGCCGACGATCGCGGCGAACACGGAGAAGATCGCGACATACGCGGGCACCCCCGCGATCTGCACGGTCGCGCCGGTTTGCAGGACGACGCCATGGCCGAGTTCGCCGCCGATGTGGACCGTGCGCGTGCCGTAGGTCGAGCCGTAGTGGCGGAACTCGACCCAGGCGATCAGCGCCACGGCGCCACCGCCGACGCCGTTGAACAGCGCCACCATCTGCGGCATCGCCGTCATCTTCACGTTGCGCGCCGCGGGAATTCCCACCGCGGCGCCCAGCGCAACGCCGAGCACGATCAGACCCCAGTTGCCCTCGCCGGGGTTCAACAGGGTCGCGACGACGGCGATCGCCATGCCGACGGCGGCGATCCGGTTGCCGCGCACGGCGGTCGTCGGCCCGGCCAGTCCGCGCAGGCCCTGGATGAACAGGGCGAAGGCGATTATGTAGAGGACGTAGATGAAGCTTTCGCTCTGCAGGAAGCTCGTCGCGATCGGGAGATTGCTCACGAGTCGCCCTCCCCGTCGTGGGCCTCGTCTTCCGCCGCAGGCTTCGGCTTCGGCTTGGCCTTGAACATCTCGAGCATCCGGTCGGTCACGAGGAAGCCGCCGACGATGTTGATCGTGCCGAAGGCAATCGCGATCACGAGCAGCCCCTTGCTGACCCCATCCAGCCCGGGCAGGCCGACCAGTAAGAGGCCGCCGAGCAAAACGATCCCGTGAATCGCGTTCGTGCCCGACATCAAAGGCGTGTGCAGCGTGTTCGGCACCTTCGAGATCACGACGAACCCGATGAACCCGGCCAGCACGAGGATCGCCAGGTTGGTGGTGAGCGTGCTGGCGATGATCATCAGCCGGCCTGCTCCACTGCCGCTTTGGCGCCCGGATGGACGATCTCCCCATCGCGGACGATGCACGCGCCACTGACGATCTCATCGTCGAAGTCGAGGTGCAGCTCGCCGTCCTCACCGACGAACAACTCGAGCAGAGCCTGCACGTTGCGCGAGAACAGCTGCGATGAATGCTCGGGCATACCCGCGGGCAGGTTTAGGGGCGAGAGGATCTTCACATCGTGGCGTACGACCGTCTCGCCCGGCTCGGTCAGCTCGCAGTTGCCGCCCGCCTCGCCGGCCATGTCGACGATCACCGAGCCCGCCTTCATCCCCTCCACTGCCTCGGCCGTGACCAGCCGCGGCGCGGGGCGCCCCGGCACGAGCGCGGTCGTGATCACCACGTCAAAGCCCTTGATCGCCTCGGTCAGCGCCTGCTGCTGTGAGGCGCGCTCCTGCACGGTCAGCTCGCGCGCGTAGCCGCCCTCGCCGCTGGCCTCCAGCCCGAGGTCGAGCCATTGCGCTCCCAGGGACTCCACCTGCTCAGCGACCTCGGGGCGCACGTCGTAGCCGGTCGTGCGCGCACCCAGGCGCTTGGCGGTCGCGAGCGCCTGCAGCCCGGCGACACCCACCCCCAGCACGAGCACCTTCGCCGGCGGGATCGTGCCGGCGGCGGTCATCAGCATCGGGTAGAAGCGGCCCATCTGCTCGGCCCCGAGCAGCGCGGCGCGGTAGCCGGCGACGTTGCTCTGCGAGGACAGCGCGTCCATCGCCTGCGCGCGCGAGATCCGCGGGATCGCCTCCATCGCGAACGCGGTCGCCCCCGCGTCTGCAAGCGCACGGGTGGTCTGCGGACTGGAGAGCGGAGCGAGGAAACCGATCATGATCGAGCCGGACCCGAGCCGGCGGATCTCCTCGGCGTCGGGCGGCGCGATCTTCACGACCACGTCGGCCTCCCACACGTCAGTCGGGTCGGGATGCTCAGGCGTGCCGATGATCTGCGCACCGGCCTGCACGAAGGCGGCATCTGGAATCAGGGCGTCGGCGCCCGCGCCGCTCTGCACGAGGACGTCGAGACCTTTGGCCCTGAGCTTGCTGACGACCTCCGGCACGAGCGCAACCCTGTGCTCTCCCGCCGCGGTCTCCTTCGGAACACCGATCCGCATGCGCCGGGAACGTATCCCATCGCGTTGATGAATGCCCACCCACCCGGTCCGGTGTGCGAAACTCGAAGGAGAGATGACCGTCAACCTGACCCGCATCTACACGAAGCTCGGCGACGGTGGCGACACCCACCTGGGCGACATGAGCCGAGTCTCCAAGCTCGATCCGCGCGTGGAGGCATACGGCACCGTCGACGAGCTGAACGCCACGCTCGGCGTCGCACTGCTGCAGCCCGGGCTGCCCCCGGCCTTCGCCGACTGGCTGCGCCGGGTGCAGAACGACCTGCTCGACCTCGGCGCCGACCTCTCGGTGCCCGCGCCTAGAGAGGGCGACTCCGACGCCGCCGAGCGGGAGCGTGAGCGGCTGCGCATCGGCCCCGCCTACACCGAGTGGCTCGAGCATGCCTGCGACGAGGTCAACTCGAAGCTTCAGCCGCTGCGCTCTTTCGTGATCCCCGGCGGCACCCCCGCCTCTGCCTACCTACACATCTGTCGCACGGTCTGTCGCCGCGCGGAGCGCCGCGTGATCGCCGTGGGCGCGGATGTCAACCCCGAGGTCGGGCGCTACCTGAACAGGCTCTCGGACCTCTTGTTCATTCTCGGCCGCGCCGCGAATGAGGGCTCATCCAATGAAGGCCCACCCACCCAGGCGGGATCGGAGTCGACTGGATCCGAGCCGCTATGGAACCCCGGCGCGCATGGCTCGAACACCGCTTCCCAGTCTGCGTGAGCGGGAGCGCGCCTCGGCGGCGCGCAGGCCGGCCACGGCCAGCGCCGCCCACAGCGTGCCCACCAGATAGCCGCCCACCACATCGCTTGGCAGATGCCAGGCGAGCAGCAGCAGCGAGAAACCGACGGCCGCCGCGAAGATCGCGCCCAGTACCGCGACAGTGGGACGCAGCTGCCGGGGCGCCACGAGCACCGCGCACATGACGAGCGCCGTCGCCGCGCTCGCGTGGCCACTGGGCCACGAGGCGGCCGTGATCTCGTCTCCGTAGATCTGTGCGTGGGGATGGGCGAGCAGCGGCTTGAGCAACTCCGCGGTCAGCGGCGCCATGCCCATCACGACCCCAACGGCGAGCGCAACCCGCGGGCGCTGGCGCCAAAGCGCGATCGCGATCAGCAGCACGCCCCAGAGGATGTACAAGGCGGGCTCGAGCAGGTGCAGCAGGGCATTCGCCAGGTCGTCCAGGTGCGGGCCGCCGAGCAGCGTGAAGTCGTACAGCGCGACGGCGTCTTTCACGTGCGTCGCCGGCACCAACGCGGCCACGACCCAGGTCAGCGCGAGCGCGAGGACGCACAGCCCGGCGACGAGGAGCGCCCCGGCCGTGCTCGGCGGGTTCGTGAGCCTTGCTCTGGGTCTCTCGTACATCCTTAAATGGTAGAGACGCTGCTAAACGACGGCTGAAGCGATCCGCGCAGATCAAGGCCCGACGGGAAACGTGTTGCCCGACAACGCGATCAGGGCTTGTGCGGTCACCCACACTGGGGTCTGGGCGCCGGTGCGGGAGTAGCGGATGGAGCCACCGGGGGCAAGCAGGCTTTCCAGGTAACCGTCAGGCGTGCGGCTACCGCGGCGGCGCAGCGTGTTGGGATCGCGGCCGGCCGCGATCAGGCCCTGGATCGCCCACGCGGTCGATTGGGCGTTGGATTCGCTGCCGTACTGCTGCGGAAAGCCGCCATCGAGGTTCTGGGAGCGGATCAGGAAGTCGGCGGCGGCGGCGAAGTCATGCGCGTTGCGCGCACCCGCGGCGGCGAGCGCCTGCAGCGCCGCGCCGGTGTCATCGACGTCGCTGGGCGAGCCGTGCTCGCCAAAGCCGAAGCCACCGTCGGAGTTCTGCTGTTGCTCGATCCAGCCGGCCGCGTCGCGGATCGCGGGGAAGCTTTGTGAATGGCCGACCGCGCGCAGCGCGAAGATCGCAAACGACGTGAGGTTGACGAGCTGCTCGAAGGAGCTGTCGGCCTCGCGTGCACTCAGCACTTCGGCGACGAGATCGCGCCCGGCGAACGAGTACGACGAGGCCCCGCACGCGGCCGCGGCGAGGATCGTGCGCTCGGCGTCGCCGAGGCCGCTCAGACTCGAGACTTCAGCGCGGAGCGCGTCGAGCACCGAGTGCCCGTCACGGCGCACGGTCGCGGGGTTGCGACCGGCGGCCGCCAGGCCGATCGCCGTCCAGGCGGTGTACAGCTCGCTGGAGCTCTGCCCCTTTGCGGCGCCGAAGCCACCGTTGGAGTTCTGGGCGGAGGCCAGAAAAGAAAGCTCGGGGGACAGCGACGCGGATTGGGCGCGGACCGTGGACGCGGTGGACGCGCGTGCGGACGCGCCGCCGAAGGCGAACACCGTGCCGACTGTGACGAGCGCGAGGATCGCCGGCACGCTCGTGGCAGCCCCACTCGCCGGCGCTCTGGGCGCGACGGGCGTGGGTGAGGCTGGGTCCCATTGAATATCCATGCGCGCGCGCATTCGCGCCAGCAGTCGCGCCAGCTCGGGTCCGAAGGCGAGGCCGAAAAGGAAGCTCGCGACCATGTCGGTCAAGTCGAACGGCAGCCCCGCCCCTGCGACCACCAGCAGCGCGGCGGGTGTGTGGCTGGCGCCAATCGTCCATGTGTACAGGTTCATCACCTCCTTCGCCGCCAGCGCGGCGATCCCACAGCAGAGCGCGAGCGGCACGCGCCCCATGTGTCGCCCGCTCAGCCGGCCAAGAGCGGCGCCGAACAGCCCGACGCCGCCCCAGGCCGCCATCTGCCAGGGGGTGTAGGGGCCCTGGCCGAGCAGGAAGTTCGACATCAGCATCCCGACCGCGCCGACGGTGAAGCCGGGCAGCGGACCCAGCGCGTAGCCGACCACGAGCGTGATCGCGGTGATCGGCTTGACGTCGGGCAACGCCACGAACGCGTCGCGGCCGAGCGCGGCGACGGCCGCCAGGGTGCCCACGACCGCGACCATCCGCGCGGACGGCCGGCGGCGCTCGTAGGCGAGCCAGCCGAGCGCCAGCACCACGCCGATGACCGCGAACGACGCCAGTGGCCAGCTCACGCGACGACCTCCAGGGCCGCCGGGGCCTGCAACAGCTCAGCGCCTTCCTCGGGCAGCAGCGCGCCACCGGCGCCGCCGAGAATGCGGGCGGTCTCGGTCGCGAAGTACCAGCCGCCCGCGAGCAGCTCGGTGGCGGGACCGTCGGCGATCACGCGGCCGTCGGCGAGCAGAACCGCGCGACGGGCGCAGGCAGCGGCGAACTCGGGGTCGTGGGTGGCCACGATCACAGCCTGGCCCTGCTCGGCGCGGCGGCGCAGATCCTTCGCCAGCTCGGCCTTGGCGCCGCGGTCCATCCCACGCGTGGGCTCGTCCAGCGCGAGGACGATTGGAGCCCCGCCCGCCCCTCCCGCCCCACCGGTGACGATCGCGAGCGCCAGGCGCTGACGCTCCCCGCCTGACAAATCCTTCGGGTTGCGCTCGGCCATTCCCGCCAGCCCGACGGCCGCGAGCGCCTCGGAGGGCGCCTCTTCGGCGACGCGCTCATGGATCAGGTAATCGCCCGGGTTCTGCAGCAGCAGCGCGACCCTCCCCGCGCGCTCCACCCGTCCCCGCGTGGGCTCCATCAACCCGGCCGCGTGGCGCAGCAGCGTCGACTTGCCTGCGCCGTTGCGGCCCATCAGCGCAATGCTCTCGCCGGGGGCGAGCGTCAGATCCACCCCGCGCAGGATCGCCGGTCCGTCGCGCAGCTCGTGCCACACACCCTTCATTCGCAGCGCGCTCGGGATGCTGTCCCGCCGGCCCAGCACGCTCCTCAGTCCACGGGCACGTTCCGATCGACGGTCCTGCCCAGCCGCCACCTCTGAGGCGCTCGAAAGCGCATTCGGGACGTCAGATGGAGTCGGCCCCACCCTCGCCGCCGGGTACGCGCCGAGGTCATCCTCCTCCGGCAACATCTCGCGTGCGCGCAGCGTCGCCCGCGCCTGCTTGACGCCAACCGGCGCCGGGTTCAACCCCGCCAACGCGAACAGCTTCGCGCCCGGCGTCTGCAAGTCTGGCTCGTGTTGCGCGGCCCATTTCAAGAATGATTTGGGATCGCCATCGTGAGACACACGGCCTGCTTCCAGCGAAATAACGCGATCCGCGGCCCCGAGACAGCGCTCCAAGCGGTGCTCCGCCAGCACGATCGTCGTCTCCCACTCCTCGTTCAGCCTTCTCAGCAGACCGATCAGCTCGTCCCCGGCGACGGGGTCCAGTTGCGAGGTCGGCTCGTCGAGCAGTACCACCTTCGGCCTGCCCGCCAGCGCCGCGCCGAGCGCAACCCTCTGCTTCTCTCCGCCTGACAGCTCGTGCGTGGAGCGGTCTAACAGAGCGTCGATTCCCAGCGCGAGCGCGACCTCCTCGACCCCGCGCGCGACCGCCGCCGCGGAGTGGCCCCGACTCTCCAATCCGAGGGCCAGCTCGGCGCGGACGGAGCTCATCACGAGCTGTGTCTCCGGGTCCTGGAACAGCACGCCCGCGCGGCCGCCCAGATGCGCGGGGCCGTGCTCGCGCGTGTCGAGACCCGCGAGTGACACCGTGCCGGCGAAGGTGCCGCCGTGGAAGTGCGGCACCAAGCCGCAGGCCGCGTGCAGGAGCGTCGTCTTGCCGTGGCCGGACAGACCCGCCAGCAGGCAGAACTCGCCCGCTTCCAGCTCAAAACTGACGTCGTCCAATGCCGGTGTCTCGGCGTCCGGATAGTGGTAAGTGACGTGGTCGAAGCAGAGAATCATCTGTCGATTCCTCTTCTGTCCGCAAACGGCAGCAGCACCGCCGCGGCAATAGCTGCGCACAGCGCGAACGTGCCCGCGTCGATCTGCATCTTCACCAGGGGATACGCTTCGAACGAGGCCGCTCCACTCAACCTGCCCGCGAGGGCCAGCGCGAGCAATGCGAGCGCCGAGCAGAGGAACGCGAGGTCGTGCCGCGACCAAGGGCGCCCCACGCGTCTCGCCGATCCACGTGTATTTGGTCGCCCCGCGCGGAGTCCCGGCAGGCGTGTTCCCGACCCCCGTGGGCCCCATAGGCGCAATCGCCCCGAGCGCGAACGCTCCTCGGCGGCGACGGCGAAGCCGCGCAGCTCCAGCGTCGCCGCCACCTCCATCGCGCGCTCGAGCGAGCCGCCGACGATCGCGCTGAGCAATGCGACGCGACCACGGACGCCGCGCGCGGGGTCCTCGGGCCTGGTGCGCTGCGCCTCGGCCAGGCGCCCAGCGTCGGCGCCGAGCACCGGGATCATCCGCGTCGCCAGCGAGGCCGTCAGCGCCGAGCGGAACGACAGCCGGCGGAAGCCCCTCAGCAGCTCGTCGGGGTCGACCGCGAGGCTCGCCAGCGTCGTGATCAGCATCAAGAGCGTCACCTTCAGCGCGATCACCGCGCCGTACACGACCGCCTCGACCGTCAGGTCGCCCTCCCCGAACGGGCCGAGGTTGCCGAGCCGCGCGAACACGGTCAGGCCCTCGCGCGAGGCGAGCACGTTGATCGCGACGATCGGCAATCCGACGATCAGCGCGGTGCGCAGCGTCCCGGCGAGCTGGCGGCCGACTCCCACGCACGCCCCGGCGCACAGCACCGCCAACGCCAGCGCCGCCAGCGGCAGGGGGTTGTAGAGGATCAACGCGGCCGCCGTCAACGCGAGGGCCCAAATTGCGCCCACTCCCGCCCGCGTCGCGCGCAACGGACTCGCGAGGCGGCGGTAGAACAGCAGGCGGGTGTTCATCGATCTCTCCCCGGCATCCGCAAACAGCAGTCACGAGAGGAAATCTGGCTTGTATGCCTCATCCGCTCGCCTCCGGCACCGGCACCTGCGCGCTCGTCGATGTCACCGCCAGCGCGAAGTGATCTTGCAGGGCGCTCGTGTCGAAGGCCTGGGCCGCATGCTGCACGCCCGCTTCGTCGGTTCCCGTCACAACCCACACGATTGCGCTTTCGACGTCCTTTGTGGCCGCGATCAGGCCGGCTCCCGCCGTCAGCGTCGCGGTCGTGTTCCCGTTACCGCCGAGCAGCGTCAGCGTCTGTCCGTTCGATGCGAAGCGCGCATAGACACCGCTTGCGCGCGGGCCGCTTTCGATGCTCGTCACGCTCGGGTCGCCGTGCACCGCCGTCCACTGCCCAACGACCACCTGCAGCGCGTCGGGCTCGGCGCCGCTGCCGATCGCCGCGACGGCGGCGGGGACGCCGAGCGCGCGCAACCGTTCGATCACCGTACGGCATGGCGCGCTCTGCGCCGCCGCGCATTCCACGCGCACCGGCAACCGTTTGCCTTCCGTTCCATTCAGGAACGGCTCGGGGAACGAGCCCACGACCGCGGGCACGTCGTCGGTCTGGCTCCAGTCGTGCAGGTCCCACCAGACGTGGTCGCCCTGGTTCACGTTCGTCGCCGCGGCGCCCTTCGGGGCCTCGATCCCGTTGACGTAGTAGAACCAATCGAGCGGGTCTCCGCCCGTTTCTTGCCCCCCCGACAGACCGTCGATGCTCTCGACGAAGCCGCCGCCGTACTTCGTTGTCACCTTGTCGTTACGCAACAGCAGGCTCATCACCGTTTCTGTCCCCACCACCCGTGGAGCGCCAGTCTGGGTCAGCAGATGCGCGCCGAAGTCACGGGTGACCGTCAGGTGAACGCCCTCCGGCACCGGGCCGGGACCGAGTCCACAGCCGGCTAACGCGGCGACCATGATGGCCGCCGCGAACGCCATTATTGTGATTTTTTTACTTGACCTGGAAAACAACGTGGCTGATTCCGCTCACGAGCTTCGTTGCCTGGCCGGCACCATCAACGGCCTCGATGTCGTACGTGTAGCTCCCCTTGGGAAGACGCTCCGGGAGGAGATAGCTGAACGAAGCCTCAGTTCCAACTGAGAAGAACGACGCGGCCCGCTTGCACTTGATCGCGACGAAGCGCACCGTGGCGCCGTCGAAGCCGTAACAACGTCCGTGGTATCTGCGCTTCAGGGAGATCTGCACCTTCTGCAGCAGCCCCCCCGCGGGAACCACGACGCTCCCCTTCAGCAACCTGGGCGCGCGCCGGCGCGGGTAGACGTGACCGTTTTTCATACCTGCGATCTTCGCCGTCTCGATCACCGGAGGGCCGCTGTTGACAGTCGTCCCGCTGTTTCCTGGCGATGATTTGACGATCGGCGAATTGCCCGGCGCCGTGGTGCCGCACGTGCCGTCGTTGCCTTCGTGCGCGCAGACGAACGCTTCCGCGGGGATCGTCGGCGGTTCCGCCGCCCCGATCGCCTGGATGGTGTATTTGCCGTCGCCCGCAAAAACCAACGTGGTCTGCCCCTGCGCATTTGTCGGAGGCGCATTTGAATCGCCGCCACCCTCGACGATCACACCTTGAGCCGGTTCGGGTGCGCCACCCGCATTGGGATAGGAAAGAACGTTTACGGTTACCGGCTTTTTCACTTCGACGGTGGCGGGTACTTCGATGGCAAGAACGTTGGGTGGGGTGGGCGGACACACCCCGGCTGTTTCGCTGTAGCATTCGACGAAGAACAGGAGGTTGTCGCCCGAACTAAGTTCGGTGTCACACACTCCGGTTGTAGAGAGCTTGTTGTCTCGCCAAAAGGACCAGTAGTCCGGCTGCGTGAACGGATAGCTGACGCCCTCTAGTGTTTCGACCCCGTATCCAAAGCTCTTGTTCCATTCCCCGTCCCAATTGCCTTTGGTAGCGAGTTCGAGGGCACCGGCAGCGCTCGTGCCCGTGCAGGAGTCTTCGGATTTGCCGTCCTTGACAACGGGCGTTTCGTTCGTGGTGACCTGGGTGAGTGATAGCAGGGGCTGACCATTGGAGCCGATCACCCTGACGCTGACCGTAGCCGGACCAGCGGCTTGCGCTGAAGTTGCACCTGCAAGGGCATACGCCAAGAGAAACAGCGAGAGAAATGCAGCACCGGCGAGCGCCGGCAACATACGACGGGATGTATTCATTGAGCCAACCCCTTTCCACGAGGGCTTGTGGGCTTTTCGGCCTTCGGCAGGTTTCCTGGCTCCCGGGCCTTCCCTCCGCGCCTTCCCGTTCCGTCTTCCGAAACAGTGGCTGCGCGTGCCTCTTCTCACGCGCTTGCGGCTGGCATCCCCGGTCACAGTGGCGGGTCCGCGCCGGATTCTCACCGGCTTCCCTTCACCTCCGACCGTCTTGTCCTCCTGATCCTACTCGCTCCCGCCCACCCCGTGCTTTCGCTCCCTGCTTCTGCCTCCGGCTCGTCCCACTCCCGGACTGACCGGCGACACGGGCCGCTCTTGCGGAAACGATGCGTGACCGTCTCCCAAAAAATCTTGCACTATCCGGTTACGGTGCCGTGGCCGACGATCACATCGCCCGCGTACAAGCACGCGAACTGCCCCGGCGCGGTTCGCTCCGCCGGCTCCTTCAGCTCCACGCTCAGATGCTCGTGGCGCCCCGCCCCCACCTCACCGGCCAGCCGGCACTCCAGGCGGCGCCCACGCGAGCGCACCTTCACGCCGTCCACGCAGCCGCCGTCGCGGTGCAGCGTCACCTCGCGCACCCGTACGCCGTCGCTCAACAGCTCCGCGCGCGGACCGACCGTGACCGTGCTCTTGCTCGTGTCTGTCGCGAGGACATATAGAGGCCCACCCACCCCGCCGCCGCCGAGGCCGAGGCCGTGGCGCTGGCCGACGGTGAACACATGCGCGCCCGCGTGCTCGCCGAGCACCCTCCCCTGAGAATCGACGATCTTCCCTCTCCGCTCTCCCAGCCCGCCGTGACGCTCCAGAAAGGCACCCTGGCGCGTCCCCGCGAGGAAGCACAAATCCTGCGAGTCACGCCTGTTCGCGACCGCGAGCCCGGCGGCCGCCGCCAGCTCGCGCACCTGCGCCTTGCGCATCGCACCCAGCGGAAACCGCAAGCGGGCAAGCGACTCCGGCGCAAGCGCCGCCAGCACGTAGCTCTGATCCTTGCCCGGATCTTCCGCCATCCGCAACAGCGGAGCGGGCGGGCCATTGACCACGCGCGCGTAGTGCCCGGTCGCAAGCGTCCGCGCCCCCAGACGCTCGGCCAGCTCGAGCATCGCGTCGAGCCTCACGTTCCCGTTGCAGCGCACGCACGGGTTCGGCGTCTCCCCTGCCTCGTGGTCTGAGAGCCAGTGCTCGACGACACCGGCGCGGAACTCCGCGCGCAGGTCGATCGACAGGTGTGCCATTCCCAGGCCGTGTGCCACCTCGCGGGCGCCGCGCACCGCCTGCGCCGAGCAGCAGCTGGCCTCGCCGTCATTCTCCTGATCAGACCACAGCTCCAGCGTGACCCCGACGGCCTGCGCGCCTGCGCGTGTGACGAGCAGCGCCGCGACCGCGCTGTCCACGCCGCCGCTCATCGCCACCAGCGTGCGGTCCGCCGCCGGGGCCAGGACAGCGCTCGCGCGTACGGCGCCGCCGAGCGCGCGATGCAGAGCGTCGGACGCCAGCTCCGCCGCGTGGCGCTTGGCCGCGCTCAGTCCGCCCAACTCCCGCGCGATCTCCTCTGTGCCGATTCTCGCCGCCTGTAGCAGCGGGACGCCGCGCACGAGGCCCACCACCGCGCTGCCGGCGGCGATCGCCGCGCCACAGCCGCTCGCGTCGAACCCCGCATCCGTAATACGTGCGTCGGGGCCGGCGGGATCGAGCGCAATCGAAACGCGGATCAGATCGCCGCAGGCCGCGCCGCCCGCCGCGCCCGTGAAGGCGTGCTCGGGGACGTGTCCGCGTCCGAGTGGTGCTTCGAGATGCTGGGCGAGGGCTTCCGGGCTGCTCACCCGAGCGAGTCTACGATTCCTGGCGCGCTTCGTCGATCGTCTGCTCGATCGCGAAGGCATCCGTCAGGCCATTCATCGTCGTTACCGCACCATGCCGGTTGATGATCAGGATCGTCGGTGTCCCGTACACCTGCACGGTCTTCGTGAACGAGCCGAACGATGTGACCTGCGCCGCGGTCGCATAGTGGACCGCGATCTTCTTTTCCAGTTCAAGCCCCGTCGCCAGGCGCAGCTTGCGCACCTGCGCCTTGTTGGGATGCACCGCAACCTCGTGGTGCGCCGCCAGCAGGATCTGCAATTCTTCGTGCACAGCGACGTCGTCGGCGCCCTTCTTGTTCCAGAACAGCACCACCGCGACTTCGCCCCGCTTGAGCTCGCGTTCCACGGCCACCTGCTGGGCGGGAGCAGCATGCACGGCGGTTTTCGTGACGGTCGTTGTGCCGCTCGGGGAGCCGTGCGTCGAGCGGGTCACAGTCACGCTGCTTTTCGTCACGGTGGGAGCGGGGACCGCGGCGTGCTTCGAGTGGATCACGGTAGTGCTCTTCGTAGTCTTGACCACCTTGCTCCCCGACGCACCTGCCTGCTTGGCGTGGGTTACGGTTTTGCTCGACGTGGTGACAGTTGTGCCCTGAGGCGGGGTTTCCGCCGAGGCGGCCGCAGACTTGTTCGCCGCCTGCTGGGATGCCGCGACCGCTTCGCGTGCGTGGGTGACCGCGCGGGTCATACCTTCGATATGCGTTGTCCCCGCAGGGGCCTTCGCTTTCGCCGCAGCGGCAGGCGCAGGCGTGCCGGCGACGGGCGTCGAGCTCGAGCTGTGTCCCTGCAGGGCCACGAACCACACCACCGCAAAGAGCACAACCGCCGCGAGGGCGATCTGGAAGGGACGGGAAAGCTGTGCCATCGCTCCCCTTTCGGCATTTTTCGACGAAGAGTTGAACCGCGCAAAACCCGCTGGACCGTCAGAGGGTGCGCAAAGCGCGTAAAACGGCGTGCACGACAGTGTCCGTGGGGATCGTCTCCTGCCCTCCCCCCTGCATGTCCTTCAGCACCGTCTGCTCCTGCTCGACGATCGCGACGTAGCGGGCATCGAGCGCGTTTGCATACCCCAATTGACCCTTCAGCGAGCGTCCCGCCAACTCCATCTGGGCCGTCAATCCGGCAGATCGAGCCGCGCCCATCACGCCGAACCCGGCCTTCCTGTCGCCAAGCGCGACGAATAGATCCAACGGGCTCGTCGCGACCGGCGCCGGCTCGCCCGCCAGCAGGATCCGCTCGACCCCGGCCGCCCAGCCGATGCCGGGCGTCGAGGAGCCATCGCTGGACGGTCCCTTGATTTTCTCCACCAGCCCGTCGTAGCGGCCGCCGCCGCCCACGCCGCTCTGCGCCCCGAGCGCATCGGAGGTGAACTCGAACACTGTGCGCGTGTAGTAGTCCAGGCCACGCACGAGCGTCGGATCGACCTCGTATGCGACCTCTGCCAGATCGAGCAGCTCGCGCACCTGCGCAAAGTGCTCGCTGTCCTGCATGCTCAGGCGATCGAGCAGGCGTGGCGCGCTCTCCATCACCCGTTTCGTGCCCTCGTGGTCGGAGTCGAACGCCCGCAGCGGGTTGAGCTCGATCCGGCTCTTGACCTCATCGGACAGGCTCGCTTCGTGCTCGCGCAAATGTGCCTGCAGCAGCTCGCGGTACTCGCCCCTGCTCTCTTTGCCGCCCAAGCTCGACAGCCGCAGCCTGACCCCGCGCACGCCCATCTCCTTGAGCAGCGCCGCCAGCAGCACGATCGACTCGGCGTCGACCGCGGGATCCTCGGAGCCAAGCGCCTCCGCCCCCACCTGCCAGAACTGCCGGTAGCGCCCCGCCTGGGCCCGCTCGTGGCGGAAGAAGCTCGACAGATACCACAGCTTCACGGGCTGTTTGCGCTTGTGCATACCGTGCTCCACGTAGGCCCGGCAGACCGGCGCGGTGCCCTCCGGGCGCAGCGTCAGCGAACGTCCACCGCCGTCATCGAGGGTGAACATCTCCTTCTGCACGATGTCCGTCGAAGCCCCGACCCCGCGCGCGAACAACTCGGTCGCCTCCAACGTCGGCGTCTCGATCCGCTCATACCCCGCCCCCTCCAGGATCTTGCGCGCGCTCTCCTGGAGATTCGCGCGCACCCCAGCCTGCTCCGGCAGCACGTCGAACGTGCCCCGCGGGGCTTTGATCTGCTCTCCGCGGCTCAACTTCGGGCTGCCGGGTCCGCCACGGCGCGCGCCGCCGGCTCGGGCCCCTCGCCCGTCGCCGGCCTCTCCACGGGAACGCGCAGCTCCTGAAGGAACGGGTTCGTGTCGCGCTCGCGTCCGAGCGTCGTTGTGCCCATGTGCCCGGGGTAGACCGCCGTCTGCGCGGGAAAAGCTCGCAGCAGGCTGCCGATCGAGCGCTCAAGCACGTTCCAGTCGCCGCCCGGCAGGTCGGTGCGGCCGACCGAGCCCGCGAACAGGACGTCTCCCGAGAGCAGCGCCCGCTCTCCCGGTATCCGCTCGCGTACCTGCCCGCTCTCGTCCGCGGACGTGACCTCGCGATCGGACGCGGCCGCGGCGATCGCATAGGTGACGTGCCCCGAGCTGTGCCCGGGCGTGAACAGCACCTCGATGTCAAGCCCCGCCAGGCTCAGCCGCTCGCCACCCTGCACCGTGTGGTCGGCCTCATAGCTCTCGAACGGCCCGAACCCCGGCGGCGTCCAGCTGTTGACATCCGCCAGCACGCCCCGCTCGATCTCCGGGCAGTAGACCGGCGCGCCCGTCGCCCTGGCCACCTCGGCGACCGCGCCAATGTGGTCGAAGTGGCAGTGCGTGATCAGGATCGCCTCGACCTCCACTCCCAGCGCCCGCGCCGCCTCCAGCAGCCGCTCGGCCTCCGCCCCCGGATCGATCATCACCGCGCGCTTCGCCTCAGCACCGCGACGCACGATGTAGGCGTTCTCCTGGATCTGCCCGACGGTGAACATCCTCACATCCACCTCGCCGCTCGGGGCGGGCGAGTTCGATTCCCCGCGCGCGTCACTCATCGCGCCGCCGCCTTGCCACCGCCCTGCGCGGCTTTTTTACGCATGCGCCGGTTGAACATCCACATGTCCGTGTAGTAGCTGATCGGGATGTAGATCAGCAGCACGATCGGGAACAGCGCGATCGCCTCGTTGGCTTTCTTGATCAGGAGCAGGCTGACGAGCAGCATCAGCACGGCGGCGATCATCGCCCGGTAGAACGCGCCGAGCCACGTTGGCGGGCGGTCCTGCCTTGCCAGCTGCGGCTTCTTTTTCCCGGTGGCGTCAATGCCCTTGCCGCTTTTCTCGGCGGCCGTCGGCTTGCGTCCGGTGCGACCCCGCGATTCGACCACCCCGGCCGCGTTTCCGCGGTGCTTGGTCTGGCGCTTGCGCTTTGTCTGAGCCATCCTCTTAGCCTACCGGTCGTGGCCTTCACGCCCGCGATCCGGCGCCGCCAACACGGGCGTCATCCGCTCAGTGCGTTCTCGATCACGTGGCACGCCGGGTCGAATCCGACCAGCTGCAGATCCTCGGGGAAGCCCTCCAACGCCGCCCGCGGCGCGAGCCCGACCAGCTCAGCACTGGCGAGCGCGGCGTGCCGGCGCACCGCCTGCACCACCCGCGCCAACGACACCTCGCTGGGGCGCTCGACGTTCATCGACACCTGCGCGACCGCACCGCCCAGTTCCACCCCGATCGCGCGCAGTCCAGGCAGTCCCTCAACGCCACCCTCGCGGATCAGTCCCGCGATCATGCGGGCATCCTCAACCGTTGCCGGTTGCTCGAGCTGCAGGTTGAACGCCACCAGCGGCTCCCGCGCGGCGACCAACGTCGCGCCCGCGCCGGGGTGCGCCTGCAGCGGGCCGAAGTCCGGCCGCAGCTCGCCCGAGCGCATCCGCTGCGCCAATCGCGCCGCGCCGCCCCGGCGCATCTGCGCTCGCGTGCGGGGTGGGTCACCGGTCAGGGCGCCGTAGAGAAACACCGGCACGGCGAGCTCCTGGCCGATCCGGTCTGCCACCACCAGCGCCTCGGCGCACGCGACCCCACGCGCGCCGTCGTCGAGGTAGACGACCGGCACGACGTCGATCGCGCCGACATGCGGGTGTGCGCCACGCCCGTCGCCGATCTGGATCTCCTCCACCGCCACCCGCGCGCCTTTGAGCAACGCGTCGGCGAGCGCGCCCGGGTGAGCAGCCAGCGTGAACACCGTGCGGTGATGGTCTCTGTCGGAGTGTCTGTCCAGCAGGCGCACACCCTCTGCCTCGGCGAACGCCGCCCCAATCGCGTCGAGCGCCGCCCGATCGCGGCCCTCGGAGACGTTGGGCACCGCGAGCAGGGTTGGTGGAGGTGTCATTTTCCGCACTCGTCTTCCGCTCAGGAGGCGACTGCCGTCGCGGGCGCCTGGATGCCCTCGCGCAGAGCCGAATCGTCGATGAAGAACTCGTGCGCGAGGTTGGCGATGAAGCGGGCGAGATCCGCGTGCTGGTCGGGGCGCCAGCACTCGAGCAGATCCGTCAGGCGCTCTTCGCCGGTCGCCTTCAGGCGCTCCAGCGTGCTGTGGCCGGCGGCGGTCAGCCCGTAGGTGAGCGTGGCATCCCGCAGACCCGCCGCGGTTGACCGGTTGCCGCTTGCGGTGGCCGGCCCGCCGGCGGCCGGCTCATGGCTGCCCGAGGCGCCTGGCTCCGGGACGATCAGCCCGAGCTCGAGCAGCCGGTCCCTGGCTCGGTCGAGCGTCGCCACTTCCACGTGCGCGCGGTCAGCGAGTGTGGAAAGCGAAACCGGCGCGTGCTCTGAGAGCCGCGCGAGCAACCAGCATGCGGCGGGGTCGAGCTCGACGCCCGCGCGCAGGGCCACACGCCGGATGATCTCGCGTGCGCCCTCGCGACGGTCGAGACGCCCGATCTGCTCGATCACCACAGCCAGCGAGTCTGAGCCACGCGGGCTGGCGAAGGTATCGGCCATGTCGGGGCTTGCGACGGTCTCGCGCAGCGGCAACTGACGGATGAACCAGGAGAGTGCGAACGCGACGATCGCGAAGGCGGACGCCACGAGGAAGACGGTGCTGAGCGCGTTGGTGAAGGCATGCAGATAGCCAAGGCGGAGCAGCGACGGCAGCTTCGCGATTGCCTGCGGGTTGACCTGGCCTCCGGTGCCGGCGTGGCCGGCGACGCCGGCTGGAAGGACGCTCTTCAGCTCGCTGGTGAGCCGGTTGGCGAAGATCGCGCCGAGCACCGCGGTGCCCAGCGATCCGCCGATCGAGCGAAACAGCGTGGCGCCCGAGGTCGCGACCCCGAGGTCTGAGTAATCGACCGCGTTCTGCACGGCGAGGATCAGGACCTGCATGACCATCCCCAGTCCCAACCCCAGGATGAACATGAACAGCGAGATCGAGACCCTCGAGCTCGAGGGAGACATCGTCGAGAGCAGGTAGAGCCCGACCGTCATCACCGCGGTCCCGGCGATCGGAAACGGCTTGTAGCGGCCGGTGCGCGTGATCAGCTGCCCGGAGAGAATCGAGGTGATCAAGAGGCCACCCATCAAAGGCAGCAGCTGCAGTCCCGATCCAGTCGGTGTCGCCCCCTTGACGACCTGCAGGAACAGCGGCAGGTAGGTGACCGCGCCAAACAGCGCGAAGCCGACCACGAACCCGACGGCGCCGGTCACGACGAACACGCGGTTGGTGAGCAGCCGCGGTGGCAGCACCGGCTCCGCGGCGCGGCGCTCGGCGAGGGCGAAGGCGGCGAGCAGGAGCACGCCGGCGACCGCGAGTGTGACGATGAACGGCGAGCCCCAGGCGTAGGAGGTGCCTCCCAACGAGGCCGCCAGCACGATCGCTGTCAGGCCGGCGGCAAGCAGGGCGGTGCCGAGGTAGTCGACCACGTGGTGCACGCGTTCGGTGACGCTGGGAAGCGTGGCCGCAAGCACGAAGAAGGCAAGAATCCCCAGCGGCAGATTGACGTAGAAGATCCAACGCCAGCTGAAGTCGCTGGTCAAAAAACCGCCGAGCAGGGGCCCGGCGATGCTGGCCAGACCGAACACGGCGCCGAACAGTCCCGTGTAGCGGCCGCGCTCGCGTGGCGGCACGACATCGCCGATCGCTGCCTGCGCGCTGACCATCAGCCCGCCGCCACCCAGCCCCTGCAGCGCGCGAAAGGCGATCAACTCGTCGAGGCTCTGGCTCTGACCGCAGAGCGCCGAGCCGATCAGGAACACGATCAGGCCGGCCTGCAGCACGACCTTGCGCCCGTACATGTCGCCGAGCTTCCCGTACAGCGGCGTGACCGCGGTCTGCGCGAGCAGGTACGCGGTGACGACCCAGGAGATGTGGTCCAGGCCGCCGAGGTCGCCGACGATCGTGGGCAGCGCCGTCGCGACGATCGTCTGATCGAGTGCCGCCAGCAGCATCACGAGCAGCAGACCGCCGAACACCAGCCGCAGATTGGGCGGGTCCGGGGTATTCATGTCGGGGCCGGCCAGGGCGGCGCCTGCAGCGGCGTTCAATGCACCCTCCTCGGGAGAAGCGCTCAAGTCTAGAGCTCGTGTGAACGGCGCCCCTGGGGCTCGGTGTGAACGACGACGTCGAAGATGTCCGGGATCTGACTGCGCAGCTGCTCCTCGAGCTCGCTGGCCAGTTGATGAGCGTCGATGAGCGAGGCATCGGCGCCCACCTCGACCGTGAGAAAGACGACACGCCCAGTTTTCGTGGACAGCAGCCGCGCCGAACGCGGCTCGCCGGCGGTCCGCTCGCGCACGAGACGCTGAATCTCCGCCACGGCATGCCGGTCGGCACGATCATCGGCGGCGCGGGCGAGCAGGGGGAGCTCGAGCGGCTCGAGATGGGTTTGCACGTCGGCCACGCCGGGCCTCGCACGGATCGCTCGCTCGACACGCTCGGCGACGGCGTGCGCCGCCTGCAGGTCGAGATCGGCCGGGAACTTCAGGTGCAGGGCGACGCTGACCGCCCCCGCCTGCTCGAAGATCGTGATGTCGTGGGTCTCCCGGACCAGTGGCTCGGCCAATGCGATCGCGAGCACACGGTCGCGGAGGTCGAGACCGCTGCGGCGAGGCTCGACGTGGACGACGACATCTGAGCCGGGCAGCGCGCGCTCGATCGCCGCCTCGATCAGGTTCGCGGTCTCATGACCCTCGACAACCGCTTGGCCGGGCGGCACGGCGACGACGACATCGGCGAAATAGCGCCCGGCGGACTCGCGCAGGCGCAGCCGCAGAAGCTCAATGTCTCCTTCCAGGCGCGCGATCGCTCGCTCGGCCGCCTCCCGGGCCTCGGCGGGAGTACGGTCCATCAGCACGTTCGCGTTCTCAGTGATCAACCGTGCGCCGGTGGCGAGGACGATCGTCGCGATCACCAGCGCGGCGACCGCATCGCCCTGGGCAAAGCCGTCGCGCACGAGCAACAGCCCGACCAGGACCACGACGGAGCCCGCCATGTCCCCGGCGAAATGAAACGCGTTCGCGCGCAACGCGGGGCTGCCGTAGCGCCGTGCGGCGCGCAGGGAGACGATCGTGCGGGCGAGGTCCACGACCAGCGCGACCGCGATCACCGCAAAGACGTAGAAGCCGGTGTCGGGCGTGCCTTCGGTGCTGAGCAGATGTTTGATCGCGCC
>Ga0302235_10000542_pt1 | contig 29860 bp, 28 predicted proteins | sample II_Palsa_N3_3_FD_193577 | JGI IMG/M metagenome (GOLD analysis project Ga0302235, IMG submission 193577) | Peat permafrost microbial communities from Stordalen Mire near Abisko, Sweden - II_Palsa_N3_3 | ecosystem: Environmental > Terrestrial > Soil > Palsa > Peat permafrost | place: Sweden...
CGGCCTCGGCCCGGCGTTCCTGGACGGCACGGTCGTAGCTGGCCGGCAGCTGGCCCTCGGCCGCGTCCGGCGGCGGGGGGATGGGCACGTCAGGCCCGTAGTCGGCCACGAGCTCCGCGGCCTGGACGCCGAACTCCTCGACCGCGTGCGCTTCCATCTGCTCCAGGCGCAGCCGGTGCTCGGCCCGGGCAATCTCCGCGCCGTGCGCGGTGCTGACCACGGTGTCGAGCTCGGTGGCCAGCTCCCGGACCCGGGCCCGGACGCCCTTGAGCTCCTCGGCCCCCTCCGCGGTAGCGGTCTCGGCGGTGGCCCGCCGGGCCAGGGCATCCTCCAGCGACCGTTCCGCACTGGCTACCGCCAGCCGGGCACCGCGGGCAACGGCCCGCGCGACGGCCGCCTGCGCGGCCCGCTGCGTGCGGCGGGCCTGGGCCCGCTCGCGGGCCTCGCGCTCGGCCGCCGCGCCGGCGACCAGCGTGTCCGCCCGGCCCGCGATAGCCCGGAGCCGCTCTTCGACGGTCCGGACCTCGAGGCGGGCCTCCATCTCGGCGTTGCGGGCCATGGTGCACCGCTGGGCCAGCGTCTCCTTGGCTGCCGCGGCCGTCCGCCCGGCCCCGTCGGCGCCCTCCGGGTCGGCCGCTCCATCGTCTCCGGCCAGCGCGGCAGCCTGCACCGTGGCCTGATCTTTAGCCTCGGCCTCGGCCTCGGCGAGCTTGCCGGACAGCTCGGTCAGCCGGGCGAGATCCTTCTCGCCGGCCTGCCGGGCCGAATCGATCGCTTTTTCCAGCCGCCGGACCTCATCGGTGGCGGCCCGGGCGGCCCCGGCGAGCCGGCCAAGCCGGCCGGAGATCTCCGAGGCCGCCGAGTCGGCCTGGCGCATCCGGGCCCGGGCCTCTTCCACCGCCAGCCGCGCCGCTTCCTCGGCCCGCATCGCTACCGCGAGCCGCTGCGCGGCCAGTTCACACTGCTCCTGGGCTTCTTCCAGGCCCGCGGCGGCACCGTCCGCGGCCGCCCGGACCTCCAGCAGGCTCTGCTGCCCGGCCGAACCGCCGGCCGCCCAGTGTGGCCCCAGCAGATCACCGTCCCGGGTGACCACACGCAGGGACGGGGCCGCCCGCAGCAGGTCGGCCGCCTGCTCCAGGGTGGCGGCCACCACGACCCCGCTCAGCAACTGGGTCACGGCGGGCCGCAGCTCATCGGAGGCCTGGACCAGCTCCAGCGCGGGCCGGGCCCCCTGAGGCAGCGGCTGACCACCGCTGCGGGGCGCCCTCGCCGTGAGGGAATGCCCGGCCTCCGGGTGGCCGGCGATCACCAGCCCAGCGGTGCCGGCCCCGGATTCGCGTAGCACGGTCAGAACCGCGACGGCGGCATTCAGGTCGGTGACCGCGACCGCGTTGGCAGCCGCGCCCAGCGCCGCGGCGATCGCGACCTGGGCACCGTCCGCCACGGTCAGCGCATCGGCGAACGGGCCGATGATCCCGCTGAACCGGCCGTTGGTGGCGAGCAGATCCGCCGAGGCGTCGGCGCCCTGGCGGAACGCCTCCTGGAGCGCCTCGGCCCGGGCCCTGAGGGCGGCGTAATGCCGGGTCGCCTGGCCCTCAGCGGCCCTCAGCTCGGCGACCCGGCCGGAGGCTGCGGCCAGGGCAGCGGCCGCTTCCTCGTGGGCTGCCGCCAGCTCGGCGCGGCCCTCGTCGTGCCCCGAGACCAGCTCCTCGACCTGGCCGTGCTCCTGCTGGGCCCGCTCGGCGCGGATGCGGGCCTCCGCCGCGGACGCGCTGAGCCGCTCGATCTCCTCGGCGGCGGCGTCCTGGCGGCTGCTGACCGCACCGACCTGGGCCCGCAGCTGGGCAAGCCGGTCGGCCCGGTTCGCGGCAGCCCGGGCGTCCTCGGCGATCCGGCGCTCGACCGCGGTGAGCTGCGCCTCGGCACCGGAACGCTCCGCGACCGCCGCGCTGAGCCGGTCCCGGCCGGCGTCCAGCCGGGCCTGCAGGCTGTCCTCTTCCTCGCGGAACTCGGCCGCCTGCCGTTCCAGCTCGGCGGGATCCCGGCCGGGCAGCTCGGCCTCCGGCTCCGCCGACAGGTGGTGGTGCCGCTCCTCGGCGAGACCGTGCGCGGAGCGGAGCCGCTCGGCCAGTGAGGACAGCCCGAACCAGGTTTCCTGCGCCCGGGCCAGCACCGCGGCGTGCTGCTGCGCGGCGGCGTCCAGCTCGGCTTCACGGCGGCGCGCGTCGGCCAGGCTCGCCTCCAGCGCGGTCCGGCGGGCCAGCACAGCGGCCTCGTCGGCCTCGTCTGCTTCCAGCTTCGCAGCCAGCGTCATGTAGTCGTCGGCGAGCAGTCGCAGCCGCGAATCACGCAGGTCAGCCTGAATCGAGGCCGCCCGGCGGGCCACCTCGGCCTGGCGGCCCAGCGGCTTGAGACGCCGGCTCAGCTCCGCGGTCAGGTCCACCAGCCGGGTGAGATTGGCCTGCATCGCCTCGAGCTTGCGTAGCGCCTTCTCCTTGCGGCGCCGGTGCTTGAGGACGCCGGCGGCCTCCTCGATGAGGGCCCGCCGGGCCTCGGGCCCGGCGTGCAGGACCGTGTCGAGCTGCCCCTGGCCGACGATGACGTGCATCTCCCGGCCGAGACCAGAGTCGGATAGCAGCTCCTGGACGTCCAGCAGGCGGCAGCGGTCGCCGTTGATCGCGTACTCGCTCTGCCCCGAGCGGAACATCAGCCGGCTGATCGTGACCTCGGCGTACTCGATGGGCAGCGCGCCGTCGCTGTTGTCGATGGTCAGCGTCACCTCGGCCCGGCCCAGCGGCGGCCGGGAGGTCGTGCCGGCGAAAACGACGTCTTCCATCTTGCCGCCACGCAGGGATTTAGCGCCCTGCTCGCCCATGACCCAGCACAAAGCGTCGACGATGTTGGACTTGCCGGAGCCGTTCGGGCCGACGACGCAGGTGATGCCGGTCTCGAGGCGCAGGGAGGTAGCGGAAGCGAAGGACTTGAAGCCGCGCAGGGTCAGGCTTTTGAGGTACACCGGGCCAGCCCTCCCTCCTGCTCGGCCGCCGATGCCCGGTCAGCACCGATCGCGCTGGACTGAACGCGCTGGACTGAACGCGCTGGTTGGGCGCCTGGCGGCGACCTTACCGCGTACCACCGTCAAGTCTGGCTGCTGCGCGCCACCATGGTGGGACTTCCCCATAAACACGCCGGCGCGGCGAGGGCGGACGTGACACTCGCCCCAGGCGAGGGCGCATATTTGCAGGAAAAAAGGCCTGGACGGCGGAGCCGAGCGCCAGGGAACATCGGGACGGTTCAGGGCACACGGAACCGCCCGGGTACGCCAGAAGAAGGCCCTGACCTTCACCCTGACGTGCGGGAAGCAGGGTCACCGGGCCGGTTCTGGCCTAAACGGGTACCAGGCAGCCCGGCGGTACCCATTCAACATGTACCACCGCTAGCCAGGCCTCCGTATGAGGCCCGCACATCGTGCGAGCACAAGGAAATAGGGACGCCCTATCAGGCAGGCGTCCCTATTTCGCCTTGCGAGATGTTTCTGTTGTTTGCCCTGTTGTGCCAGTGCTCGTCATGTGAGCGCTGGCTCGCGGCCCGCCACCAGGAGCTCATCATCGCTGGCTCGCGCTGCGAGTGCATCATTCTCGCCCTGGAGCCGCATAAGCTCAGCTTCCAGGTCTCGCACTCGCTGCTGGAGTCGGCGCATCTCTGAGATCATCCGAGGATCGGGACCGCCAACGTGGCCAAGTAGAGCCTTCGCCATGGTATGGGGTCCTCCACGCTGAGTGACCAGAGTGGGCACACACTAAAGTCACGCTTAGCTGCGCGCATTAACATTATCTAGGTTCTCACTAAGCGCTTTGCTGGTCAAGTTGAGCGCCCACGTAGCGACTGTTATTTACCTTACATCCAGGAATGGCCGCCCGGAAGCGCCGGCGCAGAGTAGCGGCAGCGGTTAGCGTTCGGCGAAACCCCGCAGGTCCGCGCGGGGAGTGCCCCAGCGGTGCGTCACGCGGGTCACCCGGCCAGGCGTCCGGCCGCTCTCCATCTCGCTGAGCAACCGCCGGCAGTCCCCCTCCCGGCCCTCCGCGACGACCTCCACGCGGCCGTCTTCGCAGTTCGTCGCGTAGCCGGAAAGGCCCAGCTCGGAAGCCTTCTGCCGGACCCACGCGCGGAATCCGACCCCCTGTACGCGCCCGGCGGCCCAGGCCGTGAGCCGGGCGGCCGCCTCGCCGTCCGCCCTGTCGCCCGCCGTCACCAGCGGCCGTTCCGGGGCCGGGGCTGGCAGCGCGGGCAGGTGTAGGCGGACCGGTTCATGAACGGATCCCGGCGCACCGGCGTCCCGCAGCGCGGGCAGGGCCGGTCCGCCTGCCCGTACACCGCGAGGGACCGGTCGAAGTAGCCGCTCTCTCCGTTCACGTTCACGTAGAGGCTGTCGAATGAGGTGCCGCCCGCGGCCAGCGCGGTGGTCATCACCTCACGAACCGCCGCCACCAGGCGGGCGATCTCGGGCCGGGTGAGCGTGTCGGTGGCGCGCGCCCAGTGCAGCCGGGCCCGCCACAGCGCCTCGTCGGCGTAGATGTTGCCGACGCCGCTGATCAGCGACTGGTCCAGCAGGGCCCGCTTGACACCGGTCCGGCGGCGCCGCAGCGCCGCGGCGAAGGCCGCCTCGTCGAAGGCGGGTTCCAGCGGGTCCGGGGCGATGTGTGCGATAGGCCGGGGCAGGTCCGCCCCGCCCGGGACGAACAGCAGGTGCCCGAACGTCCGCTGATCGGTAAACCGCAGGTCCGGCCCGTCGTCGGTAAACGTGAACACGGCCCGCACGTGCGGTGACAGGGGGCGCGCGGGATCCCCTACGAGCAGTTGCCCGCTCATGCCGAGATGGGCGAGCAGCGCGTCCTCGCCGACCGGCAGCCACAGGTACTTCCCGCGGCGGCGAGCGCCCTCGATCCGGCGGCCCGCCAGGGCGTCCTCGAAGTCGGTAGGACCGGCCAGATGGCGCCGGACGGCCCGGGGATGCAGGACACTTACCTTGCCGATCGTGCGGCCGGCTACGTGGCGCTCCAGGCCCTGGCGTACGACCTCAACTTCGGGGAGTTCGGGCACGCCTCACGGCTCCGGATCGCATCCCTGGCGATCGGCGTGCCCGGCCGACGGGTCGTCCGGCTCTTCGGCCGTGATGCGGGCGCTGATCGCCATCCAGGCCGCCTCGGCGGCCTGCTGCTCGGCGGCCTTCTTGGAGCGTCCCTGGCCGCTGCCCAGAACGGCCCCGCCGACCCTGACATACGCCTGGAATGACTTCTGGTGATCGGGCCCGCTCTCGGTGACCTGATAGTCGGGCACGCCGAGGAGCTGCGCCGCGGTCAGCTCCTGCAGTGACGTCTTCCAGTCGAGCCCGGCGCCCAGCCGGGCCGAGCGCTCGATGACCGGATCGAACAGGCGGTGCACCAGCCCGCTGGCCTGCTCGAGCCCGCAGTCGATGAAGACCGCGCCGATGACCGCTTCGAGCGTGTCCGCCAGAATCGACGGCTTGTCCCGGCCACCGGTCCCCTCCTCGCCCCGGCCGAGCCGGATGAAGGCGCCCAGGTCCAGCCCGCGGGCCACACCGGCCAGCGCGGTCATGTTGACGACGGCGGCCCGCAGCTTGGCGAGCTGGCCCTCCGGCAGGTTCGGGTAACCGCGGAACAGTGTGTCGGTCACGACAAGGCCCAGCACCGAATCGCCCAGGAACTCCAGGCGCTCGTTGGTGGGCAGGCCGCCATTCTCGTACGCGTAGGAACGGTGCGTTAGGGCACGCTCCAGAATCTCGTCGCCGAGCGGCACACCCAGAGCAGCCGAAAGCTCGGCAGGATCCCGGCCCGCGGCGGCCCCGCTGTCACGGGGCCCATCCCTAACGACGCCCACTGCACGCCTCCTCCAGGCACTCTCGTTCTGGCCTGGTCAGCGACCCCGCCGTGGGCGCCGCGGTCGCGGAGCCACATTCTGCCGACCGTGCCGGTCATGGGTCAGGACGGCATTAGCACCTGGCGCCGCCGGTACGTGCCGCACGTCGGGCAGGCGACGTGCGGAAGCTTGGGGTCATGGCACTGCGGGCAACTGACGAGCGTGGGCGCAGCCGACTTCCACTGCGAGCGCCGCGAACGCGTGTTGCTGCGTGACATCCTCCGCTTGGGAACCGCCACCTCAGCCCTCCTGTCGGTCTCCGGCGCCATCATGGCGGCCGGTCTGGTCTTCCTGGTCAAATCCATTGAACTGACGCAGCGTCTCCCACCCGGGGAGAACCGCGTCCTCGTGCCCGTGCCCGGGCCCGGCGTCGGCCAGCCGGACCCCGCACGTGACGCACAGGCCCGCGCAGTCGTCCGTGCAGAGCGGTGACAGCGGCAGCGCCAGCACGATCGCGTCGCGCAGCACCGGCTCGATGTCGAGCAGGTCACCGTCCAGCAGCAGGTCGTCCTCACCGTCTTCGGCCACGGGTGGCTCGTAGTGGTAGAGCTCCTGGAAGGTAGCTTCCACCGATGAGGTCATCGGCTCGAGGCAGCGGGCGCACTCGCCAGCCACAGGCGCTGTCGCGGTACCCGTGACGAGAACGCCCTCGGACACCGCCTCCAGCCGCACAGACAGCTCAACGTCGGCCCCTGCGGGCACTTCCGCCAGCTCGACGCGCAGCGAACCGGGCGCCGGGATGGTACGGGTATCTTCCCGCGCGGCACCGGGCTGGCGACCCAGCGCTCGTGTATCGAAGACGAGCGCTCCGCGCGGGTCGAGGGTCGTTGGGGACTTCCTGCGTGCATGAGGCATGACAACTACCGGTAGTGGTTGGTGCTGGACGGTCAAGCTTACAGAGAGCTGGCAACGCTACCCAACTCGGCAGGCAGCCGCCCCATTCCCCACGGTCACCTACGGTAGCTCATGATTCGGCGAGACGGGCCCGGAGTTGGCCGATCACCTGCTCGGGCACCAGGCCGCTGACGTCTCCCCCGTACTTCGCCACCTCCCTGATCAGGCTGGAGCTCAGGAACGAATACAGCGGGTTGGTCGTCATGAACATCGTCTCGACCTTCGCCATGCTGTAGTTCATCTGAGCCATCTGCAGCTCGTAGTCGAAGTCGCTGACGGCCCGGAGCCCCTTGACCACGGCCGAGATCCCGTTCGCCTCGCAGAAGTCCACCAGCAGCCCGTGGAAGCTGTCCACCCGGACGTTGCCGTACCGCGTGGTGACCTCGCGCAGCATCTCGATCCGCTCCTCGACCGTAAAAAGGCTCTTCTTAGTGATGTTGATGAGGACGGCCACGACCACCTCGTCGTAGAGCCGGGAGGCCCGACTGATGATGTCGAGGTGCCCGTTGGTGACGGGGTCAAATGAACCAGGGCAGACGACACGACGCACGCTGCTCACCTTTCTCGCTGGGCTGGGCTCACGGGTCGGGAAGGGGGCGTCCGGCGGCGTGACCGTACCAGAGCATGGCCTCGCCGTATCTACGGGACCGGTCCGCAGTAAAATCGTCCGGCCAGCGCAAAGGGTCCGATCGGGCGGCTCGTTCGATGATGACGAGGGCTCCGGGGGCGAGCCAGCGTCCGGTGCTGAGGGCCTCGAGGACCCCGGTGACCTGGCCGTCCCCCAGGGCGTAGGGGGGATCGGCGAAGGCGACGTCGTACGGATCGTCGCCAGCGGGCAGGCCCCGCGCGAGCATCCGCTCCACGCGGTCGTTCACCAGGCGCGCGCCGGGCAGCGCGACCGCGCCGACGTTGGCCCGGATCACCCGGGCCGCGCTCGGATCCGCCTCGACCAGCAGCGCCGCCGTCGCGCCACGCGACAGCGCCTCCAGGCCGAACGCACCTGAGCCGGCGTAAAGATCCAGCACCCGGGTGCCAGCAAAGGAGCCCAGCACCGATCCGGCCGCCGCGAACATCGCCTCGCGAGCGCGATCGCTGGTCGGCCTGGTCGTCCGCCCGCCCGGCACGGATAGCCGCCGTCCCCGCGCCTGGCCGGATATGACGCGCGTCATGCCCTTAGTCTGCACGCCAGTGCGTGCTGGCAGCCACCCCGCAAAGCCGACTTGACCGAGGTAACCCGCTGGTGGTGGCCCCCGGTGCAGGACCGCGGCGCGGCGTAAGGTCGTGCCATGTGCAGAAGCATCAAGACGCTGCGCGCGCCGTACGCCGAGCGGGTGACCGATGAGGACATGCACGCGGCCGCGCTGCAGTACGTCCGCAAGGTGAGCGGCTTCCGGGCCCCGGCCGCGCACAACGCCGACGCGTTCAACGAGGCGGTCGAGGCCGTCACCGCGGCCACCCGTGCCCTCCTGGACCACCTGGAGGTCCGGAGCGCCGCGGCAAAAGCGTCGTTACCGGGCTACCGGCCAGGCGAGCCGGGGCCCGTCCCCGTCCGGCCAGCGGTTACGCCGAAGTAGTTACCGCCCTTGTCCAGGGCGCTGTCGGTTCCCCAGTGCCTGGCCCGCGGCTGGCGAGCGAGATGCGGCAGGTGCTTGCGGCAGTGCACGAAGCACTCTTTGACGTGGACCAGGATCCAGTGCACAGGCTGCTGGCCCGGATGAGCCGGCGGGGAGAGCCCCGGATCCACGGCGCGCTTCTGGTCGTTGGTCAGCACCGACGCGGCACCGTTGACGTGCAGGCTTGCCCCCGACCAGCGAGCAGTGCGTCGTCACAGTGAATTCGCGCCTGCGGAAGCCCGGCCTTTCCCAGTAGGTCGATGGTCTCCCGGATCATCGCGGGAGGGCCCGCCACGTAGGCCTCGCAGTCACGGTCCGGCAGGTACCGGGCGGCGACCCGGCCCACGTTGCCCTGCACCCCGTCGAACGCGGGGTCATCGGAGGTGACCGGAATCACATGAAGCCCCTGCCAGGCATCGGCCAGCCGCCAGAGGTCCGGGAGGTCATACAGCTCCGCCCGCCGTCGGGCGCCGCAGAACAAGTAGATCTGCCGGGGGCAGGCGGCCGAATCCCGCACAGCCTGCTCGATGATCGCCTTGACTGGGGACAGCCCGGTACCGCCGGCCACGCACAGCAGATCGCGGTCTCCGGCGGCCGGCAACGTCATCGTGCCGAGCGGGGGTCCGAGCGTGAGCATCTGGCCCGGCCCAGAGTAGTTAACCAGCGCGTTGCTGACCCACCCGCCCGGTATCGCCTTGACGTGCAGCTGGATGAGGCCGTCGTCGCGAGGGCAGCCCGCGATCGAGTACGGCCGCCACACCCGCGGCCAACGCGGGGTCTGTACCGTGATGTGCTGGCCGGCCTGGAACGGCAGCGCCTGGTCGGGCGCGATCGTGAGCACGGAGATGCCCCGGTGGCGCTCGTCATTCGCTACCACCTCGCCCGACCACCAGGCTGGCGCCAGCGCGCTGGCATCCTCCGCCGCCTTGATCATCAGCGCCGAGATGGCCCCGTATGCCTCTGTCCACGCCTGCTCGGCGGCTGGGGTGAAGGCAGGCCCGGCGAACGCCCGCAGCGTGGCGAGCAGCGCGTCCCCGACGGCCTCGTACATCGCCGGTTCCACACCGTACTTGCGGTGGTCCCGGCCCAGCTGAGCGAGGTAGGCGGCCATCTCCGCGGGGGTGGTCAGGCTCTCCACGATCCGGACCAGCGCCTGCACCAGCCGGTCCCGCTGATCGTTCATGGCCGGAGGGAACATGTCACGTAGCCGGGGGTGACAAGCGAACAGCCGGCCGTAGAAGAAGCCGGAGGCCTTGTCCCCGGCGCCCGCCACGATCGCGAACGTCTCCCGCACCGCCGCGACCGCCGAGTCGGGCAGGGCGGCGGCCGACGCCTCGCCGGGGGACGGCTCAGCCGGGGGCACCTCAGCCGGGGGCACCTCAGCGGACGCCTCGGCCGAAGACCCCTCAGCCGGGGGCACCTCAGCCGAAGACCCCTCACCCGCAGCCGCCGCAGCCGCAGACGCCGCACCCGCAGCCGCCGCAGCCGCAGACGCCGCAGCCGCAGGCACCCCAGCCGCAGACGCCCCAGCCGCAGGCACCCCAGCCGCAGGCACCCCAGCCGCAGGCGCCCCAGCCGCAGGCGCCCCAGCCGCAGGCACCCCAGCCGCAGACGCCCCAGCCGCAGGCACCCCAGCCGCAGGCACCCCAGCCGCAGGCACCCCAGCCGCAGGCACCCCAGCCGCAGGCACCCCAGCCGCAGGCACCCCAGCCGCAGACGCCCCAGCCGCAGGCACCCCAGCCGGAACGGCCTCGGCCCGGAGAGCCTCAGCCAGGACCGCTTCAGCCGGGAGGGGCGCGGCCAGCAGGGGCGCGGCCAGTGGGGCCGCGGCGGCAGAGGGCACAGCGGCAGGGAGGCTCGGGCCGACGGCCACTTCGCTGGCGTCCGCCGCGGCAAGCGCCGCAGCACGCGCCTGGGCGGCGAGTTCGTGCAACCTAGCCGGTCCAGTTGGCCCCGGCGACCAGGCGAGCAGGCTATCGCGGACCCTGGCCAGGACGTTCGTATCGCTCCGCCAGAACCGCAGGTGCCACCACGCTAGCGAGGCCTGGTCCTCCTCCGCCTGCCCCTCCTGGCTGCCATTGTCTTCAGTGCGCGGGGCCGGAACGTCGGCCTCCGCGGACGTAGCCGGAACGTTTTCCACCAAGCCGGGACGATCTGCCATCGGCATGCTCCCCCATCGGATACGACCAGAGTGGCTGTCAGCCCCGCATGTAAGTCGTGACCATCCGTAGCCGACCATATGCACAATAGCGACGACCTTGCCAATCCTTCGGCATTTTCGGTGCGTCAGCCAACGTCTACTGGGAGCGCCCCCTGCGCCAGCGGCTCAGGTCTTGTCGAGAAACTCGGCCCGCTGCGGGCCGAGCAGATCGCCGATCGCGGCGGAAAGCCCCTGGTGGCGGGCCAACTCCGGGTCCCCGGCCACGACGGCGGCGGCCTCCTCACGGGCCTTCCCGATCAGCTCTTCGTCGGCCAGCAGGCTGAGCAGCTTGAGGCTGGACCGGCGGCCGGCCTGCGCCGCGCCCAGCACGTCGCCCTCCCGGCGCTGCTCCAAGTCCAGGCGGGACAGGCTGAAGCCGTCGCCAGTCGCGGCGACCGCATCCAGCCGCTCGCGGGCCGGACTGCCCGGCTCGGTCTCGGTGACCAGCAGGCACAGGCCTTCGGCGGAGCCCCGGCCCACCCGGCCGCGCAGCTGGTGCAGCTGCGAGACCCCGAACCGGTCCGCGTCCATGACGACCATGACGGTCGCGTTCGGCACGTCGACGCCCACCTCGATGACCGTGGTGGCCACGAGCACGTCCACGTTCCCCTCGGTGAAGGCCCGCATGATGCGTTCCTTGTCGTCGGACGGCATCCGGCCGTGCAGGATGGCCACCCGCAGCCCGGCGAGCGGCCCCTGCTCGAGCATCGGGGCCACGTCGAGCACAGCCAGGGGCGGCCGGCGGCCCGCCAGGGCACCTGGCGCGCTGCCCGCCCCCGCGGACGCCCCGTCCGCGTCGTCCGGGCCTGGGGCGTCCGCGCCCGCCGGCTCATCATCCGGGTCACCGGGGCCGGTACCGCCGACCCGCGGGCACACCACGTAGGCCTGTCGACCCTGGCCCGCCTCCTCCCGGACACGTTCCCAGGCCCGCGCCAGGAAGCGGGGCCGGTCGGCTGCGGGCACGACGTGCGTGGCGATCGGCGAGCGCCCTGCCGGGAGCTCGCTGAGCGTCGACACCTCCAGGTCGCCGTAGACGGTCATGGCGACGGTACGAGGGATCGGCGTGGCCGTCATGACCAGGACGTGCGGCCGGCCGCCCGGCGCTTTCTCGCGCAGCGCGTCACGCTGCTCGACGCCGAACCGGTGCTGCTCGTCGATGACGATCAGTCCGAGGTCGGAGAACCGGACGTGCTCCTCGAGCAGCGCGTGCGTGCCGATCACGATGCCGGCGTCGCCGGTGAACACGTCGGTGAGCGCCGAACGCCGCGCGGCGACACCTTGTGACCCCGTCAGCAGCGCCACCCGGGTCGCGTGCTCGGCCCCGCCGAGCTGACCCGACTGCCCAAGGGGGCCGAGCATGGCGCTGATGGACCGGTAGTGCTGCTGTGCGAGCACCTCGGTCGGCGCTAGCAGGGCGGCCTGGCCCCCCGCGTCGACGACCTGAAGCATGGCCCGGACGGCGATCACCGTCTTGCCCGAGCCAACCTCGCCCTGGAGCAGCCGGTGCATGGGATAGGCGCAGGCCAGGTCGGCGGAGATCGTCTCACCGGCGGCGCGCTGGCCGTCGGTGAGGCGGAACGGCAGTCGCGCGTCGAACGCCTCGGCCAGGCCGCCCGGCACCCGGGGGCGGGGGGTGGCGGGCATCGCGGCGGCCGCGTGCCGGCGCTGGGCCAGCGCGGCCTGCAGCACGAACGCTTCGTCCCACTTCAGCCGCTCGCGGGCGGCGCGGTAGTCGTCTACGTTCAGCGGCCGGTGAATGGCCCGGATGGACTCGGCGAGGCCGCCGAGCCCGTAGCGTTCCCGTAGCTCGGGAGATAGCGGGTCCTCGCCGACGTCAAGCGTGTCCAGCACCGTCTGGACCGCCCTGGAGATCTGCCAGGACGCGATCTTGGCGCTGGCCGGGTAGACGGGGATCAGCTCGGTGGCATAGTCCGCCGCGATCTCGGCGGCGACGCCGGGCCCGCTCGTCTCGGGCAGCATCTCGCAGTCCGGATGGATAAGCTGCCGGCGGCCGCGAAACGAGGAGACCGTGCCCGCGAACAGGCCCACGGCCTCCGGGCGAAGTATCTTCTGGTGGAAATGGACCCGGTGGAAGAACGTCAGGGTGAGGCGGGCGGTGCCGTCGGTGACGGTCACCTCCAGTCGCTCGCCGCGCCGGTTACCGTTCGGCCGGCGCTGGGCCAGCGCGACCTTGGCCAGCACGGTGACGTGCTCCCCCTCGCGGAGCGACGACAGCTCGGTCAACTCGCCCCGGGTCGCGTACCGGCGCGGGTAATGGCGCAGCAGGTCCCCCGCCGTCTGCAGGCCGAACGCTTCGTTCAGCGCCTTGGCGGTCTTGGCGCCAAACACCCGGTCCAGCGGGTCACGCACGGTTGTCATAGGGGCAGGATAGAATCGAGCTCGGACAGAATAGTGCCGGGCGCTGGCTCGCGCACTGCTGGCCGCTGGCTCGCGCACTGCTGGCCGCTGGCTCGCGCACTGCTGGCCGCTGGCTCGCGCACTGCTGGCCGCTGGCTCGCGCACTGCTGGCCGCTGGCTCGCGCACTGCTGGCCGCTGGCTGGTACGCCGCTGATCAGCAGCAGCTGATCAGTACGCTGTTAGTTAGCACGGGCGGCTCGCGTCGGATATCCTTCGTGGGCTGCTCTTGGCGCGGTGTGCGCGGGCGGCACTCAAACCATCTTCGACTTTGGAGCAAACCCGTGGCTTCCGTCTGCGACGTATGCGGCAAGGGGCCGGGCTTCGGCAATAACATCTCGCACTCGCACCGCCGCACCCGCCGCCGCTGGAACCCGAACATTCAGACCGTCCGTGCCATGGTCGGTCGCACGCCTAAGCGCATGAACGTGTGCACTTCGTGCATCAAGGCCGGCAAGGTCGTCCGCTAGCGGCCTGCTCCTCGTGAACCCGGGCGTCACGCGCCCGGGTTCTTGGCGTATGCGGGCCGCTCAGCCCGCTGGCGCCGGGGCACCCGGCGGGCTACGCTGACCTCAGCATGTGGTTGCGCCTAGGGTTCCGGCCGCGGCCCGCTCAGGGACCGTGCGGCACACAATCAGGACCGTGGTGACTGGTCCGAGCGGCGCCACGGCGCGGCGGCTTCCGGGTCAGTCACTTACGACGACTTCGGGCCGGCGCTCCGACACCTGACGGGATAAAAGCCCTGAGGGCTCCTATCCGCATGTCCCGCATCCGCGGGACCGCCGCGAAGGAGCCTCCCCAGTGGGCTTTCTGGCTGACGCGCCGTTTGATCCGGCAGTCTCTTCCCCGGTACTGGCCGCCACGCTCGGCGCGGCCTGCGCACACGCCGCCTGGAACTCGATCGCGCACGCCATCCCGGACAAGGTGGCGGCGCTCACCCTGGTCAGCGCGGGCGGCTTCGCCTGCTCGGTGCCACTCGTCCTCATCGCGGCGCCGCCGGGCACCCGTTGCTGGGGCTACCTGGCCGTCTCGGCCATGCTGCACGTGGCCTACAGCGTGCTGCTGATGCTGTCCTACCGGCTGGGTGACTTCAGCCAGACATACCCACTGGCCCGGGGCACCTCGCCACTGGCGGTGATGCTGCTCGCGGCGGTCTTCGCCGGGGAACGGCCCGGGCCGGGGCAGTTCGCCGGCGTGGCGCTAATCTGCGTCGGCCTGGGCAGCCTGGTGCTGGCGGGCCGGGGCGCGGACGGGTTCGACCGCCGGGCCGTCCTCGCGGCGATCGCGACCGGGCTGACCATCGCCAGCTACACCACGGTGGACGGCCTCGGGGTGCGGCTGTCCGGCAGCGTGCTGGGGTACACCGGCTGGCTCATGATGACCCAGACCGCGGTGCTCCCGCTCGCGGCGCTGGCCTGGCAGCGGGGCCGGCTGCTGACCGCGCTGCGGCCCACGTGGCGCATCGGGCTGCTCGGCGGGGCGCTCAGCGTGCTCGCCTACGGCCTGGTGCTCTGGGCCCAGACCCGCGGGGCGCTGGCCACGGTCGCGGCGCTGCGCGAGTCCAGCATCATCCTGGCCGCGATCATCGGCAGAGTTTTCTTCCACGAGCGGTTCGGCCGGGTGCGGCTCGCCGCGGCGATCTGCGTGACCCTCGGGATCGTCACCCTGTACCTGGCTTAGGCCCCGTTTACCGGACCTGGGCCGGGCCACCCGCCGCGGGTCTGCCAGGCGTGGTCGACCGGGCCGATCCCGGCGCCGAGCGGGAAGCCGGCCCGGATCGCGCCGGTCACGTAGTCCCGTGCTCGCGTCACAGCCTCCGGTACCTCCGCCCCGAGGGCCAGGTAGGAGGCGATGGCCGAGGCCAGCGTGCACCCGGTGCCGTGGGTGTGCGGGGTGGCGATCCGCTCCCCGGCGTAGCGCCACGTCCGGGTCCCGTCGAAGAGCAGGTCGACCGGGTCACCGGCGAGGTGGCCGCCCTTGACCAGCACCCAGCGCGGGCCAAAGCCGGCGATGACCCTTGCCGCGTCCCGCATGCCGTCCTCATCGGTCACTTTGATACCGCTGAGCTGACTGGCCTCGTCCAGGTTCGGCGTGACGACGGCGGCCAGTGGCAGCAGTTCTGCGCGCATCGCGTCCCCCGCACCCGGCAGGAGCAGCGAGTGACCGTGCTTGGACACCGCTACTGGGTCGATGACCACCGGGACATCCGAGCCCGCGAGCACGTCCGCCACCGCGCTGACGATCGCGGCCGAGGCCAGCATCCCGGTCTTGATCGCCTGCACCGGGATATCCGACAGGATGGAGTCCAGCTGAGCCCGGACCGCCTCCGGCGGAAGGTCCCAGAAGTCCTGCACGCCGACCGAATTCTGCGCGGTGACGGCGGTGACCACGCTCATCCCGTGCACGCCCAGCGCCTGCATCGTCTTCAGGTCGGCCTGGATGCCCGCGCCGCCGCATGAGTCGGATCCCGCGATCGTCAGCACGCAGGGCGGTGTCACCGAGCCAGCCATGGGCCCAACCTTAACCGCTCAATGATCGGCGTCGGTTCCGTACATACTGCGGAAACCGACGCCGATCATAGGGAACGGAAGTGGTCCCAGCCGGGGGCGCCCGGGTGCGGCTGGCCGCCCACGAGCACGCCCCGGCCGTCACGGACCACGCCGATCACCGTCCAGCGGGTCGGCAGCACCACCCCGGGGGGGAACGTGCCCACCAGGGAGTGGTCCTCACCGCCGGTCAGCGCCCAGCTCAGGGCCTGCTCCCCCGGAGCGCTGCTGCCGGTCGCCTCAGCGGCGGCCGCCAGTTGGGTGAGCCCCATCGGCGCGCCAACCAGCGCACCCGGATGGACGTCGATGGCTACGCCGCTCGCGTCTGCGATGTGGCCGAGGTCGGCGAGCAGGCCGTCGCTGACGTCGATCATGGCGGTGGCGCCCAGCGCGGCCGCCTCGGGGCCAGCGTCATAGGGCGGCGCAGGCCGCAGATGCGCGGCGACGAGATGGGCCAGTGCTGGCTGCCCGGACCGAGGGCCGGGCTCTGTGCCGGGCTCTGTGCCGGGCTCTGTGCCAGGCTCTGTGCCGGACTCCGGCACCGTTTCCTGCGGGGGCTCTGAGCCAGGATCGGGCAGAGCCGCCCAGCCGGCCTGCAGCAGGGCCAGGCCCGCGGCGGACCGGCCCAGCGGACCGGCCGTCGCCAGCACATCACCAGGCCGGGCGCCCGAGCGGGTCACCGGCTCCCGGCCCTGCAGGTCACCCAGGCCGGTGACGGCGAGCAGCACGCTGCTGAACCGGGCCGTGTCCCCCCCGGCCACCGACGCCCCGGCCCGGGCCGCCTCGTCGGCGAGCCCTCCGGCCACCTCCAGGGCCCACGACGCGGGCAGGTCGGGTGGGGCAGCGAACGCGACGAGCAGCGCGGTCGCGGCGGCCCCCATGGCCGCGACGTCGGCCAGGCTGCGGACCGCGGCGCGGTGCCCGATGTCCGTTGGCCCGGCCCAGTCCCGGCGGAAGTGGCGCCCCTCCAGCAGGAAGTCCGTGGTCGCGACGACCCGGCCGTCCGGGGCGGCGAGCACCGCGGCGTCGTCCCCGATCCCGACGATCGTCCCAGGAGTCGGCCGCATCCTGGCTGCCATCTGCGCGATCAGGCCGAACTCACCCAGCTCGGCGATGCTGCGGTCACCTGCCTCGATGACGGCCTCCCGGCGCCGCGCCCGAAATCAGGGCTATCCGTCAGTTCAGGCGATCTCGACCTGTGAGGGGTCTTGGCCCTAAGGTACCGTGGCTTCTCCGGGCAATTTTCATCGTCGATTACTGTGCCCATGGAGGACGTCATGGTTCAGGCCTACATCCTGGTCCAGACGGAGGTCGGCAAGGCCGCCGAGGTCGCCAAGGAGATCGGCAAGATTCCCGGCGTGACCACGGCCGAGGACGTGACCGGCCCCTACGACGTCATCGTCAGGGCCGAAGCCGACAACGTCGATGGGCTAGGCCGCCTCGTGGCCGCCGGGATTCAGTCCGTCGAGGGCATCACCCGCACCTTGACGTGCCCCGTCGTCTACATCTAGTGCGGCATTAGCCCCTGACCGATCCGGCCTGCGGGGGCGGACGTCTTCCGCCCGGCCGTTCGGCCGTTCGGCCTTAGCCGGCGGCCCGCAGCAGCTCGGCCGCGAGCGCGGCCGTCCGCGGGCCCAGCCCGAGCCGCGCCGCGTCCCGCAGGTCTTCCGGTGTGTCCACGTCGCGGCGCAGTCCGGTGATGCCCGGCAGCAGCAGCTCGGCCGCGCCGCCCTCGGCGTGCCGCCGTCTGGACTCCAGCCCGAACTCCGGCTTGAAGCCCGCGCCCGGCGCCGCCGTGTACAGGGTCGTGCCCGAGCCCTGCAGGTCGGGCACGAAGGCCTCGGGCCAGGCCGCCGCGGTGCGCAGCGCCACGTCCAGCTCGCTAGCGCGAAGCGCGGGCAGATCAGCGGACAGCGCCGCCAGCGCCGATCCCGGCCAGAAGTCCAGCGCGCGGGCCGCCCCATAGCTGAGTGCCGCGTTGAGCCCCGCCCGCGGCTCGTCCGGGACCACCATGGCGCCCGCCGGGGCCAGCTCGGCCGTGGCGACCGGATCGTCAGTGACCACGAGCACCTGGTCCGCCGCCCGCGACGCGACCACGGCGTCGAGCGTGTCCGAGGCCATGGCCAGGGCCAGCTCGGCACGGCGCGGCCCGGCCAGGGGGGCGATCCGGGACTTGGCGCGAGCAAGTAGCTTGACGGGGATCACCACTGCCCACGGGAACGGGGCATCATCGAACATAGGCGTGATCCTGCCTCGACATTGAGCCCCCTCAACCTGGAGACTGACCTGATGAAGATCGGAAGCATCGCCCCATGAGTGCGTCGGAGCGAGGCTATTCACCCGGCTGGCGGCGTTTTTCCACTTTGGTGCTGCAACCGCTGCTGCACATCCTGATCAAGCAGAAGATGCAGGGCCGCGAAAACCTTCCCCGGGAGGGGGGCCTGATCCTGGCCCCCAACCATCTCTCGTACGCCGACTGGGGCACGGTGGCGCTGTTCAGCTACGAGGCGGGCCGTTACCCCACCTTTCTCATCAAATCCTCCATCTTCAACGTCAAGGGCGTCGGCCCCATCCTGCGTAAGCTCGGGCAGCTTCCGGTCTACCGTAATCGCGGTGACGCCGCGCTCGTGCTGCGGGACGCGGAACGCGCGCTTCGGTCCGGGGAATGCGTCGTCGTCTACCCGGAAGGCACGGCGTCGCGCGACCCGGAGCAGTGGCCCATGAAGGCCCGGACCGGTGTGGCCCGGCTCGCGCTGACCACCGGCGCGCCGGTGATCCCGATCGCGCACTGGGGCGCCCAGGACGTACTGCCCTACGGCAGCAGCCGGCCTCACCTGTGGCCGCGCAAGACGGTGCGAATGGTGGCCGGCCCGCCGGTGGACCTGTCGGCATTCCGCGACCAGCCGCTGAACTCGGCGACCCTGCGCGACGCCACCGCGGTCGTCATGACCGAGGTGACGGCGCTGCTGGCGGGGCTGCGTGGCGAAACACCACCCGCCGTCCCCTACGACCCCGCCGGACGCGGCCGGGCCGCGGCCCAGATCGGCCGGACGGAACCAGCCGCACCGGCCACGGACGGCGGGGTCGAGCCGGCGGACAGCCCGGCCGGTGAACCGGCGGAAAGCGGGGCGGACGGGCTGGACAATGGTGCAGCGGCCGACGGTCCAGTGGCCGACGGTCCAGTGGCCGACGGTCCAGTGGCGGGCGGGCTGGCCGAAGGGCCGACAGCGGACGGGCCGACAGCGGACGGGCCGACAGCGGAGGCCCGCCCGACGTGAAGGCCGCGATCATGGGGGCCGGCTCGTGGGGAACCACGTTCGGCCAAGTGCTCTGCGATGCCGGCACGCCGTCGGTGGTCTGCTGCCGCAGGCCGGAGCTCGCCCAGGCCATCAACGAACGGCATGAGAATCCTGACTACCTGCCCGGCATCACGCTGACACCGGAGCTGCGCGCGGCCGCCGACCCAGCCTACGCCCTCCGGGGCGCCGACCTCGTAATATTCGCGGTACCCGCACAGTTGCTGCGGGAGAACCTGCGGCACTGGGCGGCACTGGTCCCGGCGGACGCGCAGTTCGTCAGCCTGATCAAGGGGATCGAGCTCGACACGTGCAAGCGGATGAGCGAGGTCATCGCCGAGGTGCTTGACGTCCCGGACGGCCGGATCGGTGTCGTCTCCGGCCCGAACCTGTCCCGCGAGATCGCCCAGCGGCAGTACGCGGCGACCGTCGTGGCCTGCCCGGACGAGGCCGCGGCGGTCCGCTTGCAGCGGGCCTGCCACACCGGCTACTTCCGGCCGTACACGAACACCGACGTGACCGGCTGCGAGCTCGGCGGGGCGGTCAAGAACGTGATCGCCCTGGCCGTGGGGATGGCAGTGGCGATGCAGCTTGGCGACAACACGCGGGCCATGCTGATCACCCGCGGGCTGGCCGAGATGGCCCGGCTGGGCACCGTGCTCGGCGCGTCCCCGCAGACCTTCGCGGGCCTGGCCGGCCTGGGCGATCTGGTCGCGACCTGCGGCTCACCACTGTCACGGAACCGGACCTTCGGCGAGAAAGTGGGCCGCGGCCTGTCCGTCGCCGCGGCCTCCTCGATGGGCGGCCAGGTCGCCGAGGGAGTGAAATCGTCGGAGTCCGTGCTCGCCCTGGCCCGCAAGCACGGCGTCGAGATGCCCATCACCGAGGTGATGGCGGCGGTCATGCACGAGGGCCTGCCGGTCGCCGAGGCCGCGACCATGCTCGCGTCACGCTCGGCGAAACCGGAATGGTACGGGTCGTAGGCGGTGACCGCGCGTTGAGGCCGGGCCAGCCCGGCCCCGAGAGGTGACGTTGTGGACGTAGTGCGCAGGCAGCTGGGCGAGAACACCCGCGCGGTGCACCTGCCCCCGGCGCCCGTGCCCGAGCAGGAGCCGCTCGGCACACCCGTGTACCGGACGGCGGCCTTCGCCTTCCGGACGAGCGACGAGTACGCCTCGGTGCTGAACGACGAGCGGCCCGGCTACACCTACAGCCGGATCGACAACCCGACCGTGGACGCATTCGCCCGCGCCGTGGCCGCGCTGGAGGGCCCGAACCTGGCCAGCTGGCCCGCGGCGCAGGCCTTCGCGTCCGGCATGGCGGCGATCAGCGGGGTGTTCCTGACCTTCGCGCGGACCGGCGCGCACGTCGTCTCGGCGGCCGCCACCTACGGCGGGACCTACAGCTTCCTGCGCAACGTGGCCGGCCGTTTCGGGGTGGAAACCGACTTCGTCGACGTGACCGACCTGGACGCGGTCCGCGCGGCGATGCGGCGTACCACCCGCATCCTGTACGCGGAGACGATCGCCAACCCGACCACCGCGGTCGCCAACCTCCCGGCCCTGGCCGACATCGCGCACGAGACCGGGGCGCTGCTGGTGGTGGATTCCACCCTCGCGCCTCCGGTGGTGTGCCGACCGCTGGAGTACGGTGCCGACCTGGTGCTGCACTCGGCGACCAAGTATCTGGGCGGCCACTCCGACGTCACGGGCGGCGTGGTGACCGGCCGGGCGGGCCTGATCAGCCAGGTGCGGCAGGTCCGGGTGGACACCGGCGGCTCGCTCGCCCCGGACGACGCGTTCCTGCTCCGCCGGGGCTTGGAGACGCTGCCGGTCCGGGTCCGGCGGCAGTGCTCGACGGCGATGATGTTCGCCGCCACCGTCTCCCGGCATCCCTGCGTCCGCTCGATCGACTACCCGGGCCTGCCGCAGCATCCCGGGCACGCGGTGGCGCGGCGGCTGTTCGACGCGGGACCCGAGGGCGTGCGCTTCGGCGCGATTGTCACGGTCACGCCGCACGGCGGCCGGGCGGCGGGAATGGCGTTCGCCGACCGGCTGCAGATCGCGCAGATCGCCACCTCGCTGGGCGGCACCCACACCAAGGTCAGCCACGCGGCGTCGACCACGCACCGCCAGCTGGATTCCCGTGCGCTGCATAGTGCGGGCATCGACCCGGGCGCGGTACGGTTCTCCATTGGACTCGAGGACGCCGAGGACCTCATCTCCGATGCCTACGTGGCGTTGGACTCCCTGGGCCGGCCCTGACGGCTAGGCCGGCAGGCCGGCCGCTCGCGGGTCGGTGATCAGCGCGCAGGATGCGAGCGGAGGAAAAGCGTGGACGAGCACAGCGTGGACCGGCCCAGCACGGACGGACAGGGCACGGACGGGCCGGGCACGGACGGGCCGGGCACGGACGGGCCGGGCACGGACGGACAGGGCACGGACGGACAGGGCACGGACGGGCCGGGCGCGGACGGGCAGCATGCCGGCGGGCAGCGCCGCATCCGGGTCGCGGTGGTCTTCGGCGGCCGGAGCTCGGAGCACGCGATCTCCTGCGCGAGCGCCGCGCACGTACTGCCCGCCCTCGATCCGGCCCGGTATGACGTGGTGCCGATCGGCATCGCGCGGGACGGCCGCTGGCTGCAGGTCTCCGGTGACCCGGAACGGCTTGCGATCGGCGCCAGTGGCGAGCTGCCGTCGGTGGACGCGCTCGCCACGCCCGGCGCGGAGATCGCGGCGCGGCCGGGCAGCGGCCCGGGCAGCCTGACCGTGCTGAGCCCCGGGGACGTCCCCCGCGATCTGGGGACGGTGGATGTCGTGCTGCCCTTGCTGCATGGCGCCTACGGGGAGGACGGCACGATCCAGGGGCTGCTGGAGATGACCGGCGCACGCTACTGCGGGGCCGGCGTCTTCGCCAGTGCGGCCGGCATGGACAAGGAGTACATGAAGCTGATCTTCGCCGCGCACGGCCTGCCCATCGGGCCATACGTGGTGGTGCGGGACCGCGACTGGGCCGTGGCCGCCGTGGGCGGCCAGGCGGGCCCGGTGGCCGCAGCGGCCGACCTGGAACGAAAGCGGGTCCTGGATGACATCAGCGAACTCGGCTGGCCGGTGTTCGTCAAGCCGGCCCGGGGCGGTTCGAGTGTGGGCACGTCCAAGGCACACGACGCTGCCGAACTCGAGCAGGCCATCGAGGCGGCCCGGGAACACGACCCCAAGGTCCTGGTCGAGGCCGCGATCGACGGCCCGGAGATCGAGTGCGCCGTGCTGGAGGGCACCGGCGGCGGGCTGCCCGACGCCAGCCTGCCGGGCCAGGTCATGGTGGGCGGCGGCGCGGACTTCTACGACTTCGAGGCCAAGTACCTCGTCGGCGAGACCCACATGATCGTCCCGGCGCCCATCCCCGAACCGGCGATCGCCGAGATCAGGCGGCTGGCCGCGCTGGCCTTCGACGCGATCTCCGCTGAGGGCCTGGCCCGGGTGGACTTCTTCTACACCCCCGACGGCCAGGTCCTGGTCAACGAGATCAACACGATGCCCGGGATGACGCCCGCTTCCGGCTTCCCCAAGATGTGGGCCGCTACCGGACTGCCGCTGCCGCAGCTGATGGACCGGATCATTGAGACAGCCCTGCACAAGCGCCCAGGATTGCGTTAGCCGTGCCGGCCCGGGGGGCTGTGCTGGCCCGGGGGGCGACCCCCCGGAACCCCCCGCAGGCGCTTCACGCCCCGCGGTGGTACTTCGCCGACAGTCCTGGCCCGGGGGGCGACCCCCCGGAACCCCCCGGATGCGCTCCGCGCCCGCGCGGCGGTACTTCGCCGACACACCGGCCGCTCACCGGGCACAAGGCCCGGTTCGTTAGGCCGGTAACGAGCGCCTCGCCGTGACCCGCGGTGGTGCCTCGCCGACAGTACCGGCCGTTCACCCGAGCCTTCGGCCCGGGATCGCTGGGCCGGTTGGGGGCGCCTCGCCGTGACCCGCGGTGGTTCTCGCCGTAACCTGCGTGGTTTTGTTCGGCCCAGCTCGCGTGGGCACGGGCGGACTCCTGCCGCCCGTGCCGCACTGAGACCGGGTGCGGCGAGGTTACTTCTTCTCGCCGTTGACGAGCGCCTTGAAGTCCGCGCCAGGGCGGAACTTCGGCACCGAGGACTCGGGCACCTGGATGGTCGCCCCGGTGGCGGGGTTGCGCGCGGTACGCGCCGGACGCTCGCTCTTCTCGAAGACACCGAAACCGGTGATCGCGACCTTGTCGCCCTTTGCCACCGCCTCCTGGATCGTGTCCAGGACGGCGTTCACGGCCTCGGTAGCGGACTTCTTGTCCCCCAGCCGACCCGAGATCGCGTCAATCAGATCACGCTTGTTCATAATCTCACTCCTGCGGTTCCCCCACGGGAGGTCGCCCGCACGATGCACCCGAAAGCGCGCGACCTCTGACCAGCCCGAAAGTAGGCGATCCAGCGCCGATTCACAATAACCATCGCCAAGATTGCCTGGCGTGTCGGGGCGTCGACCGGCCACAATCGCGGTCCGCCGGAGGATAGACCACTCTTCTGATGCGCTAACCGGCCGTAACGGGCACACAACTGCCGATAATTTCGGTCAGTTTCCGGAGCCGGACGTAATGGCCGGATCCGCCTAGTTCCCTCTATTACGTAGCGTAACTGCCTTATCGGTCTTTGCTGGCAGTGGACTTAGGCCGTAACCGGCAGCCAGGCCGGACGGTGCTGCTCGAAGCGGGTAACGTCGTCCGCGTACCGCAGGCTCAGCCCGATGTCGTCCAGGCCTTCCATGAGCCGCCACCGGGTGTAGTCATCGATCTCGAACGGGGCCCTGATGGGCGCCGCGGCGTGACGAACCTCACGAGCCTCAAGATCCACAATTACCTCAGAAGCGGGGTCCGCCTCGGCTGCGTCCTGCAGCGCGGCGACCGTTTCTTCGGGCAGCAAGACCGGCAGCAGCCCGGCCTTGGTTGCGTTGCTGCGGAAGATGTCACCGAAGCGGGGCGCGATGACGACGCGGAAACCGTAGTCGACGAGCGCCCACACCGCGTGCTCTCGCGAGGACCCGATGCCGAAGTCAGTCCCGGCCACGAGGACGGTGGCGCCATCGTAGGCGGGCTGATTGAGCACGAACGAAGGATCCTCGCGCCACGCGGCGAACAGCCCGTCGCCGAACCCGACGCGGCTGACCCGCTTGAGGTACTCGGCCGGGATGATCTGGTCGGTGTCGACGTTGCTCCGCCGCAGCGGCAGCACACGCCCAGAATGCGAGATGAAGGGCTCCATGATCTGTTCTCCTTGCTGCCCGTGTGCGGGGCCGTCAGAGCTGGGCGGGGGCGGCCAGGCGGCCGGTGACGGCGGTCGCGGCGGCCACCTGGGGAGAGACCAGATGGGTGCGGCCGCCCTTGCCCTGCCGTCCCTCGAAGTTCCGGTTGGACGTGGAGGCGCTGCGCTCGCCCGGCGACAGCTTGTCCGGGTTCATGGCCAGGCACATCGAGCAGCCGGCCGCGCGCCACTCCGCTCCGGCGGCGGTAAACACCTCGTCCAGGCCCTCCTGCTCAGCCTGGGCGCGGACGGCCATCGAGCCAGGTACGACGAGCATCCGGACCTGCTCACTGATCTGGCGGCCGCGCAGCACCTCGGCCGCCGCCCGCAGGTCCTCGATCCGGCCGTTGGTGCACGAGCCGACGAAGACCGTGTCCACCGCGATGTCGGTGAGCGCGGTGCCCGGGGCCAGATCCATGTACCGCAGCGACCGCTCGGCGGCGGCGCGCTCGCCCGGGTCGGCCATGGCCGCCGGGTCCGGCACCGACGACGCGAGCGGGGCGGCCTGCGCCGGGTTGGTCCCCCAGGTCACGTACGGCGTGAGCTGGGTGGCGTCCAGCGTGACGTCGTGGTCGAAGGTCGCGTCCGGGTCGGTAGGCAGCGAGCGCCAGTACTCCAGCGCCGCCTCCCACTCGGCGCCCTGCGGCGCGTGCGGCTTGTCCTGCAGGTAGGCGAAGGTGGTCTCGTCCGGCGCCACCAGTCCGGCCCGCGCGCCCGCCTCGATCGACATGTTGCAGACGGTGAGCCGGCCCTCCATGGACAGGCTGCGCACGGCCTCGCCGCGGTACTCGACAATGTAGCCCTGGCCGCCGCCGGTGCCGATCTTGGCGATGATCGCCAGGATGAGGTCCTTCGCGGTCACCCCGGAGGGCAGCTGCCCGTTGACGGTGACGGCCATGGTCTTGGGCCGGATCTGCGGCAGCGTCTGGGTGGCCAGCACGTGCTCCACCTCGCTGGTGCCGATGCCGAAGGCAAGCGCGCCCATCGCGCCGTGCGTGCTGGTGTGCGAGTCACCGCAGACGATCGTCATACCGGGCTGGGTGAGTCCCAGTTGCGGGCCGATCACGTGCACGATGCCCTGGCCGGCGTCCCCCATCGGGTGCAGCCGGATGCCGAACTCGGCGCAGTTCTTGCGCAGCGCCTCGACCTGGGTGCGTGACACCGGGTCGGTGACCGGGCTGAACGGCCCGTCCAGCGGTACCCCGGGCCCGGTGATCCCGGTGGTCGGGACGTTGTGGTCCTCGGTCGCGATCGTCAGATCGGGGCGGCGCACCGTACGGTCAGCCATCCTGAGCCCGTCGAACGCCTGCGGGCTTGTCACCTCGTGCACCAGGTGCAGGTCGATGTAGAGCAGGTCGGGCTCGCCCTCGGCGCTGCGCACCAGGTGGGCATCCCAGATTTTCTCAGCCAGCGTCCGGCCCATCGCGCCCTCTCCTTCTCCGGCCCTCAGGTCGCTGGAGGCCGTTCCTCATCGGGAATTCAGTTCCCGATCAGGAACCAGCCGGCACCCCTCGGGCCTATCCGGTTGCATCTCGAATAGCGAGACGGCAATATCAAGACATGAACAACTCTAGCGGAGTCGGCGTACTGGACAAGGCCGTTTCCGTGCTGAGCGCCATAGAGACCGGCCCCGCTTCGCTCGCCCAGCTCGTCAGCGCGACGGGCCTGGCGCGGCCTACCGCGCACCGGATCGCCGTCGCGCTGGAGCATCACCGGTTCGTGGCCCGGGACGCCCAGGGCCGCTTCGTCCTGGGGCCCCGGATCGCCGAGCTGGCCGCGGCCGCGGGCGAGGACCGGCTGCTGTCGGTGTCCCAGCCGATCCTCGGCTACCTGCGCGACGTGACCGGCGAGAGCGCCCAGCTGTACCGCAGGCAGGCGGACGCGCGGATCTGCGTCGCCGCCGCCGAACGGGCCAGCGGCCTGCGCGACACCGTGCCCGTCGGCATGGCCCTGCCGATGACCGCCGGGTCGGCCGCCCAGGTGCTGCTCGCCTGGGAGGACCCGGAGCGTATGCACCGGGGCCTGCGCGGCGCCAAGTTCGGCGCGTCGATGCTGGCCCAGGTCCGGCGGCGCGGCTGGGCGGCCAGCGTGGCCGAGCGCGAGCCGGGCGTCGCCTCGGTATCCGCCCCGATCCGCGGGGCTGGCGGCCGGATCGTCGCCGCCGTATCGGTGTCCGGGCCGATCGAGCGGCTGACCCGCTCTCCCGGGCGGCTGCACGCGACCGCCGTGATCGGTGCGGGTGACAAGATCAGTGAACTGATCGCCGAGGGCTGACCCCTGGCATTGGTCCCTGTGTCGTAGGACACACGGCACCTTTTCGCCGCTGACCGCCTGTCATATGGTCACATCTAGTGGGCCGGCGGGCGCGGAGGAAACCCCGGGAACGGCGGTGCAACCGGGACGTCCCGCCGGATCCGAACATTGGCATACGGTCGCGACTCAGGAGCTGGCCCGGCCATACGGAGCGAGGTTCCGCATGAAGGTAGCTGTCATCAAGGAGAACGCGCCGGATGAGCGCCGGGTCGCCCTGGTGCCGGAGACGGTGCCAAAGCTGATCGCGGCCGGAGCCGAGGTGATCGTAGAAAACGGCGCTGGTGCGGCGGCCTGGTTCCCGGACAGCGCCTACGCGAAGGCGGGGGCGGTCATCTGCAGCGCTGCCGAGCTGTACGCCAAGGCCGACGTCATCCTCACCGTTACCCGGCCTGGCCCGGAAGCCGTGAGCCAGCTGCGAGCCGGGCAGGCTGTGTTCGGGATGCTGTCCACGTTGACCAACCCGGAACGGGCGCGTGAGCTGGCGGAGCAGGGCGTCACCGCGGTCAGCCTGGACGGGCTGCCCCGTACCCTGTCCCGAGCGCAGCCGATGGACGCGCTCAGCTCCCAAGCCAACGTCGCGGGGTACAAGGCGGTACTGGTCGCCGCCAACGCGTTCGGCCGGTTCTTCCCCATGCTCATCACCGCAGCCGGGACCGCCCGCCCCGCCAAGCTGCTCGTCCTCGGGGCGGGCGTGGCCGGGCTGCAGGCCATCGGGACCGCGCGCCGGCTGGGCGCGGTGGTCAGCGGGTACGACGTGCGCCCGGCCGCCGCGGGCGAAGTGCAGTCCATGGGCGGGACGTTCATCGAGCTGACGTCGGTCGGGGCGGCCGCCGGAGAGGGCGGGTACGCACGCGCGCTGACGGAAGAGGAGCGCGCCGCCCAGCAGAAAGAGCTGGCCGGGCACATCGCCCGCCACGACGTCGTCATCACCACGGCTCAGGTACCGGGGCGGCGCCCGCCGCTGCTGGTCACCGAGGACGCGCTAGCGGCCATGGCGCCCGGTTCGGTCATCGTCGACATGGGCTCCAGTGCGCTGGGCGGCAACGTCGCCGGATCGGTTCCCGGGGAGACGGTCGTCACCGACGTGGGCGTCACCATTATCGGCGCCGACAATCTGCCGGCCTCGGTGCCGTCAGCCGCCTCGGCCGCGTACTCCCGGAACATCTCGGCCGTGCTGCTGTCCATGGTGAAAGACGGTGCGCTGGCCGTGGACCTGGACGACGAGATCCAGGCGGGCGTGGTCATCACGTACGACGGTAAGGTCGTCCAGCCAGCCACCGCGGCTCTGCTGGAACCCGCAAACGACGGAGGACGCTGATGTCGACGGCACTGGTCACTGACCTGGCCATCTTCGTGCTGGCCCTGCTGGTCGGCGTCGAGGTGATCGGGAAGGTTCCTGCGACCCTGCATACGCCGCTGATGTCGGCGGCCAACTCCATCCACGGCATCATCCTGGCCGGTGCGATGCTCATCGGCGTGACCGCCGGGGGCGTGGTCGGCTACCTGCTGGCGTTCGTCGCCTCGCTCTTCGCGGCGGCCAACGTCGTCGGCGGGTACGTCGTGACCGGCCGCATGCTGAAGATGTTCCGGCGGAAGGCCCCCGAGCCCGTCCCCGCTGCCCCGGCCAAGGTCGCGGTCGCGGCCGCAGCCGGAGCGCCCAGCGACACAGGAAACGGCAGGAAGCCGTCATGACGAGCTTCCAGGCCGTCATCCAGCTCGTCTACGTCATCGCCGCGGCGTGCTTCGTCATCGGCCTGCACCTGATGAACTCCCCGGCCACGGCACGGCGGGGCAACCAGGTGTCCACGGTCGGCATGGTGATCGCGATCGCCGCGACGCTGGTCCTGCTGATCCACTACGGCACGGTGAAGCCGATCGGCTGGATCGCGCTGGGCGCCGGCACCCTGATCGGCGCGGGCATCGGCCTGTACTCGGCGCGCACCATAAAGATGACTGCCATGCCGCAGCTGGTGTCCATGTTCAACGCGGTCGGCGGCGGCGCCGCCACTCTCGTGGGCGTTTACGACTACCTCCACACCGAGAACCTGCCGGGCGGGGTACTCGGCACCACCACGGTGGCGACGCTGCTCGACGTGATCATCGGTTGCGTGACCTTCTCCGGCTCGCTCATCGCAGCAGGCAAGCTGCAGGGCGTGATCGGCGGGCAGCCGATCGTCTTCCGCGGCAGCCGCCTGGTCAACATCGTCCTGGGCGTGGTCCTTCTCGGCACGGCGGTATTCATGCTCACCACCGCCAGCCAGCTCGCCCTGCTGGTAATCGCCCTGGCCGCGCTGGCGTTCGGTGTGCTGATGGTGCTGCCGATCGGCGGGGCGGACATGCCGGTCGTCATCTCGCTGCTGAACGCGTTCACCGGCACCGCAGTCGCCATGGCCGGCATCGTCATCAACAACTGGGCCCTGATCGTGGCCGGTGCCCTGGTCGGCGCCTCCGGCGGGATCCTCACCAAGCTGATGGCGGACGCGATGAACCGGTCGATCCCCAACATCATCATCGGCGGGTTCGGCACCGGTGACAGCGCCGCTGTCCTGGCGGGACCAGGCGGGGATGCTCAGGTCAAGTCGATCCAGGCCGACGACGCGGCCATCCAGCTGGCCTACGCCAGCAAGGTGATCATCGTCCCCGGGTACGGCCTGGCCGCCGCGCAGGCCCAGCATGCGGTGGCGGAGCTGGCCAGCGTGCTGGAGGAGCACGGCGTCGAGGTGAGCTACGCGATCCACCCCGTCGCGGGCCGGATGCCCGGGCACATGAACGTGCTGCTGGCCGAGGCGAACGTGCCGTACCCGCAGCTCGTCGAGATGGACGAGATCAACCCGGAGTTTCCGCGCACGGACGTGGCGTTGGTCATCGGGGCCAATGACGTCACCAACCCCGCCGCCCGGCGGCCCGGCTCGGCCATCTCCGGGATGCCCATCCTCGACGTGGACAAGGCCAAGAGCATCATCGTGGTCAAGCGCTCCATGGGCCACGGTTATGCGGGCATCGAAAACGAGCTGTACTTCGACCCCAAGACCAACATGTACTTCGCCGACGCCAAAACCGCCCTGGCCCAGATGACGGCCGCGGTCAAGACGCTGGTTGCCTAGGGGACTGTGCTGTGCTGGCCCGGGGGGCGACCCCCCGGAACCCCCCGCTGCGCTGTGCTGGCCCGGGGGGCGACCCCCCGGAACCCCCCGCTGCGCTTCGCGCCCGCGCGGTGGTACTTCGCCGACACACCGGCCGCTCACCGGGCCTGAAGGCCCGGTTCGCGGCCGGTCACTAACGCCTCGCCGTGACCTGCTGCGGTTCTCGCCGATAGCACCCG
>Ga0302235_10000544_pt1 | contig 29783 bp, 24 predicted proteins | sample II_Palsa_N3_3_FD_193577 | JGI IMG/M metagenome (GOLD analysis project Ga0302235, IMG submission 193577) | Peat permafrost microbial communities from Stordalen Mire near Abisko, Sweden - II_Palsa_N3_3 | ecosystem: Environmental > Terrestrial > Soil > Palsa > Peat permafrost | place: Sweden...
GCGCAGGTCCTTGTGCGGGAAGTCCAGGATGACCTGGTCGTTGGTGTAGGCGTGGATCGTGGTCATCAGGCCCTTGACGATCCCGAAGTTGTCGAGCAGCACCTTGGCCATCGGCGCGACGCAGTTCGTCGTGCAGGACGCGTTGGACAGGACGTTGTGCGTCGCGGGGTCGTAGGCGTCATCGTTGACCCCCATCACGATCGTGATGTCCTCTTCCTTGGCCGGGGCGGAGATGATGACCTTCTTGGCGCCCGCCGCCAGGTGCGCGCCCGCCGTCGGGCCGGTGGTGAACCGGCCGGTGGACTCGATCACGATGTCCACGCCGAGGTCGCGCCAGGGCAGCTTGGCCGGGTCGCGTTCGGCGAGGATCTTGATCTGCTTCTCGCCGACGGCGATGGTGTCACCGGACACCGACACCTCGGCCGCCAAGGTGCCGAGCACGGTGTCGTACTTCAGCAGATGCGCCATCGTGGCGATGTCGCCCAGGTCGTTCGCCGCCACGATCTCGATGCCGCGGTCGCCGTCTGCGGCGTTGGCCGCCCGCCAGAAGTTACGGCCGATGCGGCCGAAGCCGTTGATTCCCACGCGAATAGTCACAGTACTAAATCTCCTCGTCGATCCCCGTGCTCGTCAGCGCTCCGAGACTATCGGACGCCGTCTCCTTCGACAGCCAGAAGGCGGCGCCAAGCCTGCGCACGCGGAACCGGTCAGGGCCCTGTCCCAGGCAGGCAGGCACAGTCTCCTCATATGGTCTAGACCATAGCAAAAAAGAAAATTCTTTGATCCGAACGGCCCCGGTGCCTGCCCACGGCCATCGTTCAGCGTGCCTGCCGATCGGCTCGGCGTACCTGTCGATCCGCGCCGCGCGGATTCGTGTAGCTGGTGACAGGCATCGCCGGATTGATCCGGCGTAGCGTCTAGCGAGGGAAGAGGGGTTGTCCGAGATGAAGCAGTACCTGCTCAGCATCTATCAACCGGACGGGGATACGCCACCGCCGGAGGTCCTCGAGCCGATCATGCGGGATGTCACCGCGGTAGACGAGGACATGCGGGCGGCAGGCGCCTGGGTGTTCAATGCCGGGCTGTACCCGCCGGAGACGGCCACGGTGGTCCGGGCCTCGGACGGCGGGATGCTCGTCACCGACGGGCCGTTCGCCGAGGGCAAGGAGCACATCGGCGGCTTTTGGATCATCAGGGCGCCCGATCTGGACGCCGCGCTCGGCTGGGCCCGCAGGGCCACCGAGGCATGCCGGCTGCCGGTCGAGGTGCGGCCCATGGTGGACCTGGCCGAGGACTGAAGTGCGGCCCATGGCGGACCTGGCGGGGGGCTGAGGTGCGGCCCATGGCAGATCTGGCCGGCATCGAGGGTGTCTTCCGCGCGGAATACGGCCGTGCGGTAGCCGTCCTGACCCGTGTCTTCGGCGATATCGACGTCGCCGAGGACGCGGTGCAGGACGCGTTCGCCGAGGCGGTCAGGCGCTGGCCGCGGGCCGGCCTGCCGCCCAGCCCAGCCGGGTGGATCATCACGACCGCGCGCAACCGGGCCATCGACCGGCTGCGCCGCGAGGCGGCCCGCGCCGACAAGCACGCACAGGCCGCGCTGCTGCACGCTCGCGAGCAACCTCTCCAGGAGGGTCCGGTGCGCGATGACCGGCTTCGGCTCATCTTCACCTGCTGCCACCCGGCGCTGGCGACCGCCGCCCAGGTCGCTCTCACGTTGCGGCTGCTCGGCGGGCTCAGCACCGCGGAAATCGCGCACGCGTTCCTGGTGCCCGAACCGACCATGGCCCAGCGGCTCGTCCGGGCCAAGGCCAAGATCAGGGACGCGGGCATCCCTTACCGAATCCCGGCGGAGGCTGATCTGCCCGGCCGGCTGGCGGCCGTGCTCGCGGTCGTGTACCTGATCTTCAACGAGGGCTACACCGCGAGCTCGGGTGAGGCGCTGACCCGGGCCGATCTGTGCGCCGAGGCGATCCGGCTCGGACGGCTGCTCGCCCAGCTCATGCCGGACGAGCCCGAAGTCACGGGCCTGCTCGCGCTGATGCTGCTCACCGAGTCACGGCGTCCGGCTCGAACGGGGCGCGATGGCGCTCTGGTGCTGCTCGCCGACCAGGACCGCAGCCACTGGGACCGGACGCTCATCGCCGAGGGCCGGGCCCTCGTCCGCCGCTGCCTGCGGCGTGACCAGCCCGGCCCGTACCAGATCCAGGCCGCGATCAGCGCCGTGCACAGCGACGCCCCCGTCGCGGCCGCCACGGACTGGGACCAGATCCTGGCCCTGTACGACCAGCTGCTCACGGTCGCCCCGAGCCCGGTAGTCGCGCTGAACCGCGCGGTAGCGGTCGCCGAGGTCCAGGGCCCGGCCGCGGCGCTGACGATCGTGGAACGCCTCGAGTTCGGCGGGTATTACCTGTTCCACGCCATCCGCGCCGACCTGCTCCGCCGCCTGGGCCGTGACGCCGACGCGGCTCTGGCATACCAGGCCGCCATCGCCGGAACCACCAACGCGGCTGAACTGGCCCACCTAGCCGCCGCGAAGCATCGGGTTGACCACGAAGCATCGGGTTGACCGCGCAGCATCGGGTTGACCGCGAAGCGCCCAGGTGCCGCGACGCAGGAGAAGCTGACAGCCGCGGCCGGCGAGACCGGCTAGACCCAGCTCATGCGGCCGGCTGGGCTTTGCCGTGTTCGCGATCGGCTTCCTGGCCAGCGAGTTCGGGCTGACCACCCGCTCCTTCCTGGCCTGGCCGCCGCCGCGATCGGCTACCTCTGCCGAGAACGCTGAGCCTCCGACTTCATGATCGCGACGACTTTGACCCCCGGGAGAGGCTGTCGCGAGGCCGCGCATTTAGCGGTCAACGCAGCCGGCCTACCTTCGCATATACGGACATAAGTGGCAAAAACCACGAAGTGCCTCCAGTTACCGTGGTGGATCCGGGTTCCGCGGCGGATCCAGTGCATTCCCGTGCACCCGATCAACCGCCAAGCCCGCATCCACCGCGAAAACCTGCGACTGAACATTGAGGTTCGTGACACCCGGGACACAGATGGCCCCTGGGGCACGTGGGAAGCGGGCGGAGGGTGACAAGGGCTAGGGAAGGGCTGGGTGACAACGGCTAGGGAAGGGCTGAGTGAGAAGGGCTCGGGAGCGGGCGGGCGCGAGGGGCCGGGAAGAGCCGGGCGGGGGCGACGAGTTAGAGCATGTCGACGGTGAGGAAGGCCTCGGTGCTCGGGATGCCTTGCTCGCCGGCGCGGCGGTCGGCCATAGCCAGCAGGCGGCGGATGCGGCCGGCGATCGCGTCCTTGGTCAGCGGCGGGTCGGCGAGCTGACCCAGTTCTTCCAGGCTGGCCTGCCGATGAGCCATCCTCAGCTTGCCCGCCATGGTCAGGTGCTCAGGCGCGTCCTGGCCCAGGATCTCCAGCGCGCGCTCCACCCGGGCGCCCGCCGCCACCGCGGCGCGGGCGCTGCGGCGCAGGTTCGCGTCGTCGAAGTTCGCCAGCCGGTTGGCGGTGGCCCTGACTTCGCGGCGCATCCGCCGTTCCTCCCAGGCCATCACGGCCGAGTGTGCGCCGAGCCTGGTCAGCATGGCGCTGATCGCCTCGCCGTCCCGGATCACGACCCGGTCCACGCCGCGCACATCCCGCGCCTTGGCGTGCACCTTCAGCCTCCGCGCGGCGCCGACCAGCGCGAGCGCCGCCTCAGAGCCCGGGCAGGTGATCTCCAGGGCCATCGACCGGCCCGGTTCGGTCAGTGATCCGTGGGCCAGGAACGCGCCGCGCCAGGCCGCCTCGCAGTCACAGGCGGAACCGGACACGACCTGCCTGGGGAGGCCGCGCACCGGGCGGCCGAAACTATCGATCAGCCCGGTCTGGCGGGCCAGGCTCTCCCCGGCTCGCCCCTTACTCACCCGTACCAGGTAGCGGTTCCCCTTCCGCAGGCCGCTCGGCGCGACCACGAGGAACTCGGCCGGGTGCCCGAACACCTCGGTGATGGCGGCCCGCAGCCGCCTGGCCACCGCTCCGGTGTCCAGCTCCGCCTCGATCACCACCCGGCCCTCGGCCAGATGCAGGCCGCCGGCGAATCTGAGCAGCGTGGATACCTCTGCCTGACGGCAGCACGGCTTCAGCACCGGGACCCGGCTCAGTTCGTCCTTCACCACGCCGGTCATCGCCATTCGCGTCGCTCCCCCCACGTTTGCTTGGCTACCTGTCCCGGTCGCCGGACTCCCGGAGCGTCCAGGTTCCCCCCGCCATGCCGCGCCGGGGGGACGAAGCCTTCAGACCCCCGGAACCTTGCGAAAATCTCCGCGTACGTCTCAGCCAGCAGCCTCGGATCATGACGGGGCGTGCCATCCGCCGAGGCCACGTCGGCCCGCTCAAGCCGGGCGCCGAGCACGGCCGCCGCCCTCTCCAAGTCGGCCAGGTTGCCGGTGTCCGAAGCCTTGCTATCGGCCAGGACCACATCCACGGTAAGCGCCGGCGCGTGTCCGGCGAGCACTTCCAGGTGCTTGTGCGGAGAAAATCCGTCCGTCTCACCCGGCTGCGGCACCAGGTTGAGGACGAGCAGCCGCCGGGCCGTGGTGACATGAAGCGCGGCCGCGAGCTCGGGCACCAGCAGGTGCGGCAGCACGCTGGTGAACCATGACCCGGGACCGAACACGACCCAGTCCGCGTCGAGCACGGCCCGCACCGCCTCGGGCACCGCGGGCGGGTCGGCGGGCAGCAGCGTGATGGAGCGGACCTGCCCCGGCGTGGTGGCGCACTCCTGCTGCCCCCTGATCGTGGTGATCTCGTCCGGCTTGTCCGGGTCGGCCCCGATCACCTCCGCGACGATGTCGAGCGGCACCGCAGCCATCGGCAGGACCCGGCCACCGGTGCCGAGCAGCCGGCCTACCCAGTCCAGGCCCGCGACAGTGTCGCCGAGGAGGTCCCAGAGCGCGACGATGAGCAGGTTTCCGACGGCGTGGCCGGCCAGATCGCAGTCCCCTCCGAACCGGTGCTGCACCACCTTGCTCCAGGTGGTGCCCCACTCGTCGTCCCCGCACAGCGCGGCCAGCGCCATCCGCAGATCGCCGGGGGGCAGTACGCCGAAATCACGGCGCAGCCTGCCGCTCGACCCGCCGTCGTCCGCGACGGTCACGATCGCGGTGAGATCATCAGCCACTCTGCGCAGGGCCCGCAACGAGGTCGCCAGCCCGTGGCCGCCGCCGAGTGCCACTGCCCTCAGGCCAGTCACCAGATGCTCACTCCCGACCTAGGTCCCTGTGCACGACCTGCACCGTCCCGATCCCAGCCGCCTCCGCGACGCGCGCCGCCAGCTGGTCGGCAATAGCCACGCTGCGATGCTTGCCGCCGGTGCAGCCCACCGCGAGAGTCACGAACCGTTTGCCCTCGCGCTCATAGCCGGGCAGCACCACCCGCAGCAACTCAGTGTAATGATGAAGAAACTGTTCGGCACCGGGCTGAGAAAGAACATAGTCGCGCACCGGCGCGTCCTGTCCCGTCATCGGGGCAAGTTCGGCGATCCAGTGCGGATTCGGGAGGAACCGGCAGTCGGCGACCAGGTCGGCGTCGACCGGAAGGCCGTACTTGTAACCGAACGAGACGATGGACAGGCGCAGGCCCGTCGCCGTGCCGCCGCCGAAAAAGTTCCGCATCCGGGCGCGTAGCTCGTGCACGTTGAGCCGCGAGGTGTCGACCAGGAGATCGGCGTCGCCGCGCACCTCGCGCACCAGCTCGCGTTCGGCCGCAATCCCGTCGGTGACCCGGCCGGAGCCCTGCAGCGGATGCGGCCGCCGCTCGCTGTCGAACCGCCGCACGAGGGTGTCCTCGGTGGCTTCGAGAAACACCACCCGGGCGGTGGCCCCGCGCGCGCTCAGGTCGTTGATCGCCGACTTCAGGTCGGTGCTGAAACCGCGGCTGCGCACGTCAACCACCGCCGCCATCCGCGACACCGCCCCGTTGGACCTGGCCGCCAGGTCGACCATCGTAGGCAGCAGGCCGGGTGGCAGGTTGTCCACCACGAACCAGCCCAGGTCCTCCAGCGACTTGGCCGCAGTGGACCGCCCCGCCCCGGACATCCCGGTGATAACGACGATGTCCGTCTGGTCCTCAGGCGTCCCCATGGCTTTCCCCCGAGCGGTCAGAGCCCGCGTTGTTCTCCGCGGCGTGCAGCGCCGCCGCGATGGTAACGGCCAGCTTGGGACCGATACCCGGCACCTCGGCGATTTCCTCGGTGCTCGCGGCACCGAGCTTACGCACCGAGCCGAAGTGCTTGAGCAGGTTCTTGCGCCGGGCCGGGCCCAGGCCCGGGACGTCGTCCAGAGCGCTTGCGGTGGCGGCCTTGCCGCGCCTCTGCCGGTGATAGGTAATCGCGAACCGGTGCGCCTCGTCCCGCACCCGCTGCAGCAGGTACAGGCCTTCGCTGCTCCGGGGCAGGATGACCGGGTACTCCTCCCCCGGCTGCCACACTTCCTCCAGGCGCTTGGCCAGGCCGCAGACGGCCACGTCGTCGATGCCCAGCTCGGCCAGCGCCCGCGCCGCGGCATCGGCCTGGAGCGGACCGCCGTCGACGACCACCAGGTTGGGCGGGTAAGCGAATTTCTTCGGGGCATCTACCACGGCCCGTTCGGCCAAATGATCTTGATCTTGGTCTTCTAGCGCCTCGGGGTCGCCGAGCGTGTCAAGTTCACCGGTTTTCTCGCGTTCGGCCAGGTAACGGCGGAACCGGCGGGTGATCACTTCGTAGATCGAGGAGATGTCGTCGGTGCCGCCGGTGCCCTTGATCGCGAACCGGCGGTACTCGCTCTTGCGGGCCAGGCCGTCTTCGAACACCACCATGGACGCGACCACGTGGGTGCCCTGCAGGTTCGACACGTCGTAGCACTCGATCCGCAGCGGAGCGTCCTCCAGGCCGAGAGCCTCCTGGATCTCGCTCAACGCCTTGCTCCGGGTGGTCAGGTCGCTGGCCCGGCGGGTCTTGTGCAGGGCCAGGGTCTGGGCGGCGTTGCGGGCCACGGTCTCGAGCAGCGCCTTCTTGTCGCCGCGCCGCGGCACCCGCAGATCGACCGGGCCGCCGCGGCGTTCAGTCAGCCACTGGGTCATCGCGGCCGGGTCCGGCGGCATCTCGGGCACCAGGACCTCGCGCGGTATGCCCGCGTTGACCGCCTCGGGGTCGGTGGGAGCGTCCGCGTAGACCTGGCCGAGGAAATGCTCCACCAGGCCGGCCGGGGTCACGTCCTCCACCTTGTCCAGCACCCAGCCGCGCTCCCCGCGGACCCGGCCGCCGCGCACGTAGAACACCTGCACGGCCGCCTCGAGCTGGTCCTCGGCCAGGGCGATCACGTCGCAGTCGGTACCGTCGCCTAGCACCACCGCCTGTTTCTCGATGGCACGCTCAAGCGCACGCAGGTCATCCCGGAGCCGGGCCGCGCGCTCGAACTCCTCTTCTCGCGCGGCCTGTCTCATCTCGGCTTCCAGGCGGCCGGCGAAGCGGGCGGTCTGACCGGCCATGAAGTCGCAGAAATCCTCGGCCAGTGCGCGGTGCTCCTCCTCGCTGATCCGCTTGACGCACGGCGCGGAGCACTTTCCGATGTAGCCGAGCAGGCACGGCCGGCCGATCTGGCCTGACCGCTTGAACACGCCAGCCGAGCAGGTACGCACGGGGAACACCCGGAGCAGCGTGTCCACCGTGTCGCGGATGGCCCAGGCATGGCTGTACGGGCCGAAGTACCTGGTGCCCTTGCGCTTGGCCCCGCGCATCACCATCACCCGCGGGTACTGCTCACCCATGGTGACGGCGAGAAAGGGGTAGCTCTTGTCGTCCCGGTACTTGACGTTGAATCGCGGGTCGAACTCCTTGATCCAGGAGTACTCCAGCTGCAGCGCCTCGACCTCCGTGCCGACCACGGTCCACTCGACGCCCGCCGCCGTGCTCAGCATCATCTGAGTGCGCGGGTGCAGGCCGGCGAAGTCGGCGAAGTAGGAGTTGAGCCGCTGCCGGAGCGACTTCGCCTTGCCGACGTAGATCACCCGGCCACGCTGGTCGCGGAATCTGTAGACCCCTGGCGACTCGGGAATCTCGCCCGGAGCAGGCCGGTAACCGTGGGGATCTGCCACGAAGTCACTTTACGCTCCCGCAGGCCCCGCAAACCCGCCTCCAGCCGGCCACGATGGCCTTCGTGGGTACCTTCTTCGCCGCGGCCGGGCGGCTCTCCGTGCGCTTCCGGTGGGTGATGCTGCTCGTCTGGGCGGCCGGCGCGGCTGCGGCCATGGTGCTGCTGCCGTCACTGTCGAGTGTGACCCAGAGCGACAACACCTCGTTCCTTCCGGCCAGTGCGCCCAGCGAGCAGGCGGCCCAGCTGGCCTCGCCGCTGCAGGGTACTTCGCTGACCGCGGTCACGGTGGTCGCTGCAACGGGCGGCCCGCGGCTGACCGGCGCCGGCCAGCAGCTGATCGCGCGGTTGGCGGCCGGGCTGTCGCGGGTCCCGCGGGTCGTGGCGGTGCGGGACGCCGGGCAGTCCGCCGACGGCCAGGCCGAGCAGCTCACGGTGCTCGCCGCGCTGGCCCAGTCCGGCGGCCTCGCCACCACGCAGCAGGCGGCCCTGGTGGCAGGGCTGCGGGGCGTGATCCGGTCCGCTGGGCTGCCGGCCGGCCTGGCGGCGCACACCGCCGGGACGGTGGCGACGCGGGTGGACAGCAATGCGACCTCCACCAAGACCGGCGGCCAGGTGCAGTGGTTCTCGATCATCTTCGTGATCGCGTTGCTCGTCGCCGTGTTCCGTTCGGCGCTGGCTCCGCTCATCGCCGTGCTGCCGGCGGTGGTCGTGGTCCTGGTCGCCGAGCGGCTGGCCGCGGAAGCCGCCGTGAGTGGGCTGCCGGTGTCCCAGATCGCGTCGCTGCTGCTGATCGTGCTCGTGCTGGGCGCGGGCACGGACTACGCGCTGTTCTTGATGTTCCGGGTGCGTGAGGAGATGCGGGCCGGGCTCGCGTGTCACGAGGCGATCGTGTTCTCGGTCGGGCGGGTCGGCGAGACGATCACGTTCTCCGCGGTCATCCTCATCGCCGCCCTGCTGTCGCTGGCCACCGCCACCTTCAGCCTCTACTCCGGCCTGGCGGCGCCGCTGGCCATAGCGATCGGGCTGATGCTCATCGCCGGGCTCACCCTGCTGCCCGCGCTGCTGGCGATCGCCGGCCCGGCCGCCTTCTGGCCCTCCTCCGTCAAGCCGGGCGCCGGACGGCCCGGATGGTGGGGACCGGCCTGCGCCCGGATCGTGCGCCGTCCGGCCGCCACCCTGCTGGCCGGCCTGGTCGTCTTCGGCGCGCTCGCGGTGGCCTCGGCCGGGTACGTGGCCGCCGGGTTCGGCGGAGCGGTGGCCGCGCCCGCGGGCAGCGACTCCGCGCAGGGCAACGCCCTGCTGGCCAGGCACTTTCCGCAGACGGCGGTCAACCCGACCATCATCGTGCTGCGGCTGCGGCAGCCGGTCTGGTCGGCCCCGGCTCGAGTGAGCCAGGCCGAGCGGCAGCTGGCCTCCGATCCGCAGTTCACCGCCGTGACCGGGCCCTTCGATGCCAACGGCACGGCGCTGACCGCGGCGAAGTACGCGGCGCTGCATGCCGCCTACGGGCCGCCGCGCGGCCTGGCGCCCTCCGCCGCCGCAGCGCTTCCGCGGGCCGGACTCACCGCCTACCAGGCCTACCAGGCCAGCGGCTCGTACGTGAGCACGGACGGAGAGACGATCTCGTTCGCGACCGCGCTGGCGGCGGGGGACCCCACCACCACGCGGGCGGCGCAGGCGGTGCCCGCCATCCGCGCGGCCGCCGCCCGGGCGGCGCGGGTCGCCGGCGCCACGGCCTTCGGGGTCACCGGGCAGGCGGCGTTCACCTACGATGTCGCGCAGCTGTCCGACAGCGACCTGCGGACCGTGATCCCGATCGCCATCGCCGTCATCGCGGTGCTGCTCGCGCTGGTGATGCGGAGCCTGATCGCACCGCTGTACCTGATCGTCTCCGTGGTGCTTTCTTACTTTTCTGCTCTCGGGCTGACCGTGCTCGTGTTCATCAAGGCCGCCGGGCAGCCGGGCCTGACGTTCATCTTGCCGTTCCTGCTGTTCACGTTCCTGCTAGCGCTCGGCGAGGACTACAACATCCTGGTCATGACGCGGATCAGGGAGGAGGCTCAGCGGATGCCGCTGGCCGACGCGGTGAGCCGGGCGCTGCGGGTCACCGGCACCACGGTCACCTCGGCCGGACTGGTGCTGGCCGGGACGTTCGGGGTCCTGGCGGTGGTGGGCTCGGGGAGTGCGGGGGCACAGAACGTCAGGACGATCGTGGACGTCGGCGTCGGCCTTGCGCTCGGCGTGCTGATGGACACCTTTCTCGTCCGGACGCTGCTGGTGCCGTCGGTGGCCGTGCTGATCGGGCGGTGGAACTGGTGGCCCTCCCGGCTCAGCCGAGCGCAGGCGGCGGGCGCCCCGGACCGCCCGCGGCCGCCGGCCGACGGCCCGGACGATTCCTTTACAACGCATAAGTTATTACTTAAGCTGGCGCTGCGAGGGCTCGCGGGGACTCTTACGGGGCGGGGCTCGGGCGAATCTTACGAGGGCCGAAGATGACCGAAGCGGACATGGACCGGGGAGCGGTCGAACACCTCGGCGCGGAGTATTTCCGGGATCCCTACGCCGTGCACGCGCGGCTGCGGGCCCAGCGGCCGGTTTCCGCCGTGATCATGCCGGGCGGCCAACCCGCCTGGCTCGTCACCGGGTACGCCGAGGCGCGCGCGGCGCTAGCTGATCCGCGGCTGCGCAAGAGCACGCCGGGCTGGCAGCCTGACCCGGACTCGATCTACGGCGCGATCGAGGGGCACATGCTCAACCGGGACCCGCCCGACCACGGACGGCTGCGCAGGCTGGTGAACAGGGCCTTCACCGCCCGGCGGGTCGAGCGGCTCCGGCCGCGGATCACCGCGATCACCGCCGGGCTGCTTGACGCCATGTCGACCCAGCGCGAGGTTGACTTGCTGGCCTCGTTCGCCTTCCCGCTGCCGATCACGGTGATCTGCGAGCTGCTCGGAATACCCGTCGCGGACCGGGACGACTTCAGGAAATGGTCGGCCAGCATCATCTCCGATGCGGTCTCACCCGAGGTGTTCGAGGCGGACGCGACCGCGATGGTCCGCTACTTCCGGGCGCTGCTGGCCGCCAAGCGGCAATGGCCCGCTGACGACCTGCTGTCCGCGCTGATCACGGCGCGAGAGAAGGGGGAAGGGGAGGTGGGTGGGGACGGGCTCCGGGACAACGAGCTGGTGTCGATGGCCTTCCTGCTGATGCTGGCCGGACACGAGACCACGGTCAACCTGCTCGCGAGCGGCATGCTCGCGCTGCTGCTCAACCCGGCGGAGCTCGGCCGGCTGCGGGCCGACCCCGCGCTGATCGGCGGCGCGGTGGAGGAGCTTCTCCGGTACGTGAGCCCGGTCAACCACGCGACCTACCGCGTCACCGCGGAACCGGTCGAGATCGGCGGGGCGCGCATCGGGGCGGGCGAGCCGGTGATCGTCGCGCTGAGCTCGGCGGACCGGGATCCGTCCAGGTACGCGGACCCGGAGCGGCTGGACCTCGGCCGGGACAGCTCGGGGCACCTGGCTTTCGGGCACGGGATCCACTACTGCCTGGGCGCGCCGCTGGCCCGGCTGGAGGCGGAGATCGCGTTCGGCGCGCTGCTTGACAGGTTCGGCTCGATGCGCCTGGCGGTGCCCGCCGACTCGCTGCGCTGGCGGCCGAGCACGCTGATCCCCGGCCTGGAGGCCCTGCCGGTGCGGCTCATCCCGGCGCCCTGAGGACCCAGAACTGATCACTGACCGCGATCGGTATCAATCGCGGATCATCGTTGGACACCCGCCATCCGAGGGCGTCACCCTGGAATAGTCCATTAAGTCTAGAGGAATTGTAGAAATTACCTCGCCGGCCCAGGAACGTCCCGCCTCGCCGGCTGGCGCGTCGCGCCGGCCGTCCCCGGCTAGGAGGACACGAAATGACAGCGGACACGACGCAGACGCTTTCGGTCGCTGAATCGACGAGCCCCCGCAAGGCGCTGCGGCTCGGCTTCAACACGCGTGTCTCCTTCAACAGCGGGCCCGGTGGCGCCGAGCGGGGCCTGCGTGACGGCATAGCGCTGTTCCAGGCGGCTGAGCGGCTCGGGTACCAGTCCGGCTGGGCCTATCAGCGCCACTTCGACAACTATCTCTCGTCCCCTCTCCCGTTCTTCGCCGCCGCCGGCCAGCACACCGAGCGCATCACGCTCGGCAGCGCCGTGATCCCCATGCGCTATCAGGACCCAATCCTGCTGGCGGAGGCAGCCGCCACCACGGACCTGCTGATCGGTGGCCGCCTCAACCTGACGCTAAGCAGCGGACGCGTCGGCTTTGAGGCGATCTTCGGACACGACAAGGTTGACGCCCGGGCCGAGGGCCAGCGCCGGCTGGCGCGCTTCCTGCAGGGGATCGAGGGCCAGACGCTACATGTGGTCGATGGCTCTGACGAAGCACATATCGAACTCGGAACCGAACTGAAGGTGACGCCGCGCAGCGAGGGCCTGCGCGGGCGGATCTGGTACGGGTCGGGTCACATCGCCTCGGCCGAGGGGGCCGCAGCCCAGCGCCTCCGGCTGATGACCGGGACGATCCTCCATTCGGTGGAGCCGGGCCTGTCCTTCAGCGAGTACCAGACGCGGCTGATCGCCGCCTACCGGGCCGCGTGGCCGGGCCCGGAGGAAGCTCCGCCTGTGGCCGTGGCCGCCTCTGTGCTTCCCGCCCCCACGCCTGAGCTGGCCGAGAGGTACGCCGCCTACGACCTCCAGCGGCAAACCCAGGGTCCATCTGCGTCAAAGCCCAAGGGGGCGCTCAACCTGACGACGAACTTCTCGCGGGAGGGGATGCTGGTCAGTCCCGTCTTCCGCGGTGACCAGGACTCCGTGGCGGAGGCGATCCTCGCCGATCCCGGGATAGCCGCAGCAGATGAGCTCGTGCTGTTCCTGCCGCCCGCCTTCGGCCTGGAGGAGAACGTGCGCGTGCTCACCGACATGGCCGAGAGGGTGGGTCCGGCGCTCGGCTGGGAGCCGGCGGAGTAGCTCCGCGGGCAGGTCGCCCTTGGATCAGGTGGTGGCCAGCGGGCGCGAGTCGGGATTCAGCACGGGGGCGTTCCCGGTCACTTCACGGTGGGCGAGCTCCTGGCGCACCAGCGGCAGTACGTAGCGGCCGTAGTCGACCATGTCGTTGTAGACGTCCCAGCCGCGGATCGACAGCAGATCACAGCCGATCTCCGTATAGTCCACCAAGGCCTGGGCGACGGTCTCGTAGCTGCCGACGAGTGCGGTCGTGGATCCGGCGCCCTTGAGCTCCTTGGCCAGCGGCGTCCACAGCGCGCGGTCATGAAGATCGGCTTTCTCAGCCACGGCTCGCAACCGCACAGAGCCCACGTTCTGCGGCTCGTTGCCGTTCCAGCGCGCTAGCGCCTTGTTGCCGGACTGAGCCAGCGCATGCCTGGTCTGGGCGAGGATAGCGTGCGCCTTTTCCCAGGCGAGCTCATCGGTTGGGGCGACGATGGGCCGGAACGAGACCCAGATCCGCGGGCGTGGCCGCCCGGCCGCGTCCGCGATCGCATTGACCGCCGCGATCTGGCCCTTGGTTTCCGCGAGGGGCTCACCCCAGAGCCCGAACACGTCACCTAGGCGGCCGCCCACGTCGTAGGCCTGGGGCGAGGAACCGCCGACCGACACCTGGATCCGCTCTTGGACGGGCTTGATGTCGGTCTGGAAATCCTCGAACCGGTAGTGCTTCCCGGCGAAGCTGATCGGACCGTCCTCGTACCAGACCTTGCGCAGGATCTGGATGAACTCATCCGACCGCTCGTAGCGCTCCTCCTTGGTCAGGTAATCACCCTCGCGGCGTTGCTCGGCGTCGCTGCCGCCGGAGATGATGTGAATGCCGACGCGGCCGTTGCTGATCCGGTCCAGGCCAGCGAACGCCTTCGCGACCTGGGTGGGGAACTGAAAGCCCGGCCGGTGGGCGATCATCGGCTTGACGCGCTCGCTGTTGCTGGTCACGAACTGTCCCAGCTGGAGCGAATCGGGAGACGGCGAGCCGTAGGCCACCAGCGTCCAGTCAAAGCCGCCGTCGTCCAGGGCGTGGACGAAGCGGCGCGTGTAGCCGGGGTCGAAACCGCTGAAGCCGGTCCCGACCTTGCGGTGGTCGTCGGCGATGTGCGTCGCGCTGATGAACTCGACTGGCATGTGCTGCTGATCCTCTCGAAAGCCTGCTTTTCCTTGCCCGTTCCCGGCCGTGGCGGTCACCGGCTCGACAGCGCCGGGATCGCGTCGAGCAGCGCCTGCGTGTAGGGGTGCCGGGGCCGGGAGAAGATCTCCTGCACCGGACCGTCCTCGACGACGCATCCGCGCTGGAGGACCGACACGGTGTCCGCGAGCTGGCGGACCAGCGAAAGGTCGTGGGAGACGAACAGGTACGTCAGCCCCAGCTCGCTCTGCAGGCGGAAGAGCAGGTCGATGATGCTGGCCTGCACGGTGACGTCAAGAGATGAGGTCGGCTCGTCCAGGACGACGACGTCCGGTCGCAGCACCAGCGCCCGGGCGATCGCGACCCGCTGACGCTGACCGCCCGAGAGATGGGTTGGGCGGCGGGACAGCACCGACTCGGGCAGCCCGACTGAGTGGAACGCCTCACGCACGCGGTCGCGGCGCTCCGCCTTGTCTCCCACGCCGTAGCGGTCCAGCGGCTCGCGCACGATCCGCTCGAGGCGCCAGGTCGGGTCCAGTGACGTGAAGGGATTCTGGTAGACGAGTTGCAGGTGGCGCCGGAGCGCGCGCCACTGCCCGCGCGAGTGGGACCTCACGGACTCAGCGCCGATCACGATCTCGCCGGCATCGGGTTGCTCCAGCCCCAGCAGCAGCCGCACCGCCGTGGTCTTGCCGGATCCCGACTCCCCGACCAGGGCGTGAGTACGGCCCCGCTTGATGCTGAAGGAGATGTCCTCGACCGCGACCACGCGGCGGGCGCCGACTGTATAGGTCTTCGACACCGAGCGGACGTCGATCTGGGTGGTGGCGCTCTCGCCCGGGCGAGCCGCTCCAGCGGCATGGCCGATCCGGTACCGGTCCGGGTTAACCGCGGGAACATCCGCTTGCAGCTCGCGCGTGTACTCCGACTCGGGCGCCGCGAATACCTGCCCGGAAGGGCCCCGTTCCTGCACCACCCCGTCCTTCAGCACCACCAGCGTATCGGCGCGCTCGGCGGCGACGGCCAGATCGTGGGTGATGAACAGCAGGCCGATGCCCAGTGATCGCTGCAGCTCGGAGAACAGGTCGAGGATGCGCTTCTGGATCGTCACGTCGAGGCCGGAGGTCGGTTCGTCCGCCACGATCAGCGCGGGCCTGGGCAGCACGGCCAGGCCGATCAGTACCCGCTGGATCATGCCGCCGGAGAGCTGGTGCGGGTAGGACCCGTAGACCCGCTCGGGATCGGTCAGCCCGACCAGGTCGAAGGTCTCGAGGATGCGGGCACGCCGCGCGGCCGCGTCGCTTTCCCGCAGCAGCGCGGCCGCTTCCAGCGCCTGTGACCCGATCGTCCTGACGGCGTTCAGCGCACTGCCCGGATCCTGGGGTACGAAGCCGAGCCCGCGCCCGCGCAACGGCCGGAACTGGCGCTCTCGCAGCTTCAGCACGTCCTGGCCGCCGAACTGGACCTGGCCGCCCAGGACCCGCGCCTCCGGCGGGAGCAGCCGGAGCACGGTTCTCGCGATCGTGGACTTGCCTGAGCCCGACTCGCCGATCAGGGCCAGGCTCTGCCCGCGCTCCAGCGTGAAGTCCACGCCGTGCACCACCGTCTGGGGGCCGTAGGCGACGGTCAGGCCCTCGACCTTCAGCAGCGTCGCGGGCGCCGGGCCAGCGCTGGTGGTGCCGGCGCTGTCGGTGGCAGTGCCCTGCGCGGTCGGGCCGCCGGCCGTTAGCTGGTCTTCCGTAGCCATCTGCTGATCCTGTTGATTGAGAGCACGGTGAGGACGATTACGATCGCCGGGCCGTAGATGAGCCACGGCGCGGTCGCATAGGCCTGCCCGTCCGCGACCAGCAGCCCCCAGTCGGAGGCCGGCGGCGGCGAGCCGTAGCCGAGGAACGCCAGGGCGGCGATGACGATGATGGCGCTACCCAGCTGCAGCACCGCCAGGGCCAGCACTGAGCGGTACGCGTTCGGCAGCACGTGCCTGAACAGCACGTAGCCGCGGAAGCCGCCCTGAAGATAGGAGGACTCGACGAAGACGGAGTGCCGGATCTTCATCACCTCGGCGCGCATCAGCCGGGCGAAGATCGCGACCGACGACACGCCGGTGGCGATCGCGGCGTTGAGCGTGTCGAAGCCAAGCCCGGTGACCACCACGACCGCCAGCAGGAAACCGGGGATCGCCAGCAGCGTGTCGACCAGCCGCCCCAGAACCGCGTCGACCCAGCCACCGATAAAGCCGGCGGCCAGCCCGATCAGGCCGCCGGCGAACAGGCCGATGCCGACCGCGACCAGGGCGGTACCCACCGACGGGCCCGCGCCGTGGACGATCCGGGCGTACTCGTCGCGGCCGAGGCTGTCGGTCCCGAACCAGTGCTGGGCGCTGGGCGCCAGGAACTTGGCGGCGGGATTGGCCACCACCGCGCTGTACGACGTGAACAGCCCGGGGACCACCGACCACAGGACGACGATGATGACGACGACAAAGGACAGCAGCACCGACGCCGGCACGCCGCGCACCGCCGCGGACAGCCGCCGGGCCGGCTGCGGAGCGATCGCGATGCTCATGCCGCGGCCACCTCCCGCCGGCCGCCGCCCGAGAGCCGCACCCGGGGGTCAAGCAGCGGGGCGACCAGGTCAGCGAGCAGGTTGACGACCACGAACACCACGGTCGCGAGCGCGACCACTCCCTGCAGCACCGGCGTGTCCTGGGTCGACACCGCCTGGTACATCACCGAGCCGATCCCGTTGCGCCCGAACACCTCTTCGGTGATGACCGCGCCGCCCATCAGCTCGCCCACGATCAGCGCCGCTATCGTTACCGCGGGCAGCATCGAGGGTTTCACCAGGTGCCGGGCGAACAGCTTCGCCTGGGTCAGCCCGCGGGAGCGGGCCACCAGCACGTACTCCTGCCGCGACTCGTGATCCAGGTTGGCGATCAGCACCTCTGCGAGCGGCGCGCAGATCGGGATCGCGAGCGCGAGCGCCGCGAAGAACGTTCCCACGGGGTTGTTTGGGTCGAGCACGTCGAAGATGTGCAGCTGAAAGGAGAATTCGTGGATCAGCAGCAGGCCGATGACGAAGTTCGGCACCGACAGGAACAGGGAGGGGGCAGCGCGCAGTACGCTCCTGGCCCACTTGCCCGGCAGGTACTGGGTTCCGTAGGCGATCACCGCCGCCAGGACGAGCGCCACCACCAGCGCCGTGCCCGCGAGCTTCAGCGTGTAGGGGAGGGCGCCCGCGATCAGGCTGGTGACCGTCTGGTGGGTCACCAGCGAGACCCCGAGCTGGCCCCTGACGAAGCGCGACAGCGACAGCCACAGCTGCACTATCACTGGCTTGCTGACGCCGTAGTAGGACTCTACATTCTTGATCTGGGCCGGGCTCAGCCCGGTCTGCGGGTTGCCCAGCACGGTCGCGATGGCGTTCCCCGGCAGGACCGTGATCAAGACGAACGACAGCGCGTAGGCCAGGACGATGACGACGACCGCCTGAGCGAGACGCTGCAGCGCGTAGACGAAGTACGGCCGGCCCCGCGGCCAGCTGCCCGGCGCACCGCCGGGCAGCTGGTCGGTGGCCAGGACGGCCACATCGGTCACGAGAGCCAGGCCGTGTAGAAGTTCGCGTACGCGACGCCGTTATAGGTGACGCCGTGTACGTTCGGCGCGATCAGGTAGATGCGCTGCACCTGCTGCACGATGGGGTCGAAGTACCCCTGCGTGAGCACGTAGGACTGCACCTGGTTCGCGACCACGTCGCGCTGGGCCGTGCTCGACGCGGACTCGATTTCCTGCGACAAGGTGTCCAGGGTCTTGTCGCTTGTCCCCACACCGAACCAGTTCTGGCCGCCGTTCAGGCTGGTCAGCACGCCTCCGACCGTGCTGAAGTCGATGAAGCTACGCGACACCGACAGGAGCGGGTAGGCCGCCGACACGGCCGCGAAGGACGCGTAGTCCGACAGCGGCACTATCTTCAGCTGCGCCTTGATGCCGACCTTCCCGAACTGCTGGGCGATGAGCTCGTCCTCCTGCTGGGTCGACGGGACGTACGGGTTGGGGACCAGGGTGAAGTCAAGGGTCTTGCCGTCCTTCTGCCGGTAGCCGCCGGCGCCCACGACCCAGCCCGCCTGGTTCAGGAGGCTTTCCGACAGCGACGGGTCGTAGTTGAACAGGGCCGAATCGTTCGCCACCTCGGGGACGTTGCCCTGAATAAAGCTGGTGGCCAGGTCCCAGCCCTTGGGGTAGATGGTCGACAGGATCTGGGATCTGTTGATGGCGTGCTGTATGGCCTGGCGCACCTGCAGGCTGCTGGTCGGACCCGAGCCCCCGTCTACTTCGAAGCCGTCGACGAAGCCCAGGTAGCGGGGCGTTGCGACGGTGAAGCCCTGGGACTCAAGTGATGGGATATCCGATGGCGTGACGTTGAAGTCGGCCTGCGCGTCACCGGCGACGACCGCCTGTTCACGCGTCGACTCGTCGGCCACCACCTTGTAGGTGATCGAGTTGAGGTAGGCCGGGCCGGTGTGGCCGAGGGCGGCCGGCCCCCAGTTGTAGTCCGCCCGCCGCTCCAGCGTGTAGCTCACCCCCGTCTGGAAGGACTTGACGACGAAGGGACCGCTGCCGATCTCGTTCTTCAGGTTGGCCTGCTGGTTCACGCTCAGCGCGAGCGTCTTGGGCGCCAGGAGGATGGAGCCGTGGTAGCCGAGCGTCGGGATGAACCCGAGCGTCGGCTTGGAGAAATCGACTTCCACCGTGGTGCTGTTGACGGCCGTCGCCTGCTCGAAGTAGAGCGCGGGGAACAGTCCCACCTTCGCGATGCCGCGCGCGGGGTCGCCCTTGGCCCACAGGGTGATGTTGTCAACGACGGCCGCGGCGTTGAGCGGCTCTCCGTCGGAGAAGGTCACACCCGGCTTGAGGTGCAGGATGTACTTCTGGGCGTTGTCCTCCGTCTGCCAGCTGGTCGCGATCCAGGGGCTGACCTGGCCGGTGTCAGAGACGTAGACGAGCTTGTCGGTGATCTCCCCCCACAGGTTCCCCTCGTAGCTCGATATGTTGCTCTCGCTGGAAACCCATCCGGCCGGGAACTCCTGGATCAGGAACGTGAGGTTGCCGCCGTCCTTCGGATTGGTCGCAGCGGTCGTGCCGGTCGTGCCGGTTGACCCGCTCGACGAGCACGCGGCGGTTACCAGCACGAGCGCAGCGAGAGCAGCCACGCCGAGCACGGCGCGGTGAAACCTGTTCCGTCTGACCATCAGATGTCTTTCCTTCTGCTGGGGTCTCGCACGGGTCATGAGGATTTTCCTTACGGGTCACGAGGGCTTTTCTTAGGGATGTAACGCCGGAGTTCCGGGCTGATCGGCTCAGGAGAAACTCGGCGCGGCGCACGGCGGCCGACGCCGAGCGGGGCGACGCTGCCCTGCAGGGGGGTGGATGCGTGAACACTGGATGTCGCGCAGATGGCGCTCCAGCGGGTTTCTCCCTGTGGTCGATAGGTTGGTGAAAATGGCCGCGGCCGTCTGCGCCGCGGCGATCGCCGACCGCGTGACCGCCCAGGCAACGGTGCCGGGGGCGGCGGCGTCGATCCGGCCGGGAGAATTCCCTACCATACCAATAGATTAAATAGGATTTACGGTCCGGCGTCCAACTCCGATCTCGAATCGGAACCGATCAGCACGTGTGATCGGATGCGGGATCTGGGGCAGGCAGGGATACCGGCCTGAGCGCCCGGCTGGGTGATAGACCGGTCCGGTGACAAGCCTGACTGAGATCGCGCCGGGAGTGCTCCTCGCGACTAGTTCGTTTGCGCTGACCACCACGACCGTTGTGGTCAGCTCCGCTAGCCCGGGCGGGTGCCTGCTCATCGATCCCGGCGTGACCGTGGCCGAGCTGACCGGGCTGGCGGCCGAACTTGCCGGGCGGGGCCTCACGCCGTCGGTGGCCTGGTCGACTCACCCGCACTGGGACCACGTGCTGTGGAGTGCCGAGCTCGGCGGCGCCCCCAGGTACGCATCCCCCGCCGCGGTGACCGCCGCCGGGACCGAACGGGACGGCATCCTCGCCGGGGTCCAGCAGGACGCGCCCGGGCACGACCTGTCGCTGGTCGGACTGCTGCGACCGCTGGATGCATCCGCCATCCCGTGGAACGGACCGCAGGCCCGGCTGATCGTGCACGACGGGCACGCCCCCGGCCACGGCGCCGTTTTCCTTCCCGGCACCGGCGTCCTGATCGCGGGCGACATGTGCTCCGACGTGGAGATCCCGCTGCTCGACCCCCTCGCCGCGGATCCGCTCGGCGACTACCGGGCCGGCCTGGAACGCCTGGCCGCCGTACCCGGCGTCCGCCAGGTCAGCCCCGGCCACGGGCATGTCGGGGACGCGGCCGAATTCCGCAGGCGGCTCGCCCTGGATTCGGCGTATCTCGACGCCATCGCGGGCGGTAACCCGTCCCGCGACCCTCGGCTTGAGGGCTGCGCGGACTGGCTGCGCGTCACGCACGAGGAGCAGGTGCGCCACTTCCTGCGCTGACCGTCTCGCCGGAGAGCGGCGGGAGGAGCACGGAGGTCTCCTCCGCGGTCAGGCCGATGTCGTACCCGTCCCCGTCCTCAGTCCGTCGGCGAGTCGCCGTCGCGAGGGGCCCCCTCGGTGTAACTGGTCGGCGGTTCGAAGCCAGGGATGATGCCGCTCTCGGTTTCATCGTCATCCAGGCCAGTCGAGTCGTCGCCGGCGGCCGCTGGCCGGACGCTGCTCTGCGGGCCGGCGGCCGGTGCGGCGGGGCTCCACGGGTAGGCGTCCGCACCGGCGGCCGCGGGGCCAGGCACCGGCACGTACGCCTCGCGCGGCATTCCAGCGGCCTGGTGCGGCGTGAAGAGCATCCAGGCGCACGAGACAACCAGTGCGAGAAGGAACCCGCAGTAGATCCAGAACGCCGGCGTGACTCCGGAATCGATCGTGAGGCCGATCCGCGTGGCCTCCGCGGGCGAGATCCCGAACTGGGTCGGAGGGGTGGCCTCGCCGGCCTGGACGAGGGCCGAGATGGCCTGAGCCGCCATCGGGATGACGGCCCCGGCGAGCAGCAGCGCGCCGTGGCGGATGGGGCGCCACAAGGCGGCCACGATGACCACGGCGGCGAGCGCGACCATGACGGCGACGTCCCCGGCGATCACCAGGCCAGGGTTGGAGAAGGCATTGCCCGCGGTCAGGGACTGGGACTGCCCGGCCGCCGTGTGCAGCGTGTAGCTGTCCCAAGATGGAGCGAAGGCGGCGGCGACCCCGAGGCCGGCCAGCACCAGCAGAACGACCGGGCCCAGCTCTGACCCGCGCGGACGGCCCAGGTACCCGCGCCGGGCCGGCCAGCCCCGTGTGTCACTGGTTTGCTCCGCACCGGCCGTGCGCACCAGGAAAGCCACCACGGTTCCGGCGGCGCAGGCGAGCCAGCCCAGCAGGGAGAGCCACAAGCCCCACCCTCCCGTGTGCGCGCCTCCGGCGATCGCGGTACCCGCATCGGCGAAAAACAGGCCGAGGGTAACGACGCTGAGTCCCGTGCTCAGCAAGGCCCCCAGTCGCAGTCGGGCGCCGCCGAGCAGGATGAGCACCGTACTCGCGGCCCAGACGGCAAGGTAGATGGCGTGCGGGACAAGCTCTGCAGGCTGCTGAGACAGGCTCGCTCCGCCCAGATAGGCCGGGAAGAGGCCCGCGATGCCAAGGATGAGCCCCACACCCAGCAGCGCCGCCCCCACCGTGCCGGTCCGGGAGCCGCTGAGCGCGGCCGTTCTGGTGCCGAACGGACCACCACCCTGCGCGAACGGGGGGCCCTGGGCGAACGAGCCGACCGTGCCTGCCCTGTCGTCAAGCAGGGCTGTGGCCGGACCCGCCATGGTCGTGCCGGCGTCGCGGCCGGCCGCGCTCTCCCCCGCCTTCGCACGGCCGGAGGGAACCGGGCTTGAGGGAATCGGGGAGGTACGCCGGCCGACCGGGGTGATCGCGCCCGGCGCCTCGACCTCAGTGAACCTCGCCCACGCGGCGGACCAGCCTTCCGAGGTTTCCGGCCACCACTGCAATGGCTGCGACCTGGGCCCTGCGATGGCCCAGACTCCGTAGAAGTCCCGCCCCCGGCCAATCTCGTACTTCGCTCCGCGGTACGTGATGGTCACCTTGTCAAACACGTTCTCAGCCCTTCCTGCTCTGGCCCGCCCATGTACGTCCGCCAGCGAACCTAACCAGAACCTAGGGAGCGGGCCTGGATACCGGCTGAACGCTCTCTCCAGCGTTGCTGACTCTTCCATCCGAAGCGTAGGGCTCTTCGCCGATCGCGAACGCGGCTGACGTTTTGCCGGGCGTACTAGGCGAGCTGACCGGGGGTCAGCTCACCCGCCGGCCTGGTGATCCTCGGTCATAGGCCGCCGTGGAGCGCATGCTCAGCATCGCCGCGATTGTCGCCGCCAACGCCGTCGGCTCCGTCCATGCTGCCAACTCGGCCGACTCGCGCGGTGAGGATCACGGCCACGGCCAGGATGGCGGCGCCCGCGATCCCGGTCGTGCTCAGCCGCTGTCCGAGGATCAAGGCGGAAAGAATGGTCCCGGTCAGGGGCTCCAGCAGGGCCAGCAACGCGGCCGTGCTGGCGGCGGCGGTCCGCAGGCCGCGAAAATACAGCGTGTAGGCCACAGCGGTCGGGCCGGTGCCCAGGGCGAGGAGCAAGCCGAGAGCAGCGGGCTCAGGCCGGAAGCCGACCCCGCCGAGCACCGCCGCCAGCAGCATCAGGGCCAGGCCGCCGACGGTGAAGCCGAAACCCGTCACGGTTGCCTCGTCCACCCCGGCGACCGGCCGGGAGCCGATCATCGTGATCGCGGCGAAGCCGGCCGCCGCGAGCACCGCCATACCCCCACTGGCCAGCACCGCGGTCTGACTAAACCCGGACGGCAGGCCCACGAGCAGGCCAAGGCCGATCAGGGCTAGTCCGGCCGCGGCGGCGGCGAGCTTGCCGGTCCGGCGGCCAGTCGCCCGTTCGGCGCCGAGCACGATGACCGGGGCGGTGCCGATGGTAACCAGGGTGGCCAGCGGCACCGAGGTCAGCGACACCGCGGTGAAGTAGCAGCCCTGGTACAGCGCGGCCAGCAGGCCGACGGCGGCGATCCGGGTCCACGCGGCCCGGCCCGCAGGCGGGCGCCTGCCGGTCGCGGCCAGGAAAGCGAGGACCAGCACGCCGCCGATGGTGAGCCGGTACGCGGCCACCGAGATCGAGGAAAGGCCGGCCGTCCGGCCCAGCAGGCTTCCGGTCAGGCCGCCGGTCCCCCACAGCAGGCCGGACATCACCAGGTAAGGCAGGCCCGTGCCGGGCCGGCGGCGGGCAGCCGCGGACATCGTTCTGCAGATACGCATCGGAATCGCTCCTGCGACGAGAAGGAAGTGGTCGCGGAAGCGGGGCGCACCGTACTCACCCCGGGCGGGAACACGCTGGTGCTCACCGGAACGGGAAACACGCGTCGGCTCAGTTAGCTCGACGCGCGGGTCATCGCCCCGCTAGGAGCGGGTCGGCGGGGTGATCGGAAAACAACGGTGCACGCCGAGCAGCATATCCCCGGCCGGCCCCTGCCCGCCGACTGGCTCCCCGCCTGCAAGAATCACCAGGTGGTTCCTACGAGCATGAATGACTTCTTCACGGCCAGCGCGAGCGTGGCCGGTGCACTGATCGGGCTGCTGTTCGTGGCCATCTCGGTCGCCTCCGACCGGCTCCGCGCCGCGACGGACGGCCAGGTGCACCGCATCCGCGCGGTGGCGGCGCTGACGGCGTTCACCAACTCGCTGTCGGTGTCGCTGTTTTCGCTGATCCCCGGGCACAAGATCGGGCCGACCGCCATTTCCGTGGCGGCGGTCGGGCTTGCGTTCGTGGTGGCGTCGCTGCTGTCGCTGATCCGGCTGCGCCAGGTGCGGTGGGCCACGGCGCATGATGCACTGTTCCTGGTCGGGCTGGCCTTCACGTTCGTGGTCCAGCTGATCGCGGGAATCGACGTCAACGCCCACGCGGGCAACTCCGGGGACGTGGACACGATCGCGATCCTGGTCGTGATCTGCTTCCTGCTCGGGATCGGCCGTTCCTGGGAGCTGATCGGCGGACCGTCGATCGGTATCAGGAAGGAGGTCACCGCGCTGGTCCGGGCTCATCAAGGCAGCCCGGATGAGCCGCAGGGAACACCCGCGCCGCCCGTGGCAAAAGCCGGTTCCGAAGCACAGACTGGAGAGACCGGGCCGACATAAAATCGAGGGTGAGATGCTGCTGACGTTCGGACACGGGACCGCCACCGCAGAGCGGATGACCGAGCTGCTCAAGAATGCTGGCGTGGTCGTGCTCGTGGACATCAGGACCGCCCCGGGCAGCCGCCGCCAACCGCAGGTCGCGCGAACTGAGCTGGAACGCCGGCTGCCGGAGGCCGGCATCGCATACCGCTGGGAGAAGCGGCTCGGAGGCTTCAGGAAAGCCCCGCCCGACTCGCCGGACGTGGTCTGGCGCGAGGATATGTTCCGGGGTTACGCGGCGCACATGCGGACCGGCGATTTTCTCGCCGCGACCGATGAGGTGCTCGCCCAGGCCGGTGCGGATGCCACAGCCGTGATGTGCTCGGAGAGCCTGTGGTGGCACTGCCACCGTCGGCTGTTCGCCGATTTCGTCTCGGCGGTGCGTGAGGTGCCGGTCAGGCATCTCCTGCACGACGGACGGCTAGAAGAGCACCGGCTCTCCCCTGGCCTGCGGCAGCGGGACGACGGCCTGCTCGTCTACGATGCGGGCCAGCCGATGCTGCTCTAACTCCGGTCAGGTCAGGCAGGCGCCAATTCCGGTCAGGTCAGGTAGGCGCGAAAGCCGCTGGTCTGCCAGTCCGCGCCGCGGCTGGTAATAGCGAACGCCTCGTAGCCGTCCAGGCTCTCGACCCAGTCGCGGGCGCCGGAGCCCATCGCGAAGGCGGCCGTGGCGTAGGCATCGGTCAGGGTCAGCCCCCGGCCGACCACGGTCACGCTGGCCAGGTCGGTCGCGGGATGCCCGGTGTGCGGGTTGACGATGTGCGGGCCGCGCTCGGCGACGCCCGAGGTGGCCACGGCAAAGTCCCGCCCGGCGACCACGAGTGCGAGCGTGCCGGGCCGCAGCGGGTCGGCGATCCCTATCCGCCACGGCTGACCGGAACCGCGATCGCCGACGCACTGGACGTCGCCGCCGCCGTTGACACTGTGCTCGGCCGAACCCGCCGCGGTGATCATCGCGGCGGCGCGCTCGATGGCCCATCCCTTCACGTAGCCGGAAGGGTCGAACCTGCCACCGGGTTCGGTCGTGAAGTACCCGCCGCTCAGCGCGCTGACCGCGGCACAGGCCTCGAGCACCTCGGTGAGTTCCGGCGCGCATTGCGCCAGCGAGACCTCACCGGCACCGAACCGGCTGACGTCGCTGTCCTCCCGGTACGGCGAGAAGGTCCCGTCGACCCAGTGCAGCCAGCGCACCGCCTGGCCGATCGCCCCCCCGGCTCGATTGCCAGCAGAGCCCCCTGCCTCGCCGGCGCGGGCCGGCCCGTCCTGGCCGGCGCAGGCCGGCACGTCAAAGGAGACGACGGTGCCCATGACGTGCTCGGCATGCCTGAGCCGCCCCGCCTGCCCGCCGGTCATCGCCGGGTTCAGGCCCGGTTGTCCAGCGCGCTCTGCAGCGACTGGATGTAGCCCGCGCTGGTGTAGCTCGCCCCGGAGACGGCGTCGATCTTCGCGGTCTGCGCCGTCAGCGTCTCGCCGATCAGCTTGGGGAAGGCGAACTCGCCGATCTGGATGTCATTGGCGGTGTTCATCGGCTGCTGCAGGACCGCGACCTTGACGATCTTGCTGTTCCGCATGATCAGCTGGATCTGGACCGGACCGTAAACCGTGGTGGCCACATGGCCGGTGACCGCGGTCTCACCGGCGGGCAGCTTGCCGGCCAGGCTTCCCATCGGGAATTCCCCGGGCACCGTGGCGGCAGACGACGAGGGAGCCGGCGACCCGCCGGTGCCACTGGTCCCGGCCGTGCTGCTGGACCCGGCGGTGCTGGATCCGCCGGTGCTGGTGGACCCGCCCGTGTTTGATACCGAGGCTGAGGGGACGGTCGGGAGGTGCGACTTGAACGAAAGCAGGGCTACGAGCCCGGCAATGGTGCCGACAATAGTCAGGATCACTCGACGCATTCGGCGGATCCTCCCCTCAGAATTCGAACGATTCGCGGTGGATGCTGCGCTTGGGCACCCCGGCGGCCCGGAGCGCCGTGATCGCGGCCGAGGTCATACCGTCCGGCCCGCAGACATAGACGTCCTGCTGATCAAGACCCGGTGCCAGCGACCGCAGCACCCGGGGCGACAACGGGTCGCCGCCGAGCTCGGCCCGCGACCCGATCACGTAGTGCACGACCGCCCCGCGCGCGGCCGCGATCGCGTCGAGCTCGTCGGCGAAGACGACGTCCTGCGGGCTGCTCGCGCGGTAGATCAGCGTGACCGGTCCCGGCAGGGTCGCGAACATGGCGCGCAGCGGGGTGATACCGACCCCGCCGGCCAGCAGCACGACACCGCGGCCGGAACCGGTAGCGGTGAACGCGCCGTACGGCCCCTCGGCGAGCACGCGGGTGCCTGGCCGCAGCCGGGCCAGTGCCTGGCTGTGGTCACCGAGATCTTTCACCGTGATCCGCAGCACATCCTTCCCGGGTGCGGCGGACAACGAGTACGGATGCGAGGACCACCACATTGACCTGGTAAGGAACCGCCAGCGGAAGAACTGCCCGGGCTCGGCGTCGAGCTCGTCCAGCCGCGAGCCGCCGATGTAGACCGAGACGACACCCGGCCCCTCCTGCCTCACCCCGATCACGTGGAAACTGTGCCGGGCGAACGCGCGCAGCGGCACCGCGAACCGGTACCAGACGATCAGCACCGCCACCGTCAGGTACATCGCCGACCACCAGAACCGCGCGGCCAGGTTGCTCACGAACGCCGCTCCGTCGGCGAACTGATGGCTGAACGCCAGGGCGATGGCCAGGTAGGTGTACAGGTGCAGGTAGTACCAGGTCTCATAGCGCACCCGGCGGCGGGCGGCGCGCATCGAGATGAGGCCGACGCCGAGCAGCAGGAAGCCGCCAACGGTGGCCATCAGCACGTCCGGGTACTGGGTGAGCAGCGTCGCCGTCTCGCCTGTGACGCTGGTATGCGCCTGGACCGCGTAGCCCCAGACAATGAGCAGCGCGTGCGCCCACACCACGCTGACCACGTACCGGCCGCCCATCGCATGCCACCGGGCCAGCTGGTCAGCGCCGATGCCGCGGTCCAGCGGAGGCAGGCGCGCCATCAGCGCGACCAGGACCACGACGCCGTATCCGGCGAGCAGTCCCAGGGCCTCGCCCGCTCCGGTCAGCCACCCGCCGAGCCCGCTGACGTCGGGGGTAGAGTGCCACCACAGGGCGATGACCGCGATCGCTCCGAGGGTGATAACGGACAGCACCACCCGCGCGCTGACCCGGCCGCCTTCTTTCTGGGGCCGAACGGCACGTGGTCTCGCCCGCGGGCCACGCGAGGAGCCTGACCGGGGCGGGACGGCTGGCTGCCGGTGCCCCGGGTACGCCTCAGCCCCCGCGTGGCGGGCTGGCGCCGGGCGCCTGGCAACGCTGGTCACCGTACCTCCTCGCGGGCCGCCTGGCTCAGGGCGGCTAGGTCTCGCCCTAGCTGGATCGTATGCTCAGCCCAGCACAATGACGCCGTCCTTGATCGTGATGATTTCGCCCTTCCCCACTAGTTACGACTACGCAGCGCGATTCCGCATGGTTCAGCGATCCCTCGTAAGGGGTTCGTAATCGGACCGGGCACGGCTTGGTCGTCAAGTTGACGCCCGGGGTCGCCGTCGCATAACCGGATCGGGTCCTTACTTTCTGGATAGGTCCGGCTTACTAGGAGGACAGGACTTATTGACAGTACGGAGAGTATCTATTTGAATACACACAGCCATAACCTGTCATTGGGGAACATCACGGATAGGATATGGTCAAATGCTCAGAGTAAGCGACGTTTGGGAGAGAGCACTCCACGCACCCGCCGTGGCCAGCACCGAACCAGGTGAGGTCGTCGTCATCCGCTCGGCTGACAGCTACGACGGCAAGCAGGGAATGAGCCTGGCCACCGGGGTGAGCAACCGCTCCGCCGGGGCACAGGCGCTGTGCCTGCACCTGATCACGATTCCCCCCGGCACCCGGGGCGTACCGCACGTCCACGACGGGCACGAGTCCGCCATCTACACCGTCAGCGGGGAAACCGAGGTATGGCACGGCGAGGGCCTGCGCCAGCGCACGGTGGTCACGGCCGGCGACTTCATGTACGTCCCGCCGGGAACCCCGCACCTGCCGGTGAACCGCAGCGATGTCATGACCGTGGCCGTGGTCGCCCGCACCGACCCCCAGGAACAGGAAAGCGTGGTCACCATGAACCTGCCGCCGCACCTCGCTGAACTTTACGCCTTTCCCGTCGCCAGCCAGTGACGTTGCCTGCTCACCCGCCTCCCTATTCCCCCTGACTCGCCGCGCCCGCCCCGACCCCAAAGTCTTCCGCGACTGCGCGCGCCGCACCCCTCCCCACCGCCCCAACCCCGGGGCGCAGGCGGTGCGCGCGGACGGGGCGGGCGCGTGCGTGTTCTGCGCGAGCCGGCCCCGGCGCGGGCTCAGCTGGCGAAGGCCTCCGGCGGAGGGCAGGCGCACATCAGGTTCCTGTCGCCGTAGGCCTGGTCGATGCGCCTGACCGGCGGCCAGTACTTGCCGCGGCGGTCCACCCCGGCCGGGTAGGCCGCTTCCTCCGGCTCGTAGGAGTGCTTCCATTCCCCCGCGATGAGCATCTCGGCGGTGTGCGGGGCATTCTTCAGCGGGTTGTCCTGGGCGTCGTACTCACCGGAGGCCACCCGCGATATCTCCGACCTGATCGCGATCATCGCGTCGCAGAACCGCTCGAGGTCGGGCAGGCTCTCGCTCTCGGTGGGCTCGATCATGAACGTGCCTGCCACCGGGAACGACATGGTCGGCGCGTGGAACCCGTAGTCGATCAGGCGCTTGGCCACGTCCTCCACGGTGATCCCGGTCTGGAGGGAAAGCGGCCGCAGGTCGATGACGCACTCGTGCGCCACGAGCCCGTTCCGCCCGGTGTACAGCACCGGGTAGTACGAGGCCAGCCGCCCGGCGACGTAGTTAGCGGACAGCACCGCCACCTGGGTGGCCCGGCGCAGCCCGTCCGCCCCCATCATCGCGATGTACGCCCAGGAGATCGGCAGGATACCCGCCGAACCGTAGGGCGCCGCGGCGACCTGGCCCCCATGGCCCCCAAAACCCCGGCCGCGGCCGGGCAGGAACTCAGCCAGGTGCGCGCGGACGGCGACCGGGCCGACGCCCGGGCCGCCGCCGCCATGCGGGATGCAGAAGGTCTTGTGCAGGTTCAGGTGCGACACGTCGGCCCCGAAGGACGGCAGGGTGGCCAACCCGACC
>Ga0302235_10000545_pt1 | contig 29765 bp, 27 predicted proteins | sample II_Palsa_N3_3_FD_193577 | JGI IMG/M metagenome (GOLD analysis project Ga0302235, IMG submission 193577) | Peat permafrost microbial communities from Stordalen Mire near Abisko, Sweden - II_Palsa_N3_3 | ecosystem: Environmental > Terrestrial > Soil > Palsa > Peat permafrost | place: Sweden...
GTCGAAGTCGAACCTCCACCTAAGGTCTGCGAGGTCGCGCCGCAAGTCGGCGATCAGCCCCAGCGGCATAGGCTCGGTCTGCGCGGGATCGTTGAGATAGACCTTGAGGTCGAACTGATCAATTTCATGAAACGGCGAGATCAGTGAGAGCATCTGCTGCTGCATTCGCACACGATCTACCCAGACCTCTGGGTCGGAGAGGGCCGTCACCCTGATTACCGTGCCTTGGCGGCCAACCACTGGTGCACAGGCAACATCGGCGTCAAACGGTGAGGTGAGACCCCAACCACCGGGCTCGTCTTTCGCACGCTTCAGAGTTCGTCGTTCGTAGTGTGGTCGGACGTCGGAAAGTGCTTGCTGACGCTCAAAGTCGATGCGACTGAATCGGAGGATATGCTCCTCTGCAACGCTGCGCGGCCGTGTGCGAATCTCTACCTGGGTGCCGATGCGTAGGACACCTAGCCGACCCAATCCCTTGTCGCCAAGGGGCGTGCGCCCGAGTCGATTGGTCTTCATTTTGTCCTTCATTTCCCGCTTATTGAGCGTGGAGATCAGAAGCCATCCGTGGTCAAGCTCGTCGCGTGTCATGCCATCGCCGTCATCCCGTACCTCAAGCCATCCGAGCTGAGCTGTCTGTTTGGGCGATCGCGGATTGGAGGCGAGCTGAGCCTTATCCCCCGCGCTGAACGGAGTGTGTGTATCGATCTCAACAACGACCGACATGGCGCTGGCGTCGTAGCTGTTCTTGACTAGCTCCACAAGGGCCTGCATCTCGTCGGTGATCAACTCGTCGCCTAGGCGAAAGACGACCTCTGGATTGATGTCGAACGAGGGAGCGTCAGCGTCCGACATAGAGCGAGGATCGGCGGGACTCACGGTGCGATCCGTCGCAGCACGACAACATGCTCTTGCTGCATCGTCGCTCCGGTGCGGTTGCGCGCCGCCATCCGCTTACGGTGTGGAGGGATCTCCCGATCTAGGGTGCCAATGTGCGAAAACCCATGCGCGGACGCAAGATCGACAAGCATTTGCTCAAGAGGTACGATTTGGCCGCCGACCCGCCGGGAGCCGACGGTCCATGCCGCTACACCTCCATATTCGAGTGTGCCAGCGATGACCCCGAGAGCGGCATCCAGGTCTCGTGTAAATGCCAACACGCGATTGCGTCGATCACGCTTCTCGTTTGCCAATGCATCTACGACGTCATTCAGCGCTGGCGACTGCGAGCGCAGTCTGCATTCGTCGCATGCCTCTATGTACTTTTCACCACCCAGGCTGCGACGATCTATCTCATAGGTACTCGACAGGTAGTCGTTGCCCGCCGCGACATCGATGTCGCTCATGTCGATCCACTGCAACGGCAGATAGGCATGCTGACCGTATGGGACGGTTGATGTGTTGTCACCGTAGGGCGGTGAGGTCACAACCACTGCACTCCGCTGCCCATGCCACGTAAGTTTCCGAGTGTCACCGAGTTGGAGGCTCACGTTGCCGCGATACCAACCTCGTGAGAGAACGCCAGCCTGTGATAGCTCATCGGCTGCGGCTGCAAGACGTGTGACGCTCTCCGCAGCGACACGCGCAAAGACTTCGCGCGGATCAGGCCGCGTGGCGACCTGCTCAAGTGGTCGCCGGTGCAGCTTGACGGTTGTAGTACGCGAATTGCTTGTCAGCCGAACGGTCTCTGCAAGGCAAAGCCATAGAAAGCGGCGAGTAGCGACCTGCGGCTCCATACGAATCCGGCGACGTAGCGCTGTCAACCCAAGCGCAACGTCCTCGGTGAACCAGTGTCGCCAGTTCGCGAATCGCTCCTCAGGGCGACCTCTAAGGACACCTGTGGGCACCACTCTCGTTGCCGCATCAGCGAAGGCGCCAAGATGAAAGGGTCCGCTCTTGACTCGACATATGAGGATGGCTAGGGGGTTCACGTCCCATCCAACAATGTCCCTTCCGAGCACCATCCCGGCCGCGAGCACCGTACCTGACCCGACAAAGGGGTCGAAGACGGGTCCTGTCGCGTCCGGCGCTTGCGCGAGCAATGCCGCGGTGAGATCACGTTGCATGTCGGCGACCATCATCGCCGGGTATTGGAATAGAGCGGGATGACTAGAGCTGCCCCGATCACTGTAGGACCACTGGTCCTCGTGCTCGGCACGCAGCCGCTTCAGATGCCTGCGTAGCAGCCGATCCTCTGTCCGGTGTGGCGACACCTGTCAGCCACCGCGGTCCGACTCGTGTCCGGTCGGGTTCGTCGTCTCCGTCTCCCCGAACAGCCCGAGTTCGTCCAGCGTATCGCGAGCAAGACGCGCAGCAGCTTGCGCACCATCCTGCGTGGCAGCAGGATTGCGATAGCTCGCGATCGTCTTGAGCGCCTGGCGCATCCGCTCGGCGTCAGCTTGGGTGATGGGCATCACACTGAGGGCACGGTATCGGATGGGACGGATCATCGGTGCCTTGAGCCCCCGGCCTCATCGCGTAGATCCTGCAATTAGCCGACAGTCGCCTTGCACCGCTACAGCCCGAATCCTGTCTGCTCGAAAAGTCCTGAGAACAGGGGACGTGATCGAGTATGCGCTGGAACAGCCGTCGCTCCGGTACGGGGTCGTCGTCGCCGACGGCTTCTCGGCCCCTGGACGAAATTAGTTGTCTCGCTGAGGAGTCAGCCTGCATTAACGGGGTGATGGCAAGCTCTGAATCCGCAGCGATCCCCCGTCCCGCCGGACTGCCGCTCGTGCGGCGTGGTCACGCACGCTGGCTCGTGCGCGCTCCCGGCCAGCGCGGCGCGCTGTCCCCCGAGGAGGCCGCGCACGCCTTGAAGGCCAAGCGCGCGGAGCTTCGCAAGCGCCTTGACTGGCGCCGCGACGTGGCGGGGCTGCCGGAGCATGTGCGTGACGAGCTCGTGGACGAGGCGATCGGGCTTGTGGTCATGTCGAGCAAGCCGATCCGTGATGAGCAGCACCTACAGGGCGCGTTCTGGTCGTCGATCGGCTATCTGCTCATGGCGCACCGATCGGGCCGGCGAGACTTGCACGTCGGCTCACAGCGCCGCGTGGACTTCGAGCCCGTCGTCGAAGTGCTCCCCGGTGATGACGATGAGCCATTCGATCTCGTGGCCGCCCGCGAGCGGATCGCCACAGCCGCCGATCTGATGGCGCAGCTCGACCCGTTCGAGCAGCGGGTGATGGCGGTGATGGCCGCGCACGGTCTCGGCGTCAAGCGCGCAGCGAAGGCGATGGGCGAGCCGATCAAGACCGTGCTCGCCGCCCAGCGCAGCGCACAGCGAAAGCTCGATCAAGTAGCCGCGATCACCGCCGCCGGACGCATGTGCGACTACCGACAGCCAGCGATCCACGCACACGCGCAGGGAACCGCCCACGCCGAGCAGGAAACGGCCGCCAGGGCACACCTCGCGGCCTGCTCCAGTTGCAGGTCTTCCTACACGACCCTGTTGCGGGAGATGCGTGCCCGCGAGTTCCAGCGCGCGGCGAGCGCGGCTTTCCTGCCGCCGCCGATGCTCGTCGCCGGGGTGCATGGCCGCTGGATCGAGCGGCTTACCTCGCTGCTCACGACCGGCCGTGCTCCCACTGGCAGCGCGACAGCCGAGCGCACCGCCGGGATACTCGGCGGCGGCGGGCTGGTCAAGGCAGCCGCCGTGACCTCAGCGATCGTCGCCGCGGGCGCAGGCGTCGGCACGAAAGTCGTGCACTCGCTCGAATCAACAGCGCCGACCCAGCACCATCGCAAAGTCCCCGCCCACCCTGCGCCGAGCGCACCCACCGCGAGCGGTGCTCCGACTACAACTGGCGCCGGCGGACTTACCACGCAGACGCACGTCGCCCTGCACCCAGCTCCCGTCAAACACCCGAGCCGGCCGGCGCCTCTACCCAACCATGCCGACGAGTATCTAGCGCTCGGCGGAAGCGCGAAGGAAAACACCGAGCCGCGAGCCACGGCGGCGTCGGCGGGAACAGCCGCGCCCGAACCTGCTCCGGAATCTCCGCCGCCGACAGCAACGGGCGGCGGAACGAACCTCAACTACCTCGGCAATTGAGCACGAGCCATACCCATTGGAAAGGAATCCAAGACGATGACCATCACCCGACCCTCTCTCCAGCTCTCTGCATCTAGCCGAGGTTCCGCTCTCGCGTCGCTTGTCGCAAGCGCTTTGCTCGCGCTGGCCTGGCTGCTGCTTGCTCCAATCTCGACTGCAAACGCGGGCGAGTGGGTCCAGCGCTCATGCTCGGTCGGCACCGAATACATCTTCCCCGAAGGCTGGGAAAGCAAAGACGTCGGGGGCTACAACCAGACGCCCGCCGACAACTGCGAACGCTTCTATAACGGCGGCGGCTTGCGCGTCGATATCGCGCCTATGGAATCGGGTTATCTGACCCTCGCGGGCCAAATGTGGTCATACAAGCCGCCCGCCGGCTCCACGATCGCGGGAGGATCCCTTGCTGTGGATATGACCGCGCGTGAAGGCGTCGCGCTGATCGGTGCGAAGGTCAAAGGCGAATCCATGATCCTCGCCAAATGCGAAAGCCCCGGCTGCTTTCACTACATCAGGGACGTGTCGATCACAGCCGCTGGAGCGAGCGAAATCTACGAGCAGGCCGCCTGCCACGGCAAAGCCGCGGTCTGCCGCGCGCCAGAAGGCGAACCGTTCAACCACGAAGGCGACGGTGTGTTCTCTGCCGAAGCGGAAATCTCAAGCGCCCAGATACTCCTATCGACCAGCGCGGTCCCGGCTGCCTCGGGGCTAGGCGGAACGCTGCTGAACAGCACGGTCGCGGGCAAGGCCACACTGAGCTTCACCGCGACCGACTCTGCTGGGCCGGGCGTCTACCAGGTCAGAGTCAAGGTCAATGGCGAACAGGTCTTGGCCGAAACGCCGAACATCAACGAAGGCAAGTGCGTCGCCACCGGCACCAGCGAAGGCGCTCGCGCGTTCAACTACACGCAGCCATGCCCAACCGAAACGCCCGTCAACGCGGAAATCAACACCGCTGGCCTTGCCGACGGCACGCACGCGCTCACGGTAGAACTCGAAGACGCTGCGGGAGACGTAGCCACGGTCTACACGGGCACGCTGACGACCGTCAACCACGCCACGACTACCGTCGTCGCGCCAGTAGAAAGGGGTCCGTGCAACGGCACGCCCTGCGACGAAGCCGCGAAGCTGAGCGCTACCGCAGGCGAGGCCAAGACCTTCACCCGTTCCTTTGGTCACTCGACGGCCACGCTCACAGGCCGTCTCACGAGCGCGACGGGCGCTCCTATCAGGGGTGCGCAGGTCAAGCTCCTACAGCAGATCGTGGGCTCCGCAGCGACGACCACGGCCGCAACTGTGACCACGAGCCCGACCGGGGCATGGAAGATCAAGGTGCCCGCCGGACCCTCACGGCTCCTACAGGTCGCCTACTACTCGCACACCCTCGACACCACGCCGGCGTCGACCCTCGGCTTTCACGAGAGCGTGCAAGGCATCGTCTCGATGCACGCGCCGCATAAGGCCCATCTCGGCCGTGCCGTCGTATTCAGCGGTCAGCTCGCCGGGGGCTACGTGCCCGCTGGCGGCGAGTCGGTCCAGATGGAGATTCTCTACGGTGGGCGATGGCGCACGATCGAAGTTCTGCCCACCAATAGCAAGGGCCGGTGGACCTACAGATACGTGTTCACTCTTGGCGCGGGAACGTCCTATCTCTTTAGGGCCGCGACCGTCCCGAACGGCGGCTACCCGTTCGCAAGCACCCACACCAAACCAGTGCGCGTGACCGTCGAGCCATAGCCCACAGCACGACCTCGCCCCGCTGCACACTGCGCCCGCCGCTCACCCGGCGGGCGCAGCCGTTTAATCTGCCACCGCCCTAATTCACTGTCGCTCACGGAGCGGTGCCTGCATTAACAAGCATGGACCCCTTCACCGAGAGCGAGCTCTTTGATGAGGACATGCCAGCGGCTTCACCGCTGAGCGTCGAGGAGCCGACGGAGGCTCTGAGGCCATCCGCGACCGGCAGATGGGCAGTGCCGGCAACTGCGCCTGTACGTCGATGGCTGGCTTGCGTCGCGGGCCTGCTGGTCGCATTGCTGGCAGCCGGCCTGCTGTCCGGGGCGGGCGCCACGCACCGTCAGCCGTCAGCCCCCGACAGAACACACGGCCACGACCGTCATCGCCCACGGCGCCGGGTGAATCACCGACGGTCGGCAGGCAAGCGCGGTCGTGTGTTGGTGGCGTCACCATCACCCAAAGTGAGCTCCGAGAGCGGTATGCCGCCCAGTCACGTTGTGCCTCGTCCCACACGTGTCGGGCGTGTCGGAACCGACCGTCCCACTTCTCCGGTACAGGTCGGAAAAATGGACCAGACACAGTTCGATTATCTAGGGCGATAGGGGTCAGGTGATCGATGATGACTGGAACTTGGACAGAGTCCGTGGTGGGTCTTGTGACGAGTCGTCTTGCGCTGTTGGCGGACCCGACTCGTGTGCAGTTGCTGACGCTGCTTGAGCAGGGCGAGGTTCCGGTGCAGGAGCTGTCAGACAAAATGCCGACTACGCCGCAGAACGTGTCCCGTCATCTGTGCATCTTGCATAGGGCTGGGCTTGTCTCACGGCGCCGTGATGGTAACTGTGTGCTGTATTCGCTTGCCGACTACTCCGCGTGTCGCCTTCTCGATCAAACGCTCGCGAGCATCCGGGGACAGATTGACGAGCTGGCCGATCTAGTGAGCCTCGCCGCAGCATAGTCCCCTATCCCCACCCGAAAGTACCAGGAGCCACCGTTGCGGCTGCACGGTGGCTCTTGTGCGTTCCGGGGCGCGTACCTATGAAAGCCATCGCTTTAAACCTAGTAAACCTAGTTCACTTGTAATAGCTAGTTCCGCTTGTGGTGTTGGCGGGGTTCCGTCCATACCGTCGCCCTATGACTGTTTTCCGTAGGACGACAAAGGGTGAAAGCCAGTCAGCCAACGACCGCGCATTGGTCGAAAGCCTCTCTCGGCTGACTCGCTTTGCGGGACGTGTTCTGTTGTGGGGTTGCGTGCTGTTGCTGCTGGTTCGCGGCATCGCGTCCTACTTCGACACGACCTCGCAGGTGCCCACGACGACTCGCGGTGTGACGGTGACTGTGACACAGCCCGCCGACACCGAAACCTCACAAGCGCAAGGGAAGTGATCGGCGTGTCACACATACGACGCATCTTGCAGGTCTGCGTAGTAGCGATCTACGCGGTGGTGTTGTTCCCGGCGACTTCACTCGCGGCCGGGAATGATGTCGGCGCGAACGTCGGCGGCCTTCTCAAGCATTACGCGGGAGAGCTGTACGGCGGCATCGTCGGCGTCATCAGCTTGATGTTCCTCGTGAATCGCCGTTACACCGAGCTGGCGGTGTTCTTGTTCGCCGCGATCGTAGTCGCGTGGATGGTGTTCGCACCGTCTGACATCGCTAAAGCCGCCGAAGGCATCGGCAAACAGATTTTCGGTTGACCGAGGGGACTGTTTGCGATGAGCGATGAAACGCACACGATCCGCTCTTACCAGCGGATATTCAGGCCCGACCGGCGTATCTACCAGATCGACGGTCGGCGCCTCCCGGTGCCCGGCGGCGTACCGCTTGAGTGGCTTGGCTGGGCATTCGCCTCCCTGGTGGCGATCCTTGTCCTCAGCCAGCGCTCGATCCTGTTCGCGCTGGTGGCCGGAGCTATCGTCGGGCTGTTGGGCGCAAGCTCACACGGCTGGCCCGGCGCCATCGTTGGTGCGCTCGCGGGGTTCGGGGCGACTCTCCTCGCGGGCGTGTTGCTGGGGTGGCTTGACTGGCCGCTGCGACTACTGATCGCACCCGGCATGGTCGCGACACTCGCCGGGCAGACCTCGCCGGACGGACGGCCCGCACACCGTTACCTCACCTCTTTGGTTTCTCTGCAAGCGCGTGCGGCCCGCCGCTCGCTGGATAGTGCGATCGCTCCCGATGGGCAGGCGCAGGTGTGGGCGCCGCAGGTTTGGGTCGCCCCGGATGAGCACTCGCCGTTGCTTCACCACGGCAAGGTACGAGGCCCGGCGCGGCTCGTGTTCGCCCGCCCGGTAGTGGCGATCCCCGGCCGTGGCCGGCTGATCGTCCGTCACGCCGAGGGCCACCGGCTGCGCAGCGGCGAGCGGCTTTGCGAAGTGGTCGAGCTGACTGACGGGCAGATCGTGGAGGTCCGGCCATGACCTTCCCGTTGCGTTACGCGCACGGCAACGTGCTCCTGGGGCGCGGTGGCGAGGCCGCCGGCCTGTACCGGCTTACGACGACCTCCTACCTGTACCTGCCTACGGGTGAGAAGTGGTCGCTACAGCGCCGCCTACAAAGGCTCGCGCACACGATCGCGGCGGACTTCTCGCTGTGGCGCGTGAACCGCGCCTACCCCGCTGAGCGGTACGTCTCCCATACGGAACGCCTGCTCGATGACCGCCACCAAGATCCTCGGGCGTGGCAGGCGTTCCTTGCCGGTCACGAGCAGCGCCTGCACCAGCTCGGGTCGCACACCCCGGAGATTTACCTAGCCGTCTCGCTCGCCGGCAGCACACCCACGGGCGTCGGCTCAGGGCTCGTCAGGAGCGTCGATCGTGTGCGGCGCCGTGTCGAGGAGCTGGCCGGGATCGGGTCCGCCTCCCCGATCCCGGCCGCAGAGCTAACGGAACTCGCTACCCGCGAGCAGCGCATCTATGAGCGCGTAGGCGGTGTCATTGGCGCCCGCCGCGCGAGGACCGCAGAGCTTCAATGGCTGCTGCGCCGCGCCGCTTCGCGTGGTGTCGCTGAGCCCGAGCTTGACCGTCACTGGCAACCCGACGCGCTCATCATCTCCGCCCCGGATGGCGGGGTCGCGTTCAAGCCGCTCGGCCACGACCTCGCCCGCTGCGCGAACGCCGCGATCACCGAGCAGCAACAGACGCTTTTGGTTGATGGTGAGCAGGGGCGTTGCTATCAGGCGATGCTTGCGCTCGGCGCGCTCGCGGACGCCCCGGAGTTTCCCGGCGCGACCGCCGAGGCGCTGTTCGCACCATTGGAGGCTGTCGGCTTCCCGGTAGACGCCTCCCTTCACGCACGCTGGCTCGGGAACAGGCAGGCGCTCGCGCAGGTACGCAAGCGGATCGCCGATGTCGAGCACGCCTACAACGAGCAGGTCGAAGGCGCCGCGCACGGCCCGAGCCTTATGGCCGGAGCCGACCGTGTGCTTGCCCGCGAGTACGAGGCACAGCTACAAGCGGGCGGGCACCCGCCGATGCTCTACGCGCAGATCTCACTCGCCGTCGGGGCTCCCAGCGAGGAGGAGCTAGAGCGCAGGGTCGCTGTCCTGAAAGAGCAGTACGGCGACATCACCCTGCACCGCCCAGCCGGGTTGCAGCATGAGCTTTGGCTTGACCACTTGCCGCGAGCGGACGGGTGGGTCTGAGGTGCGCAACTACACCCAACAGCTCACCGTCGAGCAGTTCGGCGCGTTGATCCCGACCGGGAGCCGGATGGTCGGCTCGGGGCGCGGCCCATACCTCGGGTACACCCCGACCGGCGCACCCTTGCCGGTCAGGTTCGACCCGACGCAGGCACCAAGAGAAGACCGCGCCTCAGCAGTCCTCCTGATCGGCACACTCGGCAGCGGCAAGACCGTTGCGGCACAGACGATCGAGTACGCCGCCGAGCGACGCGGCTCGCTCGTGGTGGACTTCGACCCGAAGCCCGACCACGGGCTGCACCTACTGCCCGAGCTTGACGGGCGGGTGCAGGTGCTTGAGCTGTCCGGCGATCCTGCGCAGCAGGGCAAGCTCGACCCGCTCGCTATCGGCCTCGAGGACTTGCGCGAGGAGCTTGCCTGCTCCTACCTGCTTGAGCTTTTGCCGGGCAACACGAGCGCGTGGGAGAACGCCGTTTCCCTCGCGGTCAAGGACACCGTAAGCGAGGGATCACGAAGCCTCTCCCGCGTTGTCGAGCTGCTGCTCGCGAGCGAGCGCGGCACCGCTAGGGAGGCCGGCGAAGCGCTTGAGGTGATCCGTGACTTCGGCCTCGCGCGCCTCGGGTTCGGCAACGGGCAGAGCACCGACCTACAGGCCGAGCGGCCTGTCACGACGATCCGTATGCCCGGCCTGTCGCTGCCGGAACCATCGGCAGCGCGGGACACCTACACCCGCGCTGAGCGCGTGTCAGTCGCCACCTTGAGCCTCGTTGCGGCGTATGCGCTCCAGTTGATTTCAAGGGATCGCTCGCGGCACAAGGTCGTCGGCCTTGACGAGATTTGGTTCCTGCTCGCCTCACCGCAGGGACGGCAGATCATCAACCGTCTGGTCAGACTCGGCCGCGCTTTCAACGCAACGCTTCTGCTCGGCACTCACCGCATCGGTGACCTGGGCGACCTCTCGGACCTGATCGGGGTCGTGTTTGTCTTCGGCCAGGACTCCGACGCCGCCGCCAAGGCAGCCCTTCGCTTTATCGGCCTTGAGCCGACCCGCGAGCTGGTCGGCCGGGTCCGCGAGTTCCGCGCCGGACGCTGCCTCATGCGCGACCTGCACGGCCGCGTCGGCGAGGTGCAAATCGACCTCGTGTACCCGCACCTGCTGGCCGCGCTGCAAACGACCCCCGACCAAACCGGAAGGAGCGAGGCATGAAGCCCGCCATTCACTCTGCCCTGCGCCGTCTCACCCACGCACGGCGACGCCGACTCGTGCTCCTGCTCGGACTGACGATCGGGCTGCTGTTGCTCGCGAGCCCGGCGGCCGTAGCGAACGATGTCTACAGCAATATCGGCCCGGCGCCTCAGCTCCCCGCCGGGGACTTGGCGAATCGCTACCCGTTCGCTAACTACCAGCTCGACCAATACTTCCCCGGAATCAGCGTCGGCGTATTCAGCGGCGTGGACGTGTCCGGTGTGCCACCGCTGATCGCGTTCTTTATCGCGCAGATCATTTGGCTCATCACAGCGTTTCTAGCGAACGCGGTGATCGTCCTTTTCGAGTTCGCGTTCAACCTCGATTTGGTTAATGGGAACGGCACTCCCGGCTCGGGTGCGCTCACCCCTGTAGCGAGCGCGATCCACAACCTCTACACCAGCACGTTCGGTGCGCCGTGGCTCATAGCCGCGATCGTGCTCGCGGGCTGCTGGGCAATGTGGAAGGCACTCGTGCAACGCCGCTACACCGAGACGGCCGGTGCGCTCGCCGTGTCCCTTTTGTATTGCGTGCTCGCGATCGGGATCGTCACACAGCCCCAGCGGACGATAGCCCCGGCGAGCAAGCTCTCAAACCAACTATCGACGGCGCTGCTATCGCTCACCAACCAAGGGAGCATCGGCAACGAACAGCAGGCGAAGACCGACGCGAGTAACCAGCTCTTTTCGTTCTTGGTGCTCGACCCGTGGACCGTCCTTGAGTTCGGCGGGATCGAGCATTGCACCAACAGCAGCGGCCACTCGGTCGCTGTCCGCCCACTGAGTAGCAATCCGGGGCAGGATACGCAGCTCGCCTCCCAGCTCGAAAACGGCACAGAAGTCGGGGCGCAGGGCAAGACGTGCATCAACAACCGCGACAAGTACGCCTCGCATTTCCTCGCCTATCCCTTTCAGTCAAAGGAACGCAATAGCGAGCACGAAGCCCTAGAAAAGGGTGACACCGGGGATCTTCCCAGCTCCGACCCCGGCAAGAGCGACGGCAGTTACAAGCTCGGCAAGGCCGACGAGCCCGCCGCCGAAGCGATGGGCAAGAACGGCCAGTACCAAAGGCTGCTGCTGTCGATCGTGATCCTGCTCGGCGAGATCGGCGCGTTCCTTTTGTTGGGGGCGCTCGCGCTCGGGGTGATCGTCTCGCAACTGCTGTTGCTGCTGTTGCTGTCGTTCGCTCCGGTCGCGTTGCTGATCGGGATATTCCCCGGACGCGGACACGACTTCTTTAGAGCATGGCTGGCGAAGCTCGCAGGCTACCTCGCGCGGAAGGTGATTTGCAGCCTGATTCTCGCGGTAACGCTCGCCGTCTGCCAAGCCCTCGCAGACGCGACCTCGAACCTCGGATGGCTGCTCGCGTTCGCATTGCAAGCGACGTTCCTGTGGATGGTGTTCGTGCAGCGCGAGCGGCTGACCACGGACCTACTCAAGGCAACCGTCGGCCCGTCCGCCGCTTACGACAAGACGAACCGCCTACAGACCCTCTACTACAGCACCCGCCTCGCGCAGATAGCCCGACGAGCCAAATCGTCGTCGGGCGGATCGTCGGGCGGCTCGTCGTCTTCGCCGCCGTCGTCTGCGGGTGAGGCCGCGTCCGAGTCCGCCGCCGAGGCACCGCCAGCCGCTTGATCGTCAACACCGACCGACACCGGAGGAACCCGCATGAGCTTTCGCATCGAACACAGAGACCCGCTCACTCTTTTGTGTGAGCTGCCCGAAGGGTGGGCGCAAACGTGCGTCACGACCCCAAGGCGTGACATGCCCGTCGCGCACCTGATCGCTGTACTCGATGAGGTTCACCGGGTACTACGCGACGACGGGACGCTTTGGCTCGCGCTGACGAGGGGAGGCAACTCCCACGAGTTCACACAAGCACTCAAAGACACCCGCTGGCTGCAACCCGCGACGGTGGTCCCGAGCGAGCTATTGCTGCTGACCAAGCAGCCCGAGTTCAGCCTTCACCCGCCACACCCAGCGCCCGCGAGCTTCGGAGCGCAGAGCCTGCTTTGTCCTCGCTACCCGGTCGCGCAGCGGCCAGGGCGCCGCTGTCAGCGTTGCCCCGTGCCGCGTCGTGGCTGGTGCGTCCCGTCACCAGGCGCGGCGGGGATACCGCCACGCGAGGTGATCGAGTGGTGCATCCTCGCGAGCACGGTCCCGTGCGCGTGCGCGGTGTGCGGCGCACCGTTCAAGCAGCCCGCCCGCTGCGGTGAGCGCTGGCGCTCGACCTGTACCCACAGAGTCGGGCGGGGTCGCTGTCTGGTCATTGATCCTTTCTGCGGCACCGGAGACACCGGCATCGTCGCTGTTAGGCGTGGCCGGCAGTACCTCGGCGCGGACTCCAACCCGGCGAACGTCGCCGCCGCTCGCGCACGCCTCACTCGGCTACAGGAGCGGGCTCGATGAGCACCGCCGGATGGATGCGTGCTCAGCGTGACCGGCCGATCGCCGAGCACGAGCGACGCGCGGCGATGGCCGTCGTCGTCGTGCTGCTCGCTGCTGCTGCGCTGCTGCTCACGCTCACCCAGCCGGTAAGCCAAGCCCGTCACCTCACCCCGAGTATCGAGCTGGGGCACGAGGGCGCCCCGACAGTCAGCGATCCGGGCGTGCTCATTCCCGAAGCGCGGCGGAGCGCCGAGCGGTTCCTTGCCGGCTATCTCGGCTATGCCTACGGGCACACCCCGGCGAGCCGGATCGAGGGCGCGAGTCGGTCGCTGATCCAGTCGTTTGAGGCGCAGCCCTCGCGTGTACCGCCGGCAGCACGAGTACGCCGGCCGCGAGTCGTATCGCTGCAACTGAGTGTGGTCCCGGCGGGCACGGTCGCGGTGAGCGCGGTCGTGAACGATGGCGGGCTGATCGACTACACGGTCGGGCTGACCCTCGCCCGCGAGGGCGGGCAACTGCTCGTCACCGGCCTGGAAGGCGCGTGATGCGGCGCCGGATGCTTTGGTGGCTGCTGGCCGGCGCGGGCGCCACGGGCTTCGTGCTGCTCGCGATCTTCGCTATCGCGGTCGCTGTCCTCGGTGCGAGCTTCACCGGCTGTCAGCCGAGCGATGAACCGGCGCTCGCTGCTACCGGGCCGACACCTTCCGCCTACGCGCTCCAGAGCATCCCGCCCGAACGGCTGCGCCTCTATCAGCAGGCCGGCAGCAAGTTCGACATCGACTGGTCATTTCTCGCCAGCATTGGGGCGCAGGAGTGCGGCAACGGCGAGTGCGCCGGCACCAACAGCTCAGGGTGCGCCGGACCTATGCAGATCGCCTACGTCCGGGGCAGCGCTTGCAGCCCCGGCGCCACCCCGACGTTGTGGGAACGCTACGGCGTCTCAGCGCACCCCGTCCAGGCACCGAACATCAACGATCCGGCGGACGCGATCTACACCGCCGCGAGGATTCTGCGCGAAGACATGGGCGCCCCGCCGACCGGCGGCACCTACGCGGAATATCGCCAGGCGGCTTGCCGCTACTACGGCGCGTGCTCCGACGCGACGGTCAGCTACGCCGATGAGGTGATGGCTCGCGCCGTGCAATACGGCTTCACCGGCACCGGGGCACCAACCGCCACAAGCCCGCCGCTCGCACAGCCCGTCTCGACTAGCCAGTGCAGCGCGAGCACGCTCACGCCCGAAGCTGCAAGCAGCTCGCAGATCGTCCGGGTCGCGGAAAGCCAGCTCGGCCAAGGCGAGCACCCCGAAGGCTCCAACTGCACGATCTACGGGCCGTGCGAGGAGTGGTGCTCGCTGTTCGCAGCATGGGTTTGGCAGCACGCCGGAGTGCCGCTCCCCGGCTCCACCGCCCTCTACGGATACTCCGGGTCGCTCTACACCTGGACCCGAGAACACGGCGGTCGTGTCCTGCCACCGACAGCGACCCCGGCGCCCGGCGATGCCGTGTTCTACGGGAACGGGCCGAGCGAAAGCGCGCACGTCGGGATCGTCCAGCACGTCTACCCCGATGGACAAATCTCCACGATCGAGGGCAACTACGCAAACCACGTGAATCACATCGGGCCGTTCCTGCCCGCCCAAGCAACCAACGCGGGCGAGACAGCACCGATCTACGGATACGCCCAGCCGCCCGCCCCCGGCAGCAAAGGAAACGGCGCGTGAGCCCCGCCGGGCGCCCATCTCGACGGTTCGCACAGTGGTTCGCGCTGTGGTTCGTGCTGCGGTACGCGCTGCGGTTCACCCCCCGACCGGAGCCGAAGCCGGGTTTGCGGCTCTGTGGTGCGGGATTGCGCTGCTTGGCGTTTTTCGACATCTCTATCTGTGCCGGTAACTTCCTGTGACTCGCCGCCCTCAACAGGACGCTCGGCCGCTGGTTGCTGTTGTCGGGGTGCTGATGCTGCTGGCGCTGTTGCGTAGCCGTGAGCTGCTGCCCGCATGGTTCGCTCAGCACGCCGAAGTGCTCACCGTGTACCTAGCGGTCCCGGCGATCGTGGTGCTGCTAGCGGCGCTCACGTGTCGTGTCGTCGTGACTCGTCGTGCGCTTTCCCGGCGTGTGCGGCTCGTGGTACTCGCCCCCGACAGCTTCGCGCCGACGCTCGACGGTGTACTCCGCTGCGCCGCCCAGCTCTCCCGCGTCCGGCGGCTCGTCGGCGGCTGGCTCGATCCCCGCGCCAGCGCCGTGCGCGTGTTGCTCGACGCACGCGACGGTGCGATGCGCTACTCGCTGGTGGTGCCCGAGCGTGCCCTCCCTGCGATCCGCTCAGCGCTCAGCAACTACGACCGAGTACAGGTCCGCCGCGCCGCCCCCGAGCCGCCGCTGAGCCAGGAGGGGTGTGTGCTGCGAGCCGAGCTGCGACTGGCGCGGCCGAGCAGCGAGCCGCTGGCGCACCTCGCGCTCGACCCCGATCCGCTTCAGAGCTTTGCCAGGTCGCTCGCCGCGATGCACCCCGAGCGCGAGCGCGGCCAGGTCGCCGTCGATCTTCTGCCATGCACCGCCGGGGCACGACGCCGGCTGCGACGAACGCTGCTCAGACAAGCCCGCCGCACGAACACCATCGCTCCCTACGCGAGCGGCGGCGGCATCCTCGACGTGCTCGCCGGTGGTGGGCGCCAGACTGGCCGGCAGCCAGCGGCCGATGTCGTGGAGCAGCGCGCGGAGCGCGAGCAGATCGCCGCGAAGGTGTTGCAGAACGAGCCCCTGTTTCACCTACAGGTTCTCGTGCGCTGCCAAGCGCCCGTGAAGGGCATCGCCACCGAACGGCTGCAAGGGCTACTCGGATGCTTCGACGCCTGGGCAGCCGCCAACTCATTCCGCGTCGTCGGTGTGCGGCTGCTCGGGCTCGCGTTCCTCGGCGCAGATTTGCCGGGCCGGCGCTCGTGGTTTGACAGGCGAATCGACACCGGCCTGTTCCGCCCGGCCCGCCAAGGCATCGTCGGTGCCCGCGAGGTCGCCGGGTTCCTCAAGCCCCCGACGATCAACTGCGCGGCACCGGACGTGCTGCGCCTCGGCGCAGCGGTCTACCCGCCGCCCCGAGGCCTGCCCGAGTACACCGGGCAGCGCGACGTGCTGCCCCTCGGCCGCGTGAGCAGCGAGCAAGGACAGCGGATCGTCGGACTGCGGCTCGCGGACACGTTCTTTACCTACACCGCCGGCCGCAGCCGGTGGGGGAAGACCGAGCTTGCGATCACCCAATTCTTGAGCCTGGTCCGCTCCGGGCACGGCGGCATGTTCCTCGACCCGCACGAGGACGCAATCCGCAGGATCAAGAGCTGCCTCACCGAGCCCGAGCTAGCCGAGCGGATTGTCGAGCTTGACCTAGTTGGCACCCGCTCACGCGAGGGGCAGCCCGGCTGGAACCTGCTCGCCGCACGCGGCCTCTCCGATGACGCGCGGGAGCGGCGCGTGGAGGCGATCGTGGATTCGTTCGCCTCGGCTCTCCAGTGGGGCGAGCGAAACAACCGGGCGCTCACCCTCACGACACAGGCGACCGCCGCGCTGATCGAGCTATCGACCGTCCTGCCCGCCGAGCTTGCACCGACGATCTTTCAGATACCCACGCTGCTCGGCAATCCCGAGTGGCTAGAGGCGATCCTGCCGTACCTCTCGGTCCCGCGCCGCCAGTTCTTCTCAGAGCGGTTCCCAAGGATGGCCGAAGAGGCCATCACCCCCGTCACGAACCTGATCGACCGGCTGCGCTCCTCCACGCAGCTCGCCGCCTTGCTCGGCTCACAGCAATCCACCTATGACATCGCCAAGGCGATGAACGAAGGGCGGATCGTGCTCGCGTGCCCCGGTGCCGGCGGCGCCCGCGACCGGCTCATGGCGAACCTCTTGGTGTTCGACCTGCTGCACGCCGCGAAGGGCCGCGCTCATATACCGCCAGCCCAGCGCCGCGAGTTCTACGTCTTCCTTGATGAGGTCCAGACATACGACGGCGCATCGTCGGGGAACCTCGCCGCGCTGCTGGAGCAGACAGCGAAGTACGGGGTCCGCGCGACCCTCCTAAATCAGAACCCCGAGCGGCTGACACAAGCGACGCTAAACGCGCTGACTACCAACCGCTCGCACCTGATCGCGACCGCCTTGAACGCGCACGCCGCCGCGCTGATCGCCCGCGAGTGGGCCTCAGACCCACCCGCCAACGCGATCACCGGGCTACCCCGCTGGACGTTCATCGCGCAAGCCACCCATCACGGCGGGCTGACCCGGCCGTTCCTGTTCGAGAACCTTGCCGTCACCGACCTGTTCCCCGACGCCTACCGGCCCGAGCAAGTCCCGACCATCCAGCCCACGATCGACAAAGCGTCCGGTCGCGTCAACTCGGAAGACACGATCCGGGCGCTGGACACCCTCGACGAGCGCATCCGCGCGCACCTCACGAGCAAAGCCGACAGCAAGGCCGCCGAGGTCACGACACCGGAGCGCTCGGCAATGCCGAAGCTCCCCGACCCCGAGGACAGCGAATGACCGGAACAGCGCACCCCGAGCTGCGAGCGCTCCCGGCCGTCGCTGTCGAAGTGCTCGAAAGCCTGCACCAGCACCGGGTACTCACGGCGCGGCAGGTACACGCCCTGCACACTCCTGACGCTTCTCTGCGGTGGGCGCAACGCATCCTCACCCGCCTTCACAGGCGCGGGCTGACCGAGCACGCCGCTGGGCCGCACGGCCTAGCGCTGTGGTTTCTCACCGCCCCCGGCGCTGAGACGATCCAAGCGGCCGGGACGCTCGCTGAGCCCCGGCGGCGTCTCACTACCCCGGCACAAGCGGCAGGCCCGTTGCGGGCTCACACCCTCGCGGTGAACGACACCGGGATCGCGTTCGTGAAAGCTGCACGCGAGCACGCTGGCGATAGCTGCGGCTCGCTGTCGTGGCGGCATGAGATCGCGCACCCCTACACCGCCGGGCGTAGCCGCCACGGCGCTCACCTGCTGATCGCAGACGCGCTGCTCTCCTACCTGCAAGCCGCACCAGACGAGTCGCTGATCCTTCACCAGCGGTTCATCGAGCTTGACCGAGGGACGATCCCGCCCGACCATCTCGCCGCAAAGCTCGCCCGCTACGCGCAGCTTCGCCACTACGCCACCACCAAGGACACCCCGGAGGGGCCGCTGTGGCGGGCCTACTACCGCACGTTTCCCCCAGTGCTCGTGGTGCTCGCCGACCAAACACCAGCGGCGGCGCGAAGGCGCGTGCAGAAGACGATCGCGCTGTACCGCTCAGACCCCTCACAAGCACGCTACGGGACCGTACCTATCGCCTTCACGGCGCTCCCCGAGCTGACGGCACGCGGCCCATTCGCACCCATCTTCATCCCCGCTGACCAGCCCGACCACTACACGGACTGGCTCGACACCACCCCTACCAAAACCGTTGAAAGGTGAACACAGATGCAACCGCAGACCTCAATCACACGCCCGCTCACAACCCGCCGCGCACCCGACCAAGGCTGCCCCGCGACACCATCCGCGCCGCCGCGACGACGACGGGTAAGGCGCCGTGGGCCATACCGGACATCGAATCTGCCGCTCGCGGTGTGGCCGTGCGCGCAGACGACGAGCCAGTGGCAGCGCCACGGCCGCTACCTCCCCGAGTCAAACCGGCACCCCGGCAAGATGCTCCCCGCGCTCGCGCGCCGGGCAGTCGAGGCATACAGCGACCCCGGCGACCTCATCCTCGACCCGATGTGCGGGATCGGCACAACACTCGTGGAGGCAATCCATGCGGACCGCCGCGCACTCGGCGTCGAGCTAGAGCCCAGGTGGGCGAAGCTCGCCCGCGCGAACATCGAGCACGCACACCACCAAGGCGCCAGCTCTCCCGCGCGTGTCATCGAAGGTGACGCCCGGCGCCTGCCTCACCTCCTCGCCACACACGAGCCGACGCTCCACGGACAAGTCGGGCTGATCGTGACCTCGCCGCCCTACGGCTGCCAACTCGCGGACGTAGCCACCGAGAACATTCTCACCGGCACGGGGTCGATGCGCCGCGAGGACACCACCAACTACAGCCCCGACCGGAGCAACCTCGGACACGCTCGCGGTGACGCCTACCTCGCCTCGATGGCTGACGTGTACGCAGCCTGCGCCGCCGTGCTCAGGCCCGGCGGATTCCTTGTGCTCGTCACCAAGGACATGCGCTCCGGTGGCGCCCTGCGCAACCTCTCAGGCGACACGATCACACTCTGCGAAGGCCTCGGGCTGCGCTACTGGCAGCGCATCATTGGGCTACTCGGGACGCTCCGCGATAGCGAGCTAGTCATGCGCCCGTCGTTCTGGCAGGTGCTCAACGTCCGTCGCGCACGCGCGCTCGGGGAGCGCACTCATGTAGTCGCGCACGAGGACGTGCTGGTCTTCCGCAAGCCCGAAACGGGCACGCAAACAGCCAGCAGAAAGGCGGCGTGAAGCGATGGCCACCACGCGAAAAGCAGTCTCCAAAACCCCGCGAAAGCCGCGCCGGGACAGCCATCCGGCGACCCGCTCGGCGGCGCCTTCCGGGCGCTTGAGATCACGGCCATGTTCTGCTCTGATCAAACCCGATGAAACACCACGAAACCGCGCAGCTTCAAGCTGGAAACCGGCAGCAGGCGACCCGCTGGAAGGGGCACCGATCGTCGTGTCCGTCGAGTACACCAAGCCCGGCAGTCCGCTCGATGAGCACTTGCGCCGCGAGCAAACCCGCGCGCTGCTCGACCTGCTGGCCGATCACGCACGCCGCCAGAGAAGCCGAGGGAGCCAACCTTGACCACTAGCGACATCACCACCACCGTTACCGGGTCAGCCGCTCGCGCCCTGCTCACGCGAGCCCGATTCACTCAAGACCAGCGAGGCCGGTGGAACACGCCGGACGGCCGCTGGACGTGGGCGACCGACGAGGCGCTGACATGGGCGCTCGTCACGCTCGCCGAGGACGACGACAACCCCCAGCAAGGAGGCAATCAATGACGCGGTTCGCATGGTACGGGCGGCTGTCCACCAAGGACAAGCAAGACCCGACAATCTCTTTCCCCTCCCAGCGCAACGAATGCGAGCGCAAGGCCGTCGAGCTTGGCGGGCGAATCGTCTGCGACTTCACCGACCAAGAAACGGGCCGGCGCGATGATCGCGTAGCGTGGAGCGAACTCATACGCGAGGCACGCGAGCGAGACACGCGCCGCTTCGACAGCGTGGTCATCTACTCAACCTCGCGCCTCTCGCGCGACCTATTCCACGCGCTCGCGTTCGAGCGCGAGCTATCGCGCGCTGGGGTGCAGGTTTACTACTCGGTCGCCGCTGGGGACCAGACCAGCCCAGAGGGCCGGCTCATGCGCCATATGTTTCAGGCGCTTGACCAGTTCGAGGTCGAGAAGCTAGGCCGCGAGGTCCGTCGTGGTCAAACCGAGAACACCCGGCAGGGCTATCGCAACGGCGGCCGAGCACCCTACGGCTACCGACTACACCGCGAGCCGCACCCCGACCCGCGCCGTGCCCGATCCGGCGACCACAAGACACGCCTTGAGCCGGACCCCGAGCAGGCACCCGTCGTCGTGGAAATCTTCGAGCGGTATCTCGCCGGCTGGGGATTCAAGGAGATCACGAACCACCTCAACCGGCCCGGCGGCCCGCCGTCACCGCTGCACGTGGACTCAAAACGCAACACGGCCGGCAAGTGGTCAAAGAGCACCATCCGCTGCATCCTTGAGAACCCCGTCTACACCGGCCGGCTCTACTGGAACCGGCTCGACTTCCGGCAGTCAAAGCTCGGCGAGGGACCACTCGTGCGCCGCCCCGAAGAGGAGTGGGTGCAAGCAGATCGCCGTCACCCCGCGATCGTCACCGACGAGCAATTCCAGAAGGTGCAGGGCCACCACGCCCAGCGCGTAAGTACCGAGGGCTCCCGCCGCCGCAGCACTCAGCGCCGAAGCTACGCGCTGCGCGGGATCGTGCATTGCGCGACCGGACATAACCCGCTGCGGATGCACGGCAAGGAACGCAAGGGCATCACCTACTACGCCTGCTGCTACCGCATCGCCTACGGCGACACCGCCGCCGAAGCCCTCGGTCACGGCAAGTGGCAATACATGCGCGAGGACAACCTCGAACCCATCATCGACAAGTTCTTCGCGACCGACATCTTCGGCCCGCAGCGCGTTCGGCGTTTCCGCGAGCAGCACGCCGCGCTCACCCCGGCGCTCATGGATCAAGACGCGACCCAGCGCAAGCGGCTGACCGCCACCCTCGCGGACCTCGACCAGCGCATCGAACGGCAAGTCGCGGCCATCGAGTCTGGGGTCGATCCCGTGCTCGTGGGCGAGCGCATCCGATCACTCAAGGGCGAACGACAGCAATCCGAGACGGCGCTCGCGCAACTCGACCTCCTGCAACGCGAGCGGATCGGCCTCGATCTAGACGAGGCGTGCGCCGTACTCGACTCTCTCCCAGACCTCTCAAAGCCGCTCGCCAAAGCCGACCCGGAGCTACGCCGCAGCGTCTACGAAGCGTTCCAATTCGGCATCGAGCTAGACCGAAACAAGCCCGAGATACGACTGAAGGCGCTCGTATCGAGCGCCTTCAGCACAACCTCAGACCTTGACGACCTTGCGGGCATGGTCGCTAATGGGGTCATAGCGGGGGCGGGATTCGAACCCGCGACCTTCGGGTTATGAGATCGCGGAGGGCGGGTGAGGTACGGTGTGGATGCCCGTGTTTATTGGGGTTATGAGTGGTTCGCTCGGGCCGGTTTCGCTCAGATTGGAACGACGAATGGAACAATGGCGGACTCATCCTTGCCGGGGCGGTCCCTCGTCTACAGAGACAGAATGCGAGTCGGCTGACGAGATCCCCGCCTGGGCTACTCGCCCAGCGCTCTCCGTTCCGCCGCCTGCGCCAGTATCGCGTAGGCACCCACGAGCACGTCGGTGAGGTTACGATCCCCGACCTCGACCGGGGCGGGTCCGAGCTGGCGCAGCAGCGCGTCGGGTACCTCGCCGGCGAGCGGGCTCACGTGGAAGGCGTCCAGCTCAGGCCCGCAGGACCAGAATGAGTCGAGCACGGTGGTGGACAGTGGCGCGCCTGGTTCGGGCACGCTTGAGGCCCCGGCCGAGGTCGCACTCGTCTTGGCGCCGCGCCCGGCGGGCGCGCGCCGCTTGCGCAGGCTCTCCACGAGCTCGTCCTGATCGCGTCCTCTCCAGGTGAAGATCAGGAAGGGGTCCTCGTCAAAGCGCTCGGCGAGGATGTAGTAGGTGGCCGCGATGTGCTTGCACGGGTTCACCGCGTCTGGGCAGGTGCAGGTCGCGGTCAGCTCGCTCGGCGAGCGCGGGAATAACGACAGCTTGCACGAGTCGAAGAGCTCCTCGATGTCGTGGGGCATCTCGCCGGCGAGCAGCTTTGCGAGCGGCAACGCCTGCGCCGCCATCGCTTTCTCCGCCCGGCGCCACTGGCTCTCGGTGAGCGCCTTGTAACGGATGCGCACGCGATATGGCGAGTAGCGCGACCCCTGCACCTTCGCCAGCACCACCCCGTGCTCTACATCGAGCTCGACGACCTGGCCGGCACGGGCGTAGTTGCGTCCGCGCTTCAGCCGCGAGCCGACGCCGAAGGACTCGAGCAGCTCGATGAACCGCTGCGACCACCATGTCTCGCCGATCTCCCCGCGCCGGCTGCGCGCCTGGATGCCACCCTCCGCGGGCAGTGGCCGCGAGGGCTCATAGAAGGGATGATGGTCGAAGGAGGTCATCGTCAGTCCGCTACCGCGCCGGCCGAGAGCGTCACCAGCTCGCGCAGCTGGGACGTGTCGAGCTCGGTGATCCACGCCTCACCCGTGCCGACGATGCGGTCGGCGAGGTCCTTCTTGCGGTTGATCAGCGTGTCGATCCGCTCCTCGAGCGTGCCCACACACGTCAGCTTGCGCACCTGTACGTTCTTCTTCTGCCCGATCCGGAAAGCCCGGTCGGTCGCCTGGTCCTCGACCGCGGGGTTCCACCAGCGGTCGAAGTGGACCACGTGGTTGGCAGCGGTCAGGTTGAGCCCGATACCACCCGCCTTCAACGACAGCACGAACACCGCCGGCCCGTCCTCGGACTGAAACCGCCGCACCATCTCGTCGCGCGCGCTCCTCGAGGTGCCGCCGTGCAAGAACATGACCTCGCGGCCGAGGCGCTCCTGCAAATGGGTGCGCAGCATGTGCCCGAACTCGGTGAACTGGGTGAAGCAGAGCACGCGATCGCCCTCGGCGAGCGCTTCGGCGAGGATCTCCTCCAGGCGCGCGAGCTTGCCTGAGCGCCCAGCCAGATCAGAGCGATCCTTGAGCAGGTGCGCGGGGTGGTTGCAGACCTGCTTGAGCTTGATCAGCGCCGCGAGGATGATCCCGGAGCGCTCGATCCCTTCGGCCTGCGCCGCCTTTGCGAGCATCTCCTCGACGACTGCCTCGTAGAGGCTCGCCTGCTCCTTGGTGAGGTTACAGTCGACGCGCATCTCGATCTTCTCGGGCAGGTCGCCGATGATCTGCTTGTCGGTCTTCAGGCGGCGCAGGATGAACGGACCGGTCGCCTGGCGCAGCTGTGCGGTGGCGTGCTCGTCGCGGTAGCGTTCGATCGGCCTCGCGTAGCAGCGCTTGAACGTCGCGGCCGGACCCAGCAGCCCGGGATTGAGGAAGTCCATGATCGAGTGCAGCTCGGTCAGGCGGTTCTCGACCGGCGTGCCGGTGAGCGCGACGCGGTGACGTGCCGGCAATGAGCGAATAGCGCGCGTCTGCTTGGTGTCGATTGTCTTGATGTTCTGCGCCTCATCGAGCGCAATCCGCTCCCACTTCGTGGCGCCGAGCGTCTCGCGGTCGCGGGTCGCAAGCGCGTACGTCGTGATCACCAGATCGCTTGCGCGCGCCTCGCGCGCGAACTTTTTCTCCGTCAGCCGTTCGGGACCATGATGCACGTGCACGCGCAGGCTCGGCGCGAATCGCTGCGCCTCGCGCTCCCAGTTGCCCACCACCGACATCGGGCAGACCAGCAGCGTCGGGGCCAGGCGCTTGCGCCGAGGGTTGCCGGTGACGGTCTTGGTCTGTGATGCGGGCGTTCGAGTTGATCCATTTGACTGTCCCCCATTTCTCTGGCGCGCAGCGTGCTCGCGCTCGGCGAGCAACAGCGCCAGCAGCTGCACCGTCTTGCCAAGGCCCATGTCGTCCGCCAGGCACGCGCCGAGGCCAAGACTCGACAGGAACGACAGCCACGCAAGGCCGCGCTGCTGGTAGGGACGGAGCTCCCCGTCGAGCGTGGCCGGGGTGGGGACCTCCCGCAGCTTGCGCTCGACGCCCGTGCCGAGCAGCTCTTTCAGCCACCCGCCGGCCTCGATCTCGACAGGCAGCGAGTCGGTCTTTGTCTGGGCGCCGGCGCCCAGCTCGAGGCTCTCGCGGATCAGCTCGCCCGCCGGCGCCTGGCCCCGCTCGGCGCGACGCTCAAAGAAAGCCAGCGCCGCCTCGACATCCTCGGGACGCAGCACGATCCAGCGCCCGCGCGCCATCACCAGCGGCAGCTTCAGCGCCGCCAGCTCGCGCAGCTCCGCCAGCGTCAGCGTCGCGTCGCCGACCGCGATCCTCCACTGATATGCGCACAGGCCGTCCAAACCGAACAGCCCGCTGCCCTCCTCGATTTCATCGAACGGCTCCATCTTGAGACTGAGACGCAGCCGCTTGTTCCACCAGGGCGGCGCGAGCACGCCGAACCCGGCCTGCTCGAGCGCTGGAGCGGCGTCGCGCACGAACCCGATCGCCGCCTCCGGGGCCAGATCGACGCCTGTCGGGGCGGCCTCGCGCAGCGCTGGCTCAAGGCCCGGCCACAGTCGCAGCGCATGGCCGAGCCCGCCGAGCAGACGCTCCTGCGGGTCCGCCAGCCGGTGGCCGAGCGCCTTCAGCCCATCTCCGTTTGAGCGCCACACCTCCTCGGCTCCGATCAGCACGCTCGGATCGTCCTTCGCCTGGAGCAGGATCTCGACACGCCAATCCGCCGGCTCGTCGGGCTCGTCGGGCTCGCACAGGCGAAAGCAGGTCCGAAACATGCGGTGCTCCGCATACCGCTCTCCCGCCTGGCGCCACTCGTCGAGCTCCTCGGCCAGCACCGCCAGCTCTCGCTCGTGCGCATCGACCGCGACCGGGGCGGGGTCCGTCAACGCCGCCAGCCATGCATCGACGACAGGGAGCTTGCGCTTCGAGCGCCGGCCCGCTCGACGTCCCGTGAGGCCGTCGGCGAGAAAACTCCGCGCGCACGCATCGACGAACGTCCCGAGCAGATCGCCTACGACAGCCTCGGGCGCGTTGGGCTCCTCGGAGGAGGCGATCTCCGCCCGCACGAGCGGCGGCATCGCCGCGACCAGCATCCGCATGCGCTCTGAGTCCTCGGGATCGCCAGGCATCACGCGCCACCACGCGAGCGATCCCTCCTCGCGCCGTACCACTCCGGGGAGCAGGCGACCGCGCGCAACCAGCTCGAGCGCGAGCCTGCCCGCCTCGGCCAGAAACCGCAATGAATCGCCGAGTGCCACACCCTTGGGGTCAGGGGCGCCACCGGCATAGCCGGCGGCCGGCTGGCCAAGCAGCAGCTCGAGCGCGGCGGCCGGCCTCAGCCCGATCGCCGGAACCACCCACAGATCGAGCAGCTCTGGACTGCCGAGGCGCCCCTCCTCGTCTCTTCGCAAGAGCTGCGGAGAGTGCTGCGGACCCTCGTCGAAGGAAGGCAACATCAAGTGCAGCTCGCGTTCGAGGAAGGCATCGGGTTCGAGTGAAACCCCCAACGCCTCGAACGCTCCGGCAAGGTCCCGCACCGCGCAGGCAAACGGGTGCTTGCGCGCCCGCGGTTTCGCCGGCCTGCCCCCTCGACGTCTCTGCGCACGCGCCGGCGACTCCGAGTCCTCTCCCCACACGCACAGCTTCGAGTCCCGAGACCAGAGTCCGTGCAGGGCGATCACGAGCGCATCTTTGCGTGACGGACGGACGCCTCCTTCAGACCACCTTCGCAGCCAGAACGGCCGGCAGACCCGTTGCGCGCTGCTACTCCTCGTTGCCCAGCAGGCGTGCCGACCAGTCGCGTACGGTCGACACTTGCTCCCGCACGGCGGCGCGATCGAGCACTTCTTCGAACCTACCCTCATACCGCGCGGCGACCGCCCACGGCGTCAGCTCCTCAATCTGCTCCCGGCCCTCGGAGAGATCAATCCCGTGATGCTCCAGAAGAGAGGTGAGGTAGCCAATGCTGTGCGTTCGATCGTAGTCGATCTCGTGGAAGGCAAGCACGGCCTTCAGGCGCTTCTCGATCGCCTGCTGAGCGTGAAAGCCCAGCACGTCATCGGGCACGTCTGAGTCATCGAGCAGCCTGTCGAGAATTGACTCGTCCCCTTCGGCCTTGCGCACCAGCAGCAGCGCCAGCTCGCGCGCTTCAGGACTCGGCGACGACACGGCCCTGGCTCATAGCCTCGTGAATCATCGTGCCCTTGACCGACTCCCACTTCCGCACATGCTGCTCGCTGGCTACCACGACATCGGCCGGGATCAAGAGCCGCCCGAGAATCCTTCCCAGACGCACCATCTCCCCAAAGCGATCGTCGACCTCCCGCTCGATTACCAAGAAATCGAAGTCGCTTCGATCGTCCCCATCGCCGCGGGCGCGCGATCCGAACAGGATCACCTTGGCCGGGGGTGCTGTCGCCTCAATCAGCGCTCGCCCGGCGCGCTCAATCGTCACCCCGTCTGCTGTGGCGCTCATCGTGCTTGCTCCTGCGTTGGGCTGCTTTCCGGGACAGACGACGGGGTTGTGCTGAAGGCCCGCTCGACCAGCTGCGCTCCGTTGGTCGGGTCGGGGGCGTAGTGGCGGTAGATCTCGGTCGTCTTGGCGTCGGCGTGGCCCATCCACTCCTGGATCGCGCGCAGCGGCGCGCCGGCGGCCGCCATTTGTGTGCCGAACGTGTGGCGCAGCTCGTGGAAGGTGATCTCACGCACACCCGCTCGTGTGATGGTCTCGCGGAAGCGCTTTCGCATCTTCGACGGGTCGAGCACGTTGCCGGTATGGGGATGGCAGAAGACGAGATCGTCATCTGTGCGGTAGGCCGAGCGCTGGGAGTGAAGCTCTAGCTCTCGTGCCAGACGGTCGGCCATCGGCACCGAGCGTCCCTCGTGTGACTTAGGGCTGTCGAACTTCCCGCGGGTGAAGTTGTCGGCGACCCGCACCCGGCCCGCCAGCCAATCGACGTCCATCCACTTCAGCGCCAGCAGCTCCCCTTGGCGCAGGCCGGTCAGGGCGGCGGCCAGGTAGAGCGGTCGCTCGACGGCGCCCAGCGAGTCGTCGGGGACCGCGTCTATGAGCTCGTCGAGCTCGCGGGGTTGCAGGAAGCGAATGCGCCGGTGCGGCGAGCGGGCCTTCTTGGGGCGATCTACGTGCGCGACCGGATTGGTCAGGACCCAGCCGCGCTTGAGCGAGAATGCGAAGACGCCGTGCAGGAAGTTCAGGTGGTTCTGGACCGTCTTGCTCGACAGGCCGTCCGCGCGCTTGCGCTTGAGGTAGGAGGCGACCCTGGCCGGGTCGATCCTGTCGATCGGCGTATCGCCGAAGAATCCTTCGAGGTGTCCACGTAGGTAGCCGCGGTAGTCCTGAATCGTCGAGCGCTTGCGATCCATCACGTGCTCCAGGTGATCGATGTAGAGCGCGCCGGCGTCGGCGAGGGTCTTACGCTCGGCGGTGGCGAGCACGAGGTCGTGGTCGATCCGCTTGCGAAGCTCGCGCTCGGCCTGAACCCGCGTCAGGCCGCTTGTGCTGCCTTGTGAGCGCTTGGGACCGATCTTGCGCTGGACTCGCCTAGTCCCGGCTCGCCAGGAGCCGTACCAGCTCTCCGTGCCAGTCTTGTCCTTGTAGACGAAGAGACGACCGCTGCCGTAGGAGCGCTTAGCCATGACCGCCCGATTGTAGGCGGCGTGGCGGCCGGCGAGCATCGGTGGCGAGGCCGAGCGAGACCGGGGATGCTGCGCAGGGCGCATGGGCAGCTCAGGCGTGGATGTTGTCGGCCAGCCACTCCTCCAGTATTCGTTGGGTGAAGCGGATGTGCCGACCGACCCGTACGCATGGAAGACGACGAGCCCGCACGGCTTCATATATCCAGCTCGTCTTCACGGAGAGCAGCCGGGCTGCCTCCTCCGGGCGTAGCAGTGGGTCTTGCAGCCGCGCATTCGATGGAGCGGGGACGGACGACTCGTTTGTCGACTTCGTGACGGGTGTCATGCTGTTCCCTTCGGAAGCTCTTGGTTTGTTTGTGCTGTCTTGGTTAATGACCGCCACGCGCGCAAAACGGCCATGTAGTTTCTTCAGGGCCTGTTGGGGCCCTGTGGAAAGCGGGCTCGCCGCCGCGTAGCGAAGCCCGTAGGGCGTAGCGAAGCGGCGGCGATGCAGTGGCGTCCGGTGGCCCGTCGAGGGTGTGGCAGACGGCGGGATGACTCGATTAAAACGGCTGGCCCCAGCTGGGTGCCCTACGTTGGATTTGTCTCCCGTCGCCTGCCACGGACGCCGCCATGACTTCATAGAAGCGTGCTGCTTGCTCGACATGGCTTTGTCTGGCGGCCTCCACATCACCAGCGCCAACCAGCAACAAAGGAGACCGGAAAATGATGATCGCAGTAGGCGTGGACACCCACAAGCACCAGCACCTCGCCGTCGCCGTAGACGCTCTCGGACAGCTCCTCGCCGAGATCACGATCACCGCGACTCTCGCCGGCTACCGCGAGCTACTCGCATGGCTCGCCGCACTCGAGGGAGAGATCCGTGTCGGGATCGAGGGCGCCGGCAGCTACGGCGCGGGCCTATGCGAATACCTCCAGGACAACGACATCACCGTGTTCGAGGTCGAACGGCCACGGCGCCGCGAGCGACGCACCGGGAAGTCCGACCGGCTCGATGCGCTGCTGGCCGCAAAGAAGGTGCTTGCCGATGATGGGCTCTCCACGCCAAGGGGGCACGGCAAGCGCCTGGCGCTGCAGATGCTGCTCGTCGCTTACCGCTCCGTCATCAGCGAGCGCTCACGGCTCTATAACCAGCTGCAGGCCCTCCACGTCGGAGCACCAGCGACGCTCAGGGAAAGGGTCGGGCCCGCGAAGAACGGCGCGAAACTCGCACAGCGACTCACCGGGATGCGGACCCGCCCGAACGCAAGCCTGCAAGAGAACACCACCCTCCAAGTACTCCGCGACCTCGCCAACCGCACCCGCGCGCTCGACCAGCAAGCCCAGGACTACACCCGTCAGATCGACGCGCTCACGCGCGAGCTTGCACCCGCGCTGATGGACGAACCCGGCGTCGGGCCGATCTGCGCGGCGAAGCTGATCGCGTTCAACCCAGCACGCTTCAAGAGCGAGGCGGCGTTCGCGCGAGCTAACGGCACCGCCCCACAACCCGCGTCATCCGGCAAAACCATCCGCCACCGCCTCAGCCGCGGAGGCGACCGGCAAATCAACACCGCGATCTACACGATCGCGCTCTCACGCTCCGTCCACCACGCCCCAAGCCGCGCCTACATCCAACGCCGAATCGACGAAGGCAAGACCAAGCGAGAGGCCATCAGATCCCTCAAGCGATACCTCTCCCGCGACCTCTACCAACACTTCTCGAAAACACCCTTGACAACATAGAAGCATCCAACGAGTT
>Ga0302235_10000559_pt1 | contig 29289 bp, 31 predicted proteins | sample II_Palsa_N3_3_FD_193577 | JGI IMG/M metagenome (GOLD analysis project Ga0302235, IMG submission 193577) | Peat permafrost microbial communities from Stordalen Mire near Abisko, Sweden - II_Palsa_N3_3 | ecosystem: Environmental > Terrestrial > Soil > Palsa > Peat permafrost | place: Sweden...
CCAAGGACGACGAAGCGCGGCCGCTATTGGCGGTCGCGCTCCGGTGAATAAGGACGATCACGCCAGGAGTGTTTCCGATGCCGCGCCAATCCGATCTGCGCTTTACCTTCGTGCCCGCGTCAGGCGTCGCCCTGGAGGTGGTGGCCTTTACCCTCACCGAAGGCCTGTCCGAGCCGTTTCATCTGGCACTCGATCTGTCCAGTGGTGATCCGGCCGTCGACTTTGGCTCGCTGCTCGATCAGCCCGCCGTACTGACGCTCTGGCGCGGCGAGCAGCCGGTGCGCTACGTGCATGGCATCGTCACGTCCCTGGTGCAAGGCACCACCGGCTTTCGGCGGACGCGCTATTCGGCAGTGCTCGAACCGTCGCTGGCACGTCTGGGCTTGTGGTCGGACTGGCGCGTGTTCCAGCAGCTGGGCGTGCCGGACATCCTCGGCAGCATGCTCAAGGCCCGCGGGGTGATCGATACCCGCCAGGACCTCCACGCCACCCATCTGGCCCGCGAGTACGGCGTGCAGGCCGGCGAAACCGATCTGGATTTCCTGGCCCGGCTCAGCGCCGAAGAAGGCCTCGCTTATACGTTCGCCCACCGTGCCGACGGCCATACCTTGATGTACACCGATCGCGTGCAGAGCCTGGGCAGCCTCGCGGGCGATCCGGTGCAGTACCACGCACCGTCCGGGGGCGACCAAGCCGAACCCGGCCTGTGGCGCTTCGCCTATACCGAGCGGGTGCAGACGGCCACCCAGACGCAACGCGATTATTCCTTCAAAAACCCCCGCTACAGCCAGGAACAGCGCAGCACCGGCACCGACCTGAGCCACCAGCGCAGCGACTACGAACGCTATGACTACCCGGGTCGTTACAAACTCGATGAAGCGGGCGCACCGTTCACCCACACCCGGCTCAGTACGTTGCGCCGTGAATCGCGTTGCGCCACCGTCGAAGGCGACGATGCCCGGCTGGAACCGGGACTGGCCTTCGCATTGGACGGCCATCCCCGCGAAGATCTCAATACCCAATGGCGCGCTGTGCGCATCGTGCACCACGGCGTGCAGCACACCAGCCAGGAAGAAGACGCGGCCGGCAGCGACCAGGGCACCCGCTACCGCCAGGTCGCCGAGCTGGTGCCGGCGACGGTGGACTGGAAAGCACCGCTACCGCCCAAGCCGCGCATCGACGGCCCGCACATCGCCACCGTGGTCGGCCCGCCGGGCGAGGAGATCTATTGCGACGAGTACGGCCGCATCAAGGTGCAGTTCCCGTGGGATCGCCTCGGCGGCAACGACGAGCACAGCAGCTGCTGGATCCGGGTGGCGCAGAACTGGGCGGGCGCCGCATGGGGCCATATGGCGATCCCACGGATCGGTCAGGAAGTGATGGTGGACTTTCTCGATGGCGACCCGGACCAGCCCATCGTCACCGGGCGTACCTATCACGCGGTAAACCCGACGCCGTACAAGCTGCCGGACTTCAAGACGCTTAGCCCGATCAAGAGCAAGGAGCACAAAGGCAGCCGCGCCAACGAGCTGCGCCTGGACGACACGCAGGCGCAGATCAGCGCCGCGCTGATGAGCGACCACGGCGCCAGCGCGCTGCACCTGGGCTACCTCACCCAACCGCGCCCGCGCGGCGGCGCGCCGCGCGGTGAAGGCTTCGAATTGCGCACCGATGCCAGCGGTGCGCTGCGGGCGGCCAAGGGGCTGTTTATCAGCACCGATGGGCAGGCCGCAGCGAGCGGCGGGCAACTCTCGCGCGAAGAGCTGATCGGTTGTTTGCAGAATGCACTGGAGCTAGCCAAGAATCTCGGCGACTACGCCGCCCAGCATCAAGGCCAGACCCACGACGGCGCACCGCAGCAGCAACTCCGCACCGCGGTCAGCGCACTCAGCCACGGCGCGAACAACGACGCGACGCCCGGCGACGGCGGTCAGCCAATCATCGCGCTAAGCAGCCCCGCCGGCATCGCCGCCGGCACCCCGCGCGCCATCACGCTGGCCGCCGGCCAGCACATCGACAGCATCGCCCAACAAAACCAGCAGCTCACCGCCGGGCAAGCCGTCCTCATCAACGCCGGCCAGGGCATGGGCGTGTTCGTGCACGGCGGCGATCTGACCCAAATCGCCCATCAGGGCGACCTCACCCTGCAGGCACAAACGCAGGCCATCCGACTGCAGGCCGATCAGAGCGTCGAGATCAGCGCCAGCGAGCAACACGTCATGGTTACTGCCGACAAGCACATCACCCTGATGTGTGGCGGCGGTTATATCAAGCTGGAAGGCGGCAACATCGATGTGGTGATGCCAAAGGCGTTTACGGTCAAGGCCGCGAGATATGACTTCCAGGGGCCGGGCCATGCCTCGCAAGCCCTCAACACCTGGACGCATACGCCTTACAACGAAAGCTTCCGCGTCGTACTGCCCGATGGTAGCTCCGCCGCTGGCCATCGCTATGCCCTCACCCGCGCGGATGGCGCTCGCATCGAGGGGGTGATCGGTGCCGATGGGATCATCCACACACAACAAGGCGTTGGGCCGGAACCGGTCCGCATCGACATGCTCGGCATGAGCACCGATGCCATCCACAAGGAGAGTCAGCCGTGAGCAGTGTCCCGCCTGTAGGGTCCAACGGGCCGCGCGTCGCCAACGACGCCGGAGTCAGCAACGGCAATCCGCAATTTTCGTGGAACCTGACGGAAGCGAACCTCATGGACCTCGTGCATCTGTTGCTGCCCCCGGATCAGGTGCTGCCGGTGATTTTCGTGCCCGGCATCATGGGGACGAATTTGAAAACCACGGATACGAAAGATGCCCCCTCCGTATGGCGATTGGACGACATCGGGGGAGGCATCCCCACGGCGGCACGGCAATGGATCTGGAGGTCCGCCGGTACACGGCAGACACTGCTGCACCCCGATCGCACCGCTGTCGATAACGGTGGCAGCGTACCCGACGAGTGTGTCGGCTCGGTCTCCGCCACCACCGAGTACACCCGACGCGGCTGGGGTGAGGTGGGCGAAACCAGCTACCAGGATTTTCTGCTGTGGCTGGAGCGCACCTTGAATGGGTACGGCGCCAACCCCGCGCTGTGGCCGGATTTCCTCTATGCAGGCTTCAGTGCGACTCCCGAACCAGGGGAATACGTGCCCCCCTCGAAATTGGCCCCGGACGTCCCGATGCGGATGCACAAACTGCCGTTTATGGCCGAGCCAGGCCACTTGGTAGACAGCATATGGTCTAACGACTTGATCGCGCGTGCTCGCTATCGAATGCCGGTGTATGCCTGTGGCTACAACTGGCTGGCATCCAACAACTTGGCGGCAGGTGTGCTAGCCGACAAGATCAACGCGGTGATTGCCGAAAACAACCGGGGCTACAGCAAATGCGGCCAGGTGGTGCTGGTCACGCACTCCATGGGCGGTCTGGTCGCGCGCAGCTGTATCCAGCTTGACGGCATGACCGACAAGATCGCTGGCATCGTGCATGGCGTCATGCCCGCGCTGGGCGCGGCCGTCGCCTACCGGCGTTGCAAGATCGGCATATGGGACGAAGCGAACGGTCTCAGTGCGGACGGTGCGGCGTTGACCATTGGCCGGACGGGCAAGGAGATTACCGCCGTCTTTGCACAGGCGCCGGGGGCGCTGCAGTTGCTACCCAACCAGGACTACCGTCCGAATCAGCGTGGCGATTGGCTGCGTGTCGTGGATCCAGCCGGGTCGCCCGCCTTGCGCCGGCCCTTGACCGACCCTTACAAGGATATCTATCAGGAGCGGAGTCGTTGGTGGGGACTGGTGCGTGAGGCGTGGCTGGCACCAGAGGGAGGCATCGCTATCCGTTGGAATGATTATGCCAAAAACATCAAGATGGCTGCCGATTATCACGCTGGCGTTCGTACGTCTTATCACCCAACGACGTATGTCTTCTACGGTGCGGATGCCGAGCAGCCCAGTTTTGAGGGCGTGACGTGGAACGTCGATTCGTTAGCCCATGACCTGTACGCCGTAAAAGCCGCCGAGCGGACGAGTACGGCCAAAATCGTTGAAATGACCTTCGGCGAAGTGACAGATACGGGTGAAAACCCCTTGCGCATTTGCCAGCAGCTATCGCCTGAACAACTGCGCGGCCCCTATCCGATGCAGCCTGCCCTGTATGGGCGCTTGCAATGCGCCCTGCAAGACGGCGTAGGCGATGGCACGGTGCCGGAATCTTCCGGCAGTGCGCCCAGGCGTATGGGCGGTGCGGCGATCCAGCAGCAATTTCGGTTGACCGGCTTTGCGCATGAGCCGGCCTACCATGACCCCGTCGTCAAGCAGGTCGCCCTTTACAGCTTGATGAAAATCGCGGCCAAAGCGAAGGTCAACGCATGAGGCGCCTGTTCCCCTACCTGTTTGCTGCACTGGTGTTGCTCGCCGGCTGCGGCCCCACCGCCAAGGAAAAACAAACCGTGACTGACATGACGACCGACATGCGTTCGTGGGGACTGGGTCGCCAGATCTTCAAATTACCAAAAAGCTTTGTTTTTTCCACGGGAAATTATGTGACGCTGCAGTACGGATTGACGGCCGATTTCGTCACGGCCGAGATCACGCTTATTGGTGCAAACGTCAATCAGAAAGAATTTCTGTCTATGGTCAAGGAGCGTCAAACCTTGATAGCCGCCGAAAAAAACATGCAGTCAAAAGACACCATGCTGCAACTTACGAAGCAAATAACAGATAACCGCATACTCCTTCGCTATTACAGTGCGCTTGAAAACACAGATGGCTGTTATCACGAACTTCATGTTCTGCTTGTAAACACTTATTTTATTATCAAGACCGAGTCTTTTGACCAGCCAGGGATTGCCATCGAAGAGGCACGCCTGCAAAGGCTTATCAGCCAAATACGACTGGTAACCGATCCCGCGAAGACAGGCCCCGGTTTTATCTTTGGTCCTATCGTGATCGACAGCAATCAGGACGGTGAGGTTGCCACGATTAATTTTTACGATAGCCGGCATGACGATCTGAAGCTGGCTATCTATATCAACGCGGTGAGCAAGGATGAAGACCCATCGCTGCTGGGGCGATCGAAAGAGGCGGAAGCGCATGTCTTGCGTGAGGGCAAGACCCAGCTGGGTAGCATGCATGCGGAAGAATGGCTAGGTCGCAGCAATCTCAACGACCGGGTTGAAACCCGCTTCAGCATCGAATCCAATCGCCCGGTCCCCGGCCTGACTCAGCCGTGGGTGTCGATGGAACTCGACTCGGGTGGGCAAACATATGCGTGGGACACACGACACGACCTTTCCGTGAACCTCAGGCACTTGCCGCCAGAGACGTACCCGGCAAAATTTGTCACCTCATCCCTCACCGATTACGAAGCCATCAGCCTGTGGGATGCCATCGTTCACTCGGTACAGCCACGCCCAGGTGCCGTCCATCGTCCCAAACCACCCGACCTGGTTCCCGGCCCCAGCGCCGAACAGATCGATCGCGACCGCCACATATTGAGCGATTTTATCGCCGACGGCGCTTATATCGATCCGTTGAAGCCGAAGGAGTGAGCTGTGTATGCGCTGGTACTTGTCGTATTGCTATCGCCCATTGGACTGGCCTTGGCTGCAGCCTCTTTTTGGTTCATTGGCTATCGCCAACGCGACAACCTGATTGATCGGAAATCGGCGCGACCTTGGTATATAGCTGCCGCCATATCCATCACGATGAGCATGGGGTTGGCCGCATTTATTTATCATGTCCTTCATGAGATATCGCGCAGGGGGTGGTTCTAAACGGGTGAAGCATCAACACGGGAGCAAAGCACCCGCCTCCATACGACACGGTTCCACGCCCCAGCGCCGAGCAGCTGATCACGACGAAGAGTCGGCAGATATTCAATTTCAAGGCTGTTAGCGAGCGGTTGGCTTTCACACCCCACGCATCTGCGAATCCCAAGGGGCCTCTCTGATTTGTAACGACCAGCGGCACACTTCGCTTTTACGCCTCTACCGATAGGGTGCGGGCAAAGCGTAACAAGCGACGTTGCGCGAGTTCGCCAACGCCAGCGAAGATGTCAGAGACATCGCGCGGCCTCGCGACTCGGGGTTCACGAATCGGGGTGAATCACTGCAGCTCGTCCGCTGGCCAGCAACCGGCCTTGATGTTCGATGCGGAACGCGTACTGCGCACCGCCGTCATCGGCGTAGAGGCATTCGGCATGGACGTCCAGATGGCCGTCCAGCTGATCGACGTATTCTTCAAGCAGCCGCACGTCACGCAGGCTGACCAGCCTGCCCGCCCGGGCCACTTGCGCGCTATCGGTGCAGGCCAGTAGTGCCGCGTGCACGGCCATGGCCTGGGCGCCGTATTCGGCCAGATGCACGGCGTGCAGACCGTGTGGGCCGCGTAACGGGTTATCCGCTCGGGCGTGACTGGCGCTGGTCGCATGAATCGAGCGCTCGTCCCACGCCAACACGGCGTCCAGCAGGCACATCGCGTCGGCGTGCGGAATGAATGGCGCCCAGTCATTCTTCGCGAGCATGCGAGGTCTCCGCGGGAGGGCTTGAAGACTGATCCGCAGCATGTGGCGCCATCAGGATCGACAGGCAGAAATGGAACGCGACGCCGAGGCTTACCGTGAGTCCAATCGCGCGCAGCACCGGAATCGTCGCCCATCCCAGCATGCCAAATACCAGCAATGCGGACAGCACGCATACGATGGTCGCGTGCAAGGTGCGTCGCTGTTCGGCGGGATCGCCGGTGTCGCGCTCGAAGAACAGGGCGTAATGCAGACCCAGGCCGCCGGCGAGGATCAGTGCAACCAGATGAAATAGCGAGATCTCGATGCCGACGACGCGTTCAACCGCCAGCACCAGGAACGTCGCCAGCGTCATTGGCGCCAGCACATGCCAGGCACGGCGCACGCTGCGCAATGCGAAGGTGATGGTCAGCACCAGCAGCACGCCGGCAATCAACAACGCCTGCAGGATGCGTGTGCGATACACGGTCACCAGTGATTCCGAAGCCGCTTTCAGATCAAGCAGGCGCACGCTGCCGCCGCTGTCCTGGCCGAGCGCCTGTAGCGCAGCCACGTCGTGCACCCCGCTGACCGTGCCCAGGCCGAGCCAGTGGCCATCGCGCTGCACCAACATCGCTGCGAGGCGCTGACCCAGCGGGGTCTGTGCATAACGCTCGGGTGTCAATGGCGTCAACGATCGCGCGGCTTCGACATCATCCACGAACGGCGCGAACAGATCGGGACGGAACGGCAGCCCCTGCAGCGCCTGACTCAATTCACGCTGCAACGTGATGCGATCCGGCAGCTTCTGTTGCCGTGCCTGTTGCAATGCGATGCTGGGCAGATAGAGCGACGGCAGCTCCAGCGAATCGACGGCGTGTTTAGCCACCAGCGCATCCACCTTCGGCTGCCACTGTTGGGACAGCGCCAGTACGCCCTGCTCGGTCGACGCCTGCAGCACCAGCAGGTAGCGCACGTCGGGTGCACCCAACGCCTCGCGCAGACGTGCGTCGCGCAGCAGCATGTCTTGCGGCAGCGGGGTCAGCGCGGCGAGGTTGTTCTGCCAGAACGGTCCGGGCGCGATGGCCAGCATCAGCACGATGGTAAGCGCCACCACGAGGGGAATCCAGCGCGGCCGCGGCAGGCGATCGACGAATGCGCGCGCGTTCGCCAGCCAGTGCATCTGAGCCACGTCACGCACGTGCACTGGCAACAGATGCGACAGCAGGTAGCGAGTACTGAAACCGGCTGCCAGCAGGCCGACGATGGTGAACACCGCCAGTTGCTTCAACCCATTTACGCCGGACGCATAAAAGGCCAGATAGGCGATACACGCCGAGGCGATCGCGGTCAGCAGCAGCGGCCACAGTGCACGCACGCTCTGCACCGCATCCTCGCCGGCACGGCGATGGCTAAGCACGCGGATCGGATACTCCTGCGCCACGCCCAGCAAGGTGAACCCAAACGCCAGGGTGATCCCATGCACTTCGGGAAAGGCCACGGTGAGCACGGCAATACCGGCCAGCGCCGCGCTGGCGATCGGCAGCGCGGACAACAGCAGCGAGCTGAGGCTTCGATAGGCCAGCAACATCAGCACGATGAAACCCACGCTGGAAATGCGGCCGATCCAGTCGGCCTGATGCCGCGTCTGCGCACCCACCACTACACTGAAATATCCCGGCCCGCTGAATTCAAGCTTGGCGCCGCCACCGCCAGGCAGCGCATTGAACGCATGCTGGATACCGTCGATTGCCAGCTGCTGCGCGTCCGGATCGAAGCCAGCCGCGGTGGTCTGCACTAGCAACAACGCTTCATGCTGCGGCGAGAACCACACGCCGTCGCGCAGTTCGGGCGATTTCACCGGGGTCCAGCGCTGGGCCAGCTTCAACATTTCCAGCGTGGGATCGCGCGGCAGCAGGCCCTTCAGCAAACTGGCGGCTGGCGAGGACAGATCATCCAGCCGTTGCTGCAGCTGATCGGTCAGATACGCCTGGTCCAGCGGCTGGGTGTCCAGCGTCGGCGACAACAGGTAGCGATAGGGCAGCAGGCTGGGGTCCAGTGCGGCGAGATCGAAACTGCCGTTGAGTACCTGGCTAAAGCGTCGCGGATCTTTGCGCAGCGCGCCGGCCAGGCCCTGGCTCAGCGACGCCAGCTGCGCGTCGGATTGGCCGCTGATCGCCAGCAGCAGCAGGCGCGAACCGGGTCCATCGCCAACCTGCTCCATCAGCAGACGTTGGTCGGGAGTGGTCGGCGCCGGCATGAAACTACGCAAATCCGTGCTGACCTTCAGCCGCTGGCTAACTACCCAGCCGAGCGCGGCCAGCGCCAACAGCCACACGATCAGCAGCGTCGCGCGGGCGCCTGGCCCCGATCGTCCTGGTCGGGCTGATGCTGATCGGCTGCGGCTCACGGTCAGTCGGCACCCTGGCATAGCGCCTGCAGCGCTTCACGGGTGGGCTGTGCGGGCATCTTCGCGGCCAGCGGGCCGAGCAGGTCGATGGCCAGATCGCCGTCCGCTTCCTGCATGCTCATGCAGCGCGATTGCTTGCCATCACCGTCGATCGTGATGCTGGCGATACTCTTGGCGACCGTCGCGTCGCGGGGGGTGAGGCTCAGCGTCCAGCGCCCGGATGCCACAGCCGTGTAGCGGATCTCGAAGGCCTGCTGCAGTCGCGCGGCATCGCCGCTGAGCAATGCCACGAAACTGTCCAGCAGTACCTGCAACTGTGGCGCCCGCGTCAGCGAAAAGCGTCGCGGACTCTTGCCGGCACGTTGCTGGGTCACCTCGCCATTGGCGATGGTGGCGGTTTCCGGGTTCGGTTGATCGACACGCCGCTGCAGTTGATCACCGCCCAGCCACGCCAACTCGCCGGATACCACCAGCGGGCGATCCAGCATCCGCATGAAGCGTGCCTCGGCGAAGGCGGTGCGCGCTGGCGCGGGCTGGCCCAGCGCAGCGATCAACGATGGCGCCGATGACGGCGCGGCCACCGCGGGCGTGGCCTCAGACCCCGATGCGTTCGCCCACAGGGGCAGCGTCATGCCCAGCAGGAGCATGCAAATCTTGCTGCCAGAAATCATAGAAATTGAACCAGTTGTAGGGGGCGACATGGACATAATGTTCCAGACGTTGCGCGTACTGGGCAATCAGTGCGTCGAGCGCGGGGCCGCGCTGATGCCGTGGAATCTCCACTCGATCAGCCATGGGCTCGAAGATCAGCCGATAGCGGTTGCCGCCCAGATACAGGCCGAAGCACAGTACCACCGGTACCTTCAGCGTATGCGCCAGCAGCCACGGGCTAACCGGGAATGGTGCCGGCGAGCCCAGGAAGGGGGCATAGCGCAACACCTCATGTTCGCGGCCGCGATCGGCCAGCATGGCCACGACCGCGCCGCTCTGGCAGGCCTCGGCCATTGCCAGCGCAATCGAGGTGCCATCCCGCGCGGCGTCGATCACGCTGGCGCCCATCTCCGGCGCCAGCCCTTCCAGCAGCTCGGTCAGCGCCGGCATCTTCTGCTTGTCCATCACCACCCGCAATGGCATTCCCGGACGTCGGCCGCCGAGCGCCCGCAATGCGTCGAAGCTGCCTTGGTGCGAACCGAACAGCAGTACCCCGCGACCCAGCGCGATGCGCTCCTCCAGCAACTCCAGCCCTTCGGTCTCGATCTGGAATGACTTTTCGCCGTGCGCCAGCAGAAACACCCGATCCATCATCGTGGCGGCAAAAAAATGAATGTGCTTGAACACGTGCCATGGCCTGACTGACTGACCAAACACGCGCTGCAGATACTGCTTGGAGGCCAAGCGCTCCGGCCCGCGCCGCAGATAGAAATACAGCGTGATCGGATAAAGGCACACCCGCCCAAGCCCCCGGCCGCCATACAGGGCGATTGAAAGGATCAGCCACAGGGCGAAACGCCCGCCGCCTTCGGGCCGGCTCTGCCAATGTTCGTTCGTGCTCATGTGGCCGCCTCGACCACGCCGCGAGCCAGCAGATCGTCGTCACGGCGAATCTCGAAACGAATCCGCGCTTGCGGGCTGGCAAGACTCGATTCGCCCGGCACCGCCTCCGTCAACTGCAGCACGGCGGTTTGCGCGGGCAGCAGCGGGGCCATGAATTTCGCCTCGAGCACGCGTGTCAGCCGTTGCCCGCGCCAAGCGCGCACGGCCAACGCTACCTGCTCCAGCATGATCACTCCCGGCACCAGCGGATCGCCCGGAAAATGGCCCGGCAACGCCGGATGCCCGGGGTCGATGCACAACGTCTGCTCGAACACCGGCGCACTCATGACGCGGCGACCCGGTTGCCGCGCAACAGCTGGGGCCAGTGCACGGCCAGCTGCAACAGCATGTCGTGCAAGCCCGAATGACTCAGGTGACGCAGCCGCCAGCGGCGGTAACCGTATTCGAGCGGGAACGCGACGCCGAGCAGCAGATAACTGCCCGCATGCAGCCAGGCGGCGGCCCAGCGATCGGATAACGGCAGTGGCGAAACCATCCCGAAGCGTGCCAGCAGTCCGCTGTGCTCGGCGCACAGCAGCAGCACCGTCAGCAATACCGCTTGCGTCCCCAGCAGCAGTGTCCAGAACCAGGTGACCTGACGGGCGTAACGCGCCACACCGGGCTGCAGCAGGCGCTCGGCACCATCAATGGCAACCACAAAGCGCGCCACCAGCGGCTCAGGTGTGCCCAGGGTGCGGCCAAACCAGTACGCCAGCAACGCATTGATCAGCACCGGCACGCATTCCAGCAACAGGCCGGCAAACCCATACAGCGACACCAGCAGCAGCCCGACCAGCAAGCCCAGCCACACCAGCCACGGCCCGATGCGGCGTGCCGCCAGGCGCGGCAGCATCAACGCGGTCAGCAACAGCAGCAGTGCCGCCAGCGGAAAAATCTGTCGATGCGTCACCGCGCCGGCAATCGCGAGCAACGGATAAGCCAGCAGCAATGGCAACACAAAGCGCCGAGTTGCGCTGTCCGCAGGTCGGTTGGAGTCAGCAGGTGGGAGCGATATCGTCATGCAACATTTCGCGAAAGCTTCGGCGGTGCCGCCAGCCTGCCAGTTACGCTGGAATACCGCGTGACGAGACCGTTGCCGCTAGTTAACCCGTGGTCAGGATTCAGCCGACGCGATGCTGCTCGACATGCGCGGACAGGTTGCCCAGGCTGGTGAAAATCTGCCGATTTTCCGGGTTGTCCGAGCGCAGCTGGAAACCGTAGCGCTTGGATACAGCCAGCGCGATTTCCAGCGCGTCGATGGAATCCAGCCCCAGCTCGCCGCCAAACAACGGGGCATCGGGGTCGATCTGATCCGCGGTGACAGATTCGAGATTCAGGCATTCCACGATCAACGTGGCCAATTCGTGCTGTGCTGTTGTCTGCTCTGCCATGTTCGATTCCGTAACCTTGACTCATTGCCTCCCCCCGGTGGCAGTGGCCGCGGAGTGTAACATAGCGTCCCCGTCTTACCGGTGTAAGAACTTGCTCGTGAGCTCTCCGCAAATTAGTTCGCAGTTGTGCCGCGCCCCGCGCGTCTCCTACCGGATGGGTGATGTCGACGCCGCACTGAACGAAGCCGGCACACTGGCGCTGTTTGGTTTTGGCACAGGCAGCGCCATGTCTGACGACCCGCGCTTCCTGCAAGTGGCGCTGGAGAGCTTCGATGCATCCGGCCCGCTGGAAATCTGGCAGGTCGAAGCGCCCGTGACTCATGGCGTCGATGGAGCGCTGCGTTGGTCGACCGGCGGCGGCTGGCTGTTCGCGGCGATCGAGCTGGACGAAGCTGAACATGGTGGCCTCAGCGCCACCGCTCAGCGGGCCTACGAACACTTGCACCGCGTCGTCGCGGCGCACAGCGCGCGGCATGTCATGCGCATCTGGAATTACCTCGGCGCGATCAATGACGGCGTTGGCGACGCCGAGCGCTACAAGCAATTCTGCGAGGGTCGCGCAGCCGGCATGAGCCATTTCTTCGATGAGGGCTTCCCCGCTGCCACCGCGATTGGCCATCACGGCTCGCCGCATCGGCTACAGATCTATTTGCTGGCCTGCGAGCAGCCTGGCACGCGGGTGGAAAATCCGCGCCAGGTCAGCGCCTGGCGCTATCCACGTCAGTACGGCCGCACACCGCCGGGCTTTGCCCGCGCGATGACGCTGCCGGCACAGGATGCGTTGGCGATCTCCGGCACGGCCGCCGTGGTCGGTCACGCCTCGGCGCATCAGGATGACCTGGATGCCCAACTCGAGGAGACCCTGACCAATCTGGAAGCGCTGCTGGCCAGCGCCGGCATGGCTGCCGGTTTCGACACCCAGTCACCGTTGAAAGCCTACGTGCGTCATCCGGCCGATGCCGCACGCGTGCGCGACTTCTTACGGCGGCGCCTGCCCGGCGTGCCCGTGCTGCTGCTGCACGGCGACATCTGCCGCCATGAGCTGCTGGTGGAAATCGATGGCTGGCGCTATGCGTGAGGGTGGCGCGCCAATCCAAGGGTTGCCCGTTGACCCTGATTTTGCGCGCTCATCCCGGCAGCTGCCCCTGCAGACAAGGGCATCGTTTCACTTGTGTAGATAAGCCGAATCCAGCCTCGCGATAAATTCATTCACCTCGGAATGGATATATTCGTTTGCGTGATCCTGAGGGTTGGCTTTGCGCTCCTCGTGCACTGGACGCTTCTGCAGCAGCTTTCCGGTCGCGGAGTCGAATACATAGATCGTCGCGGTATAGCCGACTTTCGGCGGCGTATAGCCACCAATCGGTTCGTTGCCGCCCGAGAATTGGGAAAAGCTGGGGACGACCAAAGGTACGAAATGCACTGCCACACGGTAGGGTAGATGGGTGGTTTTATCGAACGAGGGAATCCCGCTCGTGAACAGGGCATCGTTGGGTTCGGTCAAGCGCAGGGTGACGTGCCGGTCGCTTGCCCAGTCGGAGAACGTATTTTCGGCCGTGGAGCAACTCTCATCTTCACTGGTGCACGCCAGGTAGAAAGTAAATCGCGGTCTTGAGTCCGCATTGAACAACTGTACCGACTGCGGCCCACTCTGTGCGATGACCGAACCGGTTCCCGCACACCCTTGCAGCACCAGCGCTACAACGGTGCTTGCCATCAAAAGAAAAAGCCGCATTGCCTACTTCCCTGCCATCACGTGGTTCCCATGGGGCTGGCTGATTCAAGCCGACCGAGCATCGGCTGATGCTTACCCACCTTTTATCATGGTTTCTTCACCGGCCGCTTCCAGCCATGGAAGGTTTGCTGGCGGCCGCGCGCCACGGTGAGCTCGCCGTCGGGTGCGTCATGGGTGATCACCGAGCCGGCGCCGATGGTGGCCTGGGCACCGATGCGCACCGGCGCCACCAGCGCACTGTTGGAGCCGATGAAGGCGCCATCGCCGATGTGCGTAACGGACTTGTTGATGCCGTCGTAATTGCAGGTGATGGTGCCGGCGCCGATGTTCACGCCGCGGCCGATTTCGCTGTCGCCGAGGTAGCTGAGGTGGTTGGCCTTGCTGCCCTCGCCGAGATGGGTTTTCTTGGTTTCCACGAAGTTGCCGACGTGCGCGTCGCGCTCCAATACCGTACCCGGACGTAGCCGCGCAAACGGTCCGATCGTGCACGGGCCATGCGTAACCACACCGTCCAGATCGCAGTGCGACTGCACCACGGTACCGGAGGCTAGCCGCACATCCTTCAGCCGCGTAAACGCACCGATGCGGACGTCGTCACCGAGCACCACGCTGCCTTCGAGAATGACGTTGATGTCGAGCTCCACATCATGACCTGCCTCGACCGTGCCACGCACATCGATGCGTGCCGGATCGGCCAGCCGCACACCGGCGTACGCCAGCGCGCGCGCTGCACGCTGGCGGTATTGCGCTTCGAGTTCGGTGAGCTGCCATGGGTCGTTGACCCCTGCGACCTCGATCGGATTGGCGCACTCGACGTTGAGTGCGCCACGGCCTTCCTCCGCCGCCATGCGAAAGATGTCGGTGAGGTAGTACTCGCCCTGAGCATTGTTGCGCTCGAGCCGCCTGGCCCAGCCGCGCAGGGCCTGTGCTTCGGCGGCGAGGATGCCGGTGTTGACCAGGCTGATCGCGCGCTGATCGGCGTCGGCGTCCTTTTCTTCGACCACTTCGCGGATCTCGCCATTGCCATCGCGCAGCACGCGACCGTAACCGCGCGGATCTTCGAGCCGGGTGGTGAGCAGTCGCAGCACCGCGTCGCCCTGCACCAGCTTGTGCAGCGTCTCGACCCGGATCAGCGGCACGTCGCCGTACAGCACCAGCACTTGCGTACCGTCGGGTATGCCCAGGAGCGCCCGTTCCACCGCATGCCCGGTGCCCAGCCGCTCCGCCTGCAGCACCCAGTGCAGATCAGCCTGATCGGCGAACGCTGCCTGTACCTGTTCGCCACAATGTCCGTAGACGACGTGGATGGCGGATGGCTGCAAGGCGCGTGCGGCGTCGAGCACATGGCCCAGCAGCGGACGGCCTGCCAATGGCATCAACACCTTGGCCCTGCTGGATTTCATCCGCGTGCCGGCGCCGGCGGCGAGGATAATCACGTGCAAGGCTGCAGTTTCCATTTCGGCACCACGCGTCGAAGGTCAGTGATCGCGCAGGATACATCGAGTCTTCGCCGATCGAATCTTTGTCGATGGCGGCTTAGTGCGGGGCGGCTTGCTCAGCCGGTTTCAGGTTCTGCAGTTGCGGCGTATAGGCCTTGATGAATGCATTGCGCAACACGCCGAGGATGGCCTGCGAGGTATCCAGCTGCTTGTCGTCGATTCGCCCGCTGATCGGCACGCGGGTTGCGAATTGATCCTGCGCGTGGTTCTTGAACAGCGACACCACGCCCTGGGCGAGGGCCTCATAGGCGAGCTTGACCGGGCCCTTCTTGTCCTGCTCCACGTCCTGCTTCCAGCTGAACAGCTGCAGGTTATGGAATATCGGTTTGGCATAGCCGTCCAGCTGTCCGTTTTTGGCTTCCAGTTCCATCGTGAACTCACCGCTACCGCTGGCGAAATCCAGTCCGGCATAAGCTTGTGCGAGGGCATTGGCGCGGGTCAGCTGAATGTTGGTGACCTGTAGCTGGTAGGAGAAATCGCCGAAATGACTCAACGGATCGAAGGTCGCGCTGGTGGCAAACGGCGCGTCCCCAAGAATCCTCGCGGTCGCGTGCAGCTCAGCCACCCGACTACCGCTGCGTCCCTGGATATTGGTGAGGTTGGTGACGGTGCCGTTGACGTCGGTCATCTTGAGGTCGACCCGCGGGTTCGACACGAAGCTCTGGAAGGTGACCATGCCATGGCTCACGTTGACCTCGTCCAGTCGCATCGGTGCCAGCAGCCTGAGCTCTCCACGCCAATCCACGCCCTTGCCGGTCTGGCTGTCCCCTTCGCCGTGACCTTCGACAAAATTGACCGTGGGGCTATCGAAATTCACCTTGCCGCGAAACACGCCATGGCTCAGCGCGAACCAGCTCAGCTGGATATCGGCGCGCGGGGTATCGAGCAATGGCGCCGGCAGCTTGCCGGTCGTTTTGATGATGCGTAGCCCGTTGATGGTGTAGCCGCCGCGCCACAGGTGCAGGCTGATATCGGCAATCTGGCCGTGGTATTCGCCCATCCGGTCCATGCGCGCATTGAGGTAGTGCTTCACCGCATACGGCAACAGCGCACGTATGACCAGCAGCAGCAAAATGACACCCAGCAACCAACCCAGGTGGCGGCGATGATGAGGCTTCATGGGGATCGATCCACGGCGCGAGTCTGGTCATCGTAGCTGTTGCGATGTTCGCATGGCGTCGATGGCTCGCCAGCATGGGGTCGCGTGCATGGCAAAACGCCGGCACTAGGCCGGCGTCTCACTCTTGAACGGGGTTGGCGAAGCTCAGTGCTTGAGGTTCTTGCGCAGACGCTCCAGCGCCTGCAGCTGTGCCATCGCCTCGGCGAGCTTGGCCTGGGCTTCAAAAATCTCGATCGCGTCCGTACGGTTCGCCAGCGCGTCTTCGGCTTCCTTCTTGGCGCGCTGTGCGGAAGTTTCGTCCAGATCGGCGGCACGAATGACGGTGTCGGCCAGCACCGTGATCACCTGCGGCTGTACTTCCAGGATGCCGCCGGAAATGTAGAACTGCAGTCGCTCGCCACTGACCTGCAGCACATCGACGTGGCCCGGCTTGAGGCGGGTGATCAGCGGCGCGTGGCGCGGCGTAATGCCCAGCTCGCCCAGCTCGCCGGTGGCAACGACCATCGTCGCGTCGCCGGAAAAAATCTCGGCTTCGGCACTGACGATGTCGCAACGGATGGTCTGACTCATGTACGGATGTCCGCTTCGTGATGGGCGGGCCAGCTGGCCCGCCGCCATAGTTCGATCAGGCTACCGTCGATCAGGCTGCCTTCTTGGCGCCCATCTCTTCGGCCTTCTTCACCGCTTCGTCGATGCCGCCGACCATGTAGAACGCCTGCTCCGGCAGATGGTCGACGTCGCCATCGACGATCATCTTGAAGCCGCGGATGGTTTCCTTCAGCGGCACGTACTTGCCCGGCGAGCCGGTGAACACTTCGGCCACGTGGAACGGCTGCGAGAAGAAGCGCTCGATCTTGCGCGCGCGCGACACGGCCTGCTTGTCTTCTTCGGACAGCTCGTCCATGCCGAGGATCGCGATGATGTCCTTCAGCTCCTTGTAGCGCTGCAGCGTGCCCTGTACGCGACGGGCAACGTCGTAGTGCTCCACGCCGATCACGTTCGGATCGAGCTGGCGGCTGGTGGAATCCAGCGGATCCACGGCCGGATAGATACCCAGCGAAGCGATGTTACGGCTCAGCACCACGGTCGCATCCAAGTGGGCGAAGGTGGTGGCGGGCGACGGATCGGTAAGGTCATCCGCGGGCACGTACACGGCCTGGATCGAGGTGATCGAGCCGGTCTTGGTCGAGGTGATGCGCTCCTGCAGAACGCCCATTTCCTCGGCCAGCGTCGGCTGGTAACCCACGGCCGACGGCATGCGGCCGAGCAGCGCGGACACTTCGGTACCGGCCAGCGTGTAGCGATAGATGTTGTCGACGAAGAACAGCACGTCACGGCCCTTGCCGGAGGCGTCCTTCTCGTCGCGGAAGTACTCGGCCATGGTCAGGCCGGTCAGTGCCACGCGCAGACGGTTGCCCGGTGGCTCGTTCATCTGACCGTACACCATCGCGACCTTGTCGAGCACGTTGGAGTCTTTCATCTCGTGGTAGAAGTCGTTGCCCTCGCGGGTACGCTCACCCACGCCGGCGAACACGGACAGACCTTCGTGCGCCTTGGCGATGTTGTTGATCAATTCCATCATGTTGACGGTCTTGCCGACGCCGGCGCCGCCGAACAGGCCGACCTTGCCGCCCTTGGCGAACGGGCACATCAGGTCGATCACCTTGATGCCGGTTTCCAGCAAATCATTGCCCGCGGCCTGATCATCGTAGCTCGGCGCTTCGCGATGGATCACCCAGCGATCCTGCTCGCCGATCGGACCGGCTTCGTCGATCGGGTTGCCGAGCACGTCCATGATGCGGCCGAGCGTCTGCTTACCGACCGGCACCTTGATGCCTTCGCCGGTGTTGCGGGCGATCAGGTTGCGGCGCAGGCCGTCGGTGGAACCGAGCGCGATCGTGCGCACGATGCCGTCACCGAGCACTTGCTGCACTTCCAGCGTAATCTCGGTGCCGTCGATTTTCAGCGCGTCGTACACCTGCGGTACCTGATCACGCGGAAACTCGACGTCGATAACCGCGCCGATGATCTGAACAACTTTGCCCTGGCTCATGGAATGCTCCGGATGGATCTTTCAGTGTCTGTTTCAGCGCCGCAGTGCGTCGCCAGTTTGTGAAAAGTGCGGCCGTGTATCGCCACGTTTGATTCTTGCGATCAAGCACGGCTCGCACCGTGCCTGCTCAATCTTTCATGTTCAAACCGCCGCGGCGCCCGCGACGATTTCCGAGATTTCCTGGGTGATCGCAGCCTGACGCGCCTTGTTGTAGATCAACGTCAATTCGCCGATCACCTTGTTCGCGTTGTCCGACGCGCTCTTCATCGCGACCATGCGCGCGGCGTGCTCGCTGGCCAGATTCTCCAGCGACGCCTGATACACCACCGACTCGATGTAACGACCCAGCACGTGCTCCAGCACGGTCTGTGCATCCGGCTCGTAGATGTAATCCCAATCGTGGCTCTGTTCCAGCTTGACGCCGGCATAGGCCGACTCACCAGCTGCCTGATGCGCTTCCATTTCCACGGCCACCAACGGCAACGGCAACAGCGCGTTGATCGTCGGCTTCTGGGTCATCGTATTGACGAAGTCGTTGTAGGCCAGGAACACGCGATCCAGTCCGTTGGACGTATAGGCGTCCATCATCACCTTGATCACGCCGACCAGCTGTTCAAGCTTGGGCTTCTCGCCGAGATGGCTGACGCTGCCGATCAGGTTGATGCCCTTGAGCCGACGGAAGAACGAAATGGCCTTCTGGCCGATCGCCACGACATCAACCTCCACACCCTTCTGCTGCCACTCGGCGATGGCCGGCAACAGGCGACGGAACAGGTTGGAGTTGAGGCCACCGCACAGGCCACGGTCGGTTGACACCACGATGTAACCGACCCGCGCCACGTCGTCGCGCTGAGTCAGAAACGGATGGCTGAAATCGGTGCTGGCCTGGGCAACGTGCGCGATCACCTTGCGCATCGAACGCGAGTAAGGGCGCGAGGCCTTCATCATGTCCTGCGCCCGGCGGATCTTCGCAGCAGAGACCATTTCGAGCGCGCGCGTCACCTTGCGCATGTTCTGCGTGCTCTTGATCTTGGTTTTGATTTCGCGTCCGCTGGCCATGCTCTATCCGCTCGTTATGCTCTGCTGGGACGAGGGCATCACGATCGATGCCGCTCTTCCGATTCACTGCGCCGGTATTACCAGCTACCGGTTTTCTTGTACTCGTCCAGCGAAGCCTTGAAGGTGGCCTCAATGTCGTTGTTCCAATCACCCGTGGCCACGATCTTGTTCATCAGCTCTTCGTGGTTCTGATGCATGAACGCATGCAGACCCTTCTCGAACGGCAACACCTTGTTGACCGGCAGGTCATCGAGGTAACCCTTCTCGGCGGCGTACACCGACAACGCCAGTTCGGCGATCGACAGCGGCGAGTACTGCGCCTGCTTCATCAGTTCGGTGACGCGCTGGCCACGATCGAGCTGGGCGCGGGTGGCCGGGTCCAGATCCGAGGCGAACTGCGCGAACGCAGCCAACTCGCGGAACTGTGCCAGCGCCAACTTCACACCACCGGACAACTTCTTGACGATCTTGGTCTGCGCGGCACCGCCGACGCGGGACACCGAGATACCGGCGTTCACGGCCGGACGGATACCGGCGTTGAACAGGTCGGTCTCGAGGAAGATCTGGCCGTCGGTGATCGAGATCACGTTGGTCGGCACGAACGCGGAAACGTCGCCACCCTGGGTCTCGATGATCGGCAGCGCGGTCAACGAACCGGTCTTGCCTTTCACTTCACCGTTGGTGAACTTCTCGACGTATTCCTCGGACACGCGCGAAGCGCGCTCAAGCAGACGCGAATGGAGATAGAACACGTCGCCCGGATACGCTTCGCGGCCCGGCGGACGCTTCAGCAACAGCGAGATCTGGCGGTAGGCCACGGCCTGCTTGGACAGATCGTCATAAACGATCAGCGCGTCCTGGCCGCGGTCGCGGAAGTACTCGCCCATCGCGCAACCGGAATACGGCGCGACGTACTGCAGCGCGGCCGACTCGGATGCCGAAGCAACCACGATGATGGTGTTGGCCAGCGCACCGTTGTCTTCCAGCTTGCGCACGACGTTCGCGATCGACGAACGCTTCTGGCCGATGGCGACGTAGATGCACTTAATGCCGGAATCTTTCTGCGCGATGATCGCGTCGATCGCCAGCGCGGTCTTGCCAGTCTGGCGGTCACCGATGATCAGCTCGCGCTGACCTCGGCCGACCGGGATCATCGCGTCAACGGACTTGTAGCCGGTCTGCAGCGGCTGATCGACCGACTTGCGCCAGATCACGCCCGGCGCAACCTTCTCGATCGCGGAGCTGAGCTTCGCGCCGATCGGGCCCTTGCCGTCGATCGGATTACCCAGCGCGTCAACGACGCGGCCGAGCAGTTCCGGGCCGACCGGCACTTCGAGAATGCGGCCGGTGGTCTTGGCGGTATCGCCTTCGCGCAGGTGCTGGTATTCACCAAGCACCACCGCGCCGACCGAGTCGCGCTCAAGGTTCAGCGCCAGCGCAAACGAGTTGCCCGGCAGCTCGATCATTTCGCCCTGCATCACATCGGCGAGACCATGGATGCGCACGATACCGTCGGACACGCTGATGATCGTGCCCTCGTTACGTGCTTCCGCGCCGAGCTTGAACTGCTCGATGCGGTTCTTGATCAGCTCGCTGATCTCGGACGGGTTCAAAGTGGTGCTGGACATGGTCGTTATCCTGAAATTTTGTTTTCTTCAGAGTCCGGCCTTGGATGGCCGGTTTTGCTCTTCGCGAAACGGACTTCGCGTGAAATTAACTTGCCAGCGCGCTGGCCAACTGCTCCAGGCGTCCGCGTGCAGAACCGTCAATCACCTGTTCACCTGTATCGATCACCACGCCGGCCAGCAGCGCCGCATCGACCCGGGTTTCCAGTTCGATCTCGCGCTTGAAACGGCGCTTCAGCGATACCTTGAGCTGCTCGGCCTGAGCGGCATCCAATGCCATCGCGCTGGTCACCTTGACCAGCAGCTGCGACTCGGACTCGCGCTTGAACGCCTCGTACAACTGCGCCACTTCCGGCAGCAGCGCCAGCCGGCGCTGCTCGGCCATCTCACCGAGGAACTGCGCAAACGGCGCGTCGGCAGCCATACCGGCCGGCAAATGCAGCGCGACGAGCTGCGCAGGCAGCACGCGCGGATCAGTGCCGAGCAGTGCCACACGCGCATCTGCGGCAACCGCTGCGGCAAAGGCCAGCGCCTGCGACCACGCATCCAGCGAACCGTCGGCATGAGCCACTTCGAATGCGGCGCGGGCGTAGGGACGAGCGAGGGTGATTGCCTGTGCCATCGATCAGATCTCGGCCGCGAGCTGGTCGAGCAACGCCTTGTGCGTCGACGCATCGACTTCGCGCTGCACGATCTTGCTGGCACCCTGCACGGCCAACGCACCCACCTGCTCGCGCAGCTGGTCACGGGCACGCTGGGCCATCGAGGCGATGTCGTCCTGCGCGGAAGCTTTCAGTCGATTGATCTCGACGATCGCTTCGCCACGGGCCTTGTCGATGATCTGATTGGCCTGCTGCTGAGCCTTGTCGATGATCTCCGAGGCCTGCTGGCGAGCCAGCTTGATCTCGGCGGCCACTTTGACGTCGGCACTTTTCAGCTCGGCGTGCGCACGCTCGGCGGCATTGAGGCCTTCGGCGATCTTTACCTGCCGCTCTTCAATAGCCTTGTTGATGTGCGGCCAGATGAAGTGGACGCAGAACCAGATCAGGATGGCGAACGAAATCATTTCGCCAATCAAGGTCGCGTTGAAATCCATCGCTGCGTTACCTGTAAATACGGGGTGAAACGGACACGGGTGTTACGACACCCGTGCCGAACAGACGGCGCCGCAGCGCCGCCAACGGACTCAGCCTGCTACCAGCTTCGACAGCAGCGGGTTCGCCACGGCGAAGTACATCGCCAGCGCAACGCCGATCAGGAACGCTGCATCGATCAGACCAGCAAGCAGGAACATGCGGCCCTGCAACAGCGGCACCAGCTCCGGCTGACGAGCAGCGGCCTCAAGAAACTTCGAACCCATGACGCCGATACCGATACAGGCACCGAGTGCACCGAGGCCGATGATCAGACCCAGCGCGATGGCGGTAAAGGACTGCACTTGAGCAATGTGAGCGATGAGTTCCACGATGGTCTCCTGAGAAATTTAAACTGGAAAAATCAAAAAAAGTTGAAGCGGATGATTCGAAATACGCAGATTTAGTGGTGATCGTGCGCCATCGAGATGTACACGATGGTCAGCACCATGAAGATGAACGCCTGGATGCCGATGATCAGGATGTGGAAGATGCCCCACACCGTGTAACCGATGATGCCCAGACCGTAAAGCGCAATGCTGCCCGCGCTAAACAGGCCAGCAATCAGCATGAACACCAGCTCGCCAGCGTACATGTTGCCGAACAGTCGCATGGCCAGGCTTACCGGCTTGGACAGCAGCTCAACGACGTTCAACGCAAAATTGGGGATCCACAGCAGCGGATGCGAGCCAAATGGAGCGGTGAACAGCTCATGCATGTAGCCGCCGGCACCCTTGGCCTTGAAGCTGTAGAAAATGATCAGCACAAACACCGTCAGCGACATCGCAAACGTCATGTTGATGTCCGCTGTCGGCACGGCGCGGAAGTGACCCAGACCAAACATGTGGGTGATCCACGGCAGCAGATCGACCGGCAGCAGATCCATCGCATTCATCAGGAACACCCAGATGAATACGGTCAGCGCCAATGGCCCCAGGATGCGGCGGTCGCCATGGAACACGTCCTTGACCTGACCATCGACAAATTCCAGCACCAGCTCCACAAAAGCCTGTCCCCGGCCCGGTACGCCGGCCGTAGCCTTGCGCGCCTTCAACCAGAACAGCAGGCAGAACACCACGCCCAGCACCAGCGACACCGCCACGGAGTCCAGATGCACCGCCCAGAACCCGCCCGGACTGGCCTGCGGCGTGAGATGGGTCAAGTGATGCTGAATGTATTCGGTAAGGCCACCCGACTCGCTTGCCATGTCTCAACCCTTGAATCTGAAAGCCAGCAAATAAACCGCGAGAGCAGCCGCCAACCCCGTAATGGCGGCCAGCGGCGGCAACTTATATTGAACCAGGATCATGATCAGCCCCCCGACGATCACGACCCACTTAAGGAGCATGCCCATCAGCAAGCGGCTCAACGCCATGCCACCTCCGTCCAGACCGCTGAAGAAGCGAGCTGACATCAGCGCGGTACCCAGCGCCACTATCACCGCTCCCGCAGCCCCCGACACTGCTTCCCGACGCCCCAGCGTCAGGAAAACGAGGCCAACCCCGATCGCCGCAGCAAGCTGCAGCAACATGATGCGCAAGGCGAGACGTCGACCAGAGGCTAGACTGTTGAGCACGTAACGTCTCCGCGCGGTTTACACCAGGCGGCACCGATAGAGCTACGGGCCACGATCCAATCCCAAAAAGTATAACAGTGCGGTACTTGCAACGACAACCCACGCTGCCTGCGACATCTCGTCCCGGCGCCCTTCGTTCAGGCTGAACGGACCGACGATCGCGGCGTTAGCGGCGTACTTTTCGAGCGCATATACAAAGAGGGCCGGACATGAAGTCCGGCCCCGCTGCTATCGCAGTGAATCGCGACAGGTGCAGCTTGTATTACTTGGCAGCCTTCTTGGCGGCAGCGATCGGGGCCGAAACGGCCTCGCTCGCGGCTTCGTTGGCAGCCTGGCGCTGTTCCTGCACCAGTGCATTCAACGACTCGGCGGTCTTCTGGGTGATGGCAAGGATTTCCTGCGACACGGCGACCGAACGCTCGGCGTTCTCGCGGGTCAGGCTGCTGCCCTTCTCCCACAGGCTACGCAGGCCGTTGGCGTCACGCGTTTCCAGCGCTTCGGCGACGAATTCGGCGGAAACCTTGGCCTGCTGCTCGAGCGTCTTGAGCTGCAGCTCGGCGACCGTCTCCAAACCCTTCAGCGCCAGCGACTGCGCCTTGAACGCGCTATCGGTGAACTGCTTGGTGAAAGCGAAAAGCTGATTGTTGAGTTGCTGCGTCATGATGCTGTCCTCGTTGAGGATTGGGGTAGTGGCGAGCACTCTATCAGCAACTTTTGTGCAGTGCAATATATTTTTGCACGGCGAACAAGACCATTCTGCAAATATTCATATAAAACGAACAGTTATGACAATCCTGTAATTATCGCGACGCATCAAAAGCTGTCACGACTACAACTGGCGCCGGATGTACAGGTCTCGTGCACCACGACCTTGTCCAGCCCGGGCAGGCGCGGCAACAGGCGCTGCCAGATCCAGCGCGCCAGCATTTCGCTGGTGGGATTCTCCAGCCCTTCGATGTCATTGAGGTAGTGGTGGTCGAGCTGGTCGTACAGCGGCGCAAACGCCACCTTCAGATCGGCAAAGTCCATCACCCAGCTCAGCTGCGCGTCGGGTTCGCCTTCGACATGGATTTCGATGCGAAACGAATGCCCATGCAGCCGCGAACACTTGTGCCCAGGCGGTACGTTCGGCAGCCGGTGCGCCGCCTCAAGCTGAAATACTTTGAAAATATGCATGGCGGACGCCTGCGTGCCAACGATGGACCGGCGGAAAAACCACGCCTACGTGTTTAATGGCTATGGGTGGAGCTGAAGCGTAGCCACCATCCGGCCAAAGACCCGAGCATTACCGCGGCTTCCCGCCGGGGCGGTGGCAGCAATTGTAGCAGCCTCGGCAGCAGTTCCTGGCGCGTCATTGGCCCTACGAACGGATCGCTCATTTCGAGACCTGACAGCCTCATCAGACGCACTGGGCGCCTTTATTGCGGCTGCAAGGCATCGGTAGCGAAAATAAAGATCGACTTGTTCGGCGCATCCAGACAGATACTGCCGACGATGCTGAATGCGTTACAGCGTGAGCGGGACAGCCATCTGCGAAACCCTTTGCAGGGTATTTTCATGGCCACGGAAATGCTGTCGGCGCGAACCGCGCCGGACAAGCCGGCGCGGTTAATCGATCAGGCGAATTGAGCTTCTAGCTTCGGATCGGGACCGAAACGGTTCGGGCCAGACGTGCCTTCGGTACAAGCAAAGACTAGGTTCACGATAGGCACCAGCAGCCACCAACCGCTATGGTCCGTGTCATGCATGCGTCGGACGCCTACCGCAATGCTGGGAATGAGGATGGCCAGCTGATAGATGTCGAATATGACGCTACCGCGCCCAGGTCCGCCCACAAGACCGAACACGAAGCCAAAGGCAATAGCGATGAGGAAATTGAACAAGGCGAACATCCAATATTCTTTGCGACGCGCACGGCCGTTGAAAACCGCGTACTGCTTGAGTACGACGAGATACCAATTCATTTAATGACTCCCCCAGTGAATTAATAGCCTTCCGGTGCTTCCCTTGGATAGGCCGTTTGAGCTTACAACAAATGCGCGTGCGTCTGCCTTCCTTCACTGTTGGACCGCGATCGTCCTTTATGGACGCGCCTTCGCTTACGAGCCGATCAATATAGCGATCCGTTTTCACCGTTCGATTCGTCCTTGGTGTATCCGAAACAGAAGGAGACAGGCCATGTCCGACGAGTCCGTCATTTTGATCAATCTGTTGAAGGTCAAACCCGGGCAGCAGGATGCGCTGATCGCGCTCTTGAAGCAGAACACCGACACGGTGATCCGCACGCTCCACGGCTGGAAGACGACCCGGCTGATCGCGGCAGAGGACGGCGCCGGCGTCGTCATCTATTCCGAGTGGGAGACCCCCGCTGCCGTCGAGGCGATGCGCAGCGATCCGCGCATGCAAGCCTATTTCCCGAGGATCATGGCGCTGGCGAGCCTGGACTCGATCGTGGGCTCAGCGGTATTCAGCGAAGCCCGGTGAGGGCGAAGACACAAGTAACTAGGGGGGAAATCGCCATGGCTCGCATGGTAGTGATTTACCAGACACCGAAGAACGTCGAGGCATTTGACCGGCACTACTTCGACATCCACGTGCCTCTCGCCAAGAAGATTCCGGGCCTGAGGAAGTACGAGGTCAGCGACGGCCCCGTCGCAACGCCACTGGGAACCTCCCAAGTTCATCGGATCGGAACACTGCATTTCGACGACCTTGCGGCGATCAAAAAGGCATTTGCCAGCGCGGAGGGACAGGCGGCTGGAGCGGATCGCCGACTTTTTGCGCCGGATGACTCGGGCGTGCAAATGTTCCTTTTCAACAGCAGGGAAGTTTGAATCCACCCCTCTTGTTCGTCTCGGCGAGCGAGGGGCGACTGGCGGGCCGGCGCTTATATAGACCGTAAAGATCGTAAAACCAAACGAAGAGAGTTCAGCGATGTCCGCAACCAAAGCAGTTTTTGTCCTGATCCACGGCGGTTGGCACAATCATTCGGCGTGGGACAGAGTGACGCCAATACTCAAAGCCAACGGCTTCGCGGCGTTGACGCTCGACCTTCCTGGCGCGGGGATAAATGCGATAGCGCCAACCTCGCTCGGTCTTCGCCCGTTCGACCTCGCTGCATTCGCCGCCGAACCATCACCCATCGCTGGCGTTACGCAGGAAGAGCGCACGCAAGCGGTCGTCGCACTGGTAAAAGAAGCGGCGTCACTCGGCGACGGCAAGGTCATCCTGGTCGGGCACTCGGCCGGCGGGATGACGATTTCCGCGGTCGCCGAGCAGGTTCCGCACCTGCTGCTCGCGGTCGTCTATCTTGCCGGGTTCATGGTGCCGAACGGCATGCCGTTGCTCGCGATGCTCCAGCATAAAACCCTGTCTTCGGCGCTGGCACCTGCGCTGTTCGTGGGCGACCCCATCGCCATCGGCGCGACCAGGATCCACGCCGGATCAACCGACGAAGCCTACAGATCGCTGCTCAAAGCCTCGTTTTATGCCGACGTGCCGGACGCCGAATTTGCGCATGCGGTATCGCAACTTCATTGCGACGAATCAAACGCCGGCGCCATAGCCCTATCGAAAATTACGCCCAGGAGATTTGGAACGGTGCCACGCCATTACATCCGCTGTACACAGGATCGCGCGATTCCGTTGACCGGCCAGGATCACATGATTGCGGCGGTTGACGGTTCCATCGGCGGCAAGACAACGACCCACACACTGCAAAGCAGCCACTCGCCATTCCTGTCACAGCCGGCCACCCTGTCGAAGATTCTCATCGACATTGGCGTCCAATCCCTGGCGGAACAGAGCGCGGAAGCGCCGTAGGTCTCGAATCATGAACACGGAAGCATTCGAGGATTGCCTGAAAGTGCTGCGGCCACGTCTTCATCGCTACTGCGCGCGCATGACGGGATCGGCGGTCAGTGGCGAAGATGTATTGCAGGACGCCCTCGTCAAGGCGCTTCAAGCGCAAGCTCAGGGTGCCGTGATCGACAATCCCGAGGCCTGGCTGTTTCGCATCGCCCACAACACGAGCCTCGATTTCCTGCGCAACAGGTCCCGCAACACGGTCGTTCCGCTCACCGACGACATCGAAGCGGCGCCCATACCCGAGGCGGACATCGTCGAGATCAGCTTCCAGACGTTTCTGCGGCTGCCTGAGCTTCAGCGATGCGCGGTGATCCTCAAGGATGTTCTGGGTCATTCGGTCGATGAGATCGCAAGCATCGCGGGGTGCTCTGCGGCCTCCGCCAAATCGGCGCTGCAACGGGGGCGCGTTACGCTGCGGCGACTCGCGCAAGCGCCCGAGGACGCCCGACTGCCGCTGATGTCCGATTCGGACCGGCGCAAGATCACCGCTTATGTCCAGCTGTTTCAAAGCGGCGATTTCGATGCCATCCGCGCCATGCTCGCCGATGACGTGAAGCTCGACCTGGTGAACCGCCTCCAACTGCAAGGGCGCGACGAGATCGGCCTCTATTTCACGCGCTATGCGGAAGTGACCAAATGGCGGTTCGCCCTCGGCGCGGTAGAAGGACAGCCGGCCATGCTGGTCTTCGACGGCACCGGCCCGATGGAAAGGCCTGCGCATTTCGTCCTGATCGACTGGTCGGAAAACCGGATCATCGAGATCCGGGATTTCTTGTTCGCCCCCTATGTGCTCGAAGACATCGATTGGGTGCGGCTGGGCTAAAAGCTTATGGCCGGCCAGCGGCCTCCCGCCTCCTGACCTTGCCCATGTGCCGAGTCGCGATGCCGCTTATCCGCGAGGGCCAGGTGACTTAACTGGCGAAGACGCTATCCTTTTCCGACGCTGAGAGAGGCGTGACCTGCGGGACTCGCCTTTGTTCGACCAACCCATTGTGATGCTCGATTTCGAGACCACCGGCCTGAGCGCCGCTGCTGGCGACCGCATCACCGAGGTGGCAGCGCTGCGTATTGTCGATGGAGTGGTGACCGAGCGATACGTGACGCTGATCAATTGCGGCGTACGCATTCCATCCTTCGTGACCGCGCTGACAGGCATCTCCCAGCGGATGGTCGACGGTGCACCGCCGGTGGCACACGTGCTGCCCCGGCTACTGGAGTTCATCGGCGATGACGTACTCGCGGCGCACAATGCCAGCTTCGACGCCAGATTCCTGCTAGCCGAAAGCCTGCGGCAGGGCCTGTCGCCGCGCCACCGCGGCTTGATCTGTTCGTTGAAATTGGCGCGCAGGATGCTGCCGAGACAGACCAGCTACAAACTCGGCGGACTGGCCAGTGCACTGAACATCACCTACCGCGGCGCCGCCCACCGGGCGGAAGCCGACGCTGAAGTCTCCACCCGCCTGCTGCTGCACATCGGTGACTCCCTCCGGCATCAGTACCGCTGCCAGTCCATCGCACCGAGTTTGCTCGAAGCGATCAACCGACAAAGCGCAGCCAAAGTGCCCGATTTCCTGAGCCGTAATTTCGCTGGTACCCGATGAGACGCCCCACCTGAGGCGATGTCATCGAAGAAAGCGCCGGGCCAGTTAGACCGACGCCAACTACTCCATCGACGACCGCCCCGCACGCAGGTCTGGAGCGACCACGGGGCGACCCACGCCACGACCACCCCAA
>Ga0302235_10000561_pt1 | contig 29259 bp, 28 predicted proteins | sample II_Palsa_N3_3_FD_193577 | JGI IMG/M metagenome (GOLD analysis project Ga0302235, IMG submission 193577) | Peat permafrost microbial communities from Stordalen Mire near Abisko, Sweden - II_Palsa_N3_3 | ecosystem: Environmental > Terrestrial > Soil > Palsa > Peat permafrost | place: Sweden...
AGGCCGGTTGCGGAGTAACTCAGGTTGGTTGCCGCGCCGGAGTCCGCAGCCGTTACCTGCAGCGACACCGCCTTGCCGGTCACGCTCGTCTGGTTGCCAGGGCTGGTGACCGAGACGCTGTAAACGGGGGCGCGCGCCGAGCAGAGCGAGGCCGCCAGTGCGTTCGCGATCGGCGTGCCCAGCCCGGTGTCCATGTCGTAGCCGGTGGTCTCGGGATAGAGATGGTTCGGGTCCTGTGCGTCCAGGCCGTCACCAATGGCTTCGGTGTTGTCGAACTCGTCGTTGTCTGGCAGGCCCAGCCCGTCGACCTGGGTGATCTGGTGGAAGTTGCTGAGGTAGCTGCTCCCGGCGATGCTGTAGAGCGACGGATTGGCCCAGCCGATCGGCAGCCCCCTGCAAGCCGAGTCGGCGTTGGTCAGCGCAAAGAGCGCCGCCCAGAGCGGCGCGGCCGCACTGGTCCCGCCAACACCAACCCACTCGCCCGCGCCTCCGGTCGTTACAAAGACCGCGTAGCCGGTGTAGCCGTCCGCATCGGCGGCGACGTCGGGGACCTCGCGGCACTCGCTGCTGCCACAGGGGGCTCCCGACGAGTTCGGGTTGACGACGCCGAGCGAGGAAGCTGCCGACGATTGGTAGCTCGGCATCGGAAATTGCGTGGAGATACCACCTCCGCTCGCGCCTCCGTCCTCGAGCGGATCTAGGCAGGCACATTTGTCGTTGGTGCCCTCGTTCCAAACGACCTCGCTGGGGAGCGCGCCCGTCGTATCGAGCTCGATCATGGCCGGGCTTGTCGACTCCACGGTGAACAGCGATGTCCCGCCGACGCCCGTGGCGTACGGCTGACCCGACGGGTCCTCGACCGACAGCCCAGTCGTGTAACCCGGGTTGTCCTCACCCCGTTGCGAGCACGTCTCGGCGCCGCTGTCCCCAGACGAGGACAGGAACGACTGACCTTGGAGGGCTGCCTCCATCAGCGAGGCGTTCTCCGAGGAGATGACCGACCCGCCGGTGGCCGACTCGCACGTGCCCCACGAGGAGGAGATGACCTTGGCCGTATCTTGGGTCACGATCTGATTCAGGATCGTCGCGGCGATGCCAGCCGTGTCTGGGCCTTGGTAGACGTCGACGGTCGCCTTCGGAGCCAGCGCGATGACTGTCTCGATGTCGAGGGCCTCCTCACCGTCATCGTCTGTCGACGGATTGAATGGACCGGGACCACCGCTGACGTTGATCGGGTTCACCGTCGCGGTCGTTCCGTAGCAGGCCTGGAAGGTCGCGATGTCGGTCGGGTTGTAACCGCCCTCCTCGAGCACCGCGACCGTCTGACCCTGGCCCTCGTCGCCGGCCTGATACATGCTCGAGAAGTTGTACGCGGCGGCCAGCTGATCGAAGGTGTAGGTACCGGGGAACTGGCCGGAGTTGGTCACGGTGCTCGGGATCGTGTCGCACGGCTGCGGCCCACCCGTGAGTACATGGGCGTGCTCGATCGCACGGACCACCGTGTGCGCCGTCCGCGCGCCCGCGAGGACAGTGTTGGCCGACCGCCGCGGATTGACGACAAGACCGGCAGGCTCAGCCGGGTTGATGTCGTCGAGGCCGATCACGCCCTGGATGTAGCGGGCGATGCTCGGGGCGAATGCCGGCGCGTCGAGGTTGGCGTAGGCGCGGCGACCGTCGGGCAACTCGACGCGGGACAGCTGCGCGGACATCGCGTCGTCGATCGCGGACGCGGTGGCGCGAACGGGGATCATCAGGTTGTTCGCGGTCGCGGGGCCGACCGACAGGCCGTCCCGGGCAAGTACGGCGCGGACGGCGGCGACGGCGGCCGGCGGTGCGCCGAAACGTCTGGCGAACTGCTTCACGGTCAGGAAACGGCCGTAGTCGGGCGAGCCGGGCGTCGACACCTCGGTCGCGAGCTGCGCGAGCGCCTGCGGGTTGCGTGGCTCGAGCGCGACCGACAGACGGAAGGTCCTAGTCGGCTCGACACGGCCGAGCACGGCGGTGAACAGCGGTAGCCTTGCCGCCGCCCCGACGCGAATCATCGCGTCGTTCGCAGTCGCGCTCCCGGCGCCAAGCACCAGCGCCACCCCCACCGTGGCGAACGTCGCGAGCAGCCGGAACAGAGCCCTCCCCAGATGTACGCGCATGCCCACCCCTAAAGCCTTCGTCGTTGTGTGAGTTGCCGCGGAGACTGCGAGCGGCCCGCACGGCACCGCGACGTACCGTACTCGACCGGGTCAGACCGGCGTGAGCAATAGGTGTTCGTGGGCTGACTCGAGGTCCGGCGCGGTCTGGAGCGCCGCCTGGAGTGCCTTCTGCTCCTGGCGGGCGCCGCCGAGCCGCTCGACGTACCAGGGGTAGAACTTGCGCAGGTAGCGGGTCGCGCGTTCGCGACCCAGGTGCTCGACGGCGCGATCGATCACCCAGTCGAGCTCGGTGAGGATCTGTTCGCGAGTCGGCTGCTCATCGTGGTCGGCGAGGAGTTGGTCGAACAGCCACGGGTTACCGAGCGATCCGCGAGCGAGCAGGACGGCGTCAGCGCCCGTCTGCGCGAAGGCGGTTCGCACTGCTTCGGCGGTGTGCAGGCCGCCCGAGATGAGAACCGGAACTGGCAGCTCGTCGACCAGCTTCGCCGCGAGCGCGTAGTCGGGCCGGCCGCCGTGTCGCTGGGCGGCGGTGCGCGGGTGGATCGCAAGACCGGCGACGGCGCCGGACGCCACCAGCTCGCGCGCCACGATCACGCCAGAGGTGTCGCCGGCGCGCAGGCCGGTCCGCAGCTTGACCGTGATGGGCAACCCGCTGCCGCGTGCGGCGGCGCGCGCGAGTGCGACGGCCCGGGCCGGATCCTCGAGCAGCGCGGCGCCCGCGCCGGTCTTGCAGACCTTGGGCACGGGACAGCCCATGTTGATGTCGATCAGGTCGGCACCTGCGGCGGCGACGCGTTCGGCCGCGGAAGCCATCACATCAGGATCCGAACCGAACAGCTGCATCGATACCGGGTGCTCGTCGGGATGGATACGCAGCAGCTCGCGGCAGGTCCGCTCGTTGCCGTAGTGCACGGCGAAGCTCGAGACCATCTCCGACACGACCATGCCGGCCCCATAGCGCTTGGCCTGCAGACGCACGAACCAGTTGCCGATGCCCGCCAGCGGAGCGAGCACGACACGGTTGGGGATATTCACGCCGCCCAACTCCCAGGCGTCTGTCAGCGAGGAACTCATCCACGCTTCATGGTACGAATCAGCAGATGGACATCGGCGCGCAGCTCCAGCCCTGGATCGACGTCGTGCTAGAGCAGGTGCCCGGCCTGCAGCTGTTCGACGCGCACACGCACATCGGTTTCAACGATCCCGACGGCATGAGTCAGAGCGCGGAAGAGCTGCTCGAGGGCCTGCGCGTATCGCACGCGCAGGGCTGCTTCGTATTCCCGTTCCACGAGCCCGACGGTTACGCCGATGCCAACGACCGCGTGATCGCAGCAGCGCAGGCCTCCGACGGGCTGCTCGTCCCCTTCTGCCGGGTGAACCCCCACGATGAAGCGCTGCGCGAGGCCCGGCGCGGCCTGTCGGCCGGCGCGAAGGGAATCAAGCTGCACCCGCGCGCCGAGCAGTTCGCGCTCGACCACCCGCAGGTGCAGGGCCTGTTCGAGCTCGCGGACGAGCGCTCGCTGCCGATCCTGATCCATGCCGGGCGGGGGATCCCGGCGCTCGGCGTCCACGTCGTGCGGCTGGCGGGAGAGTTCCCGAACGCGCGGGTGATCCTCGCCCACGCCGGCATCACCGACCTCAGCTGGATCTGGCGCGCCGCGTCGGACCTGCCGAACCTGCTGTTCGACACCTCCTGGTGGATGCCGGCTGACCTGCTGGCGCTGTTCTCGCTCGTCCCGCCCGGGCAGATCGTGTTCGCCTCGGACGCACCCTACGGCCACACGCTCGCGTCGGCGTCATCGCAACTGCGGCTCGCGCTCCAGGCGGGCCTGTCGCCCGAGCAGGTCAAGCTGCTCGCCTCGGGCCAGTCGCTGCGGCTGGCCCGTGGCGAATCGCTCGCGCCGGGCGGACCCGCGATCGGCGAGCGCGAGCACGCGAGTCATCTGCTGTTGGACCGCCTCGCCGAGTTCCTGCTGCTGGGGACGATCATGACGTTCCGCGGCGGCGACGGCAGCGAGATGCTCTCGCTCGCGCGCCTTGCGTGCGAGGTGCCCGACGAGGTCGACGACGCCCCGGTGTTCGACGCGATCCGCCGGCTGCTCTGGATCTACGACGAGATCACCCGGATGGAGCCCGAGAACCGCCGCCGCCTCGTGTTCCTGATGATGGCGATCACGGTCGCCAAGACGCCGGACGTCCCGATTCCCCGGTAGGTGTTGCGCCCTGAGGCGGGACGCCGGGGCGTAGACCGCGCCGGACGCTCCTCTGAGAGCCACCGCCAGACCATCTGCCGGGGAGTCACTCCAATGGCCTATCGGGGCTGGTTTCGCTGCCAGATGATTTGAAGCCCGATCAGCGTCAGCAGCTCGTCGACCTCGTCAATCGTCTCGCGAATGAACGGCACGAGCACGCGCGCGAGGCCACCGGTCGCGATCACGGTGATCTCCTCCCCCAGCTCGCCGCGGAGCCGCCGGACGATCCCCTCGACCTGGCCGGCGAACCCGTAGACGATGCCGCTGCGGATCGCGTCGACGGTCGACTTGCCGATCAGCGCGCGCGGCTCCGCCAGCTCCACCTTTGGCAGCTTGGCAGCGCGCTCATACAGCGCGTCGATCGAGATCTCGGCGCCCGGGGTGATGATCCCGCCGAGGTACTCGCCGGCAGCCGAGACCGCGTCGTAGGTGATCGCGGTTCCGAAGTCGACGACGACGCAGCTCGTGCCGAACCGTTCGTAGGCGGCGACCGCGTTGACGAGCCGGTCAGCCCCGACCTCACGCGGATTGTCGATCCGGATCGGCATGCCGGTGCGGATCGTCGGCCCGACGACGAGCATCTCGTGGCCGAGGTAGCGCTGCGCCATCGAGGTCCACTGGTCGGACAGCTGCGGCACGGTCGAGGAGACGATCGAGCTGCCGACGTCGTCGAACCCGAAACCTCGCAGCGCGAGCAGGTTCGACAGCGCCGCGCCGAGCTCGTCTGAGGTCGATTCGCGCACGGTCGCGAACCGCCAGTGCTGCTCGACCCTGTCGGCGCCGGCGGCGAACACGCCGAAGTGGGTCTGCGTATTTCCGACGTCCACGACCAGCAGCCTGCGCGCGCCGTTGTTCGAGGACATGGCCTGAATATATGCTGTCGGCCAGTGGCGCTGAAGCTCTACACGGTGCACAACTCGCACCCATGCGCCGCAGTCGAGCGGGCGCTGCAGCGCAAGGGGCTGGCGTACTCCGTGATCGAGTGGCCGCCGACGCTTCACCCGCTGTTTCAGCGGGCATTCTTCGGCGCGCGAACCGTCCCCGCGCTGCGCAGCGGTTCCGAGAAGATCGTCGGCTCCCGCGCGATCATGCACTGGCTCGACGACTTCCAGCCCGAGCCCAGGCTGTACCCGGATGACCCCGACGAGCGCGCCCGCGTCGAGGACGCCGACGTGTGGGGCGACGAGCGGCTGCAGCAGGTAGCGCGGGACCTGATCTGGGTCGGCCTCCGGCACCGCCCCGACGCGCTCGTCAGCTATGGCCGCGATGCCCAGCTGGCGACGCCGGCGGCGGTCGTACGGCTCGCGGCGCCCGCGATCGCGCGAGCCGGCGCCCGCCTCAACCGCACCGACGACGCCAAGGCGCGCCGCCGCATGCAGGAGCTGCCAGCACAACTCGACAAGATCGACGCGTGGATCGCGGACGGCACGATCGGCGACGCCCGCCACCCCAACGCCGCCGACCTGCAGATCCTCTCGACGATCCGGATACTCAGCTCGTTCACCGACGTGCAGCCGATGCTCGCCGGCCGGCCCTCGCTGGCGGCGGCCCAGCGGCTGTGGCCGCCGGTCGTCGGAACGCTCCCGGCCGGCTCGCTTCCCTAGGCGGCGAGCGGGGCGCCAGCCGCTCGCACCTCCTGACCGGGGCCGAGCTGCGCCAGTGCGTCTGCGACTCGCGTGCCGTCAGGCAGCGCCAGCTCGGGATCGAGCTCGAGCAGCGGCACCATCACAAACCGGCGGCTCGTGAGCTCGCGGTGCGGGACGCTCATGCGTTCGGAAGCGAACGTCAGCTCACCGAGCAGCAGCACGTCGACGTCGATCAGGCGCGGGCCGTGGCGCACACCGCCCGGCTCGCGCCCGGCGACCCGCTCCACCGCCTTGCACGTGTCGAGCAGCGCCAAGGGCCCGAGGTCGGTCTCGATCCGCAGGCACGCGTTGAGGAACTCCGGCTGGTCGAGCACGAGGCCGACCGGCTCGGTCTCGTAGATCGACGAGGACGCGACCACCTTGATCCCGCGCCGGCGCAAGCCGTCGACCGCTGCCTGCAGCTGGGCGCGGCGATCGCCGATGTTCGATCCGAGGCCGAGGTAGCCCGTGCGGCGCACCGGCGATCTCTCGCCGGCGCCGGTCACCCCTCGCGCCAGACCTCGACCGAGACCTCGCTGACGGGAAGCGCGATCGGCGGCTCGGGCTTGGCCGCCTTGACCCACACCGCGTGCGCGTCGTAGCGTTCGAGCAGCCTGTCGCAGACCGCCGCGCAGAATCGTTCGAGCGTCCGGTAGGAGCGCTGCTGGGCGACGAGGCTGACGGCCTCGCAGACCTCGGCGTAGTCGACCGTGTCCTCGATCCGATCGGTCACGGTCGCGTCGCACTCGCCGATGTCGAGCCGCACGTCCACCAGCAGCCGCTGCCCGATCTCGCGCTCGGCTGCCGACACGCCCATGTGCGTGTACAGCGACAGGCCGCTGATCTCGATCGTGACCTCGGGCTCGGGATGGCCCTCATCGTCCTCGTCCTCGTCGACCTCGTCGGGGTCGAACTCCTCGGCTTCTTCGTCGCTCACGCGGCGACCGTAGCAGCCGTAACCGTCAGCGCGTCGAGCACCGGGGCGACGTCGTGGACGCGGAAGATGCTCGCGCCGCGCTCGAACGCGATCACGTTCGTCGCGATCGTGCCCGGCAGCCGCTCGTCGACGTCCCGCCCACCCGCAAGCTTGCCGAGAAAGGACTTGCGGCTGGTCCCGATCAGCACCGGGCGCCCGAGCTCGACGATCTCGCGCAAACGCGCGAGCAGCTCGAGGTTGTGCGCGACGGTCTTGCCGAATCCGATCCCTGGGTCGAGGATGATCCGCTCCTCGGGCACGCCGGCCGCGACCGCGAATCGCATCCGCTCCTCCAGGAACGCCTTCACCTCCGAGACGACGTCGTCGTAATGCGGGTCCTGCTGCATCGTTCGCGGGTCACCGAGCATGTGCATCAGGCACAGCCCGGCGCCGCTGCTCGCGACCGCCTCGGCGATCTCCGGGGAGCCGCGGAGCGCGGTGACGTCGTTGACGAGGGTCGCGCCGGCGCGCAACGCCGCCGCGGCGACGGCCCCCTTGTACGTGTCGATCGAGATCGTGGTCGGCGTGCCCTCCTCGACCAGCCGCTCGATGACGGGCACGACTCGGCGCAGCTCCTCGTCGACTCCGACGGCCTGCGCTCCCGGTCTCGTCGACTCGCCGCCGACGTCGAGATATGCCGCGCCGTCGGCGGCGAGCGCCAGCCCGTGCGCAACAGCCGCCTCCGCGTCGAGGAACCGGCCGCCGTCGGAGAACGAATCCGGCGTGACGTTCACGATCCCCATCACTGCGAACGCGCGGCCGGCCGGCCGCGCGCCGCGCCCGCTCACGGGCCCTCCTCGCCGGGCCAGTGGCCGTGCTCGGTGAAGTATTGCCGTGCCTCCTCTTCCCGGTCGCGGTCGCGGTTGCTCGACAGGCTCATCCGGAACAGCCAGTTGAGCATCCACACCATCACTGCGATGCCCGCGATGACGACGCCGGCGCCTGCGACGACGCCCTTGCCGCCGCCGATCGCGACGAGCACGGCGCCGGCAATCATCAGCAGCCCCGGCAGCCCGTAGCGCAGGAGCAGGAGGCCTGCGCGGCTCCGCGTCACACGCGTGGAGCTACTCGGCGGTGCCGCCGGCGAGCCCCGGGCGCGGAAGCGGCCGGGGGCCCTCGCGCCCGGGGGCGCGCTCAGGCGAGGCAGGCGGAAGCGGCACCCGTGGCGGTGGCGGCGCCTCGGCCCCGAACACCTCGTCCTCGCTCGTGCCCTGCAACAGCGCGACGAACTGGTCGCGCTCGATCGTCTCGCGCTTGATCAGGATCTCCGAGATCCGCTCTAGCTGGTCGCGGTGCTCGCCCAGGATCTGCTTGGCCTGGACGTGCGCGGCCTCGACGATCCGGCGAATCTCATCGTCGATCTCGCGCGCGATCTCGTCCGAGTAGTCGGGCTCGGCGGAGAACTCACGACCGAGGAACGGCAGCCCGTGGTCGTGACCGAACACGCGCGGCCCGAGCTTCTCGGACATCCCGAAGCGCATCACCATCTGCTTGGCCGTCTGGGTCACCTTTTCGAGATCGTTGGACGCGCCCGTGGTGATCTCACCGAAGGTCAGCTCCTCGGCGGCGCGGCCGCCGAGCGTCATCGCCATCATCTCCTGGAGCTCCGCGCGCGTGGTCAGGAACCTGTCCTCGCCGGGGAGCGAGATCGTGTAGCCGAGCGCCTGGCCGCGGGAGATCACCGAGATCTTGTGGATCGGATCGCTGTTGGGCAGGAAGTGCCCGACGATCGCGTGTCCCATCTCGTGATAGGCGGTGATCCGCCGCTCCTTGTTGCTCATCACCCGGGTCTTCTTCTCCGGGCCGGCGATCACTCGCATGATCCCCTCTTCGAGCTCGACCTGGGTGATCTCGCGCTTGCCGTTGCGCGCGGCGAGCAGCGCCGCCTCGTTGACGAGGTTCGAAAGATCGGCGCCGGTGAATCCAGGGGTCTGGCCGGCGAGCGCGTCGACATCGATCTCGCGTGCGAGCGGCTTCCCGCGGGTGTGGACCTCGAGGATCTTCTTGCGGCCGGTGCGGTCGGGGCGGTCGACGACGATCTGGCGGTCGAACCGGCCGGGACGCAGCAGCGCCGGGTCGAGGATGTCGGGCCGGTTGGTGGCGGCGATCAGGATGATGTTGTCCTTCATCTCGAAGCCGTCCATCTCGACCAGCAGCTGGTTGAGCGTCTGCTCGCGCTCGTCGTGACCGCCGCCGAGGCCGGCGCCGCGGTGGCGCCCGACGGCGTCGATCTCGTCCATGAAGATGATGCAGGGGCTGTTCTGCTTGGCCTGCTCGAACAGGTCGCGCACGCGCGAGGCGCCGACGCCGACGAACATCTCGACGAAGTCGGAGCCCGAGATCGAGAAGAACGGCACCCCGGCCTCACCCGCGACCGCGCGCGCCAACAGCGTCTTGCCGGTCCCCGGCGGACCGTACAGGAGCACACCCTTCGGGATTCGCGCCCCGAGGGCCTGGAACTTCTTCGGGTTCTCGAGGAACTCCTTGATCTCGTGCAGCTCCTCGACCGCCTCGTCGACCCCCGCGACGTCGCGGAAGGTGATCTTCGGCGAATCGACCGACATTCGCTTGGCACGCGACTTGCCGAACGACATCACCTTCGAACCGCCGCCCTGGACCTGGTTCATCAGGAAGATCCAGAAGGCGATGAAGATCACGAACGGAAGCAGGTAGGTCAGCAGCGACAGCCAGCCGTTGCTGGACTTGTTCTGAACCTGGACCTGCGCACCGTTGTTGAGGGCGGCCTGAACCATCGTCGGCAGCTCGTTGTCCGGATAGCCCGTCGAGCCCTTCGACCCGGTGTTGAGCGTGTAGTTGACCGTGTTCGTCTTCTGATCGAAGTTGAGGCTCTTGACGTCACGGTTCTGCTCCTGGACGAGCAGCTGTCCGAAGTTCAGGTTGCTGTGCGGGCCGGACTGGCCGATCAGCTTCTGGGCGAAGAACGCCAGCACCACCACGATCAGGATGGGAAAGGCTGCGCTCTTGAAGAACCTGCTCATAAGTTCGATCCTCGCCCGTCCCCGTCGCGGTGGATCGCCGGTGAGGAGGTCGGAATGCCCAAGCGTAGCACCTGACTTTCGGGCCAGCGGACCCCGAACCGGCGCCTGCGTTCAATCATTTAACGCCGCCACATAGGGAAGGTTGCGGTAGCGCTCGGCGTGATCGAGCCCGTAGCCGATCGCGAACCGGTCCGGGATCTCGAATCCAACATACCGCGCGGTCAGGTCGACCTTTGCTCGCGCCGGCTTGACGAGCAGGGCGCAGACCTCGAGCGACCGCGGATTGCGCCCCTCGAGGTTGCGCACCAGGTACTGGAGCGTCAGCCCCGAGTCGATGATGTCCTCGACGATCAGCACGTCCCGTCCCTCAATCACCGCATCGAGGTCCTTCAGGATCCGCACGACGCCGGAGGACTTCGTTGCCGACCCGTAGGAGGAGATCGCCATGAAGTCGACCTCGCACGGGACCGTCAGCTGCCGCATCAGATCCGACAGGAAGAACACCGCCCCCTTCAGCACGCCGATCAGGATCAGATCGCGGCCATCGTAATCGCGGGAGACCTCGGCCGCGAGCTCCGCGACTCGTCGGGACAGAGCCTCGGGCCCCACCAGGACCTCCCCGATCGCGTCATGTCCGTATGCGGCCACCGCGCCGAATCTTAGGGTCGTTGGGGTCGCGCCGAGAAGGACAGGCTGCCACGGACGACGACGGCTCGCACGCCGCTCGGGAGGTCGAGCGCCGCCGTCCCGGTCTCCCGGAGCGCAAGGATCTCCTCGAGGCGTCGCGCGGTCCCGGGCGAAGGCCGTCCGGCGGCGTCGTCAGCCAGCCGCTGAACGACAAGGCGCGCGAGCGCCGGCGGCAGCTCCCGCAACTGGGCGAGACTGACCGAGCGCCCGCCGCCAAGAACGTCGTCGACGAGCGCGTCGAGGACCTCCGCCTCGCCGCGGAGCGCCTCGGCGAGCGCGAGCACGTTCGCCTCGGCCGCCGGATGGATCTCGCGCAGCGCCGGCACCAGCCCCCGACGCACCCGACCGCGGGCGAAGCGGTCGGAGTCGTTGGTCTCGTCTTCGCGCCAGCAGAGGCCCCTGGCGCGGCAGTACGCTGCCGTCTGCTCGCGGGTCACGCCGAGCAGCGGTCGGATCAGCCGGCCGGTGCGCTCGCGCATCCCGAGCAGCGCCCGCCGGCTGGGCGAGGACGCCAGCCGGTAGAGGATCGTCTCGACCTGGTCGGTCGCGGTGTGGCCCGCCGCGATCTCGGCGGCGCCGCCGGGCGCCTCGTTTGCCAACTCAGTCGCCGCCGCGTAGCGGAACCGGCGCCCCCAGGCCTGCAGGTTGCCGGTCCCGGGCGCCGGCCCGCTCTGACGCACGGTCAACTCGACCGACAGCCGCTCGCACAGCTCAGCGCACATCGCGGCGTCCCCGGCCGAGGCCGTTCGCAGGCCGTAGTCGACGTGCAGGGCCCGCACCGCGCCCGCGCCCGCGATCCGCACGGCGAGGTCGAGCAGGCAGACCGAGTCGCGCCCCCCGGACAGCATGACCACGACCGGCCGTCCGGCGGCCAGCAGGCCGCCGGACCGCACGACCTCGTGAACGCGATCAGCATCGACCTCGTGCACCGCCGACCCCACTGCCTGCATCGTCCCTCACACCTCCAGGTGCGGGTAGTCGTCGGCGATCATCCGCCGGTAGGCGGCGAACACCGGCTTGTGCAGCGGCAGCATCGTCCGCGCCGCCCTGACGTCGCCGGTCGCCTTGATCCGGCGGCGGGCGATCGCGAGCGCGACGTTCTCCCTGCCCTGGAAGTAGCTGTTGGCGGTCTCGGAGCTCATCGCCATCCGCAGCTTCGGCTCCCACTCGACATCGTCCGACCACTCCCACGCGAGGTTGGGCTCGGCCTCTGCACCGGGCCTGACGTTGACCACCAGACCGACATCGGTGAACTCCCATCGCTGCGGCGCCTCGGCGTCGCGTAATTTCGGCCCCGCCACCGGATCGTCGCTGATCAGCGCGAACGTCCGGTCCATCACCTCCCTGAACTCCTCCGGCGAATTGAACGCGGCCGTCACGCCGCCGTCCCGCGGGATCCGCTCATGGGCAGTCAGTCTACGTCCGCCCTGCATGCGGATCGCCGGATCGATCGCCGGGCGTCCCCCTGATCAGACCGGCGGTAGGCTCGGCGCCGTGCCCGAGACGATTCACCTGCACCCGACCGGCCCGCTCGCCGAGCGCGTGCTGCTCCCGGGCGATCCCGGCCGCGCGCTGCGCCTCGCCCAGGAGATGCTCGACGAACCGAAGATGTTCAACCACAACCGCGGGCTGTGGGGATATACGGGAACCGCCCACGACGGCGTGCCGCTGACGATCCAGTCGACCGGAATGGGAGGCCCGAGCATGGCGATCGTCGCCGCCGAGCTGATCGATCTCGGCGCCCGGCGGCTGGTGCGCGCCGGGACGTGCGCCGCGCTCGATCCGGCGCTCGAGCTCGGTCGTCTGCTCGTCGCGACCCATGCGATCTCCGACGACGGCGCCAGCCGGGCGCTCGGCGCCGGCGAGCACGTCGCCTCCAGCCCGAGCCTTTTGGCCGGCCTGCTCGAGGCGTGCGACAGCACGGTCGCCTCAGGCCCGGTCGTCTCGACCGACCTGTTCTACGATCGCGACGATCGCCGCGCCGAGTGGCGCGCCGAGGGCGCGCTCGCGGTCGAGCTCGAGGCCGCGACCCTGTTCGCGCTGGCCGAGCGCCGCGACGTTGAAGCGGGCTGCGTGCTCGCCGTCACCGATCAGCTCGCCGGCGAGCACGTCCGGATCGACCTCGAGGCCCTCCACGAGGCCGAGATCCACCTCGGCCAGCTCGGCCTAGCCGGCTTCATCCTTGCGGCCTGAGAGGCCTGCGGGTCGAATTTTTCGCCTGACGTTGGAAAAATTCGACCCGCACACGCCAAGGAGGCGGGTTACTCGTGCACGAGACGCTCATTCGTGTCGGGGCGAACCTCGACAAACGGGCGTTGGCTCGTGGTCAGCACGAGCACGCGCGCTGGTCCGTCGGTGTCGCACCGCACCTCATGCGCCCCCGAGGGCCCCTCACCAAACGCGACCAGATCGCCCGGCTCGAGCACCTCGACGCCGTCCAAGTGGCGCAGCGTCGGGCGGCCGGATAGCACGAGCAGCCACTGCTCATTGCCCAGCAGATAGCGGTATGGACCGTCCGATTCCCCGGGTCCGAGCACTAGCTCCGACACGGCCAACGCCACCGAGCTCACTCGCCCTCCCAGTAGTCGACGGCGTCGGAGCGGCGGAAGTTGAGCCGGTCGGACTCCAACCGTTCCGCTTCCACCGGACGCGTCCCGAGCTTGTCGGAGTCGGGGTAGACGGAGATCGATGGGGGGCCGCCACACGAGAAGACCAACACGCGGCCGGGCCCGCGGACGCTGTGCGCGCCGTCGGGTCCATCCGGGAACCGCAGGCTGTCGCCCGGAGCGAGCACGCGATCGCCCTCCGGCAACCGCACCACCGGCGCCCCGTCGAGCACGTACAGCCATTCCTCGACGCCGTGGTGATAGTGGTACGGAAAGCTGCGCTGGCCGTCCGGCAGCTCGTAGACGCTAGCCCCGATCCGCTCGCCGCCGAGCGCGCGTCCCAGTCCGCGCGCACCACGCCACCGGTAGCCGGGGCGGACGTTGATGACGTCGAGCGAACCCGTCAGGACGTTGAAGGGTCGGAGCACGCCCCGACGCTCACTCGCCCCCGTTTGCAGCGGCCTTGTTGCCAGCGAGCGACGCCTCGATCCGTGCCAGCGACGCCTCGATCGCATCGAGCCGAGCCTCGAGTCCCCTGCTCGATCCGAGCTTTCCGACTTTCTCCTGAAGGCCGTCGATCCCGTCTTCGAGCCCCTCGAGTCGCTGCGAAACGCTGCGCAGCCGCCGCGTGAGACGCTCGATGTCACTGGCCGACGGCAGGTTCAGCGCGCTCATCGCCACCTCCTGGGCCCGAGTCGCGCGTTCGCGCGTCTCGAACACCGCCGAGATCGCGCCGCTGACCATCGGGTTCTCGAGCAGTTCCTGGGCGAACTTGCCGATCGCCTCCTCGCCGCCCTTCGCCACTCGGCCGCGCAGGCCCTTGTCGTCGTCCGCGCCCGGGTCATCGGGCGCGCCGGTCTCGTCGTCGTTCATCGGGTGAGCCTCCACATCCGGGTTGCAGCACCCACGGTAGCGCCGCGCCGGAGTGGGCGTGCGGGGCGTGGGTGGGCCCTTAGCTCCCTAGTCGAGCTCGAGCTCGTAAGTCCAGGCGACGAGCACCCGGGTTCCGATCGGCACCCACCGCAGCACGCCCTCGCCCTCGCCGAGCCCGGCCTTCATCGTCAGCGTGAGCGGCTTGCCGGGCCTCAGCTCGGTCGGCATCGGCCCCCCGCCCGCCGCCGTGATCGCCGGATGGATCACCTGCCCCTGCGTCGTCAGGATCTGAAACGCGGCCGCAGTGAGCGCGATCGTCCCCTTCACCCGGGCAAAGGTGACGGTGAACGTCGACGGAGCGGTCTCGTTGTCGTTCCAGTGGCCCAGCTGGACCTGGTTGGAGACCCACGCCGGAATCGCCGGCCCGACCGCGGTCACCATTGCCGACCCGCGCGTGAGCTGCGTGTTGACGGTGTCGCCCTCGATCGCCGCCAGCACCGGATGCGCCGCCGTCGCCGTCACGATCTGGTTGGGCGGCGGCTTGGCGCTCGGAAGCCAGGATGGGATCTTGCCGTACTTCAGCGACGCGAGCGGGCTTGCGTCCGAGCTCGCGTGAATCGCGATGTAGCCGGCGACGGCGACCGCCGCCAGCGCCAGTACGAGCGCCGCACGCACGCGGCGGGAGCCGGGCCAGAAGGCCCGGCTCCCGCCGTCCCGAAGCGGCGCAGACTCGGCGTTGCCGCTACTCACCATGCTCATCTTCGATCATCAGAACGAATGGCCCAACGGGTTGGTGAACACGTCCTTCCCGAATGGTGCCAGCCCAGGCTGTGCGGCGTAGCCGATGTGGCCCATGCCGTCGAGCCCGCGTGACTTCCGCGCGACGTTGAAGATGTCCTCCAGCGTCCGGAGCGTGCTGTAGTGGTTGTAGTACACGTCGCTGACCGTGCCCGGCTTGATGTACGGGCTGATCAGCACGTCGCCCGTGTCGCCGCCGCCCGTCGTCGGGTCGAACGCGTCGTACAGCGGGTCGGTCGCCGCGCTCTGCGGGCCGAGCGTGATCCCGCTGACGGCGGCGGTCGTCGGCAGCGGGTTCCCGTTGGCGTCGACCAGCACGAACGAGCCGGTGTGCGAGAAACCGCCGCTGCCGGACGGCTCCGTCGCGGTCACCGGGGTGTCGGTCACAGTCCCCACGAACGCGCCGGCGGGGATGCCGGTGCCGGTCACGCTCCTGCCCTCGTCGGTCAGGTTGATCGAGTTGTCGTCGATCGTCGTGGCGTCCATCGCCGCCGTCGCGCCGCTGTCCGTGCGACCCTGCGACGTCGCGCTGCCGCCACCGAGGTAGCAGCCGCCGGTCGCCGGGTCGCCGGTGCTCGTGCACGGAACCAGATCGGTCCCGGCGGCCGTCACCGAGCTGGGCCGGTCGAGGTACTCGTTGAAACCGGGCCCGGCCGACAGCGCCTGCCCGGTCGAGGCCGTCACGTTCGGCACGTTCGGGCCGGTCGGCTCATACGGCCAGTTGCGTCCCCACAGGGTCTCGCCGCCCTCGTCGTCGAGCAGGTCAGTCGCCGCCGTCGGCGCGTACAGCGTCGAGTTGGCAAAGCTCGGGCCGTAGGTGAACTGCGGGTAGGCCTCGTCGAACGTGACGTCGATCAGGCCGCCGTCCTGGAAGGCCGGCGAGGCCTCGATCTCGGGGATGATCTGCTCGAGGAACAGATCGGACGCGTACAGCCCGCCCGTGTAGTTGACCGGCGGGTTGGGCGTGTTCGGATCCGAGAAGCCCCCCGACAGGTTGTTCCCGGCGCACACGGCGTCATGGGCGTCGCTGCAGTTGTTCGGGACGATCTCGCTGAACGACGGCGTCGTGCCGAGGCTCTGGAGGTCGTGGTACAGACCATCGCTCGGGTCAAACAGCGACGCCAGGTGGGTCGAGTTGCAGTCGCCCGAGTCGAGGATCGATGCGAACCACGGCAGCGGGTTGTGCTTGGCGACGTACTGGTCGGTCGCGTTCGCGCTGCTCGGGTTGGGATACTCGGCGCTGGTGCCGCCGTCGCCGGACACCGGCGACGGGCCGACGGTCGTGTCGGGCGCGCCGCAGTACTCGGTGCCCGCGTCGTGCGTCGGTCCGGACGCGTCGGGATACCCGAGATCCTGCGCGTAGACCTTCCAGCTGATGCCGTTGGCGTCGAGCTGGTTGAACAACGTCGGCACGCTCGGTGGATACACGCAGCCGTTGCTGCCGTCCGGCGCGTTCGGGCCGGCGGCCGAGTCGAACTGGCCGTAGTTCGGGTTCGTGGTGAGCGAGCCCGAGGTGTCGATCGAGCCCTCCAGCGCGTCATATGCCGGGCAGTCGCCCTGATCGTCGGTCACCGGCGCCTGGCCGCTGGCCAGCGAGAGGTAGTTGTCGAGGCTCGAGTGGCCGGTGCCGTAGTAGTTCTGCAGGAGCGCGCCCTGGGCCGGAAGCGTCTGCCACAGGTAGGTGTTGCCGTTCAGGCCGGTGAAGCTCGAGTCGTACGCCTTGTTCTCGAGCACGATCAGCCAGACGTGCTTGATCGCGCCGCGGTAGATGCCGAAGCCGTCGTTGCGCGGCGCCTTGTAGCCGGCGGGCGGCGCCGGCGTGTCGGTGTAAGCGGGGGTCGTCGTCGTGGTGGTCGTCGCCGTGCTGGTGTTGGCGATCGCGCTGACGCTCACGGCGAGCGCGCCGCCGATCCCGGCGATGCCGGCCAGGCCGAGCGCGAGCCCGCGCCGGAGTCGTGGGCCGGACGTGCGAGCCGCGGCCTCACCGCGACCGAAGAAGCTCCTCACAGCAAGCGTTCCTTTCGTGACCAGGGGCAGGTACGAACGCCAGTTTCTCTGTTCAACGGTGGGCGACTCGTGTCAGAGAGGTAAAGAGCTTGTTGTGATCTTGTGAACGTCGCGCCCGAGCGGCGTTCACAATTCGCAAACCGGACTGGGCCGAACCGGCCCTACGCTCGCTGTTCGATGGACGATCGCCCACTCAGAGCGATGTACGACGCCGCCCCCCTCGCGCTGCTCGGGCTGATCGCGGCGATCACGCTCGCTGCCTGCGGTGGCAGCGGACCGAAGGCCGGCGGCCGGGGCGAGCGGATCACATTCGATGCCTCGTCCTGCGCCTCTGGCTGGACTTCGCCCCAGCCGGGCGTCTACGACTTCTCGGTCGCCAACCGTTCGCGGCGGAGCGGCTCAGCGACCCTGTTCACGTTCGGCAGCGGTGTCGCGGTCGCCCAGGTCTCGGATCTCGCCCCGCACACCGTCGGCACCGTGTCGGCACACCTGCTCGCGGGCGCCGTCTACGAGTGGAGCTGCGAGCTACCCGGCGCGACGCTGATGCAATCGGCCGTCAGCACGGTGCCCGATGGAGCGACCGCGGCCGCGGTCCCGATCCCCGCGGCCGTCTCGACCGTGCAGCTGATCCAGCCGCTGGCCGACTACCGCCTGTACGTCGCAGCACGGCTTGCGACCGTGCGTGCTCAGGTCTCGGCATTGCGCTCCCGGATCGCCGCCGGAGCCCTCGCCCATGCCCGGGCCGCCTGGCTCGCGGCCCACCTGACGTGGCTCGAGATCGGCCAGGACGACGGCGCGTACGGAGCGTTCGGCGCGGTCGGCGGGCAGATCGACGGCCTCGCCGGCGGCGACGTCGGCGGTACCTCGAGCCCGGACTTCACCGGCTTTCACCGGGTCGAGGTCGACCTGTTCGCACGCGACGACCTCCACGTCGCCGCGCGAGACGCGGGCGTGCTGGCCGGCTTGCTCGGACAGCTGACGCCACGCGCGGTGAACGCCGATCTGCCGCCGACGACGGCAGGCGTGAACGCGTGGGTGCTGCGCTGCCACGAGATCCTCGAAGACGCGCTGCGCGACACGCTGACCGACGCCGACGACTACGGCAGCCACACGGAGCTTGCCTCACTGACCGCCGACGTCGCCGCCACGCGGGAGATGTTGCGCGTGCTGGCCGGGCTGATCGCGCCGCGCGCTCCACAGATCGTTCCGGCCGGGCGGCGCGAGCTCGACTCGATCGACGCGGCGGTGGCTGCTGCCCACGCGCCCGGCACCCCATGGCAGGCGCTCGCGGCGCTACCGCGGCGGGTCCGCCAACGGATCGACGCTGCCGTCGGCGCGGCGGTCGAGACGCTGGCGCCGGTGTCGGAGCTGATCCAGGCCCAGGGGAGCGACACGTGAAGGGGCCAACCTCCGGACGGCCAGGTTCTGCGCTGCCGCTGTTCAGCTTCTCGCAGGTCGAACTGCCGTGGGCGCTCGGGCCGCCCGACGGCCGCTACCTGGTCCGCCGGCCCGGCGACCCGGCGGACGCTCCGCCTGAGCACGTCCTGCTGTTTGCGACGCTCGGCGCCCCCGAGCGCCGCCGCCTCGACCGCCGCCGGCGCCGCGTCGCGACGCCCGAGCCGCCGCCGGCGCCGGTCGTGACCGGGCGCGCGACCGTGATCGCCGCCGAGCCGCTGCCGGACCGGGCCGCGGCGGCGCGGTGGCTTCAGCAAGCCGGCGAGCAGCGGCTCGCCGGCGACCTGGCGGTGCTCAACCGGGCCCTGCACGCGTTCCGCCTCGTCAGCGCCGACCCGTACCGGCATGCGGTCGAGCGCTCGCAGCTGCTGCTTGCGCGGGTCGGCTACGGCGAAGGTGAGGAGGTCGCCGCCGGCCGCTGGACCGAGGCCCGCGAGCTGCTTCCAGGCCGCTTGCGAGGGCGGCGGCGGATGCTCGAGCCGCAGGCGCGACTGGCTGGTGTGCTGGCCGGGCGCGAGCCGCTGCTCGCGTGCGCCGAGCTCGCGCTGCGCGCCCGGCTCGACGTCGATCAGGAGCGCTTCCGCGAGGCCGCGCTGCAGCTGCTGGTCGCGCTCGACGCCGCGCTCGCCGAGCTCGACGTCGAGCTCGCGGACCGCGTGCAGGAGCTGCGCGAGCGCCGCCGGCAGGTCGCCGGCGCGGCCGAATCGGCTTTGCGGGGAGAGCTCTCAGAGGATCAGCGCGTGGCCGTCAGCGGAGCGCTGGGGCGGCTGGAGGCGGCGTTGCGTGCCCGCGCGCTCACCCGCGCCTGAGGGCCCGTAGGACAACAAGCGGGCCTCTGGATCACTCGCCGCGGAACGTCGGGCTGCGTTTCTCGACGAACGCCGAGATCCCCTCGCGCGCGTCGGCGGAGGCGAACACCTCCGCGAACGCTTGCTGCTCGGCCTCGATCCCGGCGCCGAGATCGGAGTTCGCCGACACGCGCTTGATCGCCCGCACGGCCAGCGGCGCCTTCGCGGCCAGCGCGCGCCCCCAGGCGAGCGCGGCGTCGAGCAGCTCGTGGTCGGGGACGAGCCGGTTGACGAGACCGAGCTCGTATGCATCCTCGGCGGCGATCGACTCACCGGTCAGGTTCATCTCGAGCGCCTTGGACGTCCCGACCAGCCGCGGCAGGCGCTGCGTGCCGCCGAAGCCGGGGATGATGCCGAGGCTGATCTCGGGCTGACCGAAGCTGGCCGACTCCGAGGCAATCCGCAGGTCGCACGCCATCGCCAACTCGCAGCCGCCGCCGAGCGCGGGCCCTCCGACCGCCGCGATCGTGACGATCCCGCCGGTCTCGAGCTCGCGCGCGAGCGCGTGCATCTCCCCGAGGAGCTCGCCGGAGCGGGCTGGGGAGGATTGCATCTGCGCGAAGCCCTTGATGTCGGCGCCGGCGCAGAACAGCATCGGGTTGGCGGAGGCGATGATCAGGGCGCGCACTTTGCCGTCCGCGGCGGCGCCCTCGAACGCGCGGCGCAGGGCCGCGGCGAGGTCGGGCGAGATCGAGTTGGCGGGCGGGCGGTCGAGCCACGCGATCGCGACCTCGCCGCGGGTCTCGAGCTTGACGGGGCTGTCCTCGAAGCCGTGATCGGGCCGGGGATAGGCGAAGAAGCCCTGTCCCGAGGATCGGCCGAGCCGGCCCTGGACGACCAGCCGGCGCAGGATCGCGGGCGGCGCAAACACCTCCGCCCAGCCGTCCTCGGCGCGCTCGAGCGTGTCGAGCACCTGTTCGAGGCCGCGCTGATCGGCGCGGGCGAGCGGCGCCGCGACGACTGCGGCGCCCGTCGCGAACGCAAGCTCGGTGTCACGCATCGACGCCACGCCCTCCTCCAGTACCAGACACGCCTCGACGATCGCCTTGAGCGTCACCCGCTCGACGAGCTCGGTGCCGTCGGCGATCGATCCCTCGGCTGGTCCGGCGCCCAGGAGCAGCCGGCGCAGCTCGCGGGGCACGTGGAAGCGCTCGCCGAAGGTCTCATGCAGGTGCTCTGCGAGGAGCAGCAGCTCGTCGGCACCGATCGCCTCGGCCACCGCGAACGCGCCGAGCGTGGCGACGCCGGCGTCGCGCAGCACCCGGTCGACCTCCTCGATCGGCACCCCCGTCTCCTCCTGGAAGCGCCACGCCTCCGACAGGCACGAGATCAGGATGCGCCCGACGACGAACCCGGGCGCGTCGGCGCAGCGGATCGGCGTGCGGCGGATCGCCTGGGCGAAGCGGGATGCGACCTGAACGGTCTCGGGCGAGGTGTACTCGCCCTCGACCACCTCGACGGCGCGCGTCCCCGCGATCGGCCTGGCGAAATGGAAGCCGACGACCTTCTCGGGCCGGGAGGTCGCGTCGGCGATCTCGGTCACCGAGACCGTCGCGGTGTCGGCGGCGAGGATTGCGTGGCCGGGCGTGAGCTCGTCGAGCTCGGCAAACGCATCCTGCAGGATCTCCAGGCCGTCCTCGGCTGCCGAGACTACGACGAAGTCGACGTCGCCCAGCGCATCACCTTCGGCGAGGGGAATCCCGGCGGCTGCGATCAGACCCGCGATCTCTCCGGCTGAGCTGCCGCCGCCTGCGACGGCGGCCTTGAACACGAACATCGGCGCGAGAGTCTACGCGGCTGTACGCTTGACCGATCGAGAACCTGCCCGACAGCCTCGAGCCCTTCAAGAACATCTCGTCGAAGGCATACGAGCATCCCGCGGACCGCGCCGCAACCGCCGCCCTCCAAGCGATCCCGATGCTCGATACGGTCGTGCGAAAGCTGATCGAGTGGCGCTACGAGCGGGCGCTGCGGCAGTTCTACCTGGGCACCTCGGTGAAGGTCGGCGAGAGCCAGCTAACCGACCTGTGGGTGTCGCACCGGGCCGCCTGCCACGTGCTCGACATGCCGAGCGTCTACGACCTCTACGTCACCGGAACGGTCCAGGGACTGGGAATGACGATCGGCTCGCAGAATCCGATCATCGTGCTCGACGCGGGCTTCGTGAGACGCCTCGGACCCGGCGAGCAGCGTGCCGTGATCGCCCACGAGCTCGGGCACATCCTGTCGGACCACATGGTCTACATCACCACGCTCAACATTCTCCTGGCCGTCGGCAATCCGCTCCCGTTCTTCTTTGGGATCCCGTTCCGGGCCGTGCGGGCGGTGCTGCTCGAGTGGTACCGCGCGACCGAGCTGAGCTGCGATCGCGCCGCCGTCCTCGCCGTCCGCGATCCACAGATCGTCTGCCGCACGCTGATGGTCACGGCCGGCGGGATGCCGGCCGAGGACCTCAACCTCGATGCGTTCATGGCGCAGGCGATGGCGTACGAGAACTGGGACGATGCTTCGGATCGCGTGCGCCGCTTCTTCAACGAGATCGGCCAGACGCACGCCTATGCCGTGCGCCGCGTGTCCGAGGTGATGAAGTGGGTGCAGAGCGGCGAGTACGACCGGATCGTGCGCGGCGAGTACCGCACCCGCGACCAGGAGGCCAACGTCCGCGAGGAGGCAAGCGACGCGATGGACTTCTACGCCGAGCGCTTCCGCTCGCTGTTCCGCGAGGCGGGCGACAACCTCACCAACCTCGGCAACCAGGTCGGCGGCGTCGCCGAGCAGGTCGCCGACTGGCTGCGCAAGCGCTGACCCCGTCCGTCCGGCGGTAGCAGCCGCCCCGCCGCCCCCGCCGCCCGCCGCACGACGGGCGGGACGAGCCGCGCGACTTGACGCATCCACGATAACGATATATCGTTGACCTATCTCGATAGATAGATAGGAGGAACGAGATGAGTGGTGATCGACCACACTGCAGGCACCGTCACGATCCACGGATCGAAGACGAGGAGTTCCCCCCGTTCATGCGCATGCGCCACGGAAAGGGATTCGGGCCGTTTGGGCCGGGGTTCGGACCGTTCGGCGGCCCGGGCGGCCCCGGCTGGCAGCGACGCGGGCGCAAGCGCCGCGGCGATGTTCGGCTCGCGTTGCTGATGTTGCTCGCCGAAGAGCCACGCAACGGCTACCAGCTGATGCAGGTGCTCGAGGAGCGCAGCGAGGGCGACTGGCGGCCGAGCCCCGGCTCGGTCTACCCGGCGCTCCAGCAGCTGGAGGACCAGGGTTTCGTCCGCGCCATCCAGGGCGAGTCGGGACGGACGTTCGAGCTCACGGACGCCGGCCGCGAGCACCTGGCGGGGCACGGCGAGCAGCGTCCACCGTGGGAGCCCGCCGATGAGGAGTCGTTCGAGGCGCTCTCCGGATACCGCCGGGCGATCGTGTCGACCGCCAAGGCCGCCTGGCAGGTTGCCCAGGACGGCGACGAGCAGCATCTCGCGAAGGCGACAGAGTTGCTCAACCAGACGCGGCGGGGCCTGTACAGGCTCCTAGCCGGCGAGTCCGACTCCTGAACCCAGAACCAGACAGTAGACCCATTTCCACCCCTGGCACGAGGCTCTACGCTGTCGGACCAGAGTGTCGATGAGCAACGGAAACGCTCAAGGGGTGGCGATTTCCGTCCGCGACCTCGCCAAGCGATTTGGCGAGGTCGAGGCGGTTAGAGGCGTCTCCTTCGAGGTCGCCTCGGGCGAGGTGTTCGGCTTCCTCGGCCCCAACGGGGCCGGCAAAAGCACCACGATCAGCATGCTGTGCACGCTCGCGAAGCCGACCTCCGGCGCGGCCACCGTCGCCGGCTACGACATCGTGCGCGATCGCGACAACGTCCGGCGCCACATCGGCCTCGTGTTCCAGGATCAGACGCTCGACGGCCACCTGACCGCGCGCCACAACCTCCAGCTCCACGCCGAGCTGTATGGGATCCCGCGGCGCTTGGTCGAGCCGCGGATGCGTCAGGTGCTGCAGATGGTCGGCCTGTGGGAGCGGCGCGACGGCGTCGTCAGGACCTTCTCCGGCGGCATGCGCCGCCGGCTGGAGATCGCGCGCGGCCTGATGCACTCGCCGCGCGTGCTGTTCCTCGACGAGCCGACCGTCGGCCTGGATCCGCAGACGCGGCGCTCGATCTGGACTTACATCCGCGAGCTGCAGGAGCTCGAGCAGATCACGATCTTCATGACGACGCACTACATGGACGAGGCCGAGTGGTGTGACCGCATCGCGATCATGGACCACGGCGAGCTCGTCGCGCTCGACCGGCCCGACGCGCTCAAGGCCGGGATCGGGACCGACCGGATCACGATTCACAGCGACAACGAGATCGCGACGATCGCGGCACTCAAGTCGCGCTTCGACATCGACGGGACGATCCACGACGGCGCCGTCACGTTCGGCGTGACCGACGGCGACAGCTTCCTGCCGATCCTGTTCCGCGACTTCGGACTGCCGATCCGCTCGGTGAGCGTCTCGCGCCCGAACCTCGACGACGTCTTCATGTCCTTCACGGGGACCCGCATCCGGGATGTCGATGAGCACGCCGCCACGATCACGGCCCGCCAGGCCGTGGGTGCCCTGCGATGAAGGCGGCGACGACGACGGTTCCGCCGGCGCAAACGCCGGCCGGCGTGCGCCCCGATGGGATCGAGCTCGTCCGCGTCAGCGTCCCGCAGCGAACGGCGGGTTCCGAGCTGCGCGCGATCAGGATCGTCTGGCGGCGCGAGCTGATCCGCTTCCGGTCAGACCCGATTCGGATCGTGACCTGGCTGGTGCAGCCGTTCCTGTTCCTGTTCGTCCTCGGCGAGGGGCTCTCGCACATCGCCAGCGCCGGCACCCACGGCGTCCCCCTGAAGTCGTTCATCTACCCCGGCGTCCTCTGCATGGCGGTGATGTTCACCGCGATGTTCTCGGCTGCGTCATTCGTCTGGGACCGCGAGTTCGGCTTCCTGCGGGAGATGATGGTCGCGCCGGTCAGCCGCAGCTCGATCATCCTCGGCAAGTGTCTGGGCGGCGCGACCGTGGCCGCCCTGCAGGGGCTGATCGTGCTCGCGATCGCGGGTGCCGCACACGTGCCCTACCACCCGCTGATGTTGCTCGGCGCGTTCGGGATCCAGCTGCTGCTGGCGTTCACGATCACCGCGATGGGGATGGCGATCGCAGTCCGGATCAAGCAGATGCAGTCCTTCATGGGCCTGACGCAGCTGATCATGCTGCCGATGTTCTTCCTCTCGGGCGCGCTGTTCCCCGCCTCCGGCCTGCCCGCCTGGCTGAACGTGCTGACCCGGCTCGATCCGATGAGCTACGCGGTCGACCCGATGCGCAAGCTCGTGTTCGCGAACCTCAAGCACGTCAACCCGATCGCCAAGTCGATCCTCGTCCCGGGGCTCAACTGGTGGAGCTATCACATCCCCTCGGGGATCGAGGTGGGGGTCGTCGCCGCGATCGGAGTCGTGATGATGTCGATCGCGGTAATCGGCTTCAACAGAGCCGAGTAGTGAGCGCGGGACCACGCCCGGTCCGCGCCCCGCGCGGCACGCAGCTCAGCTGCCGCGGCTGGCCGCAGGAGGCGGCGCTGCGGATGCTGATGAACAACCTCGACCCGGATGTCGCCGAGCATCCCGACGCGCTCGTCGTCTACGGCGGCACCGGTCGCGCCGCCCGCTCGTGGGACGCGTTCGACGCGATCGTCGCGAGCCTGCGCCAACTGCACGACGACGAGACGCTGCTCGTCCAGTCTGGCAAGCCCGTCGGCGTCTTCCGCACGCACGAGTGGTCGCCGCGGGTGCTGATCGCCAACTCGAACCTCGTTCCCGAGTGGGCGACGTGGGACGAGTTCCGCCGACTCGAGGCCGAGGGGCTGACGATGTACGGGCAGATGACCGCCGGCTCGTGGATCTACATCGGCACCCAGGGGATCGTGCAGGGGACGTACGAGTGCTTCGCCGAGATCGCCAGGCGCAACCACGGCGGCTCGCTCGCCGGGACGATCTCGCTGACCGCCGGCCTCGGCGGGATGGGCGGCGCGCAGCCGCTGGCGGTGACGCTCAACGGCGGCGTCGCGTTGTGCGTCGAAGTCGACCAGGCCGCGATCGAGCGGCGCCTGCGTACCCGCTACCTCGATGAGCTCGCCGACGACCTCGACGACGCGGTCGCGCGGTGCCTGGCCGCCAAGTCGGACCGCCGCGCCCTCAGCGTTGGCCTGCGGGCCAACGCGGCGGATGTGCTGCCGGCCCTGCTCGACGCCGGCTTTCCGGCCGACATCGTGACCGACCAGACGAGCGCCCACGACCCGCTCAACGGGTACGTCCCGAACACGCTCACGCTCGAGGAGGCGGCGCGGCTGCGCGCCGACGATCCGGTGCAGTACATCGAGCGCGCACGCCGCGCGATCGCCGCCCACTGCGCCGCGATGGTCGGCTTCATGGACGCCGGCGCGGAGGTGTTCGACTACGGCAACAGCCTTCGCGCGGAGGCGAGGCTCGGTGGCTTCGAGCGCGCGTTCGACTACCCGGGCTTCGTCCCCGCCTACGTGCGGCCGCTGTTCTGCGAGGGCAAGGGGCCGTTCCGGTGGGTCGCACTGAGCGGCGATCCGGCCGACATCGCCGCGACCGACCGGGCGGCGCTCGAGGAGTTCCCCGACGACGAGCCGCTGCACCGCTGGATCCGCGCCGCCGGCGAGCGGATCGCCTTCCAGGGGCTGCCGGCGCGGATCTGCTGGCTCGGCTACGGCGAGCGGGCGCGGCTGGGCTTGAGGTTCAACCGGATGGTCGCCTCGGGGGAGCTGAAGGCCCCGATCGTGATCGGGCGCGACCACCTCGACTCCGGCTCGGTCGCCTCCCCCTACCGCGAGACCGAGGCGATGGCGGACGGCTCGGACGCAATCGCCGACTGGCCGCTATTGAACGCGCTCGTCAACACCGCCGCCGGTGCGAGCTGGGTGTCGATCCATCACGGTGGCGGCGTCGGCATCGGCCGCTCGATCCACGCCGGGATGGTGTGCGTCGCCGACGGCTCAGTGCTCGCGGCGCAGAAGCTCGAGCGGGTGCTGACGACCGACCCGGGGATGGGCGTGATCCGCCACGCGGACGCCGGCTACGAGCGTTCCACGGAGGTAGCCCGCGAGCGCGGCGTGCGGATCCCGATGGCCTCGACGTGAGCGTTCGCGAGATCGTCACGGCCGGGCACCCGGTGCTGCGGGAGCGCGCGCGTGAGATCTCGCCGGACGAACTTCAGTCGTCCGAGATCCAAGCGCTGATCGACGACCTGATCGACACGATGCGGTTCGCCGGCGGCGCCGGTCTGGCGGCCAACCAGATCGCCGAGCCGGTCAGGGTCGCCGTCGTCGAGGTGACGCCTGAGCACCCGCGCTACCCGTACAAGCCGCCGATCCCGTTGACCGTGATCGTCAACGCGACGATCGAGCCGATCGGGTCAGACACGATCGAGATCAACGAGGGGTGCCTGTCGGTTCCGGGCCTGCGAGGGGTCCTGGCCCGCTGGGCGACGGTTCGCGTTCGGTATCTCGACCGCCGCGGTGAAGCCCAGGTGGGCGTCTGGCGCGGGCTCTCCGCCGGCACCTTTCAGCACGAGGTCGACCACCTCGACGGGATCCTGTTCCTCGACCGCGTGAGCGACCCGCGGACGTTCATGACGTGGGAGTCGTTCGACCGCTTTCACCGCGACTCGTTCGTGGCGCGCGTCGCCGAGCTGCCGCGGTGAGGCACTTCTGGTGCGAGCTCGCGTGGCTCGGGGGCGGGCACCCCGAGCCGAGCGTGCTGATCGACGTCGACGGCAATGGGTTGATCTCGGGGGTGGCGGCTCGCAATGCCGCCACCCCCGACGCCACCGTTCTCCCGGGCCTGACCCTCCCCGGCATGGCCAACGCACATTCGCACGCGTTCCAGCGGGCGCTGCGGGGACGGACTGAAGGAGCCTCCGGCGGCTCGTTCTGGACCTGGCGCGAGCAGATGTACGCGCTGGCGCAGAGTCTCGATGAGACGCGCGTGGAGGCGCTCGCGCGGGCGACGTTCGCGGAGATGGCGCTCGCCGGCGTGACGCTGGTCGGGGAGTTCGACTACCTGCATTTCTCGGAGGCGATCATGCGGGCGGCGTCGGACGCCGGCATCCGGCTGACGCTGATCGACGCGTGCTACCTGCACGGCGGGATCGAGCGCTTCCACGACGGCTCGGTGAAGGCGTGGGCGGACCGCGTCGGCGCGCTGGCGCCGACCGCTGGGACGCGGTTGGCGGCCGCGATCCACTCGGTGCGCGCCGTCGACCCGGCGAGCGCGCTCGCCGTCGCCGAGTTCGCCGCCGAGCGCGGCTGGCCGCTGCACGCCCACGTCTCCGAGCAGCCCGCCGAGAACGACGCCTGCCTGCGGGAGCACGGAGTCACGCCGACCGAGCTGCTGCACTCCGCCGGAGCGCTGAGTGAGCGCTTCACGGCGGTGCACGCGACGCATCTGACGGAGGCCGACATCGGGCGCCTGCTGGAGCACCACAGCTTCATCTGCCTGTGCCCGACGACCGAGCGCGATCTCGCCGACGGGATCGGCTCACCGCTCGGCAGGCACACGCTCGGCAGCGACTCGAACGCGTTCGTCGACCTCCTCGAGGAGGCGCGCGCGGTCGAGCTCGACCGCCGTCTGCAAACGGGGATCCGCGGGCTCCACGCCCCCGCGGAGCTGGCGCTGGCGGCGACCCGCCACGGCTACGACAGCCTCGGCTGGCCCGACGGCGGCGCGATCGCGGTCGGACGCCTGGCCGACTTCGTGTCGGTCCGGCTCGACGGTGTGCGTCTCGCGGGGACGCGGTCGCAGGATGCGCTCGACGCGGTGCTGTTCGCGGGCGCCGCTGCCGACGTCGACACGGTTGTGGTCGGCGGTCGGGAGATCGTGCGCGACGGCCGGCACGCCCGGCTCGACGTCGCCGCGGAGCTGACCGAGGCGATCGGGGCGCTCTCGACGTGACGGCGCTTGTTGTCGACCGGATCGGCCTGCTCGTCACCTGCGAGCCGTCGCTCGGTGAGGGGGGCCCGCTCGGGGTCGTGCGCGACGCCGCGCTGATCGTCGAGGGCGGGCGGGTCGCGGCGATCGAGCGAGCGGGACGGGCGGACGGCGATCAGCGGGTTGACGCCGCGGGTCGGTGCGTGATCCCCGGGTTCGTCGACAGCCACACGCACCTGGTGTTCGCGGGTGACCGGGCCGAGGAGTTCGCCGCTCGCATGGCCGGCGCGCCGTACGAGGCGGGAGGGATCCGGACGACCGTCGCGGCGACGCTCGCAGCGGGGGAGGACGCGCTGCGGGCGCTGGCGGCGGCACGGCGCGCAGAGCAGCTGCGAGCGGGGATCACGCACACGGAGGTGAAGTCGGGCTACGCGCTCACGGTCGACGGCGAGGCGCGGCTGTGCGCGCTCGCAGCCGAGCTGACCGACGATGCGACGTTCCTTGGGGCGCACGTGGTGCCGGGCGGGTTCGCCGGACGGGAGGACGACTACGTCGCGCTCGTGTGCGGCCCGATGCTCGCTGCCTGCCGCGGGTCGGTGCGCTGGATCGACGTGTTCTGCGAACGTGGCGCGTTCGATGCCGACCAATCGCGGGCGGTGCTCGAGGCGGGTCGGGACGCGGGGCTCGGTCTGCGGGTGCACGCAAACCAGCTCGGGCTCGGCCCGGGTGTGCGGCTCGCCTGCTCGCTCGGCGCCGCCTCGGCCGACCACTGCACGTATCTGGACGGGACCGACCTCGAGGCCCTAGCCGGGTCGGACACGGTCGCGACCTTCCTGCCGGCTACCGACTTCGCGACCCGGCAGCCATACCCCGACGCGCGGCGGGCGATCGACGCCGGCGTATCGGTCGCGCTGGCGACGAACACGAACCCCGGCTCCAGCTACACGACCTCGATGGCGTTCTGCATCGCGCTCGCGGTCCGCGACCTGCGGATGACGGTCG
>Ga0302235_10000573_pt1 | contig 28887 bp, 23 predicted proteins | sample II_Palsa_N3_3_FD_193577 | JGI IMG/M metagenome (GOLD analysis project Ga0302235, IMG submission 193577) | Peat permafrost microbial communities from Stordalen Mire near Abisko, Sweden - II_Palsa_N3_3 | ecosystem: Environmental > Terrestrial > Soil > Palsa > Peat permafrost | place: Sweden...
TCTTCCGGGTCCTCGGCGAGCTCAAGGGCGGCGCCATGAAGCTGGGCCAGGCGCTGTCCATCTTCGAGGCGGCGCTGCCGCCCGAGCTGGCCGGGCCGTACCGGGCCACGCTGACCAAGCTGCAGGAGTCCGCGCCGCCGCTACCCATCCGCAGCGTGCACCAGGTGCTGGCCGACGACTTGGGCGAGGACTGGCGGGACAACTTCGCCGAGTTCAGCGACATCCCGGCCGCCGCCGCGTCGATCGGTCAGGTGCATAAGGCGACCTGGCGCGACGGCCGGCAGGTCGCGGTGAAGATCCAGTACCCCGGCGCGGGCCGGGCGCTGATCGGGGATTTCAACCAGCTGAGCCGGGCCGGGTGGCTGTTCGGCATGCTGATGCCCGGGCTGGAGGTCAAGCCGCTGCTCGACGAGCTGCGCGACCGGATCACCGAAGAGCTCGACTACCATCTCGAGGCCGCCTCTCAGCAGGCGTTCGCCGACGCCTACGCGGGCGACCCCGACATCTACGTGCCCGGGGTCATCATGGGCACGGACCACGTCCTGGTCACCGAGTGGATGGACGGCACGCCGCTGGCGAAGATCATCAGCGACGGCAGCAAGGCCGAACGTGACCGGGCTGGCATCTTGCTGGTGCGGTTGATGTTCTCCGGGCCCTCGCGGGCCGGCCTGCTGCACGCGGACCCGCACCCGGGCAACTTCCGGCTGCTGGACGACGGCCGGCTCGGCGTGCTCGACTTCGGCGCCGTCGACCGGCTGCCCGACGGGCTGCCGCCGTTCTTCGGCCGGCTGCTGCGGATCATGCACGACGACGACGCCGACGTCGGGGCGGTAGAAGCCGAACTGCGCGCGCACGGGTTCCTTCGGCCCGGTATCGCCGTGGATCTGGACGCGCTGCGCGCCTTCCTGGCGCCGCTGGCCGAGCCGTCCAAGGTGGAGTGCTTCAAGTTCAGCCGGGAGTGGCTGCGCGAACAGGCTGCCCAGGTCACCGACATGCGGGCGAGCAATATCACCCGCCAGTTCAACGTGCCGCCGTCGTACGTGCTGATTCACCGGGTGTCTACGGCGGGCATCGGGGTGCTTTGCCAGCTGGAGTGCGAAGGGGAGTTTCGGGCCGAGGTGCTGAAGTGGATGCCGGGGTACTTCGATCCCGCCCCGGTAGGTTCGGGGGGAACGGTGGCGGCCTCCGGGGTTGCAGAAGCCGGGTCCGGAGTTGCGGAGGGGTCCGGAGTTGCGGAGGGTTCCGGAGTTGCGGAGGGTTCCGGAGTTGCGGAGGGTTCCGGAGTTGCGGAGGGTTCCGGAGTTGCGGAGGGGTCGTGAACTCATCCGACACCCCAGACTCATGGGATCAGCGTTACACCAGCATGGAGCGGGTCTGGAGCGGCGAGCCCAACGGCGCGCTGGTCACCGAGACAACCGGACTGCCGCCAGGGGCGGCCCTCGAGGTCGGCTGCGGCGAAGGCGCCGACGCCGTCTGGCTTGCCAGGCACGGCTGGGACGTCACCGCTCTGGACGTGTCCGGGGTGGCGCTCGAGCGCGCCGCCCGCCACGCCGAGCGGGCCCAGGTTCTGGTGCGGTGGGTGCACGCCGGCCTGGTGGAAGCCGCGCTCCCCGCGGGAACCTTCGACCTGGTGTCCGCCCAGTACCCGGCCTTGCTACGGACCGACAATCACGACGCTGAGGCCGCGCTGCTCGCAGCGGTCACGCCGGGCGGGACGCTTCTCGTCGTGCACCACGAAGTCATCGACGCCGAGCAGGCTAGAGCCCGCGGCTGCGACCCCGACGACTACGTCAGCCCCGCCGACGTCGCCGCGCTGCTCGACGACAGCTGGCGAATCGAGATCAACGAAACTCGCCCCCGGCACGTGACCGGCGGCGCCGGATCAGGTCATACCCACGACGTCGTCCTGCGAGCGCGGCGCCTGAACTAACCCGCCGGGCCCAGCCTGAGCCCGGGATCGTGTGCACTAACCCCACACTTTCCGGGGGGTAACTTCACACGATCAGCGGGAAGCTCGGTTTCGCCTGCTGGTTATTTATGGTCGTCGGTTATGTCCCGGCCCATGGCCATCCGCTGAGCGGCCTGCTCCGCCCGGATGACGTGCATGACCGCGTTGATCAGGGCCAGGTGGGTGAACGCCTGCGGGAAGTTGCCCAGGTGCCGGCCGGAACGCGGGTCGATCTCCTCGCCGTAGAGCAGCAGCGGGCTGGCGCAGGAAAGGACCTTCTCGCATACATCACGGGCGCGCTGATGCTCGCCGATCTCGGCCAGCGCCGAGACCAGCCAGAACGAGCAGATGGTAAACGTGCCCTCCTCGCCCGTTAGCCCGTCGTCGGTCTGGCCGACCTGGTAGCGCAGTACCAGTCCGTCCTCCGTCAGCTCATCGGCGATCGCCAGCACCGTGGCGCGGATCCGCTGATCTTGCGGAGGCAGGAACTGCAACAGCGGCATCAGCAGGAGCGACGCGTCCAGCGCGGTGGTGTCGTAGTGCTGGCAGAACACGCCGCGCTCGTCGAGCGCGTTCGCGCAGATGTCGGCGTGGATCTCGTCGGCGGCCTTGCGCCACGTTCGGGCCAGGTCCTTGTCCTCGCGCAGCGTAGCCAGCCGCGCGCCCCGGTCGGCCGCCACCCAGCACATCATCTTCGAGGAGGTGAAGTGCTTGGGCTCACCGCGAACTTCCCAGATGCCCTGGTCGGGCTCACGCCAGCGCTCCAGGGCACGCTCCACTTGCTGGCGGGCGAGTTTCCAGACTCGTTCGTCGAGGCGGTCGCGTGACTTGGTGTGCAGGTAAATCGAATCCAGCACCACGCCCCACACATCGTGCTGAGCTTGCCGGTAGGCGGCGTTGCCGATACGCACCGGCCGGGCGCCCTGGTATCCGTTCAGGTGCTCGAGGATGCGCTCGTCCAGATCGCGCCTGCCATCGATGCCGTAGACGATCTGAAGGTCGCCCTGGTCCCGCTCGACCAGATCGCAGAGGAACGCGAAATAGTCGCTGGCCTCCCATTCGAAGCCGAGCGTGTACAGGCCCCAGAGCGCGAAGGTGGCGTCGCGCATCCAGGAAAAACGGTAATCCCAGTTCCGCTCTCCGCCCGGGGTCTCCGGCAGCGAGGTGGTCGCGGCCGCGGCGATGGCCCCGGTGGGAGCGAAGATCAGGCCCTTGAGGGTGAGGGCGCTGCGAGCCAGATGGCCGCGCCAGCGGTGATCTGGGAAGCGACCGCGGGCCAGCCAGTGCTGCCAGTGATGCGCGGTCCACACCATCTTGGCGTACGCCTCGCCGTAATTCTCGGGCACCCGGCTGCCCCAGGAAAGCGCGCAGAAGCGAGTGTCGCCCTCCTTCAGCAGCGTCCGGGCCCGGGCGCCAGATCCCTCCAGGCCGATGCGGATGTCGGAGGTCAGGGTGAGCGTCAGGTCCAGACCCGCTGGCTCGATGATCGCCTGAGTGTAGCCGCGGTCAGTATGCCGCCACCGCTCCTGCTGACGTCCGTAGTCGAACACCGGCACGCAGTCCATCGTGAGCTGCGCCTGGCCTTCGACGCAGCGCACTGTCCGCAGCAGCATGTGCTCTGCATCGTAGTCGGTGGGCGGCCGCAGGTGCGTGCTGCGCTCGGGATGCTCATGCCGCCACGGACCCATCACCAGGCAATCCCGCACGACGATCCAGCCTTCCCCGCAGTCCCAGCTGGTCTCGAGCACCATGGTCCCGGGAAGGTAGCGGCGGTCGCTCGGCACGTTCACATTGTCGGGTCCGAACCGGAACCATCCGGCATCCCGGTCCAGGATCGCGCCGAAAACGCTCGGGCCGTCCATCGTCGGCAGGCACATCCACTCGACCGCTCCGCTCGGCGCCACGAGCGCGGTGACCTCACAGTCGGACAAGAACCCGTAGTCCGCGATCGGCGGGTACGGCGAGAACTGGTCGATGCTGCCCTCCGGTCGCTGCCGGGAGCTGTCCGCGAGCGCCTCGAGGGGCAAGGCGTTTTGCCCGGTCATAGACGATCACTCCTGGTCACGTGCTAGGCGCATGTTGAAACAGTAAACCGGATTAAGGGTCTAATAACTAGAGGTAACCAGGAAGACTGATCTGTGAGCGTCTGGCGGTTCGTGAAGATCCCGCTCAGCGCTGGCGCGGGCCGAGCCACTTGTCGACGACCACCGTCTGCCACTCGTCCAGCCGGTCCAGCAGTCGGCCTGGCTCCGAGTCCATGATCACCAGGTCCCGGTGGCCGGGCCGCAGGAACCGCTGGCGGGTCGCCGCCTCGAGCAGGTCGCGCAGCGGGGCGAAGAACCCGGCCACGTCCAGCACGCCGCACGGCTTGGCGTGGATGCCCAGCTGGGTCCACGTCAGCACCTCGAAGAACTCATCCAGGGTGCCGAACCCGCCGGGCAGCATGACGAACCCGCCGGCCAGGTCGGCCATCGCCTGCTTGCGCTCGTGCATGGTCTCCACGACCGCAAGGCTGGACAGTCCGCCGTGGGCGAGTTCCTTGGCCTCAAGCGCCCGGGTGATCACGCCGTGCACCTCGCCGCCGCCAGCCAGGCACGCGTCGGCCACTACCCCCATCAGTCCGACATGGCCGCCGCCGTAGACCAGCCGGATGCCACGCTCGGCCAGCAGCCGACCGAGAGCAGCGGCGGCCGCCGCGAAACCGGGATCGGCGCCCGGGCTGGACCCGCAGTAGACCGCCACCGAGGAGAGACTGCCCGACGCCACCGGCTACCCGGCCGGCAGCTCGAACTGAACCCGGGCGATCTGCTCGGCCAGCGGCCCAAGCCGGGCCCGGTACTGGTTGTGCGCGGCGTCCAGGTCGTAGGCCCGGTAGGACGCCTCGTCGGTGAAGTCGGCGACGATCGCGAAGCTCCAGGTGCCGTCCCGGAGGCCGAGGTCGTCACCGAGCGTGTAACTGACCGTGCCCGGGCAGTCCAGGTTCCGGAAGCCGTCCTGGATATCCGCCACCTCCGCAGCGTCGGCCCCGGCCTTCAGCTTGACGAGAACGACGTTCCTGATCACAGCCTCATCCTAGGGAAGCGAGACAAGGGATCTCCAACCGCCATCCTCACTGGGTCGCCTGGCTAGTGGCCGGCCACAGCGCTCGTCTTTGACCAGCGCTCGCCGCACCTGCCCCGCGGACAGCCACCCGTTGTCCGCGGGGCACGCGCACTTTTCGTCCCCGGTTTTTCTTTCCCGGACGCCGTCGGCGGGCCAAGGAAGCCCTCCGGGGCGTGCTTCTCCCGGCGGAGTCTTTCATGATCATGAAGCCTTGACAGTGGGGGGTTCAAGGGGTCGTCGCAACACTGCTGGTGGATGAACCTTTTCCGTGGTCACCATATCCGGTGGGCGCCATGACCGGGTGCCGTGCGCTGGCCGGGGGCAGGCCCCTGGGCCTGGCCCTTGGCTTCCTGCCGCCCAGGGGCCGCAGAGGCTCCGGGGTCAAGGCCGGCCGCAGGCCGTCGCCGAAGGCGATGCGCAGCAGCCTTGAGGCCGGAGGGGCGGCCCCGTACACTGCGCGGCACCCGTCGGGGGATGAGCGGCGGCGTCAGCCGCCTCCTTGTGCCCTTGTCCTTCCTCAGGACCCGTCAGGCGGCGGCGGCCAGGAAGCCGTCCAGCGCCTGCGCCGGGGTCTTCCAGTCCAGGGTCTTGCGGGGCCGGGAGTTCAGCTGGGCGGCGACCGCGGCCAGGTCCTCCCCGCTATGCACCGACAGGTCCGTGCTCTTGGGGAAGTACTGGCGCAGCAGCCCGTTGGTGTTCTCGTTCGTGCCCCGCTGCCAGGGAGAATGCGGATCGCAGAAGTAGATATCCAGGTCCGCGTCCAGGCTGATCTGGGCGTGATCGGTCATCTCGTGGCCCTGATCCCAGGTCAGCGACCGGCGGATGGCATCAGGCAGCCCGCCCATCGTCTCCGTCATCGCCGCCGCCACCTTCTCCGGCGCGTATCCCTCCGGCAGGTGCACCAGCAGCACGAACCTCGACGACCGTTCCACCAGCGTGCCGATCGCCGGCTGATGGGCCTTGCCGATGATCAGGTCGCCTTCCCAGTGCCCGGGCACCGCCCGGTCCTCGACCTCGGCCGGCCGCTCGCTGATCATCACCTTGCCCGGGATCCGGCCGCGCCGCTCCCCGGCCTTACGCCGCGGCTTGCGCAGCGCCCGCCCCGTCCGCAGGCACGCCGCCAGCTCCCGCCGCAGCGCACCCCGGCCCTGCACGTAAACCGACTGGTAGATCGCCTCGTGCGACACCCGCATCTCCCGGTCCCCGCCGAACTCACGCTCCAGCATCACCGAGATCTGCTCCGGCGACCACTTCTCCTCCAGCCTCGCCTGAACCCAGTCCCGCAGCACCGCATTCCCGGCCAGCTTCGCCGTCTTCGGCCGCGCCGCCCGCCACTGCGCCTGCCCCTGCGCCGCCAGCGCCCGGTACTGCCGCCGGCCCCGGCTATTACGGGCCACCTCCCGGCTCACCGTCGACGGCGACCGCCCCAGCCGGGCCGCGATCACCCGCAGCGACTCACCCGCCGCCAGCCCGACCGCGATCTCCTCCCGCTCCGCCACCGACAGGTACCGCCCGCCGGCCGGCCGCGGCCCGTTCGACTTCACCCCGCCCGCCTGCTTAAACCACTCGAAAGCCTTCACCGGGCCGGCCCCCGCAGCCGCCCCCGCCTCCGCAACCCCCAGCCCCAACCGGACACCCTCCCAGAACTGCGCCTGCAACGCCCTCGGCGCCGCCGGACGGCCATTCTTCTTCATCGCCGCAACCTCCATAATCAGGCGTTGCGACGACCCCTTGAACCCCCCAGTCTGCGCAGACGGTAAAGCCTTCGTGATCACGAAAATCGATTCTCAGTTCGGGCGTGGAAGGTCCGGACTCCGGCAGGACAGGGCCGCCTGCCATACCAGGGCCCTGACCCGCCAGCCACCACAAAGCTGCTCTCTACCCGCGAAGAACCACCACACGTCGACGCAGCACCTCGTCGTCGGCCAGCCAGACCCGGCCCATCCCGCCGCGACCCAGGATTGACCGGAGGCGGTAGCGGGATGCCACGACTTGCCCGGCAGGCTCGGTCACCCGCTCGCCTACTGGATCTTGCGGGACAGTCGCTACATCCCACCCGGCGCTCATAAATGACAACGATGACGACCGCCGAGTTGCGTGTCGTCGGGGCAGACGCCATCCTCGCTACCGGCTGGCAGGAATCACCCGGTACCCGATAGCCGCCAGGCTCTGGCTGGGAGCAGGAGACGTCACCACGCGGCGGCGCCTTCGGTATCGAGCCTCACCAGTCCGCCCGGCGTGAGGTCATAGCGCGTCATCTCCGGCAGCGGCGGTGAGTACGCGTGCACGCTCACTGCCACCGCCGAGGCGGCGGCGTTGCGCACGTCATGGATGTAGCGCGGGCCAAACGCCCGCGAACTGCCCGCCCCGACCGGCTTCGCCATCACTTGCCCGGTGGTTACGGCGGCCAGTCGGTGCTCCATCAAGGTTCCCCAGACCACCGCGAACGCGCCCGCCGACCCGCCGTGATCATGAAACCCGGTGGCCTGGCCGGGCAGCCAGCTGATCACCCAGACTTCGTGACTGTCGTCGAGGTGGATCCGCTCATACCAGCGGCCCGCAGGGTTCAGCCGGACCCGGGCGATCCAGTCCGCCGGGCAGGCCGCCAGGCCCTGCACCACGTCGGCTAGCTGCCGCGGGCCCAGTAGCCGGCCGGGCTGCACGCTGGCGGGTGAGGTTGGCCGGGTCATCGTACTCATGTCGTTTCTCCTTATCTCGGTAAGGGCAGCGTGCGGCCGGTTTGTGAAAGGCCGGTGAAGATCAGGCCACCTGCGGCAACCTTCCGGGACATTTTCAGCTTGGGCTGAGTCGATGACAGGGTGAGATCCGATCGGGCGGCCGTTGCGCCGGGAACCGGGACATCAGCCCAGGCCGTGAACGTACTGCGAGGTTGCTGCGAGCGGCTCCGATTTCAGCGGTCTTTCACAATCGGGCGCGCCCGACGTGGCCATCACGGCCGGGCCGACGTCGTCCCGCGCGTACCGCTAGCCGGTACTGAAGTTGGCCGTCTGCGGGAAAGACGCAGCGGCGTTCCTGTGTGACCGTGGCTAGAAGGCCGGGGTAGCGTGCTCCGTGTCGACCCGCAGACCGAGGCAGGAGCCGACGCCGCATGACCGATCCCGCTCACCAGCCCGCCCGCGCCGCGCGCCGCGAGCAGGCGCCCGCGCCCGACTCCGCGCTGCTCCAGTTCGCCGCGAAGCTCTTCAACCTCGCCCGCCAGGGCGACACCGGCACCCTGGCCGCTTATGTGGACGCCGGCGTTCCGGCCAACCTCTGCAACGACAAGGGCGACACCCTGGTCATGCTCGCTGCCTACCACGGTCACCCACAGACGGTCTCGGTGCTGCTAGAACACGGCGCCGACCCCAACCGGCCCAACGACCGCGGCCAGACTCCGCTCGCAGGCGCCGTCTTCAAGGGGGAACGGGCGGTGATCGAGGCGCTCATTGACGGCGGCGCCGACCCCACCGCGGGGAGCCCGTCGGCTATCGAGACCGCCCGGCTGTTCGGCCTAGACGACCTGGTCGCCCTCTTCCAGGGCCGCTGATGCCGACGGCCGCTGATGCCGACGGCCGCTGACGCTGACGGCCGCTGAAAGCTAGCTGACCCGGCTGATCCTGCCGGAACCGGTTCCGCAGGCCACCCGCCCCATGTAGTTCAGGCCGCCGAGGTGGCGCTCCACCTCCCGGGCCGCGGCGTCGGCGTCCCAGACTCTCAAATCGCGCAGCAGCCTGCGGCGCGAGCTCAAGATGATGCCGTCGGCCGCCGGGCCTACCGTCAGGACGAGGTCCTGCAACCGCCCGGCCGCCGAGCTCACCAGCTGCGCCAGGTCGCAGTCACCGGTCAGGTCGCCCAGCATGGTGAACAGCTCGGCGTGCGCGGTGGCCTTGCGCTCCCAGTCAGGCCTGGCCGGCAGGCAGGAGGCCTGCTCGACGCTGGCGTACAGCGCGTTCAGGTGCTGCGGGGTCATCTTCCCGCAGGCGATGCGGGTGGCCGCCGATAGCAGCGAGATCATCGCGTCCTCCGTCATGGCCCCATCATGACGCGTTCGGGGCGCTATGTCGTCACGGCGAGCGGCCAGACTCCGCTACCGGCTAGCAGGTAACGGCGGATCCGGCTAGCGGGGGGACCCGGATGGCCGCTGGCACCGATGTGACCCGGCCGGGCACTGCGAGATCGTCGAGGAGAGTGAGGCATCACCGAGGAGGTGGCGAGATGGCGGACGCAAACCGATGCCGCTCGACCGGGGCCGAGCGTACGAACTGGCGTGATCACGCCGCCTGCAGCCGCCTGGATGCTGACCTGTTCTTCCCGGTCAGTACGTCGGGCGCGTCCCTGACCGACATCGACGCGGCCAAGCGCGTATGCCAGCACTGCCCCGTGACGACACCGTGCCTGCGCTGGGCCCTGGACCTGGGACAGGTTTCCGGCATCTGGGGCGGCACGACAGAGGAAGAACGGCGCGTCCTGCGGCGCACACCGGTGCTGCGCTGACCGGCTGAACCGGTCCGGCGTGAGCCCGGTCCGTGCTCCTACCGCAACCCGAGCCACTCATTCAGCAGGGGCGATCGCGAACTGCGGACGCGTCGTGACCGCCGCGTGCTGGCCCGGCGAATGCCCGGCCAGATGATGCGCCATCGCGCTGGACGAGGCGCTTCTACCTTGGCGACCGAAGCCTCGATCTCTGCGAGCTCGTGATGGAGCTTCCTGACCTCGTGCTCTCCCCAGACGGGCGAACTGAATCGGTGATGCGTGATCGCCGTCACCATGAGGAATCGGGCCTGAGCGGCGTCGAAGCCCTGGCGGATCCAGTCTGTCTGCTCCATGCGCCCTCCGGCCCGCTGATGCCGTGTATCACCCACGATCGCCTATCAGCAGGCTTGCGTCATCACCGCAGACGGCCATTCCCGCTACCGGCTAGCAGGAAGTAGGCAGTTTGGTTAGCCGGGCCTCCGGATGGCCGCTAGCAGCGATGACGGCGGTACGGCTGCAGCGGAATCGTCGTGTAGCAGGAACTCGAGCCGAAGCCGAACTAGGGGCGGCGGTATTGGAAGGACGTGCCGACATGAACGGATCTAAGCTCTCCCGCATACTCGCCCCGACCGTGACGATCATCTCCCTCGCGGCGTGGCTGGCCCGGCCGTCCTACGCGCCCAGTCGCCCCAGGCGGAGGGTTAAGTACGTGCCCAGGCACGCGCGTCTCAGGAAGGTAATCGCGGCAGCGGGAGCCGGATGCTGATCAGCGTCCCTTCGCCCGGAGGGCTGCTGACCTCGAGCGACCCGCCCAGCGCCTCGGCCCGGTCGCGGAGGCCGATCAGGCCCGAGCCGCGGGCGGGATCGGCGCCGCCCGCGCCGTCGTCGCGAACCGACAGGTGCAGGCCGCCGGCCCGTTCCTCGACCGCGACGCGCACGACTGTGGCGTGCGCGTGCTTCGTCGCGTTGGTGAGCGTCTCGGAGACGACGTAATACGCCGCCACCTCGACCGGCTCGGGCAGCCGGGTAATCCCGGCCACCTCGAGCTCGACCGCGACCGCGGCCCGCCGGGCCAGCGTCCGCAGGGCTGGCCCTAGCCCGCCTTCGGACAAGATCGCCGGGTGGATGCCGCGGGCGATCTCCCGCAGGTCCTCCACCACCCCGGTGAGCTCGTCCGCGACCCGGCCGATCTCCGTCTCGAGCTCGCCCAGCCCGGCAGGCACCATGGACTGCGCGAGGCGAAGCTCTAGGCCGAGCGAGACCAGGCGCTGCTGGGTCCCGTCGTGCAGGTCCCGCTCGAGCCGCCGCCGGGCCGCATCCGCGGCCGCCACGACCCGCGCCCGCGACGCGGCCAGCTCGGCCCGGCTCTCGGCGTTCCCGATGGCCGTGGCGAGGAGCTCGGTAAAGTCCGCCAGGCGGTCGGCGGCGTCGGCAGGAAACGGCCCTCGCCTGGACGACACGGTGATCACGCCCCACAGGCGGCTCTCCACGATGATCGGGCTCGCCACCATCGAGCGGATTCCCAGCTTGCGCAGGCGGTCGGCGGCCGGACCCGGCAGTGTGTCCCATACGTCCTCGTCGATCCGGGCCGAGCGACCGGTCCGCCATACCATCGCCGGGGCAAAGTAGTCGGGGATCTCCACGCGCGTCCCGATCGGCACCGTGGCCGCGTCCTCCCCGACGCTGCCGACGATCACGACCGAGGACCCGTCCGGATCGAAGCGGCTGATGCCAGCGTTGTCGCCGTCAAGCAGCCGTCCGAATTCCCCGGCGACCGCCGAGAAGATCTCGACCGGGTCGATACCGCGAGCCACCAGCGTGGCCACCCGGCGCAGCGCGGCCTGCTCCGCCAGCAGGAGGCTGAGCTCGTCCCGGCTCGCCTCCAGCGCGCCCAGGTTTTGCGCGTTCGCGACCGCGGTGGCGACCAAGTCGGTGAACTGCGTCATCCGCTGCTCGGTGTCGGGCGGCAGTGTCCCTGCCTTGTCCCCGACGGCGATCATCCCCCACAGCCGACCGTCGACGTGGATCGGCGTGCCGACCGCGGACCGCAGCCCCTCGTGCCGGAAGCGCTCCCCGCCGGGTATTTCGTGGTAGTCATCGACCCGGGCGGCCTGGCCGGTCCGCCAGACGGTCGCGGTCAGCCCGGTCGGCGGATAGCCCTCGAAGGGTCCCCCCACCCGCTCATCGGGGTAGGTCGTGCCCTCGCGGGCGAGCAGCGTCGCCGTCCCGTCCGGCTCGTACCTGATCATCCTGGCGATGACGCCGCCGGAATACCGCAGCGCCTCCCTGGTCGCGGCCGCGAACACCGCCTCGGGCGGCGCGCCCCGGGCCACCAGCATGGCCAGCCGCCGCAGGGCCGCCTGGGTATCCGCAAGCTCGCGCAGTTCCTGCTCGGCCCGGGCGTTGGCGATCGCCAACGCGGCGAGCTCCATGAAGTCTGCCATCCGTGACTCGGTGCCAGCCGTGAAGTCCTCACGTGAGGTCGCTGCCACGGTCACGCCCCAGTAGTGTCCCTCCACCATGATCGGCATAGCCAACGCGGCCCGCAGGCCCAGTCCGCGGACCACGTCGCCAAACGGGCCGGAAGCCAGCACGTCGCCGGCGATCCGGGCCGGGCCGCCCGTCCGGAGCGCGGCCGTCATGGCCATCCCCGGCTGCAGCTTCCGGCGGAAGCCGACAGGTGCTTGATCACTTACTCGGCCATAGGACCCTACGACGGTGGCGTGGCCCTCAATCTCCCCGTCCTGCCTGGACAGCTGATCAAAGCGGGAGACGAACGTCGCTTCGGCACCGATCAGGCGACCGAGTTCATCGGCGACCGCGCCGAACACCTCACCCGGCCGCCCGCCGCCGGCGACCAGCGTGGCCACCCGCCGCAGCGCGGCCTGCTCCTCGGCCAGCTGACGCAACCGCGCCTGGCCGGGTGGATCAGGACCCGGCGTCGCAGCGACGGCCCGGCCCACCTCGGCGCCGGTCTCTGGCGCGTTCATACCGCTGACGGTAGCCCGATGCCCAGCGGGCTGGTAGAGGGCGGACCCGACAAGCTGCGGCCCGATCCCAGCGAGCGTCCCGGCTAGCCGGTACACGAAGATGGTGGCCCGCTGGGTGCCTATCCGGGTGCTGGCCATGACGACACCGGGCACTTCCCGCGCGACTCTTGACGGTAAGGAACAGACACGACCCGAACCGCAGGAGGGAGAGTATCTCAGTGTTCCAGATACGGATCACCAAACAGCGCCGGACGGCCAGCGCAGGTCGGAGCGGGCAGGAGGAGCCGCAGTTCCCGCTGGACCCTCGTGACCCCGACATCGTCCGGGCCAAGAAACTGCAGCGCCGACCACGGCGGCCGAGTGACCCGCGGCGGGGGATCTGAGCACCTGCGGCCTCTCGCGCCGACGATGACCTCATGGTCGGACAACTCGTCGGACATCCCTGGACGCAGCCCGGAGAGCGCTTTCAGCGGCCCTCCAGCGACCGGTAAGGTTGCCCACGCATCGTGTAGTCATGAGCTCTACGGCTGGCGACGGACCGGGTGAGGCGCGGCTGCTCGTAGTCGAGGACGAGCAAACGATCCTGGAACTGCTGTCTGGATCGCTCCGGTTCGCCGGCTTCGAGGTGATGACCGCGGCCAGCGGCGCCGAAGCGCTGCGCGCCGTGGCGGCGTCACGGCCCGACCTGGTCCTGCTGGACATCATGATGCCGGACGGCGACGGGTTCGAGGTGATGCGCCGGCTGCGGTCGGCCGGCCCGGACGTTCCGGTCATCTTCCTGAGCGCTCGGGACGGTGTCCGCGAGCGCGTGGCCGGCCTGGCGCTGGGCGGTGACGACTACATCACCAAGCCGTTCAGCCTGGACGAGGTGCTGGAACGTATCCGGGCGGTGCTGCGGCGCACCGGCCACGCGGCCGCGACCTCGCGGCTGCGCGTGGCCGGCCTGGAACTCGACGAAGACGGCCACGAGGTCAGGCGGGACGGCACTGTCATCGCGGTGACGCCCACCGAGTTCCGGCTGCTGCGGTACCTGATGCTCAACGCCGGCCGCGTCCTGTCCAAGCGGCAGATACTCGATCATGTCTGGGACCACAACCCGGCCGGCGACGGCAATGTGGTCGAGCCTTGCGTCAGCTACCTGCGGCGCAAGGTCGACCAGGGGGAGCCACACCTGATTCACACCATCCGCGGGGTCGGCTATGTCCTGCGGATTCCGCCTCCGTGAGGACGTGGCCGGGCCGGCTGCGGCGAGTCCCGGCGGGCGCGTCGCTGCGGGCCAGGGTGATGGCGGCCGCCGCCATCCTCGTCGCCCTGACCTCGCTGCTGACCGGCTTGCTCGGCACGGCGCTGCTGCGCAGTTACCTGTATGACCGCGCCGACGCCCAGCTCCGCGACTTCGCCGCGGTCGCGAGCCGCGTTCTCGAGCAATCACACCTGCCCGTTCGGCCAAGTGGTTCGCAGCAAACCCTGCCCGCTCAGTTCCTGGTCGAGGTGGTCAGCGCGGACGGCCAGGTCCAGATGGCGGAGACACCGCTGCACGATGCCGACGCCCCGAAGCTGTCCGCGGCGCAACTCGCAGACGTGGGAAACCCGTTTACCGCGCCGGCCGCGGACGCGCCCGCGGACTCGTGGCGTGTCCTGGTGCAGCCGCTCTCCGGCGGCCGGCACGCGGTCGTCGCCTTCAACCTCGACGATCTCAACAGCACCGTCACCCGGCTGGAGATCGCGGACGCGCTGGCCGGGGTGATCGCCATCGCGGTGCTGGCCGTCGTCGGGCTGCCGCTCGTGCGCGCCAGCCTGGCCCCGCTCAGCCGAATCGAGGCGACGGCCCAGGCGATCGCGCACGGTGACCTTTCGCGGCGCATCGACCATCGGTCCGGCGGCACCGAGGTGGGCCGGCTCGCGGATGCCCTGGACACCATGCTCGGCCAGCTGGAGACCGCGTACCGGGCCCGCGCGGACGGCGAGGCACGGGCGCTGCGGTCCGAAGACCGGATGCGGCAGTTCGTCGGCGACGCGAGCCACGAGCTGCGCACGCCGCTGACGTCGGTGCAAGGACTGGCCGAATTCGGCTTGCTGCAGGGCACCGCGGCCAGTCCCACCGAACTGCTGCGGCTGATGACCCTCATCCAGCACGAGGCCGGCCGGATGGGGCGGCTGGTGGAGGACCTCCTGCTGCTGGCCAGGTTCGACACCGACCGCCCGCTGGACCGGCGCCACGTCGACCTGGCCAGCATCGCGGCGCAGGCGGTCCAGGCCGCCCGCATCGTCAACCCGGACCGCCCGATCACCCTGCTGGACGGCGACCCGGTCATCGTCTACGCCGACCCCGAACGGCTGCGGCAGGTCATCGACAACCTGATCGGCAACGCCGCCCAGCACACTCCGCCGCGCGCTGCGGTCACCGTGTCCGTGACCGGTACCACCGGCCTGGGGGAGGTCATCGTCGCGGATAACGGACCCGGGATGACCGCGGCACAGGCCGCGCGCGTATTCGAGCGCTTCTACCGGACCGACGAGGCCAGGACGCGCGCCCGCGGCGGCGCCGGGCTCGGCCTGTCGATCGCGGCTTCGCTGGCCGCGGCCCACGGCGGAGACATCACCGTCGACTCCCAGCCCGGCCAGGGGGCCGCGTTTCACCTCCGCCTGCCGCTCACCGCCAGCGTGGAAAGCGGAACCTGAACGGATGGTGGCGGTCGCCTGCGCGACCGGAAGGCCGGCCGGCCGGAACAGCAAGCTCGCAGGCAGGCGCAACGAGATCGCAAGACCTGCCGCATTGACTGCAACAGGGGAGGCACCCGGCCTCGCCGCGGCCGGCACCGTGTGCCCAGAGCCGCCATCAGTGAGGGAGACATCGTTGACCCGTCTGTCGTACCGCCTTTCTGGCCGCCTTCCCGCCCGCCTTTCTGGCCGGACGGCCAGGTCTGGCGTGCTTGGGGCCGTCGTACTGACCACGGCCCTGGCCGTGGCCGGCTGCGGCGCCAGTTCGTCGTCGTCCAGTTCAGGCATTTCGCAGAACGGGACGCAGAATTCAGCATTCCGGCAGTGCCTCGAGCGCCACGGGGTGACGCCGCGGCAAGGCCGCCCGTCCGGCGGAACCGGTACCCCACGCCCGCGGCCGACCGGTTCGGCGGCGGGATCTTTCCGCCAGGCCCTGCAGGCGTGCGGCGGCTCGTTCCCCGGCCAGGCCGGGTCAACCGGGTGACTAACACCCGTCAAGGAGAGGAATCCCGATGTTCCTTACGTACCTGCTGCGGGAGCTGCGGCGCAGGATGCGGCAGGCGATCTTCATCGCGCTCGGCCTGGGCCTGGGCGTCGGCCTGGTGATCACCGTGATCGCCGCGTCGGACGGAGTCTCCGCCACCCAGGGCACCGTGCTCCGCTCGCTCTACGGGGTGGGAACCGACGTGACCGTCACCGAGTCGCCCGCGGTCGGGTCCGGCGGCGGAACGCACTTCAACTTCGGCGGCGGCCAGCCGGGCCAGGGCAGCACCGGCACCAGCTTCAGCCGGGACATCCTGTCCGGCGGGGGGATGGGGACGATCAAATCCTCGTCGGTCACCACGGTGTCAAACCTGAAAGACGTATCCGGCGCGGCCGGCGTGCTCGTCCTGAACGACGTGAAGCTTTCCGGCGCGGTCTCCGCGGGCGGCGGCCAGCCGGGCGCCCAGGGTGGCGCGGGAGCCTCCGGGGGCTCGGGGAACGGGTCGATCAACAGCAGCTCGTTCACCGTCACCGGGGTCGATCCAGCCGATGACTCGCTGGGGCCGCTCAGCTCCGGCACGATCACCTCGGGGCACAGCTTCACCTCGGACGAGTCGGACTCGAACGTCGCCGTGGTGGACTCGGACTACGCCAAGGCCCAGAACCTCAAGGCCGGATCGACGATCACGGTCGCCGGGAAGACGTTCACCGTCGTCGGTATCGTCCAGGCCGCGCAGGGCGTGACCTCGGCCGACGTCTACATTCCGCTGGCCCGCGCGCAGGCCCTGGCCAGCCTGCCCAACGAGGTGAACACCATCTACGTGTCGGCCGCGAGCGCCGCCGACATCAGCGCCGTGTCCAGCGAGATCTCCCGCGCCTTGCCCACGGCGACGGTGACGACCTCAAGCAACCTGGCCAGCGAGGTGACCGGGTCGCTGTCCAGCGCATCCACCCTGGCCAACAGCCTGGGCAAGTGGCTGGCGGTCGCCGTGCTCGCCGCGGCGTTCGGGCTGGCGAGCATCCTCACGGTGTCCGCGGTCACCCGGCGGGTCCGGGAGTTCGGCACCCTCAAAGCGATGGGCTGGGGCAGCCGCCGGATCATCCGCCAGATCATGGGTGAGGCGCTGGTCATCGGCATCGTCGGCGGCGCGCTGGGTGTGGCCATCGGCTTCGGCGCCGCCGCCCTGGTCCAGGCGCTGGCACCACCCCTGACCGCCACCACCACCAGCGCTTCCGCGGCGGCCAGCAGCCGTTTCGCGCACGCTGCTCCCTCCGCCGCCCACACCGTGTCCGTCCACCTGACCGTGCCCGTCACGCTGGGCGCCGTGGCTCTGGCCGTCGTGCTCGCTATCGCGGGCGGGCTGTTCGCCGGGGCGATCGGTGGCTGGCGGGCCGTCCGGTTGCGTCCCGCCGCGGCGCTGGCCCGGGTCGAGTAATCACCGAAGGGATATCTCATGTACCGGCTTACCGAAGTCACCAAGGATTACCCGAAGGGCCGCGGCGTCGTGCACGCACTGCGGGGGGTGAACGTGGTCATCGAGGACGGCGACTGGCTGGCGATCCAGGGGCCGACCGGCCACGGCAAGAGCACCTTGCTGCAGATCCTCGGCGCGCTTGACCGCCCGACCTCGGGCACCGTGGAACTGGACGGCCAGGACCTGACCGGCTTGCGGGAAAGCCAGCTCACCAAGGTCCGCGCCACCTCGATCGGCTTCATCTTCCAGACCTTCAACCTCATCCCCACCTTGTCCGCTCAGGAGAACGTCGAGGCCGCCCTGGTCCCGCTGCACACGGAGGCTGGGCACCGGAAGGAGCGCGCCAGGCAGGCGCTGGCCGAGGTCGGGCTGGACGAGCGGGCCGGGCATCTGCCCTCCGAGCTGTCTGGCGGCCAGCAGCAGCGGGTTGCGATCGCCCGGGCCCTGGTCAAGGAACCAGGGGTGCTCCTCGCGGACGAGCCCACCGGCAATCTCGACGAAGGCACGCGCGACGAGATCATGGCGCTGCTGGAACAGCTGTGGCGCGAGCGTGGCCTCACGCTCGTCACCGTCACCCACGACTCCGCCGTGGCCGGGCGGGCCCAGCGGATCGCGATCATGCGGAATGGCCTGCTCACCGTCCGCGACTCCGCCCCCGCCCAGCCCAGCGGGGGATAAGCCGCCCGGCCTACGGGGGATAAGCCGGGGAGCGGCCGGTGGTGTCGCGGGTCCGGTGCCGGCGCCGGTGGCGTGGATGGCGGCGGCGATCTCGGCCAGGTCGTCTTCCTTCAGCTCCAGGGTCGCGGCGGGCAGCCAGCCGCTAACCTGCTGCGGTGTCCGGCCGCCGACGATGGCGCCGGTGACGGCGGGGAAGGACAGGGTCCAGGCGACCGCGATGGCGGCGGGGGTGACGCCGTGCCGTTCGGCTACCGGGTCCAGCGCCTGGGCCAGGGCCAGGTTGGCGGTCAGGGCGGGCTCGGTGAAGTCGGGGTGGCCGCGGCGCCAGTCGCCGGGGTCCAGGGTGGCGGCTCGGGCGGCGGTGAAGGCGCCAGTGAGCAGGCCGGAGGCCATCGGGCTGTAGACGATGACGCCGGTGTGGTGCTCGTCAGCCCACCGCAGCACGTCGTTGGCGGCGTCGCGGTGGATCAGGCTGAACTGGGGCTGGATGGCGTCCACGGCCGCGATGCTCTCGGCTTTATCCAGCTGCCAGATGTAGTGGTTGGACAGCCCGATCGCGCGGACCTTACCTTCGCGCTTGAGGTCGGCGAAGACCTGCCAGTACTCCTCCACCGGGGTGCCGTCTTCGGCGGGCCAGTGCATCTGGTACAGGTCGATCCGGTCCACCCGCAGCCGCCGCAGCGAGGCATCGACCTCGGCCCGCAGGCTGGCCGGGGCGCCCACCCTGCGCGGCGCCGCGGTCCGGTCGGCCGGATCCCAGACCAGGCCCCCCTTGGTGAACACGTACGGCCGGTCCGACTCGGGGAAGCCGGCCAGCGCGGCGGCCACCACTTCCTCGGAATGGCCGAGCCCGTAAACCGCGGCGGTGTCGATCCAGTTCACCCCGGACTCCACCGCGGTGCGGATGGCGGCGATCGACTCGGCGTCGTCCTGGCAGCCCCAGGCGAAGGCCCAACCGCCGCCGCCGATAGCCCAGGCCCCGAACCCGACCCGGGTCAGCTCCATGTCGGTGCGGCCCAGCCGGGTAGTGGGCAAAGAAGTCGTCATCGTGGTTCTCCCTTATCGCCGTCTCGCCGGTCTGCCCGGCCGGGCCTATGCACGGTTAGCCTGGCCGGCCGGGGTGTCGCGCGGCATCGCCGCCAGCCCCCGTTGTTGGGGGACGGTGGCGGCCATCCGGCCTTACCGGCTAGCAGGTAGTCGGTCCGGGCGCCTGCGGTAAGGACAGGGCCGCGGCGATGCGGGATCGTTGACGGTGAGGCAGCATGGCAGGTCGCCGAGGCGGCCGGGGACACGGGAGGATGCGCTCTGGTGGATGCCGCTGGCCGGGCCTAGACAGCGCAGCGCCCGTCAGCGCGCTGCAGCGGGAACAGCTGGGACGTGCGATGTGCGCAGAGCCTGCCGCGGGCGGGTGCTGGTGGTCGATAATCGGGGGGTGGTGACACCTCCAGGAGCAGCGGAAGCGGTGCCGGGCCGGGCTGGGTGCCGGGTGGTGCTGGCTGATGATGATGTGCTGTTGCGGGAGGGGCTGGCGAGTTTGCTGGCGCGGTCGGGGTTTGAGGTGGCGGGGCAGGCGGGGAGCGGGCCGGAGTTGGTGGCGCTGGTCCGGTCGGTGCGGCCGGAGGTGGCGATCATTGATATCCGGATGCCGCCGGGGCAGGCGACGGAGGGGTTGCAGGCGGCGCGGGTGATCCGGGCGGAGCTGCCGGGGACGGCGATTATGGTGCTGTCGGCTCATGTGGAGGTGGAGGAGGCGATGGAGCTGCTGGCGGGGGGGCAGGGGACGGGGTACCTGCTGAAGAGCCGGGTGACCGATGTGGCGCAGTTCATCGAGACGGTGGGGCGGGTCGCGGCGGGGGGGTCGGTGGTGGATCCGTCGCTGGTGCAGGAGCTGATCCGGGCGCGGCGGCGGCGGGATCCGCTGGATGTGCTGTCGCCGCGGGAGCGGGAGGTGCTGGCGTTGATGGCGGAGGGGGCGTCGAACGCGGGGATCGCCCGGCGGATCTTCGTCACCGAGGGCACGGTGGAAAAGCATGTCCGGGCTATCTTGACCAAGCTTGACCTGCCGGAGAGCGAAACCGAGCACCGGCGGGTGCTGGCCGTCCTCAGGTTCCTCGAAACCCGCTAAAAGAACCAGCCGACGGCCACCGGCGACAGCCCTGCCGGCCGCCGCGGCTGGTGTTCAGCTTCCCCTTCGCCGCTGGCGCTGACCCCGCGGCCCCTATTGCTGGCGGGAATCCCCGCATACCTGGTGGCAGGTAGCCGGGCTGGAGGCTGGCCGCGAAGACATAACCGGGCCCGACCGCGAAGCTGGAGAACATGCGGCGCGAACCCAGCGGCCGCACACGTCGAAGGAAGCGAGGCGAGAGTCATGGCGGAGATTGCGACGGCCAAGACATCGCTTGCCGAATGCGAGATGTCGCGCACGTTCGAGACGGTCCGGGCCGAGGCGCTGTTCGCGTCGACCCTGCAGCCTTCCGGGTCGACCTCGCCCCACCAGGTCTGCGCCGCCGTCGCGACGACGCTGCGGCGGCTGGGGAGCGGCGGCTGTGCGGCCCGGATGGCCGGCGAGTTCGGCGACCACCCGGACACCGCAGTGGCCAGGATGTGCTGGGCGCTGGCGACGATCCGCAAGGTCTATCCGTCGTCCTCAATGACCCCAGCTCCGAGCCTGCGACCACTCGCTCTCGCGAGCTGATCGTGGCGTCATGGCGGCACGGGCCGAGCTTCGGCCACGACCCGGACGCGGATATTTCACGGGACTGGACGGCCACCGCGATGACGATCGTGAGTCTCGGCGTCTCCCACCGGATCGCGGCGGCGGAGGTACTCGAGAAGCTGGCCGTTCCGTCCGCACAACGCGGCAGTGTGCTGGCCAGGTTGCACGCTGTGCCGTCCGTCGACGAGGTGGCCGTCTTGTCGACCTGCAACCGGGTCGAGGTCTACGCGGCCACCCACGGCCCGGCCGGACCGGTGACCCGGGCGGTCGCGGACGTACTGGCCGCCCATGGGCGGGTTGAGGCCGGGGAGGTCTTGCGGCTGGCCCGCATCCGGGTCGGCGGCACGGCGATTGAGCACTTGTTCACGGTCGCGTGCGGGCTGGATTCGATGGCCCTCGGTGAGGACCAGATTGTCGCCCAGCTCAAGGACGCGGCCCGCGCGGCCACGGCAGCGGGAACCGCCGGACCGGTCCTCACCGGCCTGATCGACGCGGCGCTGCGGGCCAGCAAGCGGGCCCGCACCCAAACCACGATCAGCACCGAAGGCATCTCGCTCGTCCGGGCCGGGCTGGACCTCGCCGCCGCGCACCTGGGCGGGCTCGCCGCCCGGCACGCGGTGGTGGTGGGGACCGGCAGCACGGGCAAGCTCGGGGCCCGGCTGCTCCGCGAGGCCGGGGCCGGGCGGCTGTGGGTGGCCAGCCGCAGCCAGCAGCGAGCTGCCGAGGTGGCCGCCGCGGTGCACGGCAGGCCGCTGCGGACGAGCGATGTGCCTGCCGCGCTCGCCGACGCCGACCTCCTGGTCACCGCCACCGGCGCCGCCGCCCCCGTCGTGCTCGCCGGGCAGGTGCGCGCCGCCCGGGCCCAGGCCGGCGGTCGGCCGGGCCCCGGGCGGGCCCTGGCCGGCGGCCGGCTGCTGGTCGTGCTCGACCTGGGCATGCCACCGGACGTGGACCCCGCCGTGGGGCGGCTGGCCGGCCTGACGCTCATCGACATCGCCGCCCTGGTCGACCTCGTCGTGCACTCCGGCAAGGACCTGCCGACGGCGCCGGTGCCGGGGCTGCAGATAGCGGCGTTCCCGGCCCGGGAAGATCCGCGCGACGCGCTGGTCTGGCCCGGCGGGACTCACCTGGGCGCCCTGCCGGACGGAGTGCGGATCGGCACCGGGTCACCCCGGCGGGCCGCCCTGCTGCGCGCGACCGGCCGCCACCTGCAGATCGTGCCGATACGCGACAACGTCGACACCCGGCTGCGCAAGCTCGCCGACGGCCAGGTCGACGCCCTCGTGCTGGCGATGGCGGGACTGTCCAGGCTCGGTCTCCTCGATGGTCCCGCCACGCCCCTGCCCCCCTCGCTGCTGATACCCGCCCCGGCTCAAGGCGTGCTGGCCATCGAATGCCGCACCGACGACCCGGTTGCCGCGGCTCAGCTCAGCACCCTGGACCATCCGTCCACCCGGGCCGCGGCCATCGCCGAACGTGGCTTCCTGGCCGCACTCGACGCCGGCTGTACCGCTCCGGTCGGCGCCCTGGCCGAGCTGACCGCCGAGGCGACAGGCGAACCGGAGCTACGGCTCTCGGGCGTCATCGCCGCCCCGGACGGCTCCTCGGTGATCCGGGCTCAGCTGAACCGGTGCGGCCAGCGACAGCGACACGCTCGGCCGCCGGCTAGCCCAGACGCTGCTCGAGCACGGCGGCGCGGCGCTGCTCCGCCGTTCTCCGTCCTCTCTGTTGCTAGCGACCAAGAACGGCGGCAATTTTTAGATGACCACTCGACTGGTCAGAGAGACCGCGAGCCACAGCGGAATTCCTGCTAGCCGTAATGCGACCGCAAGGTATACCTGCCACCATGAGCGCGTGTCGATACGGTGCCTGCTGGTTGATGACAGCGACGCCTTCCTCAAGGCGGCAAGCGATCTGCTGCAGCGAGAAGGCATGACGGTGGTCGGCACCGCCTCCAACAGCGCCGAGGCGCTCCGGCAGGCCCGCGCGCTGCGGCCGGACGTCATCCTGGTCGACATCGGGCTCGGCAGCGAGAGCGGCTTTGACCTGGCCCAGCTCCTGGCCCAGGACGTGCAGGCCGGCCGCGCCGAAGTGATCTTGATCTCGGCGCACGCCGAAACCGACTATGCGGAGCTGATCGCCGAGAGCCCGGCGGCCGGATTCCTGGTCAAGTCGGAGCTGTCGGCGCAGGCGATCAGCCGGATCCTCGGCCGGGCGCTCTAACCCTCGACCGCGAGCGGACGGCCGACGCAAATCACCAGAGCTGCAAATCATCAGAACTGTGTGATGGCGGCTCACCAAGCCGGGTGTGAGGGTAAGGACACCGGAGGCAATCGAAGGAGATCTACATGACCAGCACGCGACCCAACGCGATTCAGACGACGGATGCCGGCATTCCGGTTGAGAGCGATGAGTACTCGCTGACCGTCGGCGCGGGCGGGCCGATCCTGCTGCAGGACAGTTACCTCATCGAGCAGATGGCCCAGTTCAACCGGGAGCGGATCACCGAGCGGCAGCCGCACGCCAAGGGCAGCGGCGCGTTCGGCCGGTTCGAGGTGACCAACGACGTCAGCGGCTACACCAAGGCCGCGGTGTTCCAGCCGGGCACCACGACCCGGCTGGTGGCCCGGTTCTCCACCGTGGCCGGCGAGCGCGGGAGCCCCGACATGTGGCGAGACCTGCGCGGCTTCGCGCTGAAGTTCTACACCAGCGAGGGCAACTACGATCTGGTGGGCAACGACACGCCGGTGTTCTTCGTCAAGGACCCGATTCATTTCCAGAACTTCATCCGGTCCCAGAAGCGGCTGGCCAAGGTCAACCTGCGCTCCAACGACATGCAGTGGGACTTCTGGACCCTGCTGCCGGAGACCGCCCACCAAGTGGTCTGGCTGATGGGTGACCGCGGCTTCCCGAAGACCTGGCGGCACATGAACCTGTACTCCAGCCACACCTACATGTGGATCAACGCGGAGGGCGAGCGGTTCTGGGTCAAGTACCACTTCATCAGCGACCAGGGCATCGAGTTCTGGACCCAGACCGAGGGTGACCGGCTGGCCGGGACCGACCCCGACCTGCACACCAGGGACCTGTTCGAGGCGATCGAGCGCGGGGAGCACCCGAGCTGGACGCTGAAGATGCAGATCATGCCGTTCGAGGACGCCAAGACCTACCGGTTCAACCCGTTCGACCTGACCAAGGTGTGGCCGCACGGCGACTACCCACTGACCGAGGTCGGCAAGCTGACCCTGGACCGCAACCCGGTCGACTACCACACCGAGATCGAGCAGGCCGCCTTCCAGCCGAACAACCTGGTGCCGGGGATCGGAGCGAGCCCGGACCGGATGCTGCTCGCCCGGCTGTTCTCCTACGCCGACGCGCACCGCGCCCGGCTGGGCGTGAACTACGAGCAGATCCCGGTCAACGCCCCGGTCGTGCCCGTCAACACCTACAGCAAGGACGGGGTGATGCGGGTGGTCAACCGGACCGACCCGGTGTACTTCCCTAACTCCAAGGGCGGCCCCAAGGCCGACCCCGAGCGGTACCAGCCGGCCAGCTGGTACGCCGACGGCGAGCTCGTACGCGCCGCCTACGTCCGGCACGCTGAGGACGACGACTGGGGCCAGGCCGGCACGCTGGTCCGCGAGGTGCTGGACGACGCCGCGCGTGACCGCCTGGTCAGCAACATCGTCGGGATACTGCTCAACGGCGTGACCGAGCCGGTGCTCCAGCGCGCCTTCTGGTACCTCGGCAACGTCGACAAGGACCTCAGCGACAGGGTCGAGAAGGGCGTCCTCGCCGGGCAGCCCTGACGCCTCAGCCCGGCGCGGGGAAGCCTCAGCCCCGCGCCGGGAAGCCTCAGGCCCGGTGCGGGGAAGCCTCAGGCCCGGCGCGGGGAAGGGGCGAGCAGGCCGAGGGCGCGGGCCCGCTCCACGGCACCCGCACGACGGTGCGCGCCGAGCTTCTCGTAGACGTGGCGCATGTGGGTCCGGACGGTGTTCACCGACACGGACAGCTGGCCCGCGATCTCCGGCGCGGACAGGTTGGTCGGCAGGTAGCGCAGGACGCGAGTCTCGCTGTCGGTGAGCGGCTCTTTTGGCTGTACTCCCTCGGAGGGACCAACCCAAGAACCCGCCCAGACCCCCTCGCTTCTGGGGGGATGCCATCCCCCCTGGCCCCCCTGGCCCCCCAGACCCGCCTGGCCTCCCAGACCCCTCTGGTCCAGGCCCTCCTGGTCCTGCGGGGACAGCAGGTTGAGAATCTCCGAGATCAGGGCGGCGTGCGCGGTGCGCCGGGCCTGGCGCTTGAGCAACTCAGGCGGGGGGTTAAGGACGAACGGGAAGACTACGCCGTCGGGCTCGGCGAGATCGAGCGCGTGCTCGAGGGCCTGCCCAGCGGCGGTCGGGTCGCCAAACGCGTCGCATGCGATCGCCTCAAGCAGGAAAGCCTGAACCACCCAGCCGCGGTTCGCCACGGGGACGGAGCCGTCCAAGACGGGCGCGAGCGCGGCGGTCGCCGCCCACGGGTCGTCCTTGGCGAGCCGCAGCGCCGCCATCGCGATGCGCATCTCGCCGCGTTTACGCTGCTCCTCGCCCAGGTCACTAAGGGCCTGCTCGACGAGACCGGTCTCGCCCAGCCGCACGAGGACTTGCAGCATGTGCGCTTGCATGAGCATCGCGGCCGGGTGCTCCGCGACGAGGAGCCCAGCCAGTCGCTCGGCCGCCCGGAAAGCGGCCAGCGCGTCGGTCTGGTGGCCGCGGGCGAGCGCGAGCATCCCGCGAGCCTGGCAGAGCACGAGGCCGGCGGCTGGCTGGACCTCGGCTCGAAGCGCCCGCTCGGCGTGGTCCAGCAACGGCTCTGCCTCCTCGAGCCGCATTTGCCAGACCCTGATGGCCCCGAGGGCCAGATAGGCGACGGCAACGATCGGCTCCTCGGTCCAGCCATGCCGTCGGGCCAGCTCGGTCGCATGCGTGCTCCGCCCGACCGCTAGCGCGAACGACCGGAAGCTTGCCGCCCACGCACTGTGCGCCAAGGCACCGGCCTCGAGGAAAGGGCGCCCGATCCGGCGCGCCAGGGCGACGGCTTGCTCGAGGTGCCGTTCCGCCTCTTCGGTGCGAAGAAACCAGAGCTCGGCGGCACCTAGGCTGACCAGCGCCAGGGTCCGAAGGTCCTCCCCAGCGCCCAGCACCAGTGGCGCGGCGTCCGCGGCGTTGGCGGGGGCCAGCAGCCGTTGCGCCTGCTCGACCACGACCGGCAGGTCACCTCGTCGGGAGGCCACGGACAACCGCAAAATGGCGAGCACGACCTCGAAACGGTCGCGCCGATCCGCGGGCACTGACGCCGATTCCCCGGTAGCGAGGGCCAGATACCGCTCCGCCGCCTCCAGGGACCCATGGGTCACCTCATAGCCCGCCAGCAGCGTGGCCAGCTCCGCATCGGCCGTAACGGCACTAGCTGAGAATCCGGCCAGGAGCTCGCGCGCCGTGGCGCCCTGCCCGTCGAGGACAAGACCGAGCATGTGGTCCGATAGCAGGCGAGCGGCCAGGCTCCAGTCCTGGGCGGCCTGGGCGTGGCGGACCGCCTCGACCGCGTGCCCGTGCTCGGTATACCACCCGGCGGCGATGCCATGCAGCGCGGGGAGTTCACCCGGCGCGTTGCGCCGCAGCTCGAATCGCAGCATGTCGGCGAACATCTGGTGGTAGCGGAACCAGGACCGGCGCGCGTCCACCGCGACCACGAACGTGCCGGCCTGTTCCAGCTCCTGCAAAATCTGTTCGCCGCCTGACCGCCCGCGCAGGACGTCGGCCAGCGGGCCGTTGACCTGGTCGAGCACCGAGGTCCGCAGCAGCAACTGCCGGACCTCCTCCGGCTGGCGCTCCAGCACCTCGGCCAGCAGGTACTCGGCGACCGTGCGCTCGCTGCCGGAGAACTCGGCCGCGATCCGCTCCGGATCCGGGTGCCCGGCCAGCGACAGTGCAGCCAGCCGCAGCCCGGCCGCCCAGCCCTCGGTCCGCTCATGCAACAGCGCAAGCACCGAAGCGGGCAACGCCACCCCGGCCGCTTCCAGCAGCGCCCGCGCCTCGCCGGCGGTAAACCGGAGATCGGCGGCGCGGATCTCGGTCAGGTCCCCCTCCAGCCGCAACCGGTGCAGCCCCAGCCGCACATCCCGGCGGGTAGCGAGCACGAACCGCAGCTCGGCCGGCCCGCGCATCACTAGCAGCTCCAGCTGGCGTAGCGCCTCGCTTGAGGCCAGCTCGTGCACATCGTCGATCACCAGCCAGATCCGGTCCCGCAGCGCGCCCAGATCCGCCAGCAGTCGCTCGACCATCGCCCAGCCGTCTAGATCCGGCTCCGCCGTCACGGCCCGCACCAGCCTGGTCCCCGCCGCGGTGTCTCGCAGCGCGTCGGCCACCGAGATCCAGAACCGCCGCGGATCGCGTTCCCCGCCCGGCACCGAAACCCAGGCCACGCGATCGGCCAGCCCGCCCTCGCCGATCCAGGACCGGAGCAGAAAGGTCTTCCCGCTTCCGGCCGGCGCCGACATCTGGGTGACGCGCGCGGCTACCCCGAGCCGCGCGAACAGGCCGCGGCGGACGACGATCCCTCCCATGACGGCAGGGACGGCAGCCGACTCGGCATCGTCGGTCTGGGTTCGCACGGCAGGGCTCATGACGCTCACTGTGATATCGACAGACTCACTACGCGTATTTGCTAACGATCGCCCTTGGCGAGTGGTCATGTCTTCCTGGCAGGCATGAAACGCGTCTACCGGCTAGCCGGAATTTTCTCAACCGCTCGGGTGTGTCCCAACCGCTTCACCCGAACGTGAGAAATCACCCAAACCGCGTGATGCGGGTTCACCAAGCCAGGAGCGACGCTTAGTACAGCCCGAAAGGAAGCGGTCCTGCCAGGATCATCGTCCGATCCGCTGCGACCGGGCGAACGGAAGGAGCCCAGCGTGGGAACCAACGACAACAAGGTCGTCGGCGGGCTGGACCAGGTCTCGGGGTACGCGACGGCGGCCCGGCCGGCTACCGGGGCGAGCTGGCGATCGGCTGCCGCCTGCCGATCGGCTGACCCGGAGTTGTTCTTCCCGCTTTCGGAATCCGGTAGGTCCCTGGAACAGATAGGCGAGGCTAAGGCGATCTGCACCGGCTGCCTGGTCCGGCGCCAGTGCCTGCAGTTCGCGCTGCGGACGCGGGCCCACGGGATCTGGGGCGGCCTGACCGAACTGGAGCGTCACCCCGGCCGGGGGCCGACGGGCGATGGGCGTCCGCAAATCACAAGAACCGTGTGACACCGGCCCACCGTCTCGACTGGCATCAGATCGCAACTGGTTCCAGCCCGGCTGAGCTCGACCGGCATCAGCACCGCACAACGCTCGGGTGGACGGCGCAGCCGGACTGGTGCCGGGTTGATCCGCTCCCTCCGCGCTCGCGCCTGCCAGGCGCGTCATGGTCGGCCTGGGCCGACCCGCGCGCAATCGGCACCGAGAGGGCCATGGTCAGGCCGCCGCCAGGAGTTTCCTCCGGGTCGAGCGAGCGCACGACGATCTCCCCGAGATCGGCCGGCCGGGGAAACACCGGCCACGCACCGGCCTGCACCCGTCGTCCCCGGACGCTGGCTGCAGTTCGCGCGTTACCGCTAGCGGGTAGCAAGGCTGCGCATGGCCGAGCACCGCCGTCTCCCTGGTAGCGCCAGCTCACGACCGTCAGGGCTGGGGCCGGTGCCGGTCTGCGTCGAGGTCAGATGGGGTACCGCGTTGGTTCGGTGGTGTACTGGCGGCCGGACGGGGCGGTTCGGCGGAAGGTTCCCGGGGTGATTTGCTCGACTTTCCACCGGGGGTGCTGTTTGAGCCGGTGGTCGTGACGGCAGGTAGGACCGCCGTTACACAGGCATGACCGGCCGCCCGCCTCGTACGGGATATTGTGTTCGAAGTCGCAGTTGCTGGCTGGTCTCCGGCAGGTCGGGGCGACACAGGTAGCGTGCCGGATCTGGGTCAGGTGCCGCAGCTTGACCCCCGGATCATGACCGGAAGCCTCAAACCGGTGATCACACGTGTCCAGGGCGACCGGGTCCAGCGCGATCAGCAGGTCCCGCTGGCCGGGCAGCCCGGTGGACAGCCGCCAGGCGCCGTACCCGCCGGGCGGCCCGTCCTCGCCGGAGCCAGTGAACGCGAACCGCGGCGGTGGGCGGCCGGCGGGTCCGCCGGGCGGGTCATGGCCGTCGGGCGGGTCATGGCCGTCGGGCGGGTCATGGCCGTCGGGCGGGTCATGGCCGTCGGGCGGGTCATGGCCGTCGGGC